>Ga0181527_1000058_pt1 | contig 115314 bp, 125 predicted proteins | sample PEATcosm2014_Bin_30_FD_119762 | JGI IMG/M metagenome (GOLD analysis project Ga0181527, IMG submission 119762) | Peatland microbial communities from MTU Mesocosm Facility, Houghton, MI, USA - PEATcosm2014_Bin06_60_metaG | ecosystem: Environmental > Terrestrial > Soil > Wetlands > Peat | place...
GACGAAACTGGGGCGACTCATTGTGATCAAGAAGGTCGAGGAGCTGTCCTTGGATGATATCTCAGCCATCCTCGAACCCCTTGCGAAAAGAAGTGGCCTAACGCGTAGGATACTCATGGAAGACATCGAGAAGGCAAGGGAGAAAATGGTTGGAGAGAAGCAAGGCAAGGTCCAAGTTCGCGGTTCTCATTGACACAAATATCCTCGTTTCCGGCCTGGTATTCCTTGAGGGTAATGAGCATCGAATACTGAAACTTGCAGAAGACAAAGCGATAACCCTCATACTGCCTGAGTTCGTTTTGAAAGAGGCGAGAGCCGTCCTAGGCCGTCGCTTCCCAGGTCATGAAATATTTCTAGATGCATTTCTTCTGCGAGCGGAGCACACTATAGTTCCCTGGAGCCGAATCGAACAAGACACCCCTACCCGTCGGGGCGAGGTCAGAGACGCAAAGGACGTAGCAGTGCTGACTTCGACAATTCTGGCGAAACCCCATTTCGCAGTAACAGGAGATAAGACTCTAAGAGAGGATATAAGACGCTGCAAAGACGCTCGTACCACAACCATTTGCTCTTCAAATGAATTCCTAAAGAAAATCGCGAAACAACCTTAGCGTACAATCAATTTCATATTCAATTCTGATTTCGCTCCCACTCAGTGAATGCTAGGCGAGAGCCATGAAGTTCGCGGCGGTCGCGCGCCTCAGCCATGTTAGGATGAAGAGGCAACGCGGCAAGGAAGTTCTGATAGTCATCGTTCCAATGCATCCGGAACTCGCGAAAGGAACTCTCAGGTCAGTTCTCAGGCAGGCAAACCTGACTGTGGAAGACTTGATTCGGCTATCGTAATGTTCTTCAATTAATTGAGTTTATGCAGCCGCGGTGGGCTTGCTCGTTCAACTAAGTGTGCGTAGGTCGATGGTTGTTATTCCGAGGCTACGAGAGTTTTGTAGGATGAATCTATCGCTCGTGATTAGGGGGAGTTCGAAAATCTTCGCGGTTGTTACGTGAAATGCGTCAAAGTAATGTAGTCTCCTCGGGCCACCGAATTGTGAGTATAGCAACATCGCTTGCTCCGCAATTTCAGGAGTGGTGGGCAGGGTTTCATGTGGTATCTTACGAATATCCATTAGAACTTGGATTACCGTTTCTAAGTTCACTCTTTCCGTACGTAAAGCAGTGATGACATCGTCATACATCTCGGAAGCGGCGTAGAGTCTCACCTGTGTCGCGTCGGCTTTGTCCACAAGCCGCTGTGCATGGTCGGACAGGTTATCGGAGGTTAGGTATGAGATGAACACATCAGCGTCTATCAGCACCCTCTTGGGTATGGTTTCAGCGCTTTCCTTCTCGGACATAGCGGTCTGCTTTCTCCTCAAGTTTCCACCACGGTTCCTTCAGGAGTCCCTTGTGTTTCCCTTTCAACGCCTTCACGCTACCTACAGGAATCAGTTCTATTCGATCGTCCAGAAGATTCACTTCGAAGCGTCGTGCGCCTAACTTCTTCCGGATTGAGGCAGGTAAAAGCGCCCTGCCCTTCTCGTCAAGTTCAACGGTCGTCAAGTTACCCACAATCCCACTAGTGGGAGACTCAGCTAATAGCTCTGTCGGAACTGCGTTTGGTTCCGTTAACTCTTCGGCTCATAGCCTTGTCGAGTTAGCTTCGTTGGATCGACTTTCAGCCATGCGAAACGGTGACCGAGGTTGGGTGCAGGTTTGGTGACGGCCTAGCTTGAACCTGAAGGGTTTCATCGAGAAAACTGCTCTTGCGTAGCAGTTTCGACTGTTGCAGACGATAAGCGACCGAAACATTACTGCGAGGAAAATATTGACGTGATCGCAGCCTAAATCACCATTTGCAGAAGAGCCTCTTCCCTCATCTGATCTAAGAGGCGTTTCATCTCTGCAGGGCTAGAGTGCTCGGATCCACTACCAGCTAAGTCGACTGTGCTGAGGGTTCGTTGAGAACTTTGCGCTCTAATGTCTTTAACTCGTCTCTCGATGCTGGCGACCTCCGTGTTGGACACGATTCCTGCCAGCTCCAGAACCGTGCTTCCACGGGTTATTCTCATAATAACATCCGTGAAGCTCTCACGAGGCTTCTTGAGCGCCCTCAGCATCTGATACGCCTCACCTTTGCCCGATAGATTATCTATCGACTCACGCGTTATCTTTGCCATCCTCGTCACTGACTAGTCGGAGCATTACCGAAGGAGAGGATGTGGGATGGCTTGCCTGTCGCTGGTTAAAATTTCATAACTGACGATCAGTTATTACTGGAAAGACCAGCCGGTGCGAACGTTTCGGCCTCCAAAACTCGGTGTGGTGCAACGAAAATGGGTACCTGCTAAACTTTGGGATGAAATTATCCAGAAAATGTCGATTCCATGCGTAGATCTGATCTTTCAAAGGCCTAACAATTCCATATTGTATGGTTGGCGACTAATCTCTCCTTACCGTAATGTTTGGGCACTAGTTGGGGGTCGAATGCTTCATGGCGAAACCCTTCTCCAATCCGCTTCCAGAATCGCTAAGGAGTACGGTCTCGTCTTCGGACGGCTTTATCTCAATGGCGTCTTTCCCGTCAATTTCTCTAACAGGGCTGATGTAGCAATCTCCCTGGCGGCACGCTCCATATCAGGCGAAGTCCAAGTTGACGGGTATGAGTTTTCAAAATTCATCTGGGCGACGAGACCACCGAAGAGATTGGGGGAAAATTATCGTCGTATGGTTGAAAAGTGGAGTCACGCTGCCAAGTCGAAGGAATTCCTACGACTCAACCGTCTCGAATCGATTGCGGAGAAGATTGAGCGAGAGGAACGGAAGAAAGCTGCGCAGGAACTTATTGAGGACATACGCACGCGCAAGCATGTCGCGCCATGAGGATTCATAAATCAGACAATTCGGGAAGCGAGGAGGACCCGTTTTTCAAGAGACTAGCATCTACGGCGGACGCAGGGTGGTTTACACCCAAAGGGTAGATCGCAGACTTACGGAGTTACTTTTTTCCTGACTTACTTCGTTTCGTCATGGCGAGGTATGCTACGGCTGCGATGATTACTATTATTATTACTATGGCTATGGCTGCGAGCGTTGTGGGGTCGGGTCCGCTGCTCGTCGGCTGCATGGCCTGAACGGAGGTTTGCATGAGGGTTTGAACCGTTTGTTGGGTTAGGGTGGAGTAGGCGACCGTTGTGACTAGTGTGGGTGCGGTTGCGGAGAGGATGGCGTTCACATGCGCGACAGCGGTTGAGTGTGACAGGTTGTTTACGACTAGGTCATAGATGCCGTCGGAGGGAATTGTAACGGTGAAATTGTACGATGTTGCGCCTAGTTTGCTTGCGACTGCGCTTGCGGGGGTGCATATTCCTCCAGCGACGACCTGGTGGCTCCAAGCTTGAAACGCCGCCGCCGTCATGAGATAAACATCAACGTTACTGTTTGAAGTAATGGATCCACTGAAAACCTGATTCGCCGTGCCGTTGAAAGCTTGGATGAAGTACACACCACATACCCCATGCGTAGCAGGTATGGTGACCGTCCCAGCGAAGACTGGTTTCGACTGCCCCTGATTCGTGGTCAAGACCTGCGTTCCAACTGTAACCGTGTTAACCTGGCTACCTGTAGCAAGAGTGGTGAGGGTTATGGTTGAATACTGCTGGCTCTGCGCGATCTGGACGGCTGAAAGGAGAGGAACTAGCAACATGAGCGCTGTGATAAGATACTTCCCGTGATTCATGCTAACCATGAAAAACAGTAAGCTTTCCCCTTTTATGATTACCGATGGTTCTGTTACTTCTTCGTTTGACGGATTATTTTCAGTGATCTCACTGCTTAATTCTTGGCTCAAAGCCAACTTTCTATGTCATCAGTTAACCCCCGTCAAAGGCGATATGTGGACTATGGCCCGAATTAGCCGACGGGGTCGATGGTGGGTCTGCGGTTGCTTGGACCAAGCGTAAAACTCTGACATGCAACTGGTCTAGAACTAACACCCCTTCGAAAACTCAAGCCCGAAATTAAACAAAACGAAGCGTTCTGGTTAAGGTAAGATGACGAAAAGCCCATGTCGCGACGGCAGAGCGTTACTGCTCTGCTACGCATCTGAGTATGTTAATCGTCTCTCCTGGGGAGAATTTGACTTGGGATTTCGTGAACACTGGTTCCTTTGCACCTATGCGATCTACGAAGCCGTAATTCGCGAGGAATTGGAGCACGTCTGTCACGGTGCTTCGTGGTTGCCCCGTAAGGCTGGCTAGGTCGTGGATTGAGTAGTATTTGCCCTGCGTCATTGTCGTCCACAGGCCGTCAGCCCAGGATGCTTGCATGTCCAATCGAGCACATGTATTACGGGGGGTCGGGTAAACGTCGTGTGACCTCCCATCGGGCTTATTCGTGACAGAGAATGCATGGACAATCTTCTAATTCATAGTGCAGCGTGGTTTCTCCCGGCTTGAACATTCCAGCAACTAGGGCTATCTGATTGTTGAACCCGCTCGAAGCAGGGTAGGGTTCCTTTGGGTTGCTTAATCTTGTAACTCAACCGCCGAGGGGCTGGTGACAACTAACGTGGTCTTAGGTGGGTGGTTTCGTTGGGTTTGATTCTTCTAGGGAAGCGGAATTGTATAGAACTGTAACTGCTCTCAGCATAGAACAGTCACAGAGAGCCATTCTAGATGATTTACGTAGATTGTCTAGACGAATATGGGGTCAATCAAAGCTGCCAGCTACGTTCTCCCGCTAATACTACTCGCCCTCATAGCGCTAACCCCTGTTCACGCCTCAACCGAACCCTCAATCCCCATCAATGGGCGCTACTCGGTTCTTACGATCAAAATCTACATCCCGGCCACTCCGAAATGGGCGCATGATGTCGTTCTGAACGCAACGATCGCATGGAACAGGGCTCAGCTGTGGAACCCCCAGAACAATCCCACCGCGACACTGTACGATTTCGTGGAGGCAGATGATGGGACCGCAACTTCAACTGTGAGTTTCTCGATGCCTGCTGCGTACGCTTCAATCGCGGTCGGGTGGACGACCTACAAGTTTGCACCTGGCTCACGAACCTCGATCGCATCTACCCAAACATACCTAACACCAACAGTCTTCAACGATGCGCAAGGCAGCAACGCGACTGCGAGGGAGTATGCTTTTTGGCTCGCTCTACATGAGCTAGGCAGGATTCTGGGTTTAGGTAGCATACTTGATGGCAAGGATATCATGGAACCCAGGTACACCCCTGAAAGGGTTACCCAAGTACCGAAGCTCTCGACACTCGACCTCTACGCACTACATGTGTTGGCCCAAGGAAGTGCACCGAACTTCGTAACACTACCCGACGGAATCCAGGACCAATTTACCCCAGTCACAGTCTTCCTCCAATCCTCCCCCTCCACCTAACGCACGGCACGCCTAGGAAAGGAAGGAGTTCGATCTATTGAGTCAATCCGGAGAGTGATGTGCTTCCTTGTTTTTGTCACTTAACAAGTAAGCAGACCATATGGCTCATATCCAACCAATGAGAGTGTCTCCTCCGACGGCTATGTCAGATAGGGTTACGGTTGAGCGAAAAGAGTTTGAGGGGTTCCTCGCTGAAAACCAGAAACTCCTCGACCGCTCTCAGGCACTGATGAATAGGGTTGATCAATTGGAGAACGAGAATAAGCAGTTGCGGGATGAGCTTCAGGCTACAAAAGTAAGGCTTGGCTCCCTCGAATCCAACATCGCCAACAATACGCGTCAGGGCGATGATTCCCTCAGAAAGGCGCGGGAGACCATGTCTCGGCTAGCTAAGGAAGCGGATAGGCGAATTTCAAAGTAACACGTTTGTCCCATAAACCTCAGCACCCCTCTTGAGCGTGCCCGAGAAGACAGTGAAATTTTCCTCCTCACACCCCACGCCCGCAACGATCACAAAACCTATCCCCAGAACCCAACTCGCGTCCACAAGGACACATTAACTTCCCGAAATCAGCACCACAACGCTGGCAGAACCTAGCAGGCCGTCCTATCTGGAAACCGCAACGACTACAAGCCGCATAGCCCTGTGGCTTGCTCAGCATCCCTGGTTGAGTGCTCCTCCCCATCGAACTACCCGCGGGGGGTTGAAGCTTGGTCTTCAACCAGATCAAAAAGCCACCCTTAACTTCCCCACCCGCTCCTGGGCTCTGCAGAGGCACCTGCCGTAAGGCTTCGTCACTTCCCGCCTCCTTCTCACGCGTCCTTAATGCTTGAAGTCTGCTCTCATCCATGTCCAGCTTGTTCAGTAGAAGTTTATACTTCCTCTCTAACTCAGAGAGGTCCTCAAGGAACGCTTTCCATTCATTCTTGTCGACTTGGATAAAAGAGTCCAAAAGCTTCTACTCTCAAACGTCTCGGTCTACTCTTAGAAAAGTGTGACGCTGCAGGCGATTATCGGAAAACCAAGGCAACCGATGGGGGTTCAAGCCGTCGTCCTGGCAGGATCAGTTTCGAACCCACATGCGGAAGTGCCTTGCGCAAGTCTTGATCAAGCGCTGAAACTAGATACTGTCCAAGTTCCAGCAGCGAACGATTCTAGTCTACCGATTTTTTTTCGCCGGCATGCTTCGCCAGACTTCGTCGAAGAGCCTCTCAGTGAGCTCTACGAGAAGTTTATTCGTGGTCCACACCGCAACATCGGACCCTTGATCCGTTCTGACATCATCCGGCATACAGTCTAAAGCCACTAATTCCTTCGAGTCCACACAAACGAAGCTTGCAAGGGGTTCTTCGGTAGCTTTGAAATCAACGATTTCAGAGAACTCGTTCACTAGCGCAGAGTTTTCGGCTGTGACGGGGGATAGGAGCCTTACCTTTGCTCCACGCTTAACCGCATGCTCAAGCGCATCAGCATGCACTCTGTAAGCTCGAATTAGGCCGGCTGAGCTCGTTGAATAGCAGATTGACTTCGAGGCGTCCTTCATGAGTTGGTTCAATTTATTGTAAACGCTTCGTCTGCCATCAATCTTCCAAAACTGATCCGACTGCTTAGGAGTATCGCGCTTCACATACTTGCTTGATTCGTAGGTCACCGCAAGCAACTGTACGACCTGCTCGGAATCCTTAACGTCGTGGTCTAGCCTAGTGACGATGGGCATTAGGACTTCAAGCGGGGAGCCTGGGGCATAGATTTCTGGTTTCCCAGGTGTTATGCTGACTAATCCCTTTCGCTGAAGTTCCTTTATCGCGCCATAGGTTTTTGTGCGGGGGACTTGTCCAAAAAAACTTAGTTGACTTGCTTTGATTGGGCCATTCCTCAGGAGCGCTAGGTAGAGTCGTGACTCGTACTCAGTCAAACCTAGCCTACGGAGAGCGGTAATCTCACTTTCTTCAGCCCCCAAAGTAAATCAACCCAAGTGTGTTAGCTAACCGCGGAGCGGAAGCCAGATCGTCTTTCCGACATATATTGGCACTATGGTCCATACCGCAATAGAAATGTCGATGCAGATGAGTTACCAAACGACAAGGTAACAGAACCGTGTCACTCAGCTTCGGAGACCGTGGTGACACAGCAGGCTTTAGTCTCGATTGACTAACTTGGCGCGAGGTACGGGATCGTGAGTTCAGCCGAACTGGAGTACGGTACCGAATCGGAATATGAGATCGACTGCGAGTGTTCGTGCGACGAGTGTGTGAAAGGTAACCATATGGATTGCCAGCTAGGTCTATGCTGGCCTGCTTGACCTATTCACGGTTCAAGTTCCTTCTCAACCTAGCTATTCAGTTCCATGTTTTCGTAGGGGAAAGGCCGTGGACTTGAACCCGCGGTCACATCGTGGGGTTATTGAAAAAGGGTAGGCCTGGTTCGAGTCAGGCCTCTCGGTTGGGGTAGGTGTCTGAAGTAGTTGTCAGCGTTTTGCTTTGGTGAAGCGTTGGTCAACATCTGACCAATTTACTACGTCCCACCACTTATCGACGTAGGCACCCCTGTCGTTCTTGTACTGGAGATAGTACGCGTGCTCCCAGACGTCGATGCCGAGGAGGATTGGGAGTTGGGCGAGGTGCATGAAGTTTTGTTTTTCGATTTGGGTGAGGACGAGTTGGTCGGTGGTGTTGTCGTAGAGTAGTAGTGCCCAGCCTGAGCCTTCAACCGCTTTGGCTGCGTCGCCGAATTGTTGTTTGAATTTGTCGAAGCCTCCAAAGTCGGTTTTGATCTTATCTCCGACGGCGCCGCCGGGTGTTCCGCCTCCTTTGCCTGGGGGGGCCATGTTGGGCCAGAAGATGCTGTGGAGGATGTGGCCTCCAAAGTGGAAGCTGTAATCCCTCAGCACGGCTTTGATGTCGATCTGGGCTTCGCCCTTGCGGGCCTTGTCGAGTTTGTCGAGTGCTGCATTTGCGCCGTTGACGTACGCGGCATGGTGTTTGTCGTGGTGGAGCGTCATTATTTCCTGCGAAATCACTGGTTCGAGCGCGTTGTACTTGTATGGTAATTCCGGAAGAACATATTTGTTTGGCATAAATGCAGTATTCCGTGTCATGAAACATAAACCTTTCATTGAACAAAAATGGGGTTCTCCGTGCCCTGATGAGACAGTTGATGCTCATTTGGAGAAAGAATTGGGTAGCTAGACTAACTGTTTGACTTCTTCGGTAATCGCTTGGCCGAGGTGTCCGTAAACCGCTAACTTCAGAACCTTCAACCCGAGTAAGGCGCACTTGATCCGGGTCGGGCCGGGGTCGATGCCGAGGAGTTCGAGGACGTCGGCTTTACCCATGGCTTTGAGTTCGTCAAGTGTTTTTCCCTTGACCATTTCGGTAAGCATTGAAGCCGATGCTTGGCTGATCGCACAGCCTTTTCCCTTGAAGCGTATGTCATCAACTTTGCCATCTCTAATCTTGAGTTGCATTTCGATTATGTCGCCGCACAGTGGGTTCGAATCCTTCGCCCGCACGTCGGGGTCGGGTAGGTCGCCGAAGTTGCGCGGGTTCCTGTAATAATCCAGGATAATGTCCTTGTAGATGTCAGAACTCATCGCGCAAATAGCTTCCTAGCTTTCTCAAGAGCGTTAACGAACACGTCAACCTCTTCCTTGGTATTGTAGATATAGAAACTTGCCCTTGAAGTGGCAGGTATTTGAAGGAATTCCATTAGGGGTTGTGCGCAATGGTGGCCGGACCTGATAGCTATCCCTTCCTCATCTAGGATTGAAGCTAGATCATGGGCGTGAATGTCACCTAAATTGAATGAGACCACACCAACCCTATGGGCCACATCCATAGGCCCGTATATCACTACCCCGTCGACTTGTTTCATTCGTTTAAGGGCGTAGGTGGTGATCTCCTTTTCATAGTCATGCACATTTCGCATTCCAATTCCGCGCAGGTAGTCAATTGCCGTTCCCAGTCCGATGGTACCGGAGATGTTCGGAGTCCCTGCTTCAAACTTGTACGGCAGGTCCTTCCATGAAGCGCCGGTTGTATGGACTTCCCGAACCATCTCTCCTCCGCCAAGAAATGGCGGCGTGTTCTGAAGTTGTTCGCTCTTCCCATAAAGAACACCGATTCCGGTGGGGCCTAGCATCTTGTGCCCCGAAAACGCCGCAAAGTCGCAGTCGATATCTCTTACGTCAACTGTCATGTGGGGTACTGATTGGGCAGCGTCAATCAAAAACAGCGCGCCATAACGGTGGGCTACCCGTCCAATCTCCTTAACCGGGTTTATTGTACCAAGGACGTTCGACGCGTGCGTCACGCAGACAATCTTCGTCTTCTCGTCAATCAGCTCGTGAACCTCGTCTTGGCGGAGTTCGCCGTTCTCGTCGATCTTGATGAACTCAACCTTCGCACCCTTCTCTTGGGCCAGCAGCTGCCATGGAACGATGTTGCTGTGGTGTTCCATGATCGTAAGAACGATCTTATCCCCACTTCCAACGTTTGCTCGGCCCCAGGAATAGGCTACGAGGTTTATCGCTTCGGTCGCATTTCGGGTGAATATGATTTCCTCGGTTCGCTTGGCGTTGACAAACTTCGCAACTTTCTCCCTCGCGTCCTCGTATGCAAGCGTTGCTTCTTCTGCGAGCTTGTGGATTCCCCGGTGAATGTTCGCATTGTACTCGCGGTAATACCTATCAATAGCGTCAATCACAACTTTCGGTTTCTGCGAAGTAGCTGCGTTATCAAAATAGACCAATGGCTTATCGTTAACTTGGCGTTTGAGTATTGGAAAATCTTCTCGGATTCTTCCGACATTTATCGTTGTTAGTTTTTCGACCAACGCCTAGGCCTGCGAAACATAGTTGCGGTGAAGAGATTATCGGCTTCGATGTGATATAAGCTCTCCAACCTGCGGCCAGATGGGTTAAACTTGAACGTATACGCTTGTCCCTTCAACCTTCAAACCGTAAGTCTTCAATGGCACGATGGCGGGCGGGTTTTGTACCACTCCGGTTATCACGTCAAATCGCGAGAGATGGAGTGGACAGGTTACCACGGAACCGATTAGGAAGCCGGTAGAGAGATCCGCAGTTTCATGTGTACACACCCTGTCTGTGGCGTGTAATTCTCCATCCACATTAATGATCATAAGCTCCTTCTCGCCCAAATTCACCGCATGCATTGACCCCGGCGGAACGTCAGAAAGTTCACAAGCCTTCACATAATCACCCAATCTATACAACCTCGCCTTATTCAGAGTCGCCGGCATTGAATATCTGGAAGGTTACGGGATTGTTGAATGACCGGTATCGTCTCTCTTGCGTTTGTGACCAGGTTGTTATCGATTTCGTATCGTCCAATTCGGTCTCCGTATCCTAGATCAAGCACTTTGACTCCGAACGGATCGACCACAATGCTCCTGCCAACGAAATTCCCATTCGCGTTTCCTACACCGATCACGTAGCTAGTGTTCTCAGCAGCGCGAGCCATCAAAAGGGTTTGCCATTGTTCCTCCTTCAGTGGGCCGCGAAACCAGGCGGCTGGAACTATTATTGCTCTCGCGCCGGACATAACCTCTTTCTTCACCAGTTCAGGAAAGCGAATGTCGTAGCACGTCACTACGCCGAATGTCATGCCGCCGACATCAAAGAGAACCAACTCAGATCCGGGACAGAAAAATTCTGACTCCCTAAATCCAAGAGCGTCGAACAAGTGTGTTTTCCGATAGCCGCCCATAACCTTTCCACGGTCAATGATAACCGCCGTGTTGAATATTGATGCAGTGTCTTTCTCGAAGATTGGCAACACCACTACTATTTGCTTTTCCTTACTTTTCTCTGCCACACTCTCGACGAATTCTCCATCTAAGGATTCTGCGAGGTCATTCACAAAGTCGCGGGATAGGGCGCCTTTAGGGTAACCCATACTATATTCTGGGAAAACTACTAAATCGCAATCTCCCCCTACCCCCTCAAGAGAGCGAACTATGTGCCGGAGGTTTTCTGTTTTCGAGCTCGTAACTTCCAATTGTATGAGGCTGATTCTAACAGTTCCTGTGGTCACAAGCCAATCCCAACAAGGATTAGTCGGTGAATCCCGATAAGTCTTTAATCGGTTCCGTCAAGTCTTCGTCTGGTTGACTGATCTGCATCGACTTTGGGCGTTACCGTCAGTCGCGGGCTACCCTACCATCGCTTCGCCTTTTGCATTGGTCCTGGGAGGGTGGTTCTTTTACTTGAAGTCAGGGTGGCGGGATGTATTTTGTGGTCGATGTTGTAGGCGAGAGGTTCACAATGGTCGTGGAGGGATCAGGAGATAATCAAGGAGGCGTTAGCCAACATGAATGGGTTGAATCTTTGCTGAAGTGGCTTCCGCGTTCTCGACGAGGCTGCTAAACGGAAAGGCCCCATAATTCAAAGCGTGATCTGGTCACCAGAATCCCACGCGAACGAAATGCATGGCAGCAGAAGCTTATCCGAACGCATCTTCTCTCCTGCGTCCTCCAGCGGATTGGTTGCTTATACGGCGGCTTGAACAATAGAGGGCACATGAGTCAGACGAGGGAAATCGCAACTTTAGGCGGGGGATGCTTCTGGTGCACGGAAGCTGTATTCACGGAGTTGAAAGGTGTCGAGAGAGTTGAGCCCGGCTACGCGGGAGGGGCCGTACCGAATCCAACATATGAAGAAGTCTGCTCGGATAGGACAGGTCACGCTGAAGTCGTTCAGGTAACCTTCAACCCAACAGTAATCTCCTACGAGGAGCTCCTCAAAATTTTCTTCACGGTCCACGACCCAACGACCCTGAACAGGCAAGGGGCTGACTCAGGGACGCAATACCGATCCGTAATTTTCTACCACAGCGACCAGCAGAAGTCAATTGCACAACAAGTCGTAAGTGAAGTGACGGCGGCTAAACTTTGGAAGGCAGCGATAGTGACGCAAATTGAACCGTTCAAGGCCTTTTACAAAGCGGAGGCCTATCACCTGCAATACTTCAAGAACAACCCACGCCAGCCTTACTGTCAAATGGTTATCGCGCCGAAAGTCAGGAAATTCCGGGAACACTACATGGAGAAACTCAAGAACAGGGTTTAGTCTTGGTTTCTCTCCCTAATATTCGAGGTTCAGTAGACATCGACGTCATGCTGGGGCACATTAGAAATCATTAGGCGTTCGCATATTCAAGAGGGGGTTGATTTGCGGTATGACTTGGACACTAAGAGAACCCCTACAACCGCGAAGCCGATCATGATTACCGATGAAAAGGCGAAGAGACTTTTCACCCAGAAGATGTTCTCCTCGCTAACGACAGATGCAAACATTAAGGTCCCAACCGACGTCGTAACTATAAGCGCGTAAATGGCACCTAAGATCACAGCAACGCTTACTGACGGAACCGCTACATCCTTCATGCTTGCCGATCTGAAGTAAGAGAAGCCTTCCATGCTTGAGAAGCCAGTTCTGCTGAGGGCAACGATCACTATGGGCACTAAGGCTAGAACGAAGGGTAACATGGTGACCGTCCAGAAGAGTGTGAGCCCCAGTATGGTACCTAGCTTGACTTCGAGAACCATTGAAGCCCAACGCGGAAAAACATACGTCAGGTAGAGTGCAACTCCTCCAGCTGCAACAAGGTTCCCAATCATGAGAGAGACAAAAGTGCCAAGAATGAAACCGTTCCACGACTTGTATTTGCTAACAAACAAGCCTAGGAGGTAGAAGCCTATGAAATTCGCCGGAACCCCCGAGACGAGACTACCGAGTGGACCGAGCCCTGTACCTGCTGCTTGAAGGATAAAACTGCCTATCAACGTGCCGACGGCCGCACCCACCCCGGCCACCAACGATCCGCCAAGAAAAGCGTAGATGACGGGAATCACAACGCCTGGTCTGAACTGGCCGACACCCCAAGGCGTCGGTACGAACGCTGTACCCGCTATTGCCACTGCATAAAGTGCGGCGCAAGTTGCCATGTTCGCAAGTTGCTTCGCCTTCGCGACCCTCATCTCACATCTGGTTCCCGTCAAACGTAACTTAACTTAAGAGTCCTCTCTTCTGTAAACTAATTTGTGAGGCGGGTTATAACTTAACGCACAGCTACTCATTTTGCAAGGCTCGGAAGAAAGGATCCGTTTGATCTTGCTGATATAGGGCGCAGTGAGTGTGTGAAAGACTTTGACCGAGGAAGCACGTTATGTACTAGTTAACTGGCGGGTGTCAAGTGTAATGTTCCTTCTGCTTCCCGCTCGATCTCGGCACGTGCGAAGAGCATGGTGTGGTATTCGCCTGTGAACCAGGATTTCGCATGATCGTCGTAGTGCTTGCTACCCGGTTGCCCTGACTGACCAGGAGCCAGTAAGCTCAGCGAGTTGTGTAGGTTGCTGAGGTCTGCGATGAAGCGGAAGGGCGGACCGATAACGCTTTCACAGCTCAGATCATGGTAGCTGGAACCGGTCGCCCATATTGTTGTCTGGTCTCCTCCCATCGGGTAGGGTCCGCGGTTGAAGAACCTGTCTAGCGGCTTGACACGGCCCAACGTGTGGGAGTAGGTTAGCGTATGCATTTTCCCCCATGCCCAATCATCGACCTTGGGGCCAAATTTGGCGCTCAGAAAGTCCACGGTCTCACGTAGGGCGAGACGCATAACGTCGTTCCGATTCTCGGCGTGCCCGAGATCAAACCAGTGTGAGGTTGGTTCGGCAAGTGTCTTCTGTAACCACTCTAGGGCGCGATGTCCAAATAGGCTGACTTCGGCCAGGATTGGTATTGGTCCCTTGCCAGCATAGCGGGAAGTGAGATCACCAAGCTTCCCTGAAAGCATGAGGTGGATCATTCGTCGCACAAAGACCTCGTAGATGGCGGCGGCTGGACTGTCAGGTGCTAGTTCTCCGTTCCAGTTCTTCATGATCTCAACAACCGGAGCTAGTTCAGAATCCTCCACTCTCAGCTGCCCCAGATATCCCGCGACTACTTGTGCCGTCGGCGAGGTCTGGTCGAACTGCATGTGTTTGATGTATGCGGGGTCGATCTTGTCGCGAGCTTTGATCAGTTCGGTGATGCGTTGTGCTCTATCGGCGATGGCGTAGTCGCGACTTATGAAATAGGGATAATTATCATCGGTGACGCGATTGTTCGCGGTGACCACGTAACCTTGCGGTGGATTGTACATATGGGGCAGTTCCTCGAATGGAATGTAGCCAGTCCACTCGTAATCTCCCGTCCACCCTGGGACGGGCACTCGACCATCCCCCTTAGCGCGGATAGGTACTTTTCCGGGAAAACTGTAGCCAATGTTTCCAGCTGTGTCTGCGTAGACAATGTTTTGGACTGGAGCCGCCCAGTGACGCAGCGCCTCTCTAAACTCCAGACAGTTGCGGGCACGGTTCATTCCATCCAGGGCGAGTATCATTGTGTCTGGTTCAAGGGATGTCCAGCGCATGGCAAGGGGTTGTTCCCCTGTGAAATCCGGAGCCAGCTGGTTGATTATGGGACCGTGTTGTGTGATGACGACTTCCTCGACGACAGTCTCACCACCCTTAACTCGAATTTCTTCGCGACTGAGGCGTGCATCCAACCATTCGCCCTTGTGTTCGTATTGTACGCGGCCGTCGTCGGTGCGGCGCAGATGCTCTATGTACAGGTCCTGTACGTCCGGGAAGCCATTTGTGAAGCCCCAGGCAACGTGTTCGTTGTGGCCGGCAACCACGCCGGGAATGCCGGGGAAGGTGACGCCGGTCACGTTAAGGTCACCACCTGCGAGGTGGTTCTCGTACCAGATCGCGGGCATGCTGATGAGGAGATGCATGTCATTCGCAAGCAATGGAGCTCCTGTCGTCGTGTGCGAGCCTGCGAGAACCCAATTGTTGCTACCAAGACCGTCCCCAGTCGCAGGGCCGGTGAACGGTCGAGCGGCCTCAGCCCGCAACAAAGCTGCCCCTCCGATAGCAGAATAGTCTACGCCCGGGGGGACGATTGTTGGCCAACGCTCAAAGTAGTCGGGCTCCAGTTCCGCAGCCTTCTCAGGTCCCAAGCGGGCGATGAGTTGCGCGCGCAGAATCTCGGTCTCCCAATTGACCGACAGGCTCCAGGACATCATCTTGACCCAGGAGAGGGAATCGGCAACGGTCCAGCGCTCTGGTTTGTAGCGTAGAAGGCTGAACTCAACCGGTAGATGTCCTCCATCAATGCATGCGTTAACGCCGGAGGCGTAGGCTTCTTGGTTGGCGCGCACATCAGAATCTATCATGCTGACCTCTTTTTCTGCAATCTTTCTCATACCCAGTATGCGCATCCAGCGGTCGACGGGCACGGTCACCGCACCCATCACTTCGGATAGTCGCCCAGCGACGAGCCGTCGCTGAAAATCCATCTGCCAAAGGCGGTCCTGTGCGTGCACGAACCCCTGAGCGAACATTAGATCATGGGAATTAGCTGCGTAGATGTGCGGAACACCCCACTTGTCCCGGATAATTTCCACGGGAGCTTGAAGTCCTGGCACTTGCAACGTGCCCTGCGTTTTGGCTAGAGGCTTGCGCAACCAGTAGGAAACTAGACCAAGCAACCCGGCTATGGTATCAAACATTGGACACAAATCCTGAAGTCAGTCACAACCCGAGTAAATGTGCTATGTGTCCTTCAAACATCTACGGTTTTCGGTAGCGAACTCGGAATCTCCTGTCCCGAAATCATCCTGGAGCAGGATTTGATGAGAAGCTTGTTGGTGAGCTGGAACTGTACTCCCAGAACTTGTGACTTACTGGTGGGGAAAGTTTCTAGGCAGTCCAGGTTTATAGGAGTGAATAGGCGCCACTAGTGATCATGGAAAGCAGTGAGGTCATCGAGCCGAAAGGATTGTGGACTGCTGCCAGTATACTTTCATCTAGGGTAAGACGGCTGCGGGATCAGTTCTTCTCTTTCTATGAGCGGGACTATACCAACGAGGTCCGTTCCTACACCACCGGCACTCGTTGGGATGTGGTCTACGCGATCTGGAACTGGACGAATGTGCCCGAGATGGCGATCTTCCTGCAAGGCGCCCGCAGCTATCTGCGAGCAGCGGCCAAACCCGTGGAGTTACCGGAGGGCTTCTGGAACGAGCCTTTGGTCGTCCGCCAGGCGTTGATGTTCCGTGAGGTTCTGCGCCGCTACCTACCAGTACAGATCCTCGACGGAGAGCTTATTGTTGGCTCACACTTCAGCACGGCGCTTTCACGCTGTCTGAAACAAGATGAGGCTCGCGTTCGTGATCGTGAGGAGCGGACGTTTTTGAAGGAGTACCAGTTGCTCAACAGTCTGGGCGTGGGTAACTGCGGCGCCGTGCCAGGGCACTTGGTACCAGACTACCCCAAGGTCTTGCGTGTTGGCTGGAAAGGTATCCAAGAAGAAGCTCAAGCTGTTCTCGCGAAGCACGGGATCACTGCGGAGCAACGCGACTTGGCGCGAGCCGTCATCATATGTGCCGACGCAGTGCGTATACTGATGGAACGGTATGCCATCGAGGCCGAGCGCGAGGCAACGGCGGAGACGGATCAGGCTCGTCAGGCGGACCTCCGAGAGATCGCTCGCATCTGTCATAAGGTGCCTTGGTTTTCAGCCGAGACCTTCCCTGAGGCCCTGCAGTCTCTCTGGACCACGCACATGCTGGCTATGGTTGCTGAAAGCTACCCTGGGCCGGGTCTTTCACCAGGACGGATAGATCAGTACCTGTACCCGTACTACAAACGCGACTTGGATGCGGGCCGCCTGAACCGCGACCAAGCCAAGGAATGGCTGCAGTGTCTTTGGATCAAGCACAACTACGTGTACGATTTTCAAGGCTGGGCCGGTACCAACCAAGGCATCAACTCCTCATTCGGTCAGCTCATCACCCTAGCCGGCATGGATGCCGAAGGAAACGACGCATCCAACGATTTGACGTACGTCATACTCGATGTCATCGAGGAGATGAACCTGCTTGAGCCGAAGCCTAACATTCGTATCCACGCTCGTTCGTCAGACCGCTTGCTGGAACGCATCGTTGACATGGTAGCGAAAGCGCAGGGGTCGCCTTTCCTCATCAACTTTGACGAGAACTCGATCGCTGGCCTACGCTGGCAAGGCCTGCCGAAGGACCGGCTGTGGGACTACACTCCCGTCGGCTGCTTGGAGAATGCACTTCCAGGTTGCGACCGTTCCGGCACCGTGGATGTGAACCTCAACTTGGCAAAGGCGGTGGAGCTGGCGCTGAATGATGGCCGAGACATGGTGAGCGGCCAGCAAGTCGGCCCACGCACGGGTGACGCGAAGCTCTTCGGATCCTTTGATCAGTTCTTCACTGCATTCAAGACTCAGCTTCAATACCTCCTGGAACGAATTATTCGCGTCAACGATCTAGCTGACGCCGGTCGCGCGCGTTGGGAACCCGTCCCATACCTGAGTGCACTAGTGGATGGTTGCCTAGAGAGTGGCAAGGATAGCAACGCTGGCGGCGCACGTTACAATTTCTTGACGGTCGAAGGCGTCGCTTTGGCCACGACCGCTGACAGTCTGGCGGCGGTGAAAAAACTCGTCTTCGAGGATCGTCGGGTCACCATGCAAGAGCTCTTGGAGGCGCTGCAAGCCAATTTCGACGGATACGAGAGCTTGCGTCAGTTGCTTCTGAACAAGGCTCCGAAGTATGGCAACGATGACTCTTACGCTGATGAGATCGCGCGTGAAGTCAGCCGTTTCTGGACGGAGGAGGCGTCACGTCACGTGTCGCCGACTGGCAAACGGTATCGGAGCGGTTATCTTTCTTGGAACTATTGGGTCGCTTACGCGCCATCAACGGCTGCTACGCCCGACGGGCGTCGGCGCGGGCAGTTCCTATCAAACGCTGTATGTCCGGTCAACGGAGCAGATCGCAGAGGCCCCACTGCAATGATCAAGAGCGTGGGAAAGCTAGGATTGGAGACCGCTCCCAACGGTGCCAGCCACACGATGAGCTTCAGCCCCAGCCTACTGCAGCATCCGGAGCAGCGGCAGAAGCTGATGGCCCTGCTGCGAGCTTACGGGAAAGTAGGCGGCACGTGCGTGCAGCTCAACGTGATCGACGCCAACACTCTTCGCGAGGCGCAGAGGCATCCGGATGAATACCGTAACCTTCTGGTGCGAGTGACAGGTTATAATGCGTACTTCGTGGGGTTGGGCAAAGAGATCCAGGACGAGATCATCGCCCGCGAATCACACCAGCTTGGATGATCATGGCCCTCGCGTTCAACGTCCAGCGTTTCAGCACAGAGGACGGCCCGGGCATCCGTACCACCATCTTCCTGAAAGGATGCCCTCTGCGTTGTGCCTGGTGCCACAACCCAGAGGGGCTGAGCCCAAAGCCAGAGTTGGTTTGGTATGATGTGCGCTGCCTTGGCGCCCGGGACTGCCTGCAAGTCTGCCCTGAAGACGCGTTAACTCTTACCTGCGATGGGATCAGCATCAACCGGGAACGGTGCACCGCCTGTGGAGCATGCGTAGAGGCCTGTCGGGAGGCTGCGCTGGAGGTTATTGGACGCAGCTGGACACATGAGGAACTGATCGCAGAACTCTTCAGTGATCAAGTGTTCTACGAGACCTCCGGTGGCGGCGTGACCTTCAGCGGCGGGGAGCCGATGATGCAGGTAGATTGTCTCTGCCAAGTTCTGCCCCGCTGCCGAGAAGCCGGCGTCCACGTCGCGTTGGACACATGCGGCGCAGTCGCTTGGAAGAGCTACGAGCGCGTCCTCCCGTGGGTAAACCTAATCCTCTACGACCTGAAGATCATGGACGCGAAGCGTCATGCCGCAGCGACAGGCGTCTCCAACGATATTATCCTCGAGAACGCTCGCCGGTTGGCTGCTCGCGGGGTGCCGATGTGGATCCGCACGCCTGTGATCCCCGGCTATTCAGATGATCAAGAGAATATCGTAGCCATCGCCCGTTTCATAAGCGAGGCGTTGCCCACCGTACAGCGCTGGGATCTGTTAGCGTACACCAACCTTGGCCGGCCGAAGTACCACCGCTTGGACCGCGAATACCTGCTAGAGAAAGTGTCGCTCCTGACCCGACAAGAGATGGAGTCAGTTTATCGCGCGGCAGCAGAAGTAGTGTCGGTGGCCCACTGGTCCGGAGCAACGCGGCAATCGAACCCCAAAACCGCTGGAGGCACGTGACGCCCTTGCTGCAAGAGACGCCCTGGTTACTTGAGGCCTTGAAGGGAGAGATGACTCCCAAATTCCTGGCAACGCGCAACACTGAGTCGGTGCCTAACGTAGTGCCTGTGATCAGTATCCTTCCCGCAGATGATCAGCCAGACACTCTGTTCTTCGCAAACTTTCTCCTACGCAAGAGCATCAAGAACCTACAAGAAGATCGCCGGGTTGGAATCCTGGTGATCACTCAAGAGTTGCAAGGATGGATTCTCAAGGGGGACTTTCTCGAATTCCAGCGCACGGGCCCTTATGCAGATCGACAGATGAGTAGCTCACTCCTACGCTACAACGCCTACACCGGCATCCGCAACGCCGGCATCATTCGCGTGCGGTCAGTTGAACAGGCCTTCCGCATCTCGAAACTGCAGGTGGCGAAGGACTACCTGCTAGCCAGGCTGGCCGCGCTAAGCGGAGCCGCCACAGGTGATGGCGGCGTAGCGATGCCCCTGCCGGTGCGGCACGAATTCGCGAAGATTGCTGCAGTGAAAGTGATGACATGGGTGGGGAAGGACGGATACCCAGTTGTGATTCCGGCCCTTTCCCTGCAACCCGCCAGAGCAGAGAGCCTCATCTGCTGGAAAGGGACACGATTTCCAGAACCAGAAGAAGGCGGGCGTGTAGCTTCTAACATCCTCACCCTCGAAGCGATTTCCTACCAAGTCAAGGGCCGCTGGGCCGGAGCTCGTAGCACCGGTAGCATCCAAATCCAGGAGGTCTACGCCGGGGGGCCGCCGTTGCCTGGCGGCAGGTTAGCCTAAACTATCGATAGACGGTATTCCTATAATCGAATCTCAGTGGGTACAATGCGAAGGGCCAATGGATACGGAACATTCTCGGCTGACCATCTGCTATGCCTCTGAGCTGACTCAGCTTCATCCAAATCCCACCTTTCTTTCGTGGACGGACTCTCATGGGCCAAGCACCGTGGTACTCCCATAATAGGACCGAGCAGCTGGGACAGCGGAGACTCGGCAGAGCATCGTGCGGGAACCAGTCGATGTCCTCAATACTAGCTATGCTTTGAGAGGAACATAACTGCTCACATAGAGAAGCTGATAGATTTGAGGATCTTAATGTTCGGGCCTCCTGGTTCTGGGAAAGGCACCTACGCATCGAGGTTATCCGAAGAGCTTACCATCCCGCACATCTCAACCGGCGAACTTGTCAGAGAGGAGATAAGGAATCAGACTGAGACTGGGAGGGAGATCGTATCCTACTCGAAGACTGGAAGACTCGTGCCCGACGACGTAATCGGAAAGCTCCTTGAGAGTAGGATCTCGCAGGCCGATTGCGCGAAAGGCTTCATTCTGGACGGGTTCCCGCGCACAGTTACGCAGGCTGAGGTTTTGGAGAGGATAAGTAGGCCCGATGTGGTCGTTAATCTGGATGTGCCGGACGATGTGATAATTGAAAGGCTCTCAACTAGACAAACCTGTGGAACATGTGGCGCAATATACAATGAACGTTTCCTCAAGCCGAAAGCTGCGGGGGTATGCGACAAGTGTGGTGGGCAATTGCGCAAAAGAGATGACGACCGACCTAGTGTAATTAATGAGCGCCTGAAGGTTTACGGAGTTCAGACTAAGCCTTTGCTGGACTACTATCATAAGAAAGGAATCGTGCGAAATCTCGTCAACAAGGAAGCAAGTGTGCCTCCCGACAAAGTCGTGGGAGAAATTCTGAGAATCCTCAGGGCCGAGCAATAACTACTGAACTGCAATTCCGCCTAACTCGCCGTGTTTTTCATTCATGCTGCTCATTGAGGATCGGCTTTGCTCTTGGCGGAAGCTAGTTTTGTGGTCAAGCAGTCCGTAAGATCGTTTATCGTCGTGGTTGATATGTCTCGAACCAGCTTCTCGCCAAAGAGCTTTAGAAGTCTGCCGAATTCAACTTGAGCGTTCCAAGAGACTAGAGTCTCATCATTTGCTGCGTTGATGCTGAGATTCAGCGTTATATCCAGTCTGCTTCCAACCACCCGCCCAGTTCCCTCCAGAATGATGCCGTCTTCCGTTTTCTTCAGGTACTTGAAGCGCATGCTGACAGTCAATCTGGAAAGATAATCGAGATGCATGTTTCGCGCTGCCTCACCCAGGTCGACTTTGAATGTCGCAAGAAATTCATTATCACTGACTATCTCCAATTTCCCAAGAGTTGGAAGGCATTGGGAAATCCATCTTGCATTCCCCAAGTTCTTTGCCACCGCCTCAACTGGGGCCTGGGTTTCTAGCTGTCCTGTGAATTCCAATCATCTCGCCTCTGAGAAGGCGTAGCTCATGAGAAGCCTGATTGCGGGCATATATCTCTCCTCATCAACGGTCCCAACAGTGTCCATGATTCGCTTCACAAATCCATAATCGATGTGTGCGGCTTTGGAGATTTCTTGAGCATCTTTGTCCGGCCTCGAACCCAGGAGCGCAGTGTCTCTGGTCCTGCTTGGTTGTGTGACGCCTAGTTTCTCGGCCGCTAAATCAGCGATTTGTTCTCCCATGAGCCGGCACGTTGTGAGCTTACCGCCGGATATTGTGATTAGGCCTCGTACGCCGTCGAGCTCATGGTCGAATATCTCGTAGGTTCTGCTCACTTTTCTCGCAACCTCTTCGTTCTCTTCCCCGACTTTAAGCCAGGGTCTTACGGACGCGAATGTCCTGCGAAATCCGAGATTCCTCAAAGCTGGAAACATCTGAGAACCCTCATCAATTAGAAGATCAAGGTCTTCCTTCGATAACTCAACTTTATCCGGGTCATCTACAAGTGTGGCAGTCGTTCCGACTATTGAATAGTTGTCACCGTATGGGATTACTATGTCGCCATCGCTAGGTGGCCTCATTCGGTTGACTACGTGGTTACATAGTCTTGCAGGAACCACACCCATAGCGCCAGCGAAAGACATGGCTTCGATGGTCACGCCGGCAAGTTGGGCAAGTCTGCCTGCCCATGGGCCGGCGGCGTTGATGATCAAGTCGCTGTGAAAATCCTCGGTCTTGGACTTGATAATGTCGTATGCTCTAACACCATCTATGGTTTTTCCGTCTTTTTTAGAGAATCCTGTGACTTCTCGGTAAGGGTAGAATTTTGCACCATTCATAGACGCCGTCAGGGACGCGCAAAAGATCAAATCATGTGCGTGAATCACCTTGTCGGGGACTTTGAGCGCGGACTTTAGCTCAGGGTTCAGCTGCGGTTCCATCACGCAGACCTGTTCTCGCGGCACCTCCGTGTAAGGCACGTTGCATTTCCTGCAGCCATCTTCCAATTCCCGTTGATATTCTGCGTCCTCAGCTGTTGTTGCTACAAACAAGCCGCCCGTGTCTGCAATTACGTGGGACGCAATTCTTGATAGAGCCTGGTTTTCCTCAGCACATTCGACTGCAGCAACGGCGTCGTTCACAACATATCTCGCACCGCTATGAAGCATCCCGTGAAATTTCCCGGAAGTCCCAGAGCCCAATCCGCCCCTTTCGAGCAATGCAACGCTAACGCCTCTTAAGGCTAGGTCGAGGCACGTGAAGACACCAGTCGTACCTCCTCCAACAACAATTACATCGTACTTCAAACGTATCCCTTCATGCTCGCCAAGGAGGCAGTGGACTTAATCAACTGCCGTACCGCTCGGTGGGAGGTCCCCGACTTCTTTGAGCCACTCCCTGCATCTTCCCACTGAGGCGCTCCAGCCATTGTGAAGCTTTTTCCTCTTCCCCGCATCCCATTTGGGGATGAAAACCCTATCGATCTTGCAGTTATTGCGAAGGTCTTTTTTGCTGGACCAAAAATCAACGGCTAAGCCTGCGGCGTAAGCTGCGCCCAGCGAAGTAGTCTCCGTGACAACCGGTCGAACGACCTCGATCCCAAGTATGTCGGCTTGAAGCTGCATCAAGTAGTTATTTCTCGCTGCTCCTCCATCGACTTTCAGCGCTTTTCCCTTTGCTCGCATTTCCTCCGTTATCGCATCGTAGACGTCTCTTGTTTGCCAACATATGCTCTCGAGCGTTGCATGCACCAAATGTTCTTTCCTAGTGTATTGAGTAAGCCCCGTCATGATCCCCCTAGCATCGGCGTCCCAATATGGAGCGAACAGCCCGCTGAAGGCTGGGACAAAGTACACGCCGCCCGAGCCGGTTATCGAGACGGACTGTGCCAGCGGTTCTGTCTCAGCGGAGGATTTGATGAGGTTCAAGTTGTCCCTCAACCACTCCACCGCGGCGCCTGCAATAGCCACAGACCCTTCAAAGGCATATGAGCACTGGCCTTCATCAAAACCAAAAGCAATTGTCGTAAGCAACCCACGCTGAGAGAACTTTGGTCTGTCGCCCAAATTTGCCAGCAAGAAGCAACCAGTACCATACGTGTTCTTGGCTTCACCCGGTTCGAAGCAAGCCTGACCAACTAATGCTGCCTGCTGGTCCCCCAAGTCACCGCATATGGGGACCTCAAAGCCGAAGGGCCCATCGGCTGAAGTGTAGCCAAACGACTCTCTGTTAGAGCTCGGTCTTACCAGTGGCATGATTTCGGGCGGTATTCCAAACATACGAAGAAGATCGGGGGACCATTCAAGACGCCCGATATCAAACAGCATAGTCCGGGATGCGTTCGTGTAATCGGTGAGATGTGCTCCAATCCTTTCTGGGGTTGGATTGTTTCGCCCACCCTTGGTTAAATTCCAAATAATCCATGTGTCAATGTTACCGAACAAGAGACTTCCGTTCTTAGCTTTCTCGTATGCTCTAGGGACGTTCTTCAGGACCCACTCGATTTTCGTACTGGAGAAGTATGGGTGAGCGTACAATCCAGTCTTCGGATGAATCAATGAACCTTCAACGTTGTCCTCTCTCAAGGCTGCGCACCTATCTTTAGATCTCGTATCTTGCCAAACAATCGCGTTACAGACAGGTTGGCCGGTCACCATGTCCCAAAGAATCGTAGTTTCCCGCTGATTAGTAACCCCCACAGCGGCAATTTGCCTACCTTGGACTCCCGCTGTCTCAAGTGACCGCTTAATGACAAATCGAGTCTTTTCCAGAATTTCGTTTGGGTCATGTTCCACCCAACCGACTCGTGGATAGATCTGCTCATGTTTCGCATATTCACTTGAAACAATATTTCCTCCGCAATCGAATATAATGCATCGCGTAGAAGTTGTGCCTTGGTCGATAGCTGCGATGTACTTTCCCTCTACCACATTATTCTACCATCCACGTTTCGATAATACGTTCATGTTCAGCCTCATTAGCAGAACTGATAGCGCCACCGCTAACGATGACATGGCTAGGTAAAGAATCGATGCGCTCAATGAAAAGAACCGCGCCACTACTCCTGTGAACCAAGGCGCGAACACGACGCCGAGAAATCCGGAACCGTACACTACTCCTGTAGCAAAACCCTTCGTGCTAGGGAAGAGCCTGCTTGTCCAAGCAAGCATTGTGGGAATGATCTGTCCGAACAAGGAGGTTGCAATAAGAGTTTGCGCAAAGTAGCCGTCCTGTTCAAAATTCCTGGCATCACGCATAATGCCCATCGTTAGATAAGTTGACCATCCTAGCATATTAGTATCAAACGCTACAGGTCACGTCAATCATGTGCATAAACCGGAACGAACCGTGCATCAAACCTACTCTGGACTTGAGTAAGCGACAAGAGATCAACCCGAGATATTTGTAGTGAAATTACAAATATTCGGCCGAATTATAATAGCACTAACGGTACTTGTAGTGTCCTTCGAATATGTCTCTGGTTTTGTGTCCTTCTTCGTAGTATTCGTCGTCGAATGCAGGGACCGTCAAGGAGGAAGCGAAATCGTAGATTCCCGACCACTTCAGGTCGACGATCCGTCGAATCCGTTTTGCAATTTCCGGCACAGGGATCCGTTCGACTATTGGTTCGAAAAATCCAACTATAACGAGTTGCTTCGACTCATCTTCTGATAGGCCTCTGGACATGAGATAGAAGATTTCTTCTTCGTCGATTTGCGCAACTGACGCCGAATGTGTGGCTTTCACGTCATTGGTTTCAATTTCAAGCCCTGGTATGGCGTCGGCTGAAGCACCCTTCCCGAGTATCATGGCATGTTCCGCAAGATAGGCCCGAGAGTTTTCGGCGCTCTTCTCGATTCTAATCATGCCTTTGAAAATGGACCTTGACTTATCCTTGACCACTCCTTTTGAGATAGCGTGGCCACTAGTGTTTGGTCCGCTATGGGTTATGTTCGAAACCGTATCAAAACGCTGCGTGCCAGCTCCAAACACAACCTCAACATTTTCAGAAGATGCGCCGGATTCCTTCATTACGCTCTCAAGCCGAGAACGTGTAAACGCTCCGCCCAACAATCCAGAGGACCAAACTATCTTGCTATCTCGTTTCCCGACCGATTTCTTATTTGAGAACACGTTTACGCTTTGGCCGAGGTTATTGATGCTGCCGTACGTGACTTCTGCGCCCTCGTGCAGGTACACCTCCGAAAGGTTACTGTAAGTTGATTTTCTCGATTGGGCAGTCAGGCGGGTCGAGTACATTTCTTCAAGAATCGTGAACTTGCTCCAGTTTTCGGCCATTACGAGATTCTGGGCGAAAACCCCGCTTCCTTCCGAGTCGAGTACGGTTACAAATCTGAATGGGACGGTTACCTCAATGCCTTTCGGGACGTGTAAGTAGAATCCTGATGTAAAGAGGGCATTATTTAACGCCGCGAACTTATCTTCCTCTGGGAGTATTGCTTTCTCTAGGAAGTAACGGCTGAAAACTTCCGGTTCATTGCGAATCGCAGTTCCTATGTCTGTGAAGGTGACGCCTTCCTTTCGGAGGGCTTCAGGTATGTCCGCTAGAAAAGTTTTCGATTCGATCTGGAATATGGTGAGGGCCCTGTCCGATTTCAGCTTCCCCATAACTGCTTCAACTTGTGACTTCGAAGGTTCCGTAGGAGCCAGACTCATAGACTCAAAGTCGACTCCGGCCAGGTCAACATACTTGGTGTATAGGTTGGAGATTTCTGCCGGTAGTTTTCGGAAAAGGTTGAGCGATTTGACGCGAAATTCCCGCAACCATTCCGGTTCCTGCCTCGATTCCGCCAACGAGCGGATGTACTGGTCGGTTGCTTGTGTAAGTGTTAGTTCTGACATTGGTAGGCACACTGTCTCGGGATTAGGATGGTTGGTAACGAGTAAATGATGAGGATTTGAGTTTAGCCCACTGAGCCAGCCATTTCCATTTGGATGAGCCTGTTCAATTCGATGGCGTATTCCATTGGTAGTTCCTTTGTGAATGGTTCCATGAATCCCATAACAATCATGCTGAGTGCCTCTTGCTCTGAAAGTCCGCGGGACATCAAGTAGAATAGTTGGTCTTCGCCAATCTTGCCCACTGATGCTTCATGGGTCGTGGTAGCGTCGTCTTCGTTGATCTCGTTGTAGGGGTAAGTGTCGGTCCTTGAATATTCATCGAGAAGTAGGGCATCGCATCTGACGGTTGATCTGACAGCCTTAGCTCCCTTAGCGACGTGGAGGAGGCCTCGGTAGGTCGTCCTACCACCATCCTTTGAGACTGATTTGGAAGTGATTCGGGAAGTCGTGTGTGGGGCGAGGTGTACAACTTTTCCTCCGGAGTCTTGGTGTTGGCCTTTGCCCGCGAATGCAACTGAGAGGATCTCGCCCTTCGCTCCTGGCCCGAGCAGGTAGATTGAGGGATACTTCATCGTGAGTTTGCTGCCAAGGTTTCCGTCAACCCATTCAACGGTTGCGTTAGCATATGCGTAGGCTCGTTTTGTGACCAAGTTGTAGACGTCATTAGACCAATTCTGGATCGTTGTGTAACGCACGTACGCGCCAGGTCTAGCGATGATCTCGACAACAGCTGAGTGTAGCGAATCGGTGGAGTAGATTGGGGCTGTACAACCTTCTATGTAGTGCAGACGGCTGTTCTCGTCAGCTATGATGAGTGTTCGCTCAAACTGTCCCATGTTCTGCGTGTTGATTCTGAAATACGCCTGGAGCGGCACATCAACTGTTACACCTGGCGGCACATAGATGAAACTTCCACCACTCCAAACTGCGCTGTTCAATGCGGCAAACTTGTTATCTTCGGGCGGTATGACAGTGCCGAAGTATTTCTTGAAGATCTCAGGGTGTTCTCGCAGTGCAGTGTCGGTGTCTGTGAAAATTATTCCTTTCTTTGCAAGATCTTCTCTTAGGCTGTGGTATACAACTTCCGATTCGTACTGAGCGCCAACGCCGCCCAGGAATTTTCGTTCGGCTTCAGGTATGCCTAGCTTATCGAAAGTGTCTTTGATGTACGCGGGCACGTCTTCCCATGACCGGCTTTTCTTCTCGGTCGGGCTTGCGTAGTACAGCATTTCGTCGAACTTGAGGGTTGTAAGGTCCCCGCCCCACATAGGTAAGGGTCTCTTCGTGAAATGATCATAAGCGCGCAGCCTGAACTGGAGCATCCAGTCAGGTTCCTTCTTTATTTGGGAAATTCTTTCGACAACGTCTCTGCTCAATCCTGGTGGAAACTTATAGTCGTAGGTTTCGGTGGAGTCTCTGAAGTTGTACTTGGTATAATCAATGTCGAGCGTCTGTTTAGTTGTCAAAGTTAATCACGGAGCCCCCCCCATGACATACGTTATAAGTGTTGCTTTCAAACCGTTGCAGCAGCCTCCTGTTCGATCCACGAGTACCCTTTCTCCTCAAGCAACTTGGCCAGTTCGGGTCCTCCAGACCTGAATATTTGGCCGTTCACCATCACATGCACGTACTGAGGCCTGATATAATCAAGAATGCGCTGATAATGCGTGATCAGCAGCACACCCATCTCTGGGCCAGCCATTCGTGCAACAACTTCCGCAACTTTCCTTACAGCGTCAATATCCAAACCAGAATCAGTCTCATCCATGATCGCTATTGCAGGTTGAAGAATTGCCATTTGAAGAACCTCAGCCCGTTTCTTCTCGCCTCCTGAGAATCCTTCGTTCAAGTAGCGTTTCGTAAATGCGGGGTCCATGTCGACCTCTTTCATTTTCTCCTCAAGTTTCTTCTTGAACGCAAGAGCTGAGATCATTTCCCCGCCGACGCCTTTAGTGTCACCTTTCGTTTCGCCCTTGAGAGATCTGTAGGCTGAGCGAAGGAATTGTGCGAGTGGGACACCGGAAATTTCGAGGGGGTATTGGAACGCTAGGAAAAGGCCACGCTTCGCCCGGAGGTCGGGTGCCATACCCACGATGCTTTCACCGTTGACCAAGATGTCGCCGCTGTCGACTTTGTATTTCGGATGGCCCATCAACGTATTTGCTAACGTGCTCTTTCCTGAACCGTTAGGGCCCATGATCGCGTGAATCTCACCCTGCACAACCTTCAGGTCAACTCCTTTCAGAATTTGCTTACCTTCGATGCTAACGTGAAGATCCTTGATTTCGAGCGTAGTTGGCACACAATATCATCCCTAACGAATTTGTTCGAGTAGAGGCAAATTGGCGCTATTAAGTATGACGTACGTTATGAAAACCTCAGAACCCAACCGGTAACGGGGCCGACTTGCGGTAAGGGCCGCGCTTCCGCTTCCGAGCCTTCGTCCTCTTCTCAATGTTACGCTGAATATGATCGGTAACATCCGACATAGTTGATACAACACCACTTCACGTAAATCGCGAACCTATTCCTAGAAGTTGTTACTAGGTTTTAGGTTGCTTCTCCACAGGTTCGTAAGTCACACCCATGCTCCCTTTATTTCCATGAAATACTGATCGATAGTTTCCGACGTTGGTTGGTACCTTAGAGAGGCGCTCAGGGCTCCAAACGAGAAGTTCACGATCATACTCCGCAAGCTCGTAATCGGGTGAGTAATCTAGCGCTCCAGTGGGACAGTAATCTGTGCAATTGTGCGCAGTGACATTTCCGGCAACATAGGATTCATCGCCTTCGACTGACAAATTAACCACAGGCTGCTCGATCACGTGCTGAGATGAAATTCTGAGCACCGGTGCGTACACGTAGTTACTATCAATCTCGAATCTCGTGAATGTTTTCTCCCGAGTATCCTTGAACTTTATGCCCATGAGCTTAGCCATTCTCGGGACGAACCTCCCCCGAACTGTGAGGACGAAGGCTGGTTTCCGATTCTTGTGGTGAGTGCTCGCGATTTCGCCGACCAGTCCGTTTCTCATGAGGAGTTGCTGTAGTTGGAAGACGAGAGCTTGAGATGTTGTCACATATTCGAAGTAAGTGGCCCTGTTGCCTTTGGACGGTTTGTGGAAGTATCCATCGCATCGCCAAGCTCCACGAATTAACTGTCTCTGCTTTTCCACCGGAGCAAACATCATCCAGTCGGGGATCTTCTTTCGGTCAGAACCACGCCCAAAGGTCTCGAAGAACTGCGATGCGGCAACGGAATGGAGCAAAACATGAGTTGAGTTATGAATTGTTACAGTCTTGGGCTTACCCCTAAAGAGCTTCTTGAGCAGTCGAGCTGTGTCGTCGATGTATTCCGTTTCATGTTCGCCGAAGGCAAATCCTACAGTTCTCTTCACAACATAACCTTCGGCAAGGTAATACCCCATGAGCCTGAACAACGTGGGGCTCGCCGGAACTCTTAATCGCCTATGCAGGCGTTTGCCAGTACCGGACTGTCCTACTTCAACGAGCTGATCGTAGCATTCGACATCTCGCGTTTTCTTAATGATCGGGAGCGTTAAGTAGTCGCCTACTTTCAGCTCTTTGGGCGTTTTCCAAGATGTTTTTCTAACTTGCTTCTCAAGCCTTCCCTTCTTTATGACAGCTCTCGTCGAAACGAGCAGGGGATGATCTTGAGTCACCTTCAGTGGGAATGGAGCACCCAAAGGTCTTATTGTATACATCTCTCCAGAGTAGTTTCGTTTGTAGACCTGGCGTACTTTTCGATACATGCCCATGTGAGTTAGGACGCGGTCGCCTAACTCAATCTCCCCGATCGGTTTGACTGAGGGGTTCGTAGTCACGAGAGTGTCAGGCGACACACAGAAATGGCAAAAGCAGCATCGCGCGTACCAGTATTGAGGGAATCGGTTTTCAGGGTTCTGTGGGTGTTCTTTCCCGTCTGCGGCTTGGACGAACGATATGCATCTTTCCGGGCAGATCCAGGCGCAGATTCCGCATCCCGTGCACTTCTCCGTGTAGAGGATGTGTCTCCCCCTGAACCCTTTGGGTAGCAGGACTTTCTGGTAGGGGTACTTCAAAGTGAAAGTTCGTTTGAAGATGTGCTTGATTCCTTCGTACATAGCTCCAAAGACCATGGGGGCTCCCCTTACCTGTCTGCCTCTAATGGCCAGTAGTCTAAGCTGCCGTAAATGATGGGCATGTCTGCGACGTGCACGTTTCGAAGTAGGTAGGGGAATGCTATGAGGCTTCGGAATGAGCCGTTCATTATTTTCACTCGGCTTGGTTTGTCGCTGTTGTCGCCCTTTACCATGTATGTTAGTTCCCCGCGGGAGGATTCAACGCGGCCGATCGCTTCACCTTCAGGTATGATCAGCGGAGCTTTTCGCGCTATTGGTCCCTTGGGCATTTTCTCGAGTGCTTGTCGAATTATTTTGATGCTCTGTTTCATCTCTTCGAACCTGACCAGGAAGCGCGCGTAGGAGTCACCTTCTTCGAAGGTCGGAATCTCAAAATCCAAGTCGGCGTAGGCACCATATGGTTCTACCTTGCGTACATCGTACTTGACTCCTGAGCCCCGTAGAACCGGGCCTGTCATGCCGAGTTTTATGGCTTCTTCACGTTTGAGTGTGCCTACGCCTTTGGCGCGAGCGATGACGAGTGGATTGCTGAAGAATATGCGATCGTATTCGACAAGGCGCCTTTCGAAATAGTCGAGCAGCTTGAGGAGACGATTCTGAAATCCAGCGGGAAGGTCGCGTCTCGGTCCTCCGGGTGGGAGGAACGAGTAAGTTAACCGGGCGCCGGTTAACATCTCCGCCAGCTCGATGAAGAGGTCGCGATCTCCGAAAGCGTACATAAAGATCGTGGTGTGGCCTGAGAATACGCCCGCGTTGATTGCCAGCCAGTAGAGGTGGCTCATTATACGGTTCATTTCCGCGGCTATCGTTGAGATGTACTGCCCTCGCGGCGGAACAACTACCCCTTGCAGTTCCTCGATCGGAAGGACGTAGCCCCAATTGAGGTGGATTGCGTCAATGATGCAAGGTCTCTCTAGGTGTGGGACGTTGCTTACTGCGGTTCGGTATTCAGCGATTTTTTCGCATCCACGGTGCACATATCCGATATCTGGGTCAACGCTAACTATGTAATCACCATCTACGCGTATGAGTATCCGCATGTGACCTGAACCCGGATGTTGAGGTCCAACCGACACATCCAGCGTTGAAGGTTCCTTCGCAGCGGTAATCGCGATGGACGGTGCGGGCGGTTTCGTTTGATCCGGGTTTGTTATCATCGCTGGCCCATCTCTGGGAATTTAATGTCCTTTAGCATCGGCGGCGGTCCCTCCCAGTTATCTAAAGTCAAGAGTTTCCTAAGGTCTGGGTGTCCTTGGAACTTAACGCCAAACATTTCGAATGTCTCGCGTTCGTGAAAGTGTGAGCTCTCCCAGACAGAGACAGCCGAAGCGATTGTTGGGTTGTCGCGAGGTAATTCAGCTTGTAGAATCACGATTAGATCTTCTATTTCTGGCTTTGAGAGGGAGCCTGTGAAGTAGAGGACCTCTATCTTCTTGTGGGTTGGGTCGTCGACGCCAGCCACTCCTTTGACGTGGTCGAAGCCAAGTTCATCGCGCATGAATTGAGCGATGTCAAGTAGTTTATCCTTATCGAAAGGAATTGTTATGCGATGTTTGCCTTCGATCTTCGAACTCTTGATGGCTTCGGGGAAACGTGCCTTCAGTTTGTTCACTAGGTCTTCTTCCCTAGTGGGGCTTTGGATAGCCACTAGGCGAATACCTCTTCTCTACGGATTTTTTCGCGGAGCTTCAAAATAGTGCTAAGGAGCGCTTCGGGCCGTGGGGGGCATCCCGGAATGTATACGTCCACTGGGAAGAGCTTGTGGACATCGTTTACTATGCTGTATGAATCATGAAACAGCCCGCCTGAACAAGCGCAGTCTCCCATTGCTACCACGTAACGTGGTTTCGCCATCTGCTCGTATACGATCTTCAATCGCTTGGCCATCTTCTTGGTGATTGTACCTTCGAGGATGAGAAGATCGCACTGCCTCAAGCCGCCGGCTACTGCTTGCAGTCCGAACCTTTCAGGGTCTAGCCGTGGGCCCATCATAGCGCCAAATTCCGCGCTGCAACAAGCGGTTGTGATATGAACCGGCCACAGAGCGTACATGCGGCTCCAGTTGATCAAGTACTTGATGGGGCCGGAGCCAGTTACTGTTCTAACGACTTCGCTTATTTTTCCCATCCAGACGCCGGCGAAGTCTTGGAGTGTTTCCTGGCTCATTCTTACCCGCCTAAGTTACGCACACGGGGTGCGAACACTATTGAAAAACTTTGTCAGGTGAATGGGGCATGTCGCATCAATGACAGACATGAGAGCACGGGCTAGGATGCCAGCTCCTTCAGAGCGGACACAACTTCCTCGGTATGTTTTGTCACGTCTACTTTAGGGAATACCTTCGCGACTTTTCCCGTTTTGTCGATGATGAATGTTACGCGGCTTGTTGATGTTTCCGTGTCCTTCAGCACGCCGTACGCGTTGGCTATGCGTTTCTCCTTATCACTGATGAGCGGGAACGATAGACCATATTTCGAAGCGAATTTACCGTGAGATTCGATGCTGTCCAAGCTGACTCCGATAATTTCAGCGCCCATGCTTCTTATCGGTTGCAGGTTGTCTCTGAAGCTGCATGCTTCTTTCGTGCATCCAGGGGTGTCGTCTTTCGGATAAAAATAGAGTACAACGTTCTTTTTTCCTAAGAAGTTTTTGAGGCCGAGTCTGCTTCCATTCGAGGTTGGGCCTTCAAAATCCGGGGCTGGGTCTCCGGCTTTCAGTCTTATCTCCATTATCCAGAACACGACCTCGTTTCATAGCTGCCTTGAAGAGGTTTGATCACTGTTCGCAGACGTGGCAGGAGTTTATGTCCATGGAGGGCTCAAGTTTCTTGTGAAGGTCGCACATGTATCTGTTTCTGCGAACATAGTCGCATGCTGCCTCGATCTTGCTCATTACCTCAATCTGAGGGACCTTTTGCGAGGAAACAAGTTCTGCAATCTCCCCCGCTGCTTCGTCAATCTCCTTTATTCCGTTGAGCTTGATTGCTGCGCCGCGTTTTTCGTGAAGGTATTTGCTCACGGCTGGCTGCGTTACTCCAAGAAGTTTCGCCGCCTCCTGTTGAGTCATCCCGTGCTTCTCGACGAGGCGCTTTACAACCAACGCTCTTATCGCTGGGATGACGGATTTCGAAGCCAGCTCTTCAGGGAGAATCATAGGCATAGGTGGTTTCCTCGACTCCGAATATGACACACGTTATATAAACGTAGTATGGCGGCTTTCCGATTTACACTCTTTCCTGTGATTCGCTAGGGAGCAGTATGTCGTGGGGTCCTGTTTCTTGCGCGCCTGAAGGACTGAGCGCAAACTCAAATTTCGATTGTGGCCAAATCTGTTGCGAGCGTCACTTCGCTTCCATATTCCTGAGTAGCCTCACGAAGGAATTCATCTTCTCGATGATCATTTGGGGGCGGTATGTGGAATAACGCTAAGTGTTTCGATTTCGCTTCTCTTCCACTCCTTCCAGCCATTCGAGCCGTGGAATGCTTGGTTAACTCCGCTATCGAAGCCTGGTCCTCGAGGAATGTTGCTTCATGGACTAGCAGGTCGACGTCCCGCGCCAATTCTATGACAGCAGGGCAATAGGTTGTGTCGGCGCCGTAGCAGATCGATTTCCCGCCTGAATCGAGCCTGAATGCCAAGGTTGGAATGCTGTGGTCTGTTCGGCACGTGTGGACGCTGCCCGTTGTGTCGCCGAATTGCATCTCGGTAACCGTCAGCGGGAAAGTGAAGAATGTGCCCGGCGTATTCGTGCATTCCCGCAGTTTCTGAAAGATCAGGCTGAATCCGGGGGGTCCGATGATATGTAGTGGGTTCTTGCGTCCATCGATCTGAATCGCCCATAGGAACGGGATGAGATCGGATATGTGATCTGCGTGGCAGTGGGAAATGAAGACCGACGACAAACGCTCCGTGTCAATCCGCGATCTGCGTATGTTTCCAAGTGCTCCTGGCCCAAGATCGAAAACAATTGATTCATCCACAAGCATCGAAGGACAGGCTCGCTTTGCACTCACGGCGGACCCTCCTGAACCTAAGAAGGTAAGTTTCAACTGGGCATCTACCGCCTTCGCTTTGAACGGTTTCGTGGCTTACGTTTGCTGGGCGGGGGATCGATCGTTGCAACAACTTCGTCGCTCATGTCTTTCACCTTAGTTGAGGAATCACCCTGTCCCTAAAAGTTTCTAGGGGACGGATTTCGGTATCCCCTGTAAAGCCCAAGAAGAAGTTTTTGACCCCTAGGTCTTTGAATTTTCTCAGTTGCTTGGCGCAAACATCCGGCGGTCCGAGAATAAACCCCCTGTCGAGTATAGTCTTCCGGAATTCCGACACCGATTGGCCTCTCCTCCTTGCCCCCTTCTCGAGGTAGGCTTCCACTTCGAAATCGTTTTCTCCGATTATAAGGAAACCCTGCCAAGAGATAATCAGTTCGCTCTTCTTCTTACCGAGTTTTTCGCAGTATCCCAATGCGGATTGTATAACAGCTTCGACCTCCTCGAAAGAACTAGATGTGGCATTCAGTCCGTCAGCATACCGAACCGCGAGAAACGGCAGAGTCCTCCTGCCGCTTGTAATACCAACCAAGATCTTGGGCCGAGGTCTTTGCATGGGCTTCGGGGAACTTATGGCATTTCGAATCGTGAAGAAATTTCCCTCGAAGCTGGCGTTATCTTCAGTCCACAGCTTCTGAATTATTATCAATGCCTCTTTCAGTTGTTTCACCCTTGTGCCCTGGTCGGGGAAATCGTAACCATACGCGCGATATTCTTCCTCGTACCAGCCCGCGCCTATTCCGAGAATTAATCGTCCGTGACTGAGTAGATCAATCGTTGCGGCCATTTTCGCAAGCAAGGAAGGATGCCTGTAATTGACGCAAGTGACCATGGTTCCAAGTTTCAGACGCTTTGTCATAGCAGCTAATGCGGCGAGGGTTGTCCAAGCTTCTAGACATGGTTGATTCTTGTCACCGAGCGCATAGAAATGGTCATACAACCAAGCCGATTCGTACCCAAGCTCTTCCGCAGCAGTCCACACTTTCAGCAAATCTCCGAACGAGTATCCACCCTGTCCCGTCTTCACTCCGAATTGTAAATCAGACATCTGGAGGTCTTTGTCCGGTAGTCTGAAGCCAATATTAGATTCAGCGTTTCAAGATAGCTTGCTGCTTTCGGAGCTACGATAAGCACTTATAGCGCAAGTCGAGTTTTGGCCGCTTCAGTCATAATCATTAGGGAAAGTGCAAATCTATGGGAAGCGGTGCCGGTGGAATTCTAGCAGCTAGGAAGGCTAAGAAGGATCGGCGTCGCTTTAGATGGCACTACAGGCCTTTCAAACGTAGAATGCTTGGCCTTGACTATAAAGCGGATCCGTTGCAAGGAGCACCGCAGGGACGTGGCATCGTTCTCGAAAAGGTTGGAGTCGAGTCGCGGCAACCGAACAGCGCTGTGAGGAAAGCGGTGCGAGTTCAACTGATCAAGAATGGTAAGGTCATAACGGCTTTTGTGCCCGGTGACGGTGCGCTCAACTTTATTGACGAACATGACGAGGTTCTGATCGAGGGGATTGGCGGTGCGGAAGGCAAGGCGATGGGTGACATTCCAGGGATACGTTACAAAGTCTATGCCATCAACTCTGTATCGCTAGACGCTCTGATGAAGGGTAAGAAAGAGAAGCCCAGACGGTAGACTACTCTCGCGAAAGATTAGTTCACAGATTTCTCTTCCAATTTTCAACCAACCACCCCAAGTGCAGGGCAAGAGAGGAAATTCACTTTTATCCTCAGTATCATTCAGCGAGCTGTGTTCACTCAAAGAGAGCGAGTAGCTTTGGGTCCGCGAGTTCTCCGGTTGTCCCGTTCACTACGGCTTCGCGGGGCACAAGTCCTTTCTGCAGAGAAATCCTAATCAACGGTACGTAGATTCGCTTCAGCTCCGTTATCTGAAACTTATTGCTCAGGATCTGCTTGAAGTGTTCGGGCATATGTATAACGCGTTCTCTGAATTTCGTGAGCAAAGCCTCCTTGGAGAGTGCAGATTCGCGAATTTGCACTCGGGCTCCCCGAACTTTCATGTCTCCCTCGTCGAAAATCCTCTTTGACTTCCAAGACGTCAACTCAGCTTCGTCGTCCATTGTAATCGGCCGGCCTACTCCGCTGATTACCAGCTCTGCTTCGGATGACATAACCGCTAGTTCAAGGGCGTCGGTGAGTACGAAATATTTTGATTCGTTTGATAGGAATGAGCTTATCTTTTGGAGGCGCTCCATGATCGCTCCTGGGATCAGACGGGTATGCTTGCGCTCCAGCATGAGGTCTCGACTTCGCCCTTCCATCTCAACTGCGACCACATCGTCTTTCAAGTGCACCTTGTATGAGCTGCCGCGGATGTAGTAGCACTCATGAAAGCCTTTCATTTTCCAGATTGGGACGAACTCGACGGTCGGCGTTCCGACCAAACCGAAGTCCTCTTTCCGTTTCCTGAGTGATAGGCGCTCTCTAAGAGTTCTGTTCGAGGAGACGGCGACCTCAATAGCTCGCTTGATCGAGATCGGTTCAATCTTGAACACTTGTTCAACGACTTGGTTGGCGTTCCAACCGTTTCCAGTCTTCAGCCCTTTGATCTCTTTCTTCTCTGGAGGGACTTCCCCTACTTGTTGTAGTCTGCTCGCTAGGTACTGTTCCAGTGCAATCGTTGTCGCATCATCGTCAGGTTTCTCGTGTTCTTTCGTGCGATCCAGGTTGTCAGGAGTTGATGATCTTATTTCCCATCGCTCGTCGTCCCTAGGGCCGTTAAGGTTCGAGATGATGTCATCTAGGCTATTGCCCTTTGAGTCCGACATGTGTATCTCAACCTATCAAAGCGAATTGTGCATCTGCACTTGCTAAGAAGGTGCCACCCTGAGAAATCAGCTTGTCGGATACCAAGGCATTAACCGTATACACGCCGATAGTCGGGTGATCTAACAACGTGAAGCTAAGCCCGTCCTTGATAGTTTGGCCGCCATTTAGCGTAGATATATGGATTTGAATCTGCACGGGCACGCCATTCGGGTCACGTATCTGAACCCAGACCACACCTTGGAATGTAGCCCCGATGTTTTCGATGACAACCCAAATCCATATCGTCTGTCCCTTTGTAAAAGTGGAAGTTGGATTGCCGACACTATCACCTGCGTAAACCGCCTTGATTATGACGCTGGGTGTCGTAGATGTTCCAACCACGAATGTGGTGCGTGTGGTTACGCTCGAGTAACTCGATTTTGTCGCTGAAGTAAACACCGTATATGTTCCCGTTGGTGAGCTGGGTGGGAGGCTGACTTGGGCTTGGAATATGCCTGCCCCATCTGTTTGAATGCTGTTCGCAAAGAACAGTTCGGTACCGGTTGGGGCATCGACTTGCACTGACACGGTAACTCCAGCGACTGCGCTTCCGCTCGAATCTCTGACCTGTCCTTGGATGGTGACTATTGCGGTTGGCTGGTATTGGGCTTGATCCGTTGTAACAGTCATTGTAAGTGTGGTTCCAAATGAAACGTTCATCGTGGTGTTGGTACTGGTGGTTATGTTAGCCGGTGCCAATACTTGCAAACCCACCTGGCTCGTCAACTCCTTTCCGTTGATTATCGCCACGGCTGTGACTGAGTAATTGCCAGCAGGCGTCTCGGCTGAGGTGTCTATAGTTAGGCTTGAACGGAAATCAGAGGTGGCTACGCCCACGTTTGGTGTAAAGATCGCGACACTATCGGGAGGAACACCTCTGGCGACTAAGAAGACATCCGCTGTCGAGTTCCCGACTATGTGTATGTCGAATTTGGCAAATCCGCCTGCGCTAATCGTGTCTGAGGACGGTTGGATTTGGAACGTAAATGAATTCGTGTTGTCGGCTGAGACGTTTGTGATTACGCCGCTTGTTTGGAGGATTGATAATGCAGCTATGAAAAACAAGAGTAACGCGGTCTTCGTTCGGGAACGTGTCGTAATGCTCATTTTCATGACTCCATGGATTGAAAGAATAGTTCAGTGAAGAGTATTTAAGTGTTGGTGTACCACACATCTACAATAAAAACTGTGTTTGTGTAGCGCTAACAAACTTTCATATAGGCTCGCAACAGAACAATCTACGTGTGGTCTTCCCGTGAGTTCCAAGGGCACAGACACTATTCTCATAGATCTGCTAAGAAAGATGAACAAAAACATGGAACTCATCTCGAGGAAACTCGACAGGCTGATAGAAATACAGCGCTCGCCGACTGGGCAGATGGTGCGTCCAGGCGTATCCCTACCTGAGGACCTGCCGCTTGATGTGACCACTCTTCTTTCACTTCCCGATCATCTACGCAAATCTGCACTAGCCTTGGCTACGCTCAGGGAGGCCACAGCGACCGACCTCTCGAAGGAGACTGGGAGGGTGAGAGCGGTTGAAAGTGATTATCTAAACCAACTCGTTTCGATGGGGTTAGTAAAGAAGAAACGGAAAGGTCGGGACGTATACTTCTATGTGGAAACTTGAGGTGGATTAAGTATGGGTAAGACGCTTGCGTTTCATTCCTACAAAGGCGGAACCGGGAAAACATCTCTTGTCGCCAATTTGGGTGCTATCTACGCGAAGCAGGGCCTCAACGTGTGCATGCTGGACTTTGACTTTCGCGCCCCCAGCCTCAACGTACTCTTCAAGGGGAGGCCAGAGTTTTGGTTGAACGATTATCTCGAAGACAAGTGCGGCATTATTGATACTCTCATTGACCAGTCAGACAGATTCAAACTACCTGGCAATCTTTGGGTCGGCTTCGCGAATCCGTCCATCGAGGCGCTTAAGGACATAATGAGTAAAGATAGGAAATGGGAGGTCAAGGCGTTGACGAAGACCCTTGCTGGGAAGAAGGAGATTCTGCAAGAGAAGGAAATTGACTACTTGATATACGATACCAGCCCTGGCGCGCAATACTCATCGATAAATGCGCTTGCAGGGGCAGACCTCGTTTCCTTGGTTATGAAAGCAGATGAATTCGACTTGGAGGGTACAAAAGAACTGGCGAAGGGCGTCTATGAGGCGCTTGGAAGAAAGTCTGGAATCGTCCTGAACAAGATTCCACTCGAACAGGTCGCTGCCGCGGGAGGTAAGGAAAAATTCGGCAGACAAATTGAGGCCGAGGTGGGCTTGCCCTTGGTCGGAATGATACCTTGCATGTGTGAGCTGATGGCATTCGGCGGCAAATCAATCTATGCCATCGACAAACCGGACCACACATTCACTAGGTCGGTGGCCGAGATTGCTGAGACTCTGAAGAAGATGTAGCCCTTACTTAGATTTCTCAAGTCGTTTCTCATACTCTCTCTTTAGTTTCTGGTAGGTTGATTCGTCAATTTGGTTCGTCGCACGCAATTCTTCAAGACGCGCAATCACCCTAGCCGTGGCAACATAGCCCTTGTCCGCTTCACTTGCTTTCAACAATTCCTCTACCGCTGCCCCTTTGCGCGAAGGTCGCCTGCGCCTCTGAATCAGCACTGCACCGATGAATACGATGACTAAAACCGCCGGAATCACTACGAATGTGGCATTAATTGGGCCTGGTATGATTTCAAGTTGGAAGCAAACTGTGTGAATCAGCGGTCCAGAAACTCCGAGGAGAGTTATTGTGAAATTGCCGATCTTAGCAGAGTGAGATGCGGCAACCGTGACCTCCGCATTTCCACTCGGAGTCACTGATACAGGGTTGAATTGCACAGTTACCCCGGACGGCAAGTTGAGGGCTGTAAGGTTCACTGGTTCATTGAAGTTCCTAAATGAAAGGATTGTAACTGTGACTTCGCCCGTATCGCCTTGGCGAAGGGTCAGTAGAATAGTCGAGGACTGCAATGAAAAATCAGGGGATGAATAGTTGAAACTCAATGTCACGCGAGCAGTGTCATACCCCGGCTTGTCCGCCACCATGTAAGCCGTGTAATTACCACCGGGAGAGTTAGAGGCAATTACAAAACTATCCTGAAAAGTTCCATCCTTCGCGGAGTAAGCTACGGCGAGGTGTATACTCGTGGCTTGGGGGTTAATGACCTGAATTGAGATTACGGCGTTGGATACCGGAATACCGCTTGTGTCGAATACCTTACCAGCGATCACGACGGAAATCCCCTGATTGGTTTGTGTCGGGTTGAGGGTTGCTTGCATGAACATCGTTTTGTTAGCAAAGGCAGGGGACGGTGAAAGCAGGGCCAGAACTAAGGCAACGAGTAGGAATCTTCGGAAAAATGTGCCGCGATATGTCAAATGACCCGCTACATCTCGGCTTAATTGTGGTTATTGTATATTGTTCCCAAGCTTGTCTGTGCATATCGGAGACGCTTGAATTGACAGTCATTTTCATTCATGGTGCGGGCGGAACACCAGCAGTTTGGCGTCTGCAAACCTCGCATTTCAAGGACTCCGTCGCAGTTGAGCTTCCAGGGCACCCAACCGGATCGGGTTTGACCAGCATCGCCGACTACGCGCAATCGGTCCGGGATCGAATCCGCCATCACAGCTGGCGTGACATAATATTGGTAGGGCATTCGATGGGCGGAGCAATCGCGTTAGAACTCGCCTTGGGCAACCAAGCCCTTCGAGGGCTGGTCCTCGTCGGAACTGGAGGTCGATTACGAGTCCGTCCTGAGTTTATTTCAGAGCTTAGGGCGAACTACGCGGAGGCTGCCAAACTGATTGCGTCCTTGTCTGTATCGCCCCGTGCTGATCCAATAATCATAGACAGACTCGCCGACGATCTCCTTAAGGTGAATCCCCAGGTCACGTTAGGTGACTTCTTGGCTTGCGACAAATTCGATCGAATGAACGATCTCGAAAAAGTGACCTGCCGAACCCTGGTCGTTTGCGGGGAGGATGATAAGATGACTCCAGAGAAATACTCTAGGTACCTTCACGAGAAGATAAGAGATTCAAAACTTGAAATCATACCGGGAGCGGGCCATAGTGTGATGGTCGAGAAACATCGCGCGTTCAATCAGGCAATTGAGCGTTTCGTTGCTTCACTGTGAGCTTCTGCGCTTGAAGTTTGTTCCTTATCGCAGATAGGAGTATGTCGACATTCTGTCCCAACTTTACGCTTACTGGGATAATCTCTTCTCCTGAGAAATACTTGCGAATAATCGCTCTCGACGCCTCCAGTTGTTCAGGTGAGACACCATCTATCTTATTGGCGCAAATAATTATCGGCGCCGTAATATCCACCTCCCGCAGAATTTGACTGCACGACCTGACTTTTCTTTCCAGTGGAAATTCATCATCGGTTGCATCGACAAAGAGCAACACGAGGTCAGCAGTAGCCAACTCGCCTAGGGTTGCATGGAAGGCCTTTAGGATGATAGGATGCATATCTTCTATGAACCCGATCGAATCGACGATTATGAAGTCAGAAGAGCTGTCAGCAGCGTCTGCAGTAGCTCGGCGTGCGAATGTTGTCAGTGTCGTAAATGGACCAAGCCCGACCGTTTTCTCTTCATGCGCAACCAGGTTGAAGAAACTGGTCTTCCCAGCCTGGGTGTAACCTGCGAGAGCAACTATCGGGAAGCCAAGCTCACGCCTATGGTCCCGTTTGAGCATTTTCTTCTTGTAAACGTCTTCGAGTTCATCCTCAATTCGGCTTATACGATTTCTCGCGGCTCGGTAGTACTCTTGGTACGGGTAATCCCCGGGGCCCATCCAGCCAAGCTGCTCACCCATAATGCCGCGGAGTTTGATGAATTCCCTCCCCCAAGACAACGTGTACTTCAACTTGGCAAGACGAATCTGAAGCTTGGCCTCATTCGTAAATGCCCTCTTATCGAACACCTCAAGAATCAGTAAATTCCGGTCAATGACCCTAACCTCGCCACCCAAATGCTGCGTCAGATTGAAAACGTGGCTGCTAGTGAGAGGGTTAGAGAAGATGACTGTGTCAGCGTGCTCATCCTCAACCAAACGCTTGAGGTCTTTCAAACGACCCGGCCCGATAGTATACGAATGGTGGACGCTCTTCCGTTTCTGAATGAGCGTACCGACCACTTCATAACCAATGCTCTCAGCCATCATCCGCGTCTCGTCGGCCAAAGACGGGAAGGCCGGTACTTTGAGTTCTGCGATTACTGCTCGCAAGCCTAACCGATCCACTCTAACTTTAAGCTAACCGATCCACTCTAACCCTTTTTGGTACTCGATCATAACCTTCTGAAGGCGTTATTTAGACATAGATGGGCGTCGAGAACATGAAAGTCAGAGCGCACGTCTACGTGAGCGGAAGAGTTCAGGGAGTCTTCTTCAGGTCTCAAACCGCAGATATTGCCCAAAGGCTCGGGATCAATGGGTGGGTCAGAAATCTATCTGACGGCCGCGTAGAGGCTCTGTTCGAAGGTGAGAAAGAGCAAGTTGAGGAAGAGATCGAATTCTGCCGACGCGGACCACCAGGGGCCTATGTGCAGAACCTAGACATTAGATGGGAAGATTGGAGAGAGGAATTTCGAGACTTCAAAGTGCTGTACTGACAAGAAAGAACTTAATGCATGGAACCGTTGGTTTGCTCCCGTGCTCCGGTGGTGTAGCCCGGTTAACTGGTGAAAAACCGGACCGATAGCATAGTGGCCTTTCGAGGCTCGGTGCCGGGGAAATCGTTCCCCTTAGTCACTGATCGCGGGTTCGAAATGGCACTTAAACGGTGCCAAGAAAGTCCCGCCCGGAGCACCAATCTATTTCTATTTCTGAAGTGCCCCCCTTCAGAATCGCGGCCTGTGCCTTTAGATAAACCAGTAGGCCTTGCTGCAAGCACTTGTTGTAGACCTGATTGCGTGAGACCTCTTCAAGCTCCGCGTACGCTGACACCATCTCGCTTAGAGAACGCGGGAGGCTCAGTGTTACCAACGTGGATTTACGGCCATAGAGCCTAAGTGCATATGGCCTTTCGCTGAGGTTCTGGCTGAGACTTTTGAAGAACCGAAGAAGCTTCATGCCGTCTGGGAGCGCGGTCGCAGCCTCTTGTTTGGTTTGGCTTCCGTAGGCTAGAAAGAAGGTCGCCCTTATGCAGGTCAATGTCCGCAGAGAATCGAACATATGCCACCCAAAAGCCTTGGCGAACTCCCTCACCTGGGACAGGTTCTTTCACGAGGCCGTCGATGTGCTGGTGGGTGTCAAACACCCCCATGTCGACTGTCTTAGAGCCGCCAAAGAACTTGAACGGGAACTCTTACCGTAACCGACACATAACGCGGATCCGTTGTTCTCTTGAAACGAGGCACTTGGTTCAATCCGAATGTGGGAGACACCATACACATTCAGGAAGAAGTGTGTCACACCCAACTCACTTAACGGCTAAGGGAAGGGGCGTTTGCTCAGAGTCGATTGCAAGTGCTTGACCCTTAGGCCGACGGGTTGGTTTCTGCAGAACGACGGTCTGAACAAGAACAAGATGGGAACAAGTGACCTCAGTTCTGTTCCGCTGCTAGGAGATACTTGCCAAGCCTGTGGTTCCTAAGGACTTTAGCTCCGAGTCTAGCCCACATCACGAATGATTCTGGCTTCTTTCGGATCTCCTTCAATACTTCACCAAATGGTGCCCACTTGTAGCCATAAGCTACTTTGGGATTGGGTTTCACCTTTGCATCGTACTTGCCAACGATTACTGCGCAATGTTCGTTCTCACATTTCTTTCTTTGCGGCGCGAAGTAGTTGAATGCGCCAATCTTTCTGAACGATATGCCACCGACTCCGAATTCCTGCCGCACGCAACGAGCGGCCGCTTCAGAATAGGACTCATTTCTCGTCTTCAATCGTAAGGGATGGCTTGCGCCCGTTAGGTCCCACTTGTTAGAGAACAGATCATGTTTTCTACGTTGCAGAAGTAGCTCGCCTCTATCATTGTATAATGCCACCACAAAGGCCCTGTGACGCCTCCCCTTTCCTTTGTGGCAGAGACTCCGCGGGGCGTACCCCAATATCCTATCATTGTTGTCCACAAGCAGCAATGTCTGTTCCAAAAACTATCACGCTTACTAAAGCAGGCTCGGCGCGGTAAGCGCCGAGCGAATATTAAGATTGTCAGTCCTGCAGTCAGCGAAGTTTCGTGAGTCTTCAAGCTACGGTTTCCTGGGGCGGCGAAACGGGTGAAGTATGTTGCTTATTGGTTCGCAGCTTAACCTTCATCTTTCGACGTGGAAAGCAACGAGCCTCCCAACCAAAACAATGTTGCCCCATTTTGCGTAGTTAAGTTTGGTTGAAGAGAAAATGGAACGAAGAGTAAGAAGCAGGTTTCTAATTCAGGAAACCACATCCTTAATTGTGTCTCGCAAAGGTGAAAACCCAGAACCAATCGGAATCCGAAAGGTTCAGCGCAATCAGATCTTTGAGTATACGGGATTAACTTGAAACTTGCACACTACGTTAGAGATGGGTCAACTCGGGTCGGGGTCGTACACGAGGGGCGCCTTTTCGACTTTCAAGATGTTGCGAAGCTGCAGTTGCCTGGGTTAAGCGAAATGTTGACGATTGACGCGATTCTTGCAAGCGGTAGGCTTCCTTCGCTTCTTGCTGTGGAGAATCTTACAGGGAATGTGCAGGGTTTGCCCGTTGAATCAGTAACGCTGCGCAGCCCGATCCTTAACCCGGAGAAGATCCTACTGATGGCCGTTAACTATCATTCCCACAGTAAGGAATGGTCGCAGAACGATAGTACTCCGAAAGAACCATATCTTTTCACGAAATTCAGAAACAGCCTAATTGGACCAGGCGACCCAATTCTGGTTCCAAAAGTATCACAGAAAACCGACTGGGAAGTTGAACTCGCAGTTATCATAGGCAAAGCCGGAAAGAACATTCCCAAGAAAGACGCGATGAGTTACGTTGCAGGCTATGCTGTCTCAAACGATATCAGCTTCAGAGACTGGCAATTCTCCACTCGCCAAGCCGATGGAACCACCAAACTTGGGTTGAACTGGGTAAAGGGAAAAGGACTTGATTCCTCATTCCCCCTAGGACCTTGGCTAGTCACCGTCGACGAAGTACCGAACCCTCACGACCTAGGAATCTCTCTCACCGTCAACGGGAAAACGAGACAGCAATCAACTACAGGAGACATGGTCTTCCGCATCGACTCGATAATTGAATACGTTTCAAAGGGTATGACTCTGGCGCCGGGCGACATAATCTCAACCGGAACCCCTGAAGGAGTTGCAGCCTTCACCGGCGGCCCTTACCTCAAAGACGGAGATATTCTCGAAGGAACTATAGACAGAATCGGAACTTTGCGCAACCCAGTACGGGCAGAATAGGCGGGTAAAGGCAAGGTTCGTCGTGAATACTTGCTCAATACTTTCGCCGTCAAATTGTAGTCTCAAGTCAGGAACTCAAGGAACGAAGCCTACGGCCGATTCTTGACATGCCCGCAGCATTTCCCAGACACTCGTAAAAGTGGGCATGCTCAAGGCTTGCCCTATCGACGCCCTCAATATCGATTCAAACTGTGGCATACTACTCTATTCTCTCTGAAGTCGAGCACTTTCACGCGTGTCTCCAGAATATCGTCAACGGTGCTGTACTTGTTAGTTGGTGAATGGTTTGAAACAATTCGATGTCGTAAAGGTTTGCAAGCACCCGAGAAAGATCCGTTTCCTTTTCAGGAATGATCTTTACGAATTTCTCAGGTGTGAGGGATGCGGGCAGATCATCCGCCTGCCCCTCTAACCCGGTCACTACACCTGGAGGCCGGTGCAACAATGCTGCGTGGATGTACTCGTTTTTTATGCGATTTAACCTGGTTCGTTCGCAGTAACGCGTAAAAGAGGATGTGGAGAGCTAGTTTATGGGCAATGTTTCTTGGTAGAGGTCGAGTTGGGTGACCTCAAAAAGGTCGGCAAGGATATCGCCGAAATCCTAGGTAAGAGATTGAAGACAGAGGTCCAGGTGAAAGGAAAGATGCTCCTCGTCCCTGACGCGGTTAATGGAAAAAGTTGCGGTGTAAAAGACGTGAAACTTCACGTAAAACACGCATTGCATCAACTGGGTCTCTCAGAACAGTACAGGGTTCTAACGGAGCATCATTTAGTCCGCATCGTGAAAATTGAAGAGAAAGCAAGATATGCAGAGCGCGAAGGTACAGCTCCACCGCCTTCCCAAAGCCTACCCTACTTCTTCCCAGGCTGAGAAAGTTCGGTAGCGAGATCAAACAGAGCGATCTTTTTTGCACCTTTCGAGAGCATTTCCTTCACCGCAAGTTGTGAGTCGTCTGGGTTCACGTTGACGCCCTTCGAGGCGTCGTCTAGGTAGTAAACTTGAAACCCGAGCTTTAACCCATCCAGAACCGTTTCCTTAACACAGTAATCTGTGGCAAGCCCTCCAACAAAAAGTGCCCTAATGCCCCCCCTCAGCCCTACCCGAAACCTTAGCCTCCTTAACCTATGCGCTAAATCCGTGCCCCGGAACAATGAGTACGCTTCATCCTTCCTATTCGCTTTGGAGACAATTTCCCCTTCAGTTGGGGGTAAAAGATCTGAGCGAAACTTGGCGCCCTCGGTTCCTTGGACGCAGTGGGACGGCCATGGTCCACCCTGCGCTTCGAATGAGCTATGGTCCGGCGGATGCCAGTCTCGAGTATAGATAATTGGTGCGCTTGCGCTTCGAAATAGTTGGATGTACTTGTTGAGCACGGGGACGACTTTGTCGCCGTCGGCGACTGGAAGGGCTCCGCCCGGGCAGAAGTCATTCTGGATGTCCACTACGAACAGAGCTGTGTGGCTGTCGATCTTTATGGCCAATTTTGCTGCGTTGTTTCGTGGGATTCATAGTAGAACATAAGGATTCCCTGAATTGAATCAATCTAAACCGTAACCCTAATCTATCATCCTCGGTTCCACCAGCGCGTCTCAAAGACAGCTTATGGTCGCGTCTTTTGGTGTTAGCTTGTGGATTTGTTTGATGCGATCATACTCGCTCTCGTTGAGGAGCTGACGGAGTTCCTGTCCGTTTCGTCTACGGGCCACACGATTCTTGCCGCCACTCTACTCAACATCGCTTAGACGCCGTTTATGAAGAGTTTCGAGATTCCTTTGGAGTTTCGTTCTATCTTGGCTGTGGTAGCACTCTATTGGAGGTATTTTGTGGATTCCAGCGCCCTAAAACCCATAGTCGTCGCATTCATTCCGACGGGGATAGTGGGGCTACTCATTTACAGGTTTTTCAAAGACGTGCTTTTCGGAAATGAACAAATCGTCTTGTGGGCGTTACTTCTGGACGGTATATTCATTATTCTATTCGAGTGACGGAACAAAGAACGCTCAAACGTAGACGACATATCCAAGATTTCATACCGAGATTGCCTGCTTATCGGCCTATTTCAAGCGGTGTCTGTACCCGGCGTTTCCAGATCGGCCCCCACGATTATGGGTGGTTTAGCTTTGGGCATGAAACGGCAAACAATTGTTCTATTCTCCTTCCTTCTGACAGTACCGACTATGATAGCAGCTTCGGGTTTTGACCTTCTCATGTCATACAACGAATTCTCGCCCGGCCAAGTAGAACTGCTCCTGGTTTGGTTCGTCGTATCCTTCCTCCTGGCTATACCCGTCATCAAATTATTCCTTTGGTTACCTAAGGAAACATAACTTCATTTCGTTCGGCATCTACAAGATTCTGTTGGTCGTCGCGTTTTTCTTCTTCGTGATTATCTGACCGAATTGGAGTTGCACGATCTTATTCGGTACGCTAATCTATGCGGTTTGATATTCGTGGCTCGGTTTGCGGGGGTTGCCAAACTTCCAGCCCACACTGGAGGGGTGAAGCCAGGTCAAAGGCGCAGAGCATAATTGCGCGGAGGGCTTAGGACCCTGTCCCGTAGGGGTTCAGGGGTTCGAATCCGACCCACCGTAATTTCGACCGACCCCCCCGTAGCCGCGGGGGGCTGGTGGGCGGCGAACATCCCCTCCCCCGCACCACCGCCACAATCCTAGAACATGCGCTCTGGATGAGCCGACAAGGCAGGCTACAGACCCATCGCCATCAAAGCCGCGGTCCGCTGATCCTGTAGTGGGTCGAGTATTCTCACCCCATCAAGAAACTTCACCCACTAGCCACCCGTTCGGGCTTTAGTGGATTCAGCTCTTATGCCTTCGCGAACGGAATCCCTCCGTGAAAATCGAAATTCACGGTTCGTCTGGCCAACCAACTTGTTGAAGTTATCGAAGTCCTGCTTAGCTGGTTGGAGTGCCCACGCGCGGAGACTGGGCCTCGCGACCGTCTCTATGTCCCTTTGAAATCGAAGTCGCTGTGCTCTCCGATACGCTTACTCACAGCCGTCTGACGAAAGGACTTTGACGGATTTCACTTCGAACAGGCGTCAATTTCGTTTGTCTGGCATCGGTAGCCTGGTGCGACCCAGCCACACCGTCATCTCGCCTTCCCCGCGATTCGACCAAGCATAGTATGGAATTGCTACAAAATCATGTTGCACGGATTTCCCATCACTACTCAGGGCCAGAGCCTTCCCGCTAACAACAATGCCATTTAGCATATTCTTCCTGTACTCCGCCTTCAGAGGAGCCTTATCAGGCAAAAGCAATTTCAGCGCATGCCCCTCATTATCCACCCATTCGGCGCAGTAGACGATGGGGCCCCTCTGCACCGCGACCTTCCTACTATCCTCCTCGACCTTCTCGTTCGCGACGACGCGCCTGATAGGCATCGGCAGGTCCAGTTCAATGACATCCCTCAGTCTCCAAGTGCGACGAATATGGGCAAAGCCGGCTTCTACCTCAAGAGGAATAGATTTGCCGTTCACCCTGAGTGTCACCTCATCCACGCTCTCATCCAAGTACTGGTACAGATCACTTGGAACGGGATGACCCCGCGCCCAACACGGAATTCGGACGTAGATGTCAAATTCTTCACTCTTGTCCGGCTCGATGGCCATCTTCACGGCTCCATCCCAGGGATAGAGCGTTTCCTGTTTGATTCTGACAGTTCGTCCTCCCATGTCTATTTTGGCTTCGTTGCCTCCAAAGAGATTCACGTAGAGGGTATCATCACGATGCGCGTAGACATAGCCGGGAAGTGAAGCTATGAAGCGGGTAATGTTCCCGAGGCAGCAGGCGCATTCAAACCACGGTTTTCGCGTTAACGTTCCTTCGTAGAACGGAGTTTTTCCGTCCGATTCGAGAGGATTCGCGTAAAAGAACGTATCACCTTTGAGTGATACTCCTGAGATCAACCCGTTGTAGAGCGTGCGCTCAAGGACGTCGATATACTTTGCATGCCCGTGTAACAAGAATAGTCGATGGTTCCAGAACACGTTTCCTATGGCTGCGCAGGTTTCACTATAGGCAGTGAGATTGGGCAGCTCATAATTGGCACCGAACGCTTCAAACACGTTATCAATTGCTCCGATGCCCCCTGTAAGATACAGCTTCTTGGAGGCAACGTTTTCCCAAGTTCGGTCGATCGCTTCCAAATATCCGACATTGTCCGTGAGAGCCCCTACATCGGCCATTCCGGAATACAGGTAGACCGCACGAACGGCATGGCCAACAGCCTTATCCTGTTCGACCACTGGCTTATGCTCCTGAGCGTATTCCCCGTAACTGAAACGGTCATGAGGCCTGCCGCGTTCATCAAGGAAGAATCTTGCGAGCTTCAGATACCTCTCGTCGCCAGTTACGCGAAACAGTTTTACCAGAGCCATTTCAACATTCGGATGCCCAGGCGTATCGTGTTTCTTGTCGGGACCAAAATCGTTGTCGATAAGGTCTGCAAACCCGATGGCCACATCAAGAAGTGTACGTTTTCCAGTGGCCTGGTAATGGGCGACACCGGCTTCAATCAAATGTCCGGCGACATAAAGCTCATGGCTCATTCCTAGGAGAGACCAGCGAGTCCTCCCACTCCAATCCTCGTATCCTTCTGGCTGAAGCGCTCTCCACGTGTAAAGGTAACCGTCCTTCTCTTGGGCGGCAGCGATCTTGGCAATCACTCCGTCAACATAAACCTCAAGCTCTTTGTCTGGGTGGAGCATCAGCGAGAAGGAAGCAGCTTCAATCACTTTGTAGACATCTGAATCCTCAAATGGATAACTGCCGCGATATTGGCCCTTCATGAGACCCGCGGCTTTAGCGAAATTATCAATGCGCCCTGTCTCTTCGCACCCCTTGAATACTGCCGGAATTGATACGGTCCGATTTGTCTCTATGCGAGGCGCCCAGAAAAGATCGTCAAAATGGACATCTTTGATGGGCACGGGTTTTATTGGGTAATCCTTGCGCTTCTCAACTTGCCTAGAGTTTGACTGCAACGACAGAAATTTCTCCAGCAAGAATCCACTTTAACAAGTATTTCAATTCAGGCAGGACAACCAAGGAATGTTCGCCGTGTAGCATCATTATTCGGGCGGAATTTCCTTGTAAGCGAGGTCCAAGTTCAAACCCTTTCTCCTTCTGTACGCACGTGACACATAGTAGATAATCGCACCCACGACGTAAACCGCAACAATCATTGCAGTAAAAACCACCAAAACACCGCCGGCCGCAGGCATCGTTACCAGAAGGTACATCACTACGGCAATCACGATGAAACCTAGCCCTCCAAGGAGGCTCACAAGTGGAAGCGGGCCGATCTTTTTCCTGACGAATCCCGGCGCCTGCCCAAAGAGCCTCTTTGCGGTGAATGGGAACAAGGTAGCTGCAACCATGTCTATGAGATACACGGTGGTCATCCCAGCCATCCCGCTGTAGAAAGTAGAAGCGAGACCATAAACCGATAAAACCAAGAAAATGGCAGCACCTACCGAAACAAGTAGACTTGCCATGATCGGTGTGTGAAAGCGGTTATTGACATTCGAAAATGCATACGGAAGTACCCCATCAAATGACCAGGCAAGAATTAGCCTTGAAGCCACCAAGGCGCACATGATCAGACCAACTACTTGCCATGCGAACCCTGAAATGAGCATAAACACATTAAACGGAACGTTAGGTACTAAAATCGCCTCAAAGTAATTCGTGTATGGTCCCACCGGGAAGGGCCACCCCGTTGCCCCAGAGAAGGCATAGTACCCTGTGGCCTCCATGAACTCGTAACCAAAAACCCTGTAGCTGAAGAAAGCCATCAGGGCAAGGAGCAATGACGATGCGACCAGTCCTCCTATCAGGGCAAGTGGCTGTTGTCTCGTAGCGTGTTTCGTCTCTCCAGCAACGTAAGCCGAGCTATTTGCAAGGCCTATTATCAGCATGAGCATGGGCACGCCAGAAAAGGAGGCAATCAGTGAAGGGGAAACTATGGTAGCTCCAGCCGTCTTGGCACCCTCTATTACTCCATAATAGGAAGCGTTCACGCCGATCTGATGCGCATAACTATTGAATGCTATGATAAATTGCGCTTGTGAGGCGAAAGCGAGAACCGCCGTATAAAGCACGGGATACCCCAAAAAGGCGATAATGAATAGACCAACCAGGATCTTGGAGAGTTTCCCTATCGGAATTATCAGTACCAAAAGAGTAGCAACTATCAGCACCGAACCGATTACTAGACTGACTGTGGGCCCGCTGACAAGACTGGCCAACTCCATCAAACCATGGTCCTTTGTACTTATGCCAATTGCAGTCAACATCGGAGATATTATGAAAGTGCTCGAAATCGCTGCGGACAACCCCATGCCGAACAATACCCCAAACATCAGCCACACCAACGCCACCGCAGATCCCAGACCTGGCTTCAGGAAACGGGATACGAATACGTAGTCTGCCCCCGAGCGAGGTGCAGACGCAGTCATCATTGAATAGGCAATGATTGCGGGAGCAAGTAATACAATTTGAAGAACAGCGAAAACGAATACCATGTCAGCACCCGGAAAGAGATAGCCGCCCAGACCAAATGCCAAGAGCGCGGCCTCGGCCAGATTAACAATTGCGAAGTTCAGTATAATCAATTGAAGCCATGAGAATTCTCTGACTAATCCTGTGGCCTCTCTCACAAAAACCCTAGGCTTCTCGGCCAATGGCGTTCAGCCAACGCGTGTCGTATTCATGGCTGTTTCATAAGACTTGCGTTGGGTGCGGCTTGCCTCAGAGTAAAAATGTGAGGGAACTGGAATCGTATTATGGAGCCGGGGATGGGAGCTGAGAAAAATGTCCAATTCCCATTCGGGCAGGGGTCTACAGTGTTAGTAACGGACACATACACAAGAAACGACGGACGTCGCAATTTGGACTCAACATTGTCCGACGCCGACCCAAACATTTTCTGTAAGACTAGCGATATGCGGATCGTGAGTCTAGTTGTCTGAGGAGAAACGCTCACCCCCTGACGATCATCCGGTGTTCGCGGAGTCAAGCACGGGAAGTACGGGGGGTTCGAATCTGACCCACCGTAATTTCGACGACGCGTGATATGTGAGGACATTACCGTTTATAGCGTGTCTCCTTCAATCTGTGCGCATGCGAATTATTAGATTCTCAGAGAGGAATAATCAGAAGGAGTCCTCTATCGAGCTTTCATTCAAGAGCTTGGGTGATCTTGTTGATCAAAACGATCCTTCCCCATACTCGTTGAAGGAGGTCACACAAGTGGCGGAGGATGCGATCGCAGATCATGTGGGCGATTTGCCATTGAGGAGAAATGTGGAGTTGAGTATCAATCTTCCCGAAAAGGACTTGAACCCTGAGGTTCAAGGAAAATTGCCCGACACGATCCGTGAACATTTCACAATTCGAGCATCAGAGATAGCCCTTGAACGCAAACGGAAGAAGTTGAGGGTAAGACTTGGTCTCAAACTCGTAGCCACAACGATTGCAATCACAATTCTGATCGGAGGAGCGATCCAGCTGATTCCACAAAGCGAGAAAATTCTCACGAGCATCGTGCAATTCTCCATAATTGGAGCATTGACGATCTTGAATTGGGTGGTCGTCTGGGACACGTATGAAGCGTATGGCATAGAATATCTCGGCCTGGTTAAGAAAATGAGGATCTACGAGAAAATCGCACGAATGCAAATACGAATCACAACTCGCCATTGAAAAGCGGAGTGCGCGCTCCCACAATTGCAGTTGTTTGGCGATCTGTGTGAAAGATGCGCAAGACTATCCGCTTCCTTGAAGGAGATAGCTGTTAAATACAACTTAACCCAGCGGATCTCACCATGAGCACCATAAACAGCTCAAAGAAGTATATAGCGGAACTCGTCGGCACCTTTGTGCTTGTTTTCATGGGTTGCGGCAGTGCGGTACTTGCCGGCAAATACATTGGTTTCGTTGGGATCTCTTTCGCGTTTGGGCTGTCGGTGTTGGTGATGGTGTACGCGATTGGAGGTATCTCGGGATGTCACATAAACCCGGCGATATCGATCTCGATGCTTGCTTCAGGCAAGATGAAAGTTAAGGACGCAGCTATTTACGTTGTAATGCAATGCTTAGGAGCTGTGATCGCGGCGACAGTGCTCTACGCGGTGGCTTTGGGAAAGCCAGGATATAGCCTCGCTGTGAACGGTTTGGGTCAGAACGGATACGGCGCCGCCTCTCCCGGCGGCTTCTCTATGATTTCAGCGTTCGTTGCTGAGGTCATTTTGACGTTCATTTTCTTGCTTGTGATATATGGTTCAACTAGTGAGGCAGTGCCGAAGGGTTTTGCAGGTATCCCGATCGGACTCAGCCTAGTCTTAATTCACTTGGTGGGTATACCCATAACGGGTACGTCAGTGAACCCGGCCAGAAGCCTCGGGCCAGCAGTCATAGTCGGAGGCACCGCTTTGAGCCAGCTTTGGCTGTTCTGGGTTGCCCCAATTATCGGAGGGCTTCTCGCCGCGGCCCTATGGCGGTTCCTCGGAGCCAAGTAGAGAATAGGATCATCTCTGCGAACCGTGAGGCGGATCACCCGCCACATTCTCAGTCTCTAATCCTTGACGGCCTATGGATGAGCCGACAAGGACTCTGAGGTTTCTTTCATTCTTCGTATCTCATAATCAATTGGTTGCCCTGTTTTCGTGAGATCCAATAATGAAACTTCGATTCGAATTTGTTGATTCCGACCGTCAGTCCGTATTTTTCCGCAAACCTTGCTAGAGCCGCGTGTTCCGTTGATTGAGGAGGTAGACCCAATCACATTTGAACCGAAATGGCGATGATCCAGGGCTTCTGAGTAGATCTGTTTTGATGGCTTCGTGGAATGGATTGATGGGACGTGGAGTTTTGCGTGTAAGGGCTGTTATGTCGTAGTTTGTTGGGTTGGTGCGCCGTTTTCATCAATCGCTTGGATCGATATGCCGTTTTGATTAATCGCGTCAATTACAGATGTTGGGATAGCTTGCTGATTGTAAATGTAGACTGGATTCAGCGGGGTTAGTCCACTGGTGCGTAGGATCTGTTGTCCCATTGAGCTGAGTAGGGCTTTGATGAAGGTAATGGCCATGTTCTGGTCTGGACTATTAGATGGGATGGTCACGTCGTAGAGGATGGGCGCCCCGGTCACTTGTTCGCCATTAACGGTCACGTTGACCTTTGTGTACCAGTCTGCTAGCGTGAGGTTTGAGAGGTTGACTTGAGATCCCGGATTGATGTACTGGAGTTTATGTGAAATCGCTTCCGAGGAGTACGACAACACGTAATCTACTGCCCCTGTCTCTAACTGTGCGTCAAGATAAGTTTCTGTTGGGACTATCACCAGCTCCTTTGCTGCATTCTTCGTTTGGTAGATTTGATCGTAAAGGTAACTGGAGTTCTGATAATACTGTAGTCCGGCTAGTTCCAGCATGAAAATTGCGTTGTAACCGCTCGGATCAGTCTCTTTGTTCGAGACACCAACGATTACTCCCGGGCGGGTTATGATCTGATACCAGTTGTTTTGAGTGATCTCACTTTCGTATCGGCTATGGTTTGTGTAGAGTATCGCCATCGAGTTTGAAGCGAAAACGATGTACCATGAAGCGTAATTGGGAATCAGTTGTTTGGGTATTATGCGGTAGTCCGCCGAAGCAAAGATATCGAACGATTTGTTCGCCTGCGTAATCTCATTGGCCGCCAAGCGGCTGCCCTCGAAGATGTAATTGTAACTAAGCGTAGGATACTGTGGGCGAATCAGGTTGTTAGCAATCGCGTTGAACGGCACTTGAAGGGTACCTGCGGCGTCGACTAGAAGAGTCGAAGATGTAGGAACTGAGTTGAGCCCTTGGAAAAATCCGATTGCGTATCCGACTCCCAATCCCGCAACTAGAACTAGAATGAGAATGAGCCCACCGTACTTTGTCATCAAACTCATATCAAATTACTTCCTGCAGGGGTTGTCCAGCGCGATGATGTAAGCCTTGGTAAGCGCGAACGCTTACTGTGGTCAGCGAACAAGATAGCCCTAGTCGGGCTCTATGCGGATGCTGATAAGTTCAACAATATCGTTCCGCTCCTTGTGGAGAGAGGCGGTGAACATTGAGACCTCACGGCACCATTTTGACGCCGAGGCAATGGAGAGTACTTCAACTCAGAGCAACAGGATTAACTCAGACGCAAGTAGCAAGCAGGCTCCATACTTCACGTGAGAACATAAGCATCATCGAACATCGCGCTCACGCAAACGTAAGGGCGGCTAAGGCTACTATTTTCGCAATAGAACAACTCTCAGAATTCAAAGAATTGATAATCCCAAGCGGTACCAGTATCTTCGAGGCCGTGTCCATGACAATGCTCAGGGCCGACATTTTACGAATCAAACTGAAAATTAATGCTGACTCTCTCCTAGCAGCGATCCGATCAAAATGTAAGGGAAGGATCCGAGGACATCACCTAACCGCTGTCGTTAAGATTAAGATTAGCGAAGACGGTGCTGTTACGATAAAATAAATTGAACCGTCATCCGTCGTCGTTCACGTAATTTGTGTGTCGCACCATGAGACCCACACACCAAGAACGACGGCTCAAATTTGGGCCGGGCAAGTTAGAACCATCACGCACCTATAGGAATGCTTTCGCGTTCTTAAGGTCAGTTTCGGTGTTTACGTTAATGAATGTTAGGAGGCGGGGGTCATCTCTTCGAAGATCTTCTTTATTCACTAAGGTTACGTGTTTGAGCTTTTTAATCATCTCGAGGATACTAGTGCGATTGCCCTGCAAACAGTTTGAAGCTGCGTTCATGGCGCTGATTCGGTTGTAGACGGCGCATAGTGGTTCGAGTTTTCCATTCGAGTATGGGACAGCGGCATCTCGTCCTGTCGCTTGGACGAGAAGTGATTGAATGATCTTCGGTTCCAAAAATGGCATGTCGCATGCAGCTGCAAAAACATACCCGGTTTCAAGTGCCTGCAGACCGCAGAGTAGGCCAACCAATGGACTCTGGGCTGGAAATTCATCGTGAATGACGTGGGCCTTTGGGAGGACTCGCTGAAGTCGACTGACGTCCCGCGCGTATTTTCCGACTACCACAATGTCCGGAACCGCCATTGAGACTCTTTCGAAAACGTGGAGAACGAGCTCCTTCCCACCAAGTAATCCAAAGCATTTTTCGGAAAGGCGTGTGGCTTTGCCGCCCGCCAAAATTACTGCCCCTAGTCTGTTGCTTGGCTCGTGGGGTGAACTCATAACTCGGTGCTCACCTAACTATCAAAGAATCTCCATCAATATGTGGCAGCTATCCAGATCCCGCAATTCTCCGAAAACGCCTATCATGGCTTGCTAACTGCTATACAGTCCTCCTCGGCCCTTATGAAAAGGCTCGTAATAACTTGTGACGAACAAAGTGTCACACCACGGCTTAGTGGTCCTGAATAGTTTCCACCGATTCGAATATCTCGTCGTCCGGGAGATCCAACACCTCTTCAGGCCTGCTGTATTCCTTTTTGCGATCCAACCGGATCAACAACGCAACGCCTTCCTTCCTAACAGTGATCAAATCGTTTCGTCTGTTCTGCACTTTAACTCGCAGCTTCGGATACATGCATCTAAACGCCTCCACAATGCATCCTTTCGTTCCGAATATGCCCACGCTTGAAGATAGGTCTCCGAGAATGTTTGATGCCAGATAGCTGGCTCGCACTCCCACTGCCAGTCCGACACATTTGCCTCCGTGGTCTTTCGATGCCTTTCGCAAAGACTGCCGCAACTCAGAAGGTCGGACTAATTGGCGAACCCTCGATGTTAGCACAACTCCCTGAGACCGAAGGTCAAGCACCCCAAGTTTTCCGCTCGAAGTACGCGCCACATGTCCAGTGATGGCGAGAATAGGAGGCGCAGTCTTGCTTAACGTACGCTTAAGGTCCACAGCATCGCGCGCTGTAACAATCTTGTAAGAGCATTTTGATGAATCTGCTGAAAAGCCTTCCAAGAAGAGAACGTCGAGGGGCTCAGTAGGCAAACTATTGATTACATTATCAAGCCTATTTTCATTTGCGGTCTTCTTGAAGACTACGAGCTCCTTGGGCGCTACACCAACAACAATTTCTGCTCCTGCTCTTGCATGCCGCCATGTGTCTTTTCCTTTAGTGTCTAAGGTTAGATTGTCCTCGTGAATGTGCTTGACGATCCCAACATGAAAGCCTAGCTCCGTAAGGTGCGCCGTAAGGTACTCAATCGTGGTCGTCTTGCCAGAACCGCTCGTTCCGACTACGAAAATCATTACAGGCGTCTTTCTATGCATGTCGAAGCGGCAACCACGGTGCGAATATTAAGTCCGTTTCCAGCGGAGTGACCCCCTGATACCACTTCATTGCCATCAATGTCCTGCCCATTCCTACAATTGGGAGCAATTGAATTATGGTGTGTTCTATCTCGTGCTTTGACGCACCAGCCTGGACAGCTTTCTTCACGTGCATCTTGAAGGCTGTTTCGAGCGTCACGGCAATTTTGATCAGTTGAATCTGTTTCTGACTCAAAGGACCCGCGTGTATGCATTCCAATCCTAGGTTCTCATCAGCGGACCATACATTCGGATATCTCTTGATGAATTCTTGAAGAGTTGACGGTAATCGCTTTTTGTCGATCTCTTCCTTGCGCACGATCTCACTGAAGAAGATTCATCCCCCGGAGTTTTATCTAATTCTATCTCCTCATTCCCAGTAGAGCAGTGTCGCTAAAGAGGGTTCCCGCCATTTGTCGCGCTACATTTGAATTATTCAGAGCCCGTTGTATGTGGTACTAATGGTGCGACTGAATCGTAACGTGTTAGCGTTTTCTCGTGGCGACTCCTTGTCAGGCGGGGAGTCGCCTTTGCCGCCTGGAATGGGAGGTTAGAAGAATGAAGGCGGACAAGAGAGGTAAGGTGAAGGGTTGTAAGATGAACTCGTTAGTTGCGGGTATAGATTTGGGTGATAGAGAGAGCTTGACTACGGTTCTCTCTCCGATGGATGATGTTGCTGATAGATTTACGTGAAGAAAACCTAGTTGGACGGCAAGAGAAAACCAAGACACGTTACATACGCGCACACACTAGAATTGGTTTTTGCCCACACTCTACTTGAAACTCAGGAAAGAATCAAGAATATAGCGAAGAGCATCAAATTTCTCTCACACGCCGCTCTAGTGGATTCTGTCAGATGTAAAAGGGGTTGAGAGTTTCATGTGCGACACACTTGTAGCACTCAAGAATACCACCGCTGACGGTTCAGTAATCCTGGCAAAGAATTCAGACCGAGAGCCGAATGAAGGGCACGGCCTGCTCTTCTTCCGCAGAGAGGAACATGACCCGGACAGAGAGAAGGTCAAATGCACCTATTTGGAGATACCACAGGTTGAGGAGACCTACGCAGTCGTTCTCAGCGCTCCTAATTGGATGTTCGGGTGCGAGATGGGCGCAAACGAATATGGCGTCTCCATAGGCAACGAAGCAGTCTTCACGAAAGAACCAGAGAGGGACACAGGTCTCCTCGGCATGGACATGATGCGCTTAGCTCTCGAGAGAAGCAAGACAGCGACCGAAGCGCTCGAAACGATTACTTCACTGCTTCAAACGTACGGTCAAGGAGGAATTTGCGGATTCGAAGACAAGAAGATGAAGTATCATAACAGCTTCTTGATCGCTGACCTTAACGAGGCGTGGGTTCTCGAGACAGCTGACAGGTTCTGGATCGCTGAAAAAGTAGAGGATATCCGAACGATATCCAACTGTCTGACAATCGGGTCACGCTACGACAGAATTCATCCCGGGCTGATCTCGCATGCCGTCAATAAACGCTATTGCTCATCCAAGTCGGATTTCAATTTTAGCAAGAATTTCACCGCCGGAATCCTTGACAAAAGGACTTGGGGAGGCAAAGGATTGGAAAGGCACGCGTATACGACAAGATCGCTCAAAGAGCATGCAAACAGCATCGATGTCTCTCTGATGATGAAGATCCTTCGCAGTCACAACCCTAAGGATCCGTCGATGGCTAAGTCATGGAACCCCTCAAAGGGCGGAACGAACTGCATCTGCATCCATGCGAAACCCATCTCTGTTCCAACTCAGACCACCAGTTCCTACGTGGGCCATCTTCTTCCTGAATTGCAGACCCATTGGTTCACGGGCACAGCGGCCCCGTGCACCTCACTGTTCAAACCCGTCTTTGTCGAGACGGGTTTACCTGAATTGGGACCACCACCGCGAGAAGTCTATGATGGCAAGAGCCTCTGGTGGTTGCATGAACGGCTACACCGAAAGATGCTTGAGAACTACGCGGCCGGACTCGCGGTCATCCAAAACGACCAGTGGGATTTTGAATCAAAATACTTGAATCGTGTCTCGCAGGTCCGATTGGACATTAAGAGTAACAAACTTTCAAACAGCAGAACGAAAACCCTTCGCCAGACTACAGAGGAAGCGTTTGCGGAGGCTGAGAAGTTAGAATCGGAATGGACGAGTAAGATAGAAGAACTTGCGATCCGAAAGAAGTCAAGCTTTTTCTATCGCCGGTATTGGGGTGCGATGAACAGACGGGTTAGGATACCTTAGGGTCCGCAGCAGGTCCTTACTCTTTTCTTATCATGTTTGTTTTTGAAAAAAGAGTCAAATCAATCGCTCCCGGAACTATGACCTATGTGACTGAATAGGCCTCATCTTGGCTTTCTGTTTCCGCTCCCTCTCGGCGTTCCGTGTGCGCTTTTCTCTTCGTGCGTGTCTTCTTCGTGTGCGCTTTTTTCTCTGCCGACCACTACGTCTGGGCAATCGCCTTCCTTTGATGCTTTCTCATAGATGCGGAGGTTTAAGCGCAATGGTCAGCATAGTGACCTTCGAGATATGGTAGAGGCTCGGCACTCGTCGTGTGAGGGTCGTCATTTGTGCACACACCATTTGACCACACACAACTGAACTTGAACTACGGATGTGTTTCTTAGCAAAGTTGGTTCCAAAGCCAAAGCATGATAAACTTGGCAAGGAGATGATCAACAGAAGACACCGAGCTAGCGAGAAGTGATTACGAGTGGAAACAAGGCTAAAGGTTGGTGACACGGCACCTGATTTCGAAGGCCAAACGTCCAAAGACACGCAGATTCGTCTGAGAGATTACCTTGGAAAGAGGAATGTGGTGCTTTACTTCTACCCGAAGGACGATACCAAAGGTTGCACAATCGAAGCCTGCAGTTTCAGAGACAAGCTCCAATCCCTAACAGCTCTCTGGACAGAGGTAGTAGGCGTTAGCGTGGACACCGTCGAATCCCACAAAAAGTTCGCCGAGAAAAACAGTCTGAACTTCCCGTTAATCAGCGACCATGACAAGCAGATTTCGAAGAGCTACGGAGTCTTGAGTGAAGACGGCTCGCATGCAGAAAGAATGACATTCATAATCGATAAGGAAGGCAAGATTGCCAAGATTTTCACGAACGTCGACATCACGAAACACACGCATGAAATCGTCACTGCACTCAAACAACTTCCGCTCAAGAAGACAGACTGAAGAAAAATCAAGGTATCCATGAACCTCACCGTCGTCGTCCGACTATTTGCGTGTGTGCGTGTCTGCACACGCACCAGCCGACCCACACACAAAATTACTCACGAACGGACGGTTCGACTAAGCTCTCTACAGTCATTCACACCAGACTCGCATACGCGACCCGTAAACCTGCCTCGAGGAGTACCTTCGACTCTAATTTCACGTCAGTCGATTGGGAACAGCAATACAAGCCAAGGTTAGTGAGACACAAATGACTAGTTTGAATCCACGATGCCAACCGATTTATAGCGCGGTTACCCCTACGCACTGGATTACTTATGAAAATCGGTTTTTTCCTACCACAGATAGGCCCTGCTGCTAACGTCGATTCGATTGTTAAGGTTGCGAAACGGGCTGAGGAGTTGAAGTATGATAGCGTTTGGGTGACGGACCGATTGCTATACCCTACGAATCCTCAGACATCATACTATGGCGGTCCGCTACCTGACCCCTACAAACGTGTTTTCGACCCGTTGGAGACGCTGACGTTCGCTGCAGCGCATACCAGCCGAGTAACGTTAGGAACGAGCGTGTTGGACATCCCCTTCTATAATCCAGTGGTCTTAGCACGTCGCTTAACCACGTTGGATGTTTTGTCAGGTGGTAGACTAAGAGTTGGGTTCGGGCTCGGTTGGTCGAAAGATGAGTATGACGCCACAGGAGCCCATATGAAAACCCGTGGCAGACGCGCAGACGAGTTCATTGGCGTACTTCGTGCAATATGGACCACGGACCCCGCGGAGTTTCATGGCAAATACTTCCAACTTCCAAAATCCATAATCCAACCGAAACCAGTCCAGAAACCTCACCCTCCGATTTACCTAGCCGCATTCTCTCCCGGCGCGATGAAACGAACAGCCATGCTGGCTGATGGGTGGATGCCGGTAGGCATGACAGTTGAGCAACTCAAATCGACTTCAACTCAACTCAGAAGCATAGTGAAAGAGGTTGGACGTGATCCAGCTAATGTGAAGGTTATCGCTCGATACAACTTCGCCGTTACTCCACAACCACAGGGCAAGGATAGAGCATTCTTCTCAGGAACGCTAGCACAGGTCAAGGAGGATGTGGCAGCAATCAAAGCATATGGACCTGACGAGCTAATTCTAGACCCTACGTTCTCACCAGACACACATACCGCGCAGGACTTCCTGCGAAACATGGAAGAAATCCGCAAAATGCTCTAAACCCTTATTCTCATTTTTCCTCGCGTTCCACTGCCTACTTATCTAGGGGCTCTCTTCCAATTTTCAAATGGAGATGGGATGTATGAAGAGGATAGCCGTGATTACAACTGGTGGAGATGCGCCTGGCATGAATGCTGCCATCAGAGGCGTCGTCCGTATCGCCTGTTCAAAGAAGTTTCAAGTTCTGGGATTCAGGAGAGGGTGGGAAGGCTTGATTACAAATACGTTTACACACTTGACGCCTCGATCCGTAGGCGGTATTCTACAGTTAGGCGGAACAATTCTGCATACATCAAGATGCCCGGACTTCGAGAAGAAAGAAGGAATCAGGAGAGCTGCAGAATCTCTCGCATCGAATCACGTTGACGGACTCGTGATCATCGGCGGTAACGGCTCTTTCAAAGGCGCTCTTGAGCTGAGCGCATACACGGATACAATGATAGTTGGAATTCCTGCGTCTATCGACAACGATGTTTTTGGAACAGAGGAAACCATAGGTTTTGACACGGCTGTAAACACAGCAGTCGCCGAGATCGATAAGATCCGAGACACGGCAGTTTCCCAGGAGAGAGTTTTCATAATTGAAGTGATGGGGCGAGAAAGGGGTTTTCTCGCGTTGGAGATCGGCCTCACCGTTGGCGCGGAGATAATCCTAGTTCCAGAAGTGAAATATCAAAACGAGAACCTCTACGAGACCATAAGAGAAAACATGGCCAAAGGAAAAAAGTCAGGCCTGATCGTGGCGGCGGAAGGAATAGGAGACACTCGTCTTCTTGCCGGACAGATTCAGCGACACACAAAGGCAGAGGTCAGATTGAGCATCATAGGCTACGCCCAAAGAGGAGGCAATCCCACAGCGAGGAGCAGGCTCTTGGCGAGCTTGTTCGCACACAAAGCGGTCCAGCTACTGTCACAGAAAGATGGTGGCAGAGTAGTCGGATTGCAAGATAGCGAGATTGGAAGTGTGGAGCTTCAGAAATCATGCAATACGAAGAAGGTTTTGGATCCAGCCCTACTTAGACTGGCTAATTTACTTGCAACATGAAAACACAACAACGTCTTCGCGTGGTGGTCTTGATACGATAGCGAAGCTATGTCAGACTTTGACATTCTGAATTATCCTTCTTATCAGTTCCTTTGTTTCCTTCGGACCCGAGACTGATATGCACTTAATACCCGTGCTTTTCATGATATAGTCGTTCCCACCTCTGAACAAAGCATCCCCGACAAACAACATCCCCTTCCGTTCCACACCGAGCCGTTCTTTCAACTTCTTTACGCATAATGTCTTGTCAACGCCTTTTCTCGTGACGTCGATGGAGGTGGTTCCGCCAATAGATATCTCGAAGTCGGGCAGCTGCGTTCTCAGGAGCTTTCTGATCCTTAGACGCTTCTGCTGATTGGGATCCCATTTACGCTTGAAACGCAGCGGAGCATTCTGACCCAAGGCGGAGAAGGTAAGCTGGCTCCCCCTGTTCTCGAAAACTGGTCCGTATGTTTTTGCTGGGTGAACATATTCGGTTTCCGCGAAGGCTCTTTGGAATGATCTGAGTATTTTCTTGATGTCCTGTACGGGCAGGAGATTAGTGTAAGCTTGAAAGAAACGAAGTCGTTTTTTGTCAAAATAGTAACCACTCGCCGAGCAGGTCGGAAACAGGAACAAGTTGCATAGGTTGCTGCTCCTTGGTAGTCCACTCAGGAATTGGCTCTCAAACTGTTGAAAAGAACAGCCTGAGGTCACTGCAACGTATCTTAGCCGGAGCAGTTCGCAAATCAGCGAAGCCATTTCATGATCGACGTCTGACTTGCTCTTGGTTAGAGTACCGTCAAGATCGAAGATGACGATTTTCTTATGTGATATGGAATTCACAAGCTTTGATTGGACAGATTCTAGCTGTAGCTTTCTAAAGCTTCAATGAGCAATTTCATTGGGACACTCGCGACGCAGCAGATTCTGTCTGCTCCGCCGTAAAAGACCTTGAGGTCATCTTTTACCACGACTGCACCTTCCGGGAAAACAACATTAGGTACGACTCCGACCCTTTCGAAGTTCTCTTCCGGTTCGAGGATGGGTTCCGGAGTTCGGGCGATCACTCGGAATGGGTTTTCAAGATCAAGGAGGGCTGCCCCTGCACGATATACAGTGTTAGAATCCACGCCGTGATAGATGACTATCCACCCAGCGTCGGTTCGGATCGGCGGTGGGCCAATTCCAACCTTCTTCTCTTCCCACTTCCACTTTGGTTTCATGATAGTATTTGCTTCGATGCGTTTGAGGTAGTTCTTTGAGTATGGGTTTTGCGAAAACCTCTCCATCTGCTTGATACTATCATAGAAAGCCAACTCGATGTTTGGTTCTATTCTGTGTACTACGGCGAATTTTCCGCGGATAAGTTGAGGAAAGAGAGCAGCATCCTTGTCGTCGTAGTCCGGCCCTACCACCCCGTAACGTTCGTAACTCCTAAAGTCAGTAGTCGAGGCCAGCGCTACTCGTGGGCCTCGTCGCGAATACGCCGTATAGAAAATGTAGAATCTCCCGTCTAAGGCGGTTATGCGCGGGTCTTCACAACCCAGTTCTTCGCAAGGGTCAACTGGGACGAGGGCAGGTTCCAGAGATCGGTCAACGATCGTTTCGCCGTCTGTCGTTGTTGCATGGCCAAGAGACGAAATGTTGCGTTCGTTCACCCCCCTATAGAGCATGTGAATAACCTCACCACTGCTTACAGCTCCGGGATTGCAGGTGGCCATAATTTCCCATGCTATCCCGCGTCTTGGTTCAATGATAGGATTCCTGAGGCTTCGGACAAGCTTGACTCTCATATTATCACTTCATAATTCGGATCGGGTCATTGTTTTTTTGCAGGTGGCTGGGTATCCCAAAGGATAATGCCACATTACTAGGGACCCCATTGCTCTAGGATGAGTTGCTTAAGTTCTGATAGAAACAGACCCAAAACTGCTCCCGCTAGTAGTTCCGCCTCGGCGTTTCTGTTATCCTCAAAAGCGAGCCAAGTAATCGGCATCAAAAACAAGCCGAGTACGAAGTGATGGATGTGGATTCGTTCATGTGTCACGTACAGTCGAAAGTGAAGGAAGTCAGCGAAAAATCTGGCAGCAACGTATGATGCAAGCGTTGAGATTACGAAGCGAACTAGACTAGGATTGGGTGGCTTTCGCTGGTGCCTATGTTGATAGGCCTCTCGGGACTCCGATTGTGATTCATCATGACCTACCCTGATGTGTTTCAAACCGGATAACAACACCGTCTACGAAACCGCCGATCGATCACATAATGATAGCGTTGGATCGTTGTTTTAGCAAACCACACGCCACCACCCAACAAACCAATAACACAACCTAAAACAACAGAAAACAATTGAATAACCAGTTTTTGTGTGGTACGGGCTGACCCTATTTGAGATGAAGTCCGTATCGTGCAAGGCTAGATGTGTGTATACCCATTCGGATAGACACCGACTGTGGTTCTCTTTGGGTTCGAATCCGGCTCTGTCTCTAAATCCCTCTTTGTCTGCTTTTGATTAGGATGGTTATGCTGTAGACGATCACTCTGGCCCGCAGAAATACTAATAATTGATTGGACCTTTCAAGAAGAAGAAAGATCGTTGAAGCGTTGTAGATTTGACCGAGAATAGGAGTTCTTGGCCTCTGATTTCGACGCTTTGATCACCGACGCGGATCAAGAAAACGAATTGAAGAGGGAACTAATTCGCTGGCATGTCGCAGAGCGAATAAGGCGAGACGTATGAAAGCTATTTTGTTTGATTTTGATGGCACTCTGCTCAACAATTTCCACGCCGTGTATATGACTGCGAAGGAGGTGGGATCCCATTACGGAATTCTTAGTCTAAGCGAGAAACAATTCCGCGCAAGGGTACGCTTGCCATTTGCCTCAACTATTTACAGCCTCGGTCTTTCTAGGATCCGTGAAGATGAGCTAAAAAGGTCATACTTGGAAATATACCAGAGACGCATGCATGGCGTAGCCCTCTTCCCCGATGTTAAGGCAGCTCTTAGAAAATTGCGGAACAATGGCTTAAGAATCGGCGTGGTTACAGATACGCCTCGCTTCCTGGTTTTGAAGTCTTTAGAGAATTTGCATTTGCGCGGATACTTTGACGTGATTGTTTGTGGTGACGACACGAAGAAGCCAAAGCCATCTCCACTTCCCATATTATTTGCTGCCACAAAGCTTGGTCACCTTGAACCACGTGAAATGATGTATGTCGGCGATATGGCCGAAGATATAGTCGCTGCGCGAAGTGCAGGAATCATTTCATGTGCGATTTACAGACGTGGACTAAATTTCCATTCGCTTGCTAGGCTGAGAGCCTCTGCACCTGAACTGATTGTGACTTCATTGAAAGAACTCACCCAGAAGATACTCTCTTAGTCTACATGTTTCACGTACCGGTTTATGGATTGTATAGCCTTGTTGGAAACCACGTTCATGAACTAAGTATCATCAACCGAAATAAGTCGCCTAAGTCTTTATGCGCACAGAGGTGTGAGGCTTTCTCGACTGCCGATGTCTGAATTACCTGACACGCTCATGGAGATAACTCGACATACCAAAGGAAGAATACTGCTCGTAGGAAGGAAGATCGGGCAAGAGAAATTCAGAGTACTGAAAGATGCTCTGAGGGTCGAGGCAAAGCCCAGCAAATATCCGACTGGAAAGAATCCGATACCGTGGGAAAGCGGATTGCTGACAAGGTTCAATGAAGGAGATTTTGAATCAATAGTTCTCCACAGGTTCCTCTACAAGCCAACGAAATCGTATGTGGAAGATCCGGAAAAAGTTCTGACTGAGGTGAAACGGATTCTGCCAGAGGAAGGAGTGCTTATTGTAAACTCGTTCTTGCTGGATGAAAAGACAAAAGGTTTCCGTTCTGCCGACTGTTTCTATACAGAGGAGGAGATGATGGGTCTCCTTCGACGTCAACCGTTCAAAGATGTCAATTGCGTGAGAGTCAATGACGCGATATTGTTCGTGTGTAAGAAATGAATAGAGCTAGGCTTATGAAATCAATTAGCTGGACTCAACAGGGCACCACTTGTAGCGATTACGGAACCGAATTACTGGGCGAGGAATGTCAGTCAAGAAACGTCTCCACGATTGAGGTTGAGCTCGCGAAGAAAGACTAAGCGCCCGACTCCGTGGATCGAGCTGGAATCCGTCTTGCCGTTTTTCTTTTCTAATGGCAATGCGAAGTAACTAGCTCCGTAGTGGCATGATGATGACCCGACTTGATCTCAAGCGCCGTCTTCCATTGATTCCCAATCACCTCGCCATCAATCACCGCATTGCCCAGCTTGACGCCTTTCATGTCAACACGAAATCCTCGATCTCGTAAGTGCTTGTTTATCGCCCAGCGGGGCCAACGTTCGTTCGTCATCCGGCAAGGTTCCTAGCTAAGTTCAGTATGCCCAGCGATACCAAGATGGCTTCCTCCGTACGAACCGTGGCTGTTTGTTGGTCGGGCGCAGTGTTCACGAAATAGTCGAACACGTCTTTGGGATCAAGCTTCTCCTGTTTGAGGATCTCTCCGAGCCCCAGTTTAGGGGAGCCGAAGGCCACAAGAATCGATGATGAGGTTTTGAGTGCTTTGGAGAGTGCGGGAAGAACTTCTTGGACGGGGACACCGTAGCGTGACGTCCCTATCTTCAGGTCCCACGGCTGATCTTTCAGAGCCTTACCTAGGTATTTCGCTTTATTTACACGGTACCCCCAGTATATTGATGTGATATCCGGCTGAGATATGCTTACCTTGGACGCTTCGACGATTTCTCCGCGCAACTCCTTCCCAAATTCTACGAATTGAAGTGTCACTCTCTCGCCAATACGATAACTGCCTTGACACTTGACAGTTTCCTTTAGTCCAGCATCAACCGCCACATATGAGCCGTTATGTGCTACAATCACGCCATCTCTCAAATCTCCCACTTTAACCTCTGCCAGAGAGCTCGGTACGCTATGGGGAGGAATTTGCAGTGGAGGCAAGACACCCGTGAATCTGAACGTGGGGCTCAGCTTGAACAATCTCCTCCGAAGATATTGTGGCGTCTCAATATGGGTCAGAATATCAGAACAGAACTGCAGGTCCGCTCCCTGATCGCGATGAGAGTCATCAGGATAGAGAATGATCTCGGTGACTCCGAAGATTGAGCACGCGCGCGCAATTGCTCCAAGCTTAGCAGTTTTCTCACGCAAATGCGGTGTATCCGAAACTACGGAGCCTGGAATAGCAACGGAGAACCGCTTTACCATACGCCCGTTACTTGCCAACAAGTGTCACCCCACGCATCGGTTCGGTTCGCAAGAGATGAATCTAACTCATCATTTGCGCCTTATGGCGGCATAGGCTCGTCAGCTACTTGTCCGACGAAATCAACCTGGCAAATGACAAACATTTGGTGTTAGCGTAGCGAAGCACAGCAGACTCTTCAATGCGATACCTCGCCAGAAAAAGGCCAAAATGAGGCGATTTGAACGCAGCTCACCGTGAATTACGATTGTCCTGATGCCCCACAATTGGACTCTGGGTTGTTACCAAACGCTCCTGTCGGCAGTGACAGTATACATATGTTCACGTACTCCATGTTTCCATGCGGGCGTGATTCCATGGAAGTCGTGGGTAAGTCGACTATTACAGGAAAATATCAGTTGACGCTCCCGAAATTCGTAAGAGAATTCCTCAGAGCTGAAAACGGCGACCTAATAGTGTTCATCAAAGACCACGATAAGATTCTTGTAAAAAGAGGCACGGTGAAGATCGAGGAATAAATCCCTCAGGGGTCGATGGACGCCTTCAAGATTGAATTGAATTGCGACAACCACAACTCGGCATAGAGTTCAACGATGCCTTGCTCGAATCCATAGACGAAACCATAACTGAACTACTCAGCCGAACTGTGGTTGATGCGCTATACGCTCATCTACAAACATTTCACTCCATTTCGAGGGATGAGCTCCCCCACAGACTTGACACTCTATTAACTGCTCTAGAGAAGATTTTTGGCGTTCGCGGCTTGCAGACCATAACCAAGGCCATCGCCAAGAGATTCTACCTCAAATTGGGGCTTGAGTTCACAGCCAATCCGAATCGCACTTTAATCGAATACGTTGACGAAGCGAAGGTGAAGCTGCAGAACTCATCCAAATAGCTGGGCACATGTGTTGATTGAGAAAAAGTTGGAAAAAATGACGAAAAGAAACCTAACCAAGCACGGGTCGATGAAGACGCGACCGTTGTTACAGAACCCTGAGATTTTGAAGAAGAGGCGGGAAGCGGAGAGAGGACGAGCAGGAGCCCGTAAGCGAGTTCAACCACGTTCTGCCGCTACGACTTCTGAGGTGCACGATATCACCGAACGCAAGCACGCTGAGGAAAGCATATCCCATCTGGCTGCAATTGTCGACTCCTCGGATGATGCAATTATCGGCAGGACATTGGACGGGGTCATTACGAGCTGGAATCGGGGTGCCGAGAATCTATACGGCTACTCTGCCGAGGAAGCAAAGGGTAAGCCCATCTCTATTCTCTTCCCGCCTAATCGTCGCGATGAGTTGGTGCAGATACTTGAGAGGGTCAAGAGAGGAGAAAGGATTCAACATTACGAGACCCAACGTATGCGAAAAGACTGCACTATCATAGAAGTCTCCTTGACAGTTTCCCCGATCCGAGATCCCACCGGTGGAATAGTTGGAGCCTCGGCCATCGCCCGAGACATCACCGAACGCAAGAGGGCGGAGGAGGAACGCGCCGAGTATGCAATTAGGCTGCTGGCGCTACACACGCATGCATCCCAACTCAGCTCAGCGAAGGACATTGACACCATAGTCAAGTGTACTCTTGATGCAATGGAGATAGCGCTTGGATTCGAACACACTGACTTCCTGTTAGTCGAAAAAGATGCTCTACAAGGGAAGGGAAGGAGAGGTATTCCCGTAGCCTTCTCAGCGCAGCCATTGAATGGGCGTGGCCTGACAGTCAAAGCTGCAAACACTAAATCGACGCTCAGAATATCCGATACCCGAAAAGAACCTGCCTATGTCGACGCCAAAGGGTTCGAATGGACGGGCCCTCCCACCGTCCTTTCGGAACTGATCGTGCCCGTGCTTACAGACGGCGAAGTGGTTGCAGTCCTATGCGTAGACAGCACGCGAACAGACAACTTCAACGACGATGATCAGAGACTTCTCGAAACATTAGCGATACACGTAGGGTCAGCGCTTGGCCGCTTGAGACAAGTAGAGGAGCTAGAGATTATGGCGAGGTTCCCCTCTGAGAACCCTGACCCCATCTTACGGTTAGACAGACATGGCACCGTTCTCTCTGCAAACCAGGCGAGTAAGGCACTATTGCAGGACTGGGGCTCGGGAATTCGTCAACCTGCTCCCAAGCCTTGGCGCGACCTTGTTACTGATGTTCTTTCCTCTGGAGAAGGCAGGAGTATCGACATCGAGCTTGGCGGCAGATCATACACGTTTCTTGTTAGGCCGATCGTGGAAGGGGATTACGTGAACCTCTACGGAGTGGACATCACTGAACGCAAGGAAGCGGAGAAGGCCCTGCGAGAATCGGAGGAGAAATATCGTGTCCTTATTGATAATGCGTCTGACTTCATCTTCATGGTGGACAGGGAAGATAGGGTTCTGTCCCTGAACAAAGCTGCCGCGAGGCTTCTCGGAAGAGAACCTGAAGAAATAGTACGCAAATCGATCTATGACCTCTTCCCAAACGAAATTGCAGCTGAATATTCGAGACGCTTGAAGGAGGTATTCCGAACAGGCGAAAGCAAGACTATGACGGAAAGGATGATTGCTCAAAGGAACGAGATGTGGATACTTACCAGCCTCAACCCTGTGAGGAACCCCGAAGGGAAAATAGCTGCAGTAACGGGTGTATCTCGTGACATCACCGAACGCACACATATTGAGAAAGCGCTCCAGGAGAGTGAGGAGAAGTATCGGGCGATAGTTGAGAATTCGCCCAACTTCACCGGTATTTTCCAGGATGGAGCGCTGAAGTACATCAACAGTGTTGCAATCCTCAAGTTAGGTTGGACTTACGAAGAACTCCTATCGCCTTCTTTCGACCCAATAGAGAACCTCGTGTCACAGAAATCTAGGAGTTTGCTAAAGGAAAACGTTGGCAAGAGGCTGCGTGGCGAAGACATCGCTCCTTATGAGATAAGCCTAACCAGGAAGGACGGTTCAGAAATCCCAGTCTTGGTTAGAGCAGCGAAAATCATTTACAACCAAAAACCAGCAATTGAGTTCGTTTTCGACGACATTACCGAACGCAAACAGGCGGAGGAGAAGCTTCGTGAATCGGAGGAACGTTACCGTTCTCTCTTCGATCGGATGTTGGATGGGGTTTACCTCAGCACGCACGCGGGCCGATTTGTCGACATCAATCCTGCTTTTGTGAAGATGTTCGGGTATTCGAGCAAGCAGGAAATGTTGGATATTGGGGACATCAAGAAGGAACTGTATTATTCACCCGAAGAACGTGGAAGCCACATTCTGGACGCAGATCAGGAAGAAGTGAAAGTATACCGGATGCGTCGAAAGGATGGTTCCGAGATCTGGGTAGAAGACCATGGTGGTTACGTTCACGACGAACAGGGAAACATCGTTTACCATGAAGGGATACTGCGCGACATCACTGAACGCAAGCGGGCGGAGGAGTTGCTGCGAGCCTCCGAGATGAAGTATAGGTGGCTCTTTGAAGAGATGCCTCACGCTATCTATCAGACAAGTCCTGAGGGTAAGATGCTGACGGTGAATCCTGCATTCACAAAGTTGTTTGGCTACGACTCAGAGAAGGAGCTTGCTGCAATTGATGTGGAACGCGACCTCTACGTGAACCCCGAGGACAGAAGGAGATGGAGGACAGACATTGAAACGCAAGGTGAGGTCCGTGACGTAGAGCTGGTTCTAAAACGCAAGAACGGTGAAAAGATCATTGTACTGGACAGCGCGCATACTGTTCGCGATGAGCGGGGGACAATCCAGCATTATGAAGGCACACTCACAGACATCACCGAACGTAAACGGTTACAAGAGGAACTCAAGCAGTATTCGCTGCATTTGGAGGAGTTGGTGAATGAGAGAACCGGGGAACTACGGGAAAGCGAGGTGAAGTATCGTGAGCTGTTTGATGCCTGCCCAGTATCGCTTTGGGAGGAAGACTTCTCCGTAGTGAAGCAATTCGTAGGTGAATTGCGACAAAAGGGGATTTCAAACTTTGGTGCGTACTTCGCCAGCCACTCCGAGGACGTTGCCAAGTGCGCTGGAATGGTGAAAGTCCTCAACGTGAACAAAGCCACCTTAAACCTCTACAACGCGAAGTCGGTGGATGAGATTATCGGAGGTTTAAGCGGCGTCTTAACGGAAGAATCGAATCGCAAGCAATTTTTAGGTGAACTCGTTGCGTTGGCTCAAGGCAAGAAGTACTATGAAGCAGAAATGGAAAACCGAACTCTGCAGGGCGAGACGAAGCATTGCAACGTGATATGCGCTGTAGTTCCCGGCTACGGGCAATCACTCGCCAAGGTTCTGGTCTGCATAGTCGATCTGACTCCCCAGAAAAAGTTGGAGGCAGAGCTTGTCAAATCGCAGCGGCTCGCCGCGATTGGAGAAACCGCAGCTATGGTTGGCCATGACCTACGTAACCCGTTACAAGGCATAGCCGGAGCTGCCTACAACATAAGGAGACATCTCCGAAACGCACTCGATCCCTCCACAAAAGAGATGCTGGCAGTCATAGATAACGGAGTTCAATACGCAAATGGAATCATCAACGAGCTGTTAGAGTTTTCAAGAGAAATGCAGGTCCAACTACTGCCTACCACACCAAAATCAATCGTAAGAAAGACGCTTACGGATGTTAGGATGCCACACAACATCACAATAGAGGACGCGACAGCTGATGCGCCAGAGATTCTTGTAGATGAACCTAAGATTAAACGTCTACTTACCAACCTTATTCAGAACGCTATCGACGCAATGCCGGAAGGCGGAAAATTGTCGTTCTCCAGTATGAAAACACAAAAGGAGGTGTTGATATCCGTCCGCGACACAGGGCTCGGAATTCCACGAGAGATGGTGGAGAGAATTTGGACACCGCTGCACACGACCAAGGCGAAGGGAATTGGGCTGGGACTGCCAATCTGCAGACGTATTATAGAAGCTCATGGTGGCTCTATATCCGTTGAAAGCACCGTCGGAAAGGGGACAACATTCACGCTGAAACTTCCAATCCAACAGGTTTAGGCGGGGGGTGAACCATTATGAGTGAAAACAAAAAAGGTAGAATACTCGTCATAGACGATGACGAAGGAGTACGCAAAGTTGTCGCTGAAGCGTTGAAGAGTGAAGGCTACTTAGTGGACACAGCGAGCAATGGCAAGGAGGCTGTTGAGAAATCCCGAACCAACTTCTACAACCTTGCGCTCATAGACATTCGGCTACCAGACATGGAAGGCACAAAACTCCTAACCTCCATGAAGGAAACAACCCCAGAGATGATTAAGATCATTCTCACCGGATACCCCGCATTACAGAATGCCATCGACGTGGTAAACAAGGGCGCCCACGGCTATTTGGTCAAGCCGATCAACATGGACGAACTGCTTCGAACAGTCGAACAGCACTTGAAGAAACAAAGCGAAATGAAGCAATACAGTCAGGAGAGGGTAGCTGAATTCGTGGAAACACGTTTCAAGGAACTGCAGACGGAAGAACGCGACACGCCAAAGACCACAAAGAAAGAATGAATCATATTGTGGAAGGATACGTCTCTAGGAGAGAGAAAAATGAACCTAGATGATCCGACCGAAATTCGAAAGGTGGATCAATCGGACATGTTAGGGGCGATGGAGAGGACTCCAGAGCGTCTTGTTCCACCACCCAACGCCGATTCCACCTGCCGAATTCGCTTTCAAAGGCCTATGAACATCGTCTTTGGGGGCGTAGGGGGCTCCGGAATTGTTGGTGATATCCTCACCGACTACATGCGGAGTGAAGTCGATATTCCCGTTGCGGTTTGCAGATCTGTAAAGATACCTCGTTATGTGGGGAAACATAGCCTATTCGTCGCGATAAGTTACTCCGGAGAAACCGGTGAAACGCTTGGTATGCTCGAGCAAGCCAAGAGTAACGGAGCAGACGTTGTCGTAATTTGTTCGGGCGGTAAGCTTCTCAATATAGCGCAATCCCAAGGGATTCCTCACGTGAAAGTCGATGGAGGCATGCCTCCAAGATTGGCGTTACCTGAACTCGTAGCCGCGCTGACATATGTCTTGGGTCAAGTGGGTGTTTTCAAAGATAGCCGGAAACTGCTTGAAATGGCTTCAAGGTCGGTCCGAGAAATGATTGGTACGGTAGGGGTATCTATCCCGTTAGCAAAGAATCAGGCGAAGCAAATGGCTGCTGCACTCAAGGATCATCTCCCCTTCCTGTTGGGGAGCGAGAACAGCAGTAGCGTTCTACGCCGATTCAAGAATGAGCTTAACGAGAACAGCAAAGTTCCAGCATTCTACTTCACCCTCCCAGAAGCATACCACAACGACGTTGAAGGGTTGAAGACCCTCACAGAGCTCTCTCGACCACAACCGATCCTACTTCGTAACAAACACCAAACTGAGGGCGAGGAGAGGACAGAGAAAAGGTTGGTTGAGTTGCTTAAGCAGCTTGGATTTCTGCGAGTCGTTAATTTTGAAGGTATAGGAGAAGATAGACTCGGCTGGTTACTTAGCGCAATAACATTCGGCGACTATGTGTCGACTTATCTGTCAGCCCTAAGGGGTGTCGACCCCACGAAACTTTCACTAATACCAAGCTTCAGGGCGATTAGAGATCAAGTACGAACCTAACAATGACTGAATTTCCCTCTCTAACAACTTCCATTCTGTGATAGGTTGCCGCCTTTACCTCAACCTTGGAACCATGCACCTGTCGACTGTATGCCTCGCCGTAGGCCTTGGCGTTTATGTGAAGGGCACTTGAATCGGCCTTCATAAGGTCGACATGAAACTTCGAGTAGACCTTCCCATCGAGCTCGAATTTCAACAGCAATGTTTCGAGCCAATCATAGAGTAGCTCCACTTCATCAGTGCCGTCAGCTTCAATATCGTCAGCCAGTTTATGTGAAATTGACTTTAGGTTACACATCGTATCGAACAGCGCGAGCCCCGCGTTCTCCAGCGCCTCTTCAAAGGTCGCACCAACGGATTCAATGTATGCGTCCGACGTGTGAGGAAGAAACTTGTAGCGCGGAGCTGGCAAAGCAAAGGCTTCTCCGATCTTTGGCGCTCGCAAGCCAACGGGAACTTAAATAGGAATCGCCTTCAGGGATACTTTAGCCGGGATGGCCGAGTGGATTAACATCATAAAAAATGGTCCAGAGGCGCGGGCCTTGAGTGTCAGCTTCAATGCAAGCCCGTGGCCCTTATGGGCCTCGGGGGTTCGAATCCCTCTCCCGGCGCCAAATGACATCGTACTAGTCGTGAGAAGTGGGAAAGCGGAGGGAAAGAGGAAATGAAGCAAACTCAGATCATACTCCTAGTTCTGGCAATCATCCTACTCTTCTTTCCGCTTCCAGCCCAAGCAGCACCTTCGCTAAGCACGGACCTTCCCCTGTACACTATCCGAGACAAGCAAGTAACCTTAGTCGGCTCGGGACTATCGCCTGGTCAACAATACTACCTCTGGGTGAAGGGACCTGCTGCCAACAAGACAGGTTATACGGGAACGAGCTTCACGCCGGTATCTGGAGGACTCATCCCTCCTGATATAACATATCCTCTGGCGGCCAATGCTCCATTAGGTACATACCTAATCAGCCTCTCTACGTCATCAACAATCGATAATACGCAGGCGACCGCCCACTTCGGTGTCTGGGGTTCCGCGGAACCTGTATACCAAAGAACGCAATCAGTGATGATCCTAGGCGGCGGTATTTTCCCGGGCACAAGCCTCAGTTTGACGATTCAAGACCCTGCCGGCAATATCGTACACGCTACACTAACCTCGACGACCGATGGAGATTTCAATAATACCTGGAGAATCCCGCCAAATGCGATTACAAACGTATTTACAGCGGTCGTCTATGGCACCGGCACATTCGATAATCCGCAACAGGACTTTTCTTCCACCGCGAAATTTACGGTGACGCAGGCAGTGTTATCGGCAAGAATCGTAGACCAGCCAAACTCAATCTGTCAGCGGACGGAAGTTGCTAATTTCTCGATGGCAGTTCAATATCCAGATGGCAGCCCCGTCGTCAATTCAAAGCTAAACTCAGAACCAGTCATCCTGATGCGAGGCCAGACCACACTTGGCCCTGCCAATATGACCCTTGTTGATCCCGCAAATGGAGTCTGGAACGCTGGAACCAAACTCTTCGCCAACGCAACGCCCAGTGGGAAATACCGTTTCGACATGCCTGCCATGGCCTTTGATGATGGGTTCGGGAACACGGGTGCGGCAGTTGACACGTACTCTAATTATTTCACGGTTAAGAATGCCAGCTTAGTTATCACAAGTCAACTGAATGGAACGCAGATTCAGATCCCATTCGGTCAAATCAGTATCATATCAAAGGTAACATATCCAGACGGAACACCAATGACCGCTGGGTCAGTGAACGTCGTTGTCTCTACCGGATCATCAGTCACATCGTTGATGGCGACCTACGACGCCTCCATTGGTGAATGGCGTGCATCGTACTCAAGCACGCTTTTTGATTTAATTCGTGGCGGGAGATGGACGCTAAAGGTGAGCGCAGGAGACGCATTAGGGAATTCTGGTAAGGCAACCTACGAAGTTGTAGCTCAGCCGTATCTGTTCGTCACTCTAATTGTAGGAGTGGTTGCGGTCGCGTTTGTTGCTCGTTGGTCGGTGTCGCGCTATGGAAGGAAGGTCTACTTCCGGCTGCGGAGAATCCTCAAACGGCCTAGGTACCGCAAATTTTCTCAGGGTTGAAAGATTCCACCGGTGTATCCATGCACCGAAAGTGCTCTTCTTTTACCCCGCCATTCAAAGACGAAAGAGTAGACCGGCATCAGGTATTCGGCTAACTGTGTCACCTGGAATCGGTTGCTAAGTATCTTTGAGAATGCTACGGGAGGCTTCACGACCATAGCATGAAGCCTCTGAACCAAGTCCTCTTTAGTTAGAGGATTTGAGACGAACTCCACGCCAGGGTACTCTAGGAGTAGTTCTTCGTAAGTTGTCTTCGTCAGCGGTAGGGTACGGTCGAAGAACGCTTCAGCCTCAAGGTCTTCCTTTCCTTGGGCGTTGAGGAAAAGAGAATTTTCATCGTACATGTAAGCTAGTTCCGTGATTTCGCTTAGCTGAAATGACTTCGTTCCCGAACCCTCCCCTCTCCCAAGGAGTCGTTTTGCCAAATTCGATATCCCCTGTCCTTCAGCCGAGTTCAACTCTACTAGATCCCTGATCTTTCCCTCAACTTCTACAGCGACGACATCGGGGGGAAGATTGATTTTGTACGTGTTTCCCCTAAAGTAGAAGCATTCATGGTACCCTCGAATCCTCCAGAATGGTATGAGTTTTAGTTTAGGTTTTTCCGCGGGTTGAACGTCTTTGTCCCTAGGTTTGAGAAAAGAGAGGACTCGCTTTTTGAACAGAGACGTCTTACGGTCTTCCGCGGTCTTGAGCAGTTCTGGTAGGGGTTTGGGCTCAAGGTAGTAGATTTCGGGGGTTATCTTTTCTGGAGCCCAGCCATTTCCTACCCTTGAATCCTCGAACCCGCCTGCGGATTCGAAGAGTGTTTGAAACTCGTTTATTGTTGAGTCAAGTAGGCGTTTTATTTCTTCGAAGCGATCGTCTGCACTCAAATTTTGAGCCTTAACCGGCGAAAGTGTCAGAGATGGTAGGCTATGTTTGCACAGTGAGTTTACCGTATCGGCCTACGTTCAGCTGGGTCTCGCCCCGGAAACTATCCACATATCCATTCTCGATCGTTACAGTATCGTTAGCCTTTACCTGGTCGATTTGCTCGTTCCACAGGTTCAACTTAACCGTGCCAGAATCGTCAGAGACAACTGCTGTAGCAACCCTGGATTGTTCACCCCTTCTTGTCGTTACCTCCCTTGCAGGCGAGATTTCTTGAATCTTGGCGGTTATGTCCACGCGCCTCATTCCAGGCTTTAGTTCGGAGACATTCATCGAAATCAATCCGCTAGAGGAATCCTTGCGATATTAAACTATTGCACTTCCGTCAGGGCTTCGTGATCAAAGAATGCATCCTAACGAAGTCGTCCTTGAACGGCGCTAGAGCCTTGGGGACCTTTATCTCGACTGGGTCGCGGAGAGCCAAGTTTTTCTCCTTCTTAGTTTTCCAGACCTCCCGGTTGAACTCTAAAATCTTCTGAGTATAGCGTTTCGATGCCTTCGACCACGCGGGCTTCGGGAATTGTTCGGCATGGATGCTCTTCTTCGAGTACAGCTGCCTCCAGATAGATTCCGGCATGAACGGGGCTATGGGCGCTAGTATGAGGAGCACGTTCTTCAGGACGGTGTGAAGCGTGTACCAGGCAGCTTTCTGTTGAGCTTTTGTGAAGCCTTCGCCGTAGGCGCGAGGTTTCACCATTTCTAGGTAGTGGGAGGCGAATGTTTCCCAGACGAAATCTCTGATTGCCGTTGAGGGAACAAAGAAATTGTAATCGCGATAACCTATCATGGATTTTTGTATTAGTAAGGTAAGTTCGGAGAGAATCCATTTGTCGCTGGGCTGGAGTCTGGCATTCTTGACTTCCGGGAAGGATGAGATGAAACGGGAAAGATTCCAGAGTTTCGTCATGAATTTGTGAGCTGCCGCGATTCTCATTTCCGAACAACGGAAATCAGATCCTAGAGTGGCTTCGGAAGCATTCCAGAACCTGAATGCGTCCGCGCCGAACTTTTCAAGTACCGGCTCAGGCTCCACGACATTTCCTTTGCTCTTGTGCATCGCCTGACCTTGCTCATCCATCCCAAGCCCGTTTATCCACGCATCTGTAAATGGCGCCCGGCCTGTTAGCTGGTAGCACCTCAGAACCGAGTAATGAAGCCAAGTTCTCACTATGTCCTTGCCCTGAGGCCTTATGCTCACAGGGTATGCTCGCTTGAAGAACTTCGAGTCGAGTTGGTATTTGGAAATGTAAAGCGCGGAAATGCTTGAGTCCATCCAAGTGTCGAATGTGCGCGTATCTCCTTCAAACTCTGCGTGACCGCACTTGGAGCATATTGCCGAGGGTGGCTGATCCTTCCATGGTCGGTAATACTCGCCTGGAGGTGGAAGGAAGGGTGTGCCGCAATTCTTACAGTACCAAACCGGAATTTCAGTTGCGTATACGCGGCGTCTCGATATTGGCCAGTCAATTACTATTGAGTTTATCCAATCGAGCAGTATCTGTCTGGCCGCATTGGGGTGAAAAGTGATTTGTTTAGCAAGTTGTTTGAGCTTTGGGATGAAGTCTATCTGCTTTAGGTAGTACTCTTTCATTGGTATGATTTCGATCGGGGTCCCGCTGCGTGAGCATACTGGTGTGCGGTGCCTAATGTTTTCAGTCTTAACGAGGAGGCCCTGAGATCGGAGGTCTTCAACTATCCGTGAGCGCCCCTCCTGCATCGTTAGGCCTTGGTATGGTCCCGAGGCACCGGTAAGTCTGCCATCCGGCCCGACGGCTAAGATCTCTGTGAGGCCTAGCTCTCTGAACAGCAGAACGTCTGTATAGTCTCCGTAACTGCATATCATTACCGCCCCCGTGCCGAATTCCGGCTGCGCGCTTGGATGGGGTTTAATCTGGACCTTCCGGCCGTAGATGGGTAGAATCGCGTGCATTCCATGAAACTTGGTGTATCTCTCGTCGGTGGGGTTTACGATTACTAGTTGACATGCGCATATGAGTTCGGGCCTCGTTGTTGCGATTACTAGCGTTTCGCCTGTTTCTTCGATTTTGAAGTTAACGTATGCCAGGTTGGAGGGAAGATCTTCGTACTCTACTTCTGCGTCGGCTATCGTTGTTCCGCATTCATAGCAGTAGTTGTTAGGGCGTGTTGCCTCGTAGATGAGCCCCCTTTTCCAGAACTCGATAAATGTAGCCTGCGTGAGCTTCCGGTAGGATTCGTGATCGGTGTGATATTTCCCATCGTAGTCTCCACTCAACCCGACACGCTTCATCATGTTCATTATCTGACCCTCAAGGTCGTCGAGCGCGTGGGAGCATAGGTCGATGAACTGTTCCCTCGGTGTGTCCCGCATTTTCACTTTGGAATGCTTCTCCACATAGATCTCGACATTAATTCCGTTCCGATCGAACCCGATTGGGAAGAGGACGGATTTTCCCCGCATACGCTGCGAGCGGGCGATCATATCGATCTGTGAGTAAGCTGCCACTGCTCCTATGTGCCAAGGTCCTGAGGTTGTTGGCGGCGGGGTGTCGATGACGAAAGGTCTGCCTTCCTTGCCCAGCTTGAACCTGAACGTCCCTTCCTGCTGCCATTGATCGAAAATCTTCCTCTCAACACTATGGTCCCATCTTTTCTCGACGATTCGTGGAAGGAATTTCTTCGCGTCTTCAGTTTTCTCTGAAGTCATCATGTGTTGTCACTTGTTTGAGAGAATGGACGGGGGTCGAAGAGATATCGTTTCGAGTCTATCGGACTTGGCGGTGATACAGGCCCCTACACCGAGCTGAATTGAGTTGTTTTGCCGTATAAGATTGTCGAATGGTTCACGTGGTCTTTGTGGGAAGCCCCGCGGCCCTCGACGTGAGGTAGTCCGATAACCTTAGGGCAGATATTAGCAGGAAGACCACAAGCACCACTGCGCCCGCGAACAAATTGCCGAACTCGACGAAGTTCGCGAAGCCAGTGAACGCGCCACCGTACGCAGTGCTGGCCATATCGAGGATTGTGAAGTAGTAGTTGAAGAACCAGTGCAGCAGTATGTCAGCGTAGGCGCCATAGCTCACATACATAATTGCAAATACGAAACCTGCCAAGGCCGCCGTGGAAACTTTCCCTATCTCCCACCCTCCCCCGCTAATGTAGTGAGCTAACCCGAACATCGTCGAGCTTACCAGTATAAGCGCCCACTCCAGTGGACTAATGCCACGGATGAAACCGTCTGCGGCAACGGTTTTGTAACCCAGTTTAGATTTGGCGAGCTCGGGACTGAATATGGTGAGGAGAAACAGACCCGCGCGTTTCTTCAGGCCCGACAACCGTGCATCCGATCGGTAAACGATCAGAAGGAATACGGCAAGTGGGATTCCAATGGTCGTGATTCTGAAAGCAAACTCTTCATCGATTGGTGCGTAGGCAAGGTTGAGGAGGATCAAATATGGGCTTGTTTGGGCTGGAAAGTTCAAGCTGCCTGTCTGGATTCCCTGTGTCGTTTGGAATTCCGTAATGAGAATTGTCGCAGAGAACAGGCCCGTGGCTACTAGTGGCATGATGTAGAGGAAGTTTGTTTTCGCTACTGAAATCGGCTTAGAGAGTGCCTCCCTAACCGACTTTAGAAAACCTCCAGCGCTAAGACCTGCAGCCACTATGCAAAGCACGAAAATGATCCAAATGGTTGCGAATAGGGTCCCGTGGCTCATTCCTCCGGGAAGGTACACCGTGTACAACATGAAGATGTCCAACGGTAGCTGATGAACGACGTGGGCGGATTCCTTCAGCCCGGCAGAGGTTGAGAAGAACAGTACTGGCCCTAAGACGAGTGTAATCATGTAGGTGATGGCTGAGAAGATGGCGAGGATTAGAGCAAGCACTCTACCAGTTGTAACTACGCGCTGTAGTGACTTTCGCACATCCATTGACAACCGCTCAGCGTTGAGCCACGAAACCGCACGAATGGGCCTAATCAATATACTGGTGCTAATGCTTGTAATGGGCCGAAGTTGAATGGATAATATTCACAAGCCGATGATTGATGCTTTGCGCCCTCTGTTAAGTCGTGCTTAGACGTATTTCTTGAGTTCGTCCACTTTGTCGGTGCGTTCCCAGGTGAAGTCGGGATCGTCACGCCCGAAATGGCCGTAGACCGCTGTCTTTCTGTAAATGGGCCTTCGGAGGTTTAGGTGCTCAATTATTCCCTTAGGAGTCATATCGAAAACCGTTTTCACTGCCTCCGTAATCCTCTCATCAGACACCTTACCAGTTCCGTACGTGTTGACCATTACAGAAACTGGCTTCGAGACGCCTATCGCATACGCGATCTGTACGTCACACTTGTCGGCTAAGCCTGCTGCAACTATGTTCTTCGCAATGTACCGCGCCATGTAGCTTCCGGACCGATCCACCTTAGTCGGATCCTTCCCAGAAAAACAACCGCCCCCATGGCTTCCGATTCCACCATACGTGTCGACAATTATCTTCCTCCCAGTCAAGCCGGAATCAGCAAGTGTGCCGCCTATGGTGAAGCGGCCGGTTTCGTTTATGAAGAATTTAGTGTTCTCATCGAGCATGTTCTTGGGGATGACTTGTTCGATCACCTTCTCGATTATATCCTTCCTCATTTGTTCCCTCGGCACGTCTTCATTGTGCTGCGCCGCAATTACGACTGCGTCTACGCGTTTGGGCTTGTCGTTCGAATACTCAACGGTCACTTGCGATTTTCCGTCAGGGCGCAGGTAGGGTAAAATCCCCTGTTTTCTCACGTCGGCGAGACGTTTGACAAGCTTGTGGGCTAAGACGATGGGTAGGGGCATGAGTTCAGGAGTTTCATTCGTCGCGTGCCCGAACACCATTCCCTGATCGCCCGCGCCAATGTCCTCCTTATCGACCCCCATGGCGATGTCTGGGGACTGCTCTTCTATTGAGACGAGAACTCCGCAGGCTTCCCAATCCAAGCCTACTTTCGCGTTGTCGAAGCCAATATCGCGCAGGACGTTGCGGACGATTTGGCTTATGGGAACGTAGGTGGCTGTGGAAATCTGGCCGGTAACAATTATCGTTCCTTTCATTATGAGGGTCTCGATGTCGACGCGTGATTTAGGATCCTTCTGCATGATTGCATCGAGGATCGCGTCTGAGATTTGATCCGCAACCTTGTCGGGGTGGCCTTCGGTCACGCTCTCGGATGTGAACATGTAGGAGCGAGGTTTTTGGCTCACAGCCGCCGTAACGTTAGTTGACCCGCTGGAAAGTTTGCTCATTGATTTCACTGAAAGTTATTGGCGGAAGTCCAATATTCCTATAATATAACTTTACGATACGAAAAAATTCCCCTAAGAATTACCCTGGAAACAAGGTTATTCCGATACGGATTCGACTGGGACAGTGCTGGTCAGTCGTAGGTGATAGGCAAAAACATGGATGTCTGATACCCTCGTTCGAATGGGACGCAATTGTTGGTTGTATGTTGTAGTAACCTGCTAGTGGACCGGGGACTCTGAAGCCGATTTTTTGCCTATCGGTGATCGCAAGAATAGTCTGCGTGACCTCTCTACGCGTGAAGGGCACCCATCAGACGTTTTCTGTTGGGGTCGGTGTGAGTTGAAGCGTATGTCAAATGGCATACAATTTTCGGCGCGGCGTCGATGGCGTGGTGGAGTTAAGGGGGCGCTGTTGCGGCGCCCTAGGACTGCCAAGTGTAGGGTGTCGTTGCGCGTGCCCAGCGTGGTGATGGGAAGTGTTCGTCGGCTCGCAAGGGAGCTGGGCATGCCTCCGACGGAGCTCTGTGAGTTACTGATCTCGTTTGCTTCGGCCGCAAACTTCCTTCGGCTTGAGAGGCAGGAGGGGTTGGATGGCTTCTTGAGTTTGGTTGGGCTGAACCGATCGATGAAAGCGTTCGGCAGCCTCATCGGCGGGCATGAGCCTCGAATCGGAACGGGGGGTGGTAAGCCCATTTCTTTGAGGTTTCCAGCCCGTTTTCTCATGATTATCGACCAGTATGCTAAGTTGACCGGCTACAGTCAGAGTGCGCTCTTACTCCAGTTTCTGGAACAGAGCGTGCGGCTCTACACGCGGAGTTGGATTGCTGTGACCGAGGCCGTGACAGCCGGAATCAAGACTATTCGTAGTGAACGTATTCCGACTATCAACCTCTCGGAAGAGGCTCAAGACGGGAAGACGGTTCCTCACGGAACCGGATGACCCAGCCCGAAGAATAGTGGCCTAACATGCCTGCAAAACGAACCAACTACCATCCTATGCGTATGGGAATATTAGCCTCGAATGCATATTCTTAATGGAATATCGCTTGGAGGTGCGTTTCATTTCATGTTACCCGGCCTAGAGGAGATTGGGAGACGGCGTCGGCTCTTAGCCATGAGTCAGAAGCAGCTAGCCAACCTCGCGGGTGTCACCCAGTCAATGATCGCTAAGATTGAGAGCAAGAACATCAGCCCGTCATACCTGAAAACTAAAGCTATCTTCGATACGCTTGAAAGCTTGGAGCGAAGGAACGAGATGAAGGCGAAGGACATTTGCCACGGCAAGGTTGTCAGCGTGCAGGCTCATGAACCGATCTCGAGGGGCGTGCGTTTGATGCGAGAGACAGGTTTCTCCCAGTTACCTGTCTTTAACGGCAACCAAGCCGTGGGAAGCTTAACGGAGAAGACGATTCTTCAGAAGCTTGTGTCCTCCCCAAAACCTGACCTTGTCTCGAAGGGAGAGATAGAGACGATAATGGATGAGGCGTTCCCCCTGGTGAATGAGGTTGCGCCGGTGTCGATGGTTTCTGCGCTGCTCCAGTATGAGCCTGCGGTGCTCGTGGTACGGCGTGGACACGTGCTGGGCATTATCACCAAGGCGGATCTGCTGAAAGTTATCGGGACCTAACCAGACGTTCTTCCCTTTGCGGCCGCTACGATATTGACTACATCTCGGTCTTTCAATTTGTAATCCGTCGGGAGGCGGATCTTCGTGCGAGCGTCAACCGCATAAATCATGGTCCTAGCCAACTCACTATGAATCTGGGCAGCCAGGTCTGAGACGGAGGCGTTGTAGGGGACTAGGAGGGCGTCTGGAAGCACATTTCCCTTCCTATCCGAAAACTTGTCAGCATCCTCCACCGGATAAACAACATTCATCCCGAGCAGTTTGAAGATGCAGGTGTTCAGAGCGAACTGCACACCTGTCCGTATCCATTTCGAGAAAACGCGCTGCTCAACGTAGGTTAGAGCGTCCCGCTGTTCGGAAGTAAGCTTACTTCTATCCTTAACCTTGAAGATCTCCTCACCCGGAATATACTCAACGTACCCGCTCTGCTCCGCCCTCCGCAAAGCGAGTTCAGCGTCGCTTGATGCGGCGATCACGAACGCTTGCCCAAACTCTTTGATCAACTTCTCATAATTCTTCTCACCTAGTGCGATATCCATCTTGTTTGCCACAATCAGTGTTGGCTTCGAGATTTCGCGTACGCTCTTCGCGAAACTCCAAACGTCCTCGCGCGACCATCTGTCCAAGCCCTTATCGGTTAAGGAAGTAGCGTTGAGTGCTTGCGCGATGTGAGTTGCAGTGATTTTCATGCCGGCTAGATCTTGTGTGAACAGGTGGTCCGCAGGCGAACCTTTCTTCGAAGGCTTCTTGATCTTTCGAAGTGTCTTATTGATCGATTTCGCGTACCAGCGCACAATCTCTTCCTCAATATCGTAGACGTCGGCGACGGGGTTGCCCATGCCCGGCTTGGTGAGTTTTCCCTCAGCATCTACACTCCCCGAGGCGTCTGCTATGTGTATGAGGGCGTCTGCTTGGGAGGCTACGCTTAGGAACTGCGTTCCTAAACCCTTCCCCTCCCATGAGCCTTTGATTAGGCCGGGGAGGTCGATTAGTTGGATTGGGATGAATCGGGATCCGTCGATGCAGGTTGAGTTTCGCGGAGTATCCTTCACCCCAACTTCCTTGCATACGCACACCGTCTTGGCGTAAGCTTGCCCAATTTGGGGTTTCTTAGTGGTGAAGGGGTATGTGGAAACTTCGGCGGTTAGGAGGGTTGCGGCGTTGAAGAATGTGGTTTTGCCGGCGTTTGTTTTCCCGATTAGTCCTAGCTTGAGCAAGAGCGTTCAGTAGGACTCCATCCGTTAGGAGCATTATAGGCGTTGACTCACATTCAGCCATAACCGTTATAGCAACTCTCTGAGGGTGAGGTGCTGGGGCCGCCCTGTCCAACCCATGTGGGGCCGTAGACACTCCGATGAATTCGGAAGGAGTGGCGGTGTCTAGCCAGGGATGACGACAGGGATACGTACCCGCCAAGGGCTCCAGAAGACCAAACCTTAACGGGTTTGCGGACCTGATTGGAATGACGAACTTCAGGAGCGAAGAAACCCGTAGACATGACGGTATGGCGGAAGTCGAGGGTTCAAAATGGTTCGAGGCCCGAACCATGAGAATCCCTTCGGCCCCACCACGTTTACGCAGTGGGTTCCTTCGGCCCAACCACTCTTGCAACGTCAAAACCGCGACTGACAATATTCTCGACCTAGTGGAACGGGCACGGAACCTACGACATTGGTGGGGTCGTATCCCATCGAACGCACAATCATTCTGCATCAGGCAAACGGTTTTGGTGCCGGATCCGTAACCCTGGTGATTGACGCTTATTCAAAACGGAACTTGGAAACACGTGGCCAAATAATAAATACGCTTGACTGGTAACGGTCGCCTCTGTTTCCGCTATAAGGTAAGATTCAGAGTAATGGCTTTCGAGCGGTCATTAACGAGGAAATAATGTTGCTTCCAGCGAAGAGAAGGAATTCAGCCACTCTGTTACAAATCGCGTTGATTGTTGCATTCACGCTTGTGACGAGTTACGCCGCGCCTGTTACTGCCCCCCCGTCCGCTCAGCAATTAGCCGAGCCCTTCAAGATTCCCGTCAGGATTGAGACGTATGGGAATGCGTGGGACGGTTATCTAGCCTTTGGACTGTGGTACTTTCCATATGGCGCGACAAATTTCTCCCTCACACCAGATAATTACCTCGTCGTAATGACGACAAACGGACAACTACTTGATCTTCAAACGACTAAGGGACAGACCAATCTTGGCCCCTCGATGTCAGGGTTCGCAGGGGTAAGCAACCCCACGTACGCTCCGGTCAAATACCTGGGCAACGATACGCTCATGTACGAAGGCGCCCCGGACACAGCGACCCACTTTTGGAATCTGAAGACAAACGCGACAACTGATTTTCCGAACGTCTACGGCCACCATGACATGATTTACAATCCGACCACTGGAACTTTTCTCACGTTGAGAAGTTACGTGAGACAGATTGAAGGCAGGAACGTGTTAATGGATACTATCGTCGAACTCGATAATCAAGGTAACACGCTCTGGACCTGGGACACTTATGCAGGCGGGCATTTCAGCCTCAAGGATGAGTGCCTGTGTAATGCTACCACGGTGGTTAACGGTCAGACCGTGATCGATCTGACACACGCAAACAGCCTTCAGTGGAATTTCCAGACGAACATGATCTACATGAATATGCGGGCTCTCGACACGTTCTGTAAAATCGACAAGATGACCAACCAGACTGTTTGGTGTCTGGGAAGGCGCGGCAACTTCACGCTGTTAGGTCCGGGTGGGAAACAGGTTCCGAGCTTGTGGTACCACGCCCACGATGTTCAAGAAGTTCAACCAGATGTGTTCTCAATGTTTGATAACGATTACGACAACACGACCAATTCCACCAACCCCTGCCCCGCGACCTTCGAAGCAACGAACGCGCACAGCAGGATCCTGGAGATTACGGTGAATGAACAGAACAAGACGGCATGGACAAGTTGGAGCTGGACCGCCCCTAGGCAGGATTGGACTCCCTACTGGGGGTCAGTTAATAGATTACCGAACGGCAACTGGCTGGCAGATTTTGGATCGGAGAGCCACTTCCTTCCTGGGAGTGGGATAGGTTCTCCGCTTCCGAACAGCACGGGCGCGGTTTTGGTCGAGGTAAACCCGAACGGGGAAGTGGTTAGAACTTACACTTTCACGTACGGTTGGGGAATCTACCGGGTCGTACCCATAGCGCTACAAACAATCAGTGACTATAACGGAGTCACGCGTGCGAATAATGTCACTATAAACCTTATCACCCTCAATGACCTTGGAGGACCAATAAGTATCTACTACAAAATCAATAATGGGCCGACGAAATCTGTCGCGGCGGATGGGCAGCCGCTAATAGCGACGCAGGGCACCAACAACACTCTAGAGTATTGGAGTGTTGACAGTAATGGGATCGCGGAATCGCCGCACAACATATTGACCGGAATAAGTCTGCAGAAGAGTGTTAGTTCCGGAACAACGCCGGGCACGTCAACGCAGACGATGACGCCTTCACCGATTTCAGGTTTTGAGATTGGTGCCGTCGTTGTCTTGGCTGTTATAGTATTGTTCGCGGTTATCATGAGGAAGCGAAGTCGAGAACACAAGTGAATCGCTCGCGAAGCACTTCGATGAACCGTTTCTCCGCACTATAGCGCTGCATGTCATGACACTGGATCCCATTCGGCGCCAGCCAAACGATTTAGAGTCAGATACACGATAATAGAGTTGAGAAGCAATTGCCCGGCCAAGAAGACTCGCACGCTGATAAAGGTCCGGTGTTCATCCGGTCACGCTCAGGTACTACGGGGGGTTCGAATCAACCCCTGTAACCTCCTGAAACGCGACTTTTACGAAAGGCTCGGAAATGGTTTCGTCCCTTAGGTTTTCACATACGCAGGCTGCCACCCCCTTGAGTTTCTGAACGCGCCCCGACGCCGCGCAAATACTAAGAGGGGACCCGCCTATATGGCCGCTCAAGGAGTGAGATGCCTTGCTCACAGGTAACCAATGTCCATTGAGCAAGACCCACTTCGTATACGCAGTGGGTCCCTTCGGCCCCACCAAGTGCATCAAACGAGTCCTTGTATTGCTATTTGATCATAGGTTAACAACGCCGAATGCGACGACGAGGGAAGTCTCCTATCCAATTACTCTGGATAGGATTTCATAGCTCTTTATCGCATCCGTCCTCTCTATGACGATGGTAGTTTCGGTGTAACACGACGTGAATGCCAACGAGTAGACATTCTGTGACGACAGCAAAGATGTAAGATACCAGACAACACCAGGCGTAGTTTCCATCTGCTCAGGTGAATTGACAACAAGGGCCGTGCAGTCTTCGTGAATCAGACTTAGATTATGTTTGACTGTTTCCCGAATCTTTTTGAGTGAACCTTTCTCTACTAAGTAGACATAGTGTAGATCGCTGAGTTTGATTTTCATCTTGTTTATGATTTCAAACTCTTTGTCGGTCATCACTATCGAGAGGTTATCTAGGATCATTAGCTTGCTCAAACGAAGCAGTCGTAGAACGTGCTCTTCTCTGAAGGATCGGCTTTTTCTCAGGCTGAAAGAGTATCTTCTTAGTGCTGCTTTTATTGCGTAGATGCTGTGAAGGTTCAGTTCTCTTCGAATTGCTCTCGCCAGTTGGCTCATGTTCACGATATTGTTCTCTAATGCTTCGGATACGTACGGTCTGTTCTTTACGTAGTCCCTTACTTGCTCGGCAACCGTCATGGGCGCGAAGTATCAGTTGAGACATTAAAGTCTCTTTTTGTCGCATCCATGCCGCAATCCATAACTTGCTATAGGCCCGTAACCCAAGGTGCAGGTATCGAGGTTATCCTATGTCAATCAAGTTGTCTTCAGGTAAAGAAATACCAATTGAGATGCACAAGACGCGAATGGTTCAGAAGATTTCGCTGATACCAATCGACGCACGGCTTAATGCTATGGGGGAAGCAGGCTACAATACATTCCTCCTCAAAACTAAGGACATATTCCTGGATATGCTCACCGACAGCGGCGTCAATGCTATGAGTGATAACCAGTTTGCCGAAATGATTAGGGCCGATGATGCTTACGCTGGCAGCATGACTTTCTACGAATTCGCCGACGCGGTGGAAGAGGTCTTAGGATTCAAACATGTGATGAACACTCACCAAGGCCGGGCAGCCGAGCATCTATTGACTAAGGTCTTCATGAAGTCAGGCGATGTCATCCCAACAAACTATCACTTTACGACCACCAGAGGTCATATTGAGCTGCTAGGGGGAACCGTTTTAGAAATATACTACGATGATGCGCTCAAGACCGAGAGCACGAACCCCTTTAAAGGAAATATGGATCCGCAAAAACTGAAGAACGTTATCAAGAAATATGGTAAGGACAAGGTAGCCTTTGTTCGAATGGAAGCGACGACCAACCTGATCGGTGGGCAACCATTTTCCATGGCGAACTTGAGAGAGATACGGCAGATCTGCAATGAGCACGGCTTGATTCTGGTTATTGACGGAAGTCTGATCTGCGAAAACGCTTACCTCATAATGCAGCGGGAAAAAGAATACCAGAGTAAGACGGTTGCCGAAATAGTCAAGGAGATCTGCAGCATACCTGACCTATTCTACATGAGCGGCAGGAAGAATACCTCCGTCAGAGGAGGTATGATAGGGACAAACAACAAGGAACTATTCGAGAAGGTAAGGCCTTGGCTTCCGGTCTATGAGGGCTTCTATACGTATGGTGGCATGTCCATGAGGGAGATTGGAGCCATGGCTGTGGGAATCAGAGAAATGGTGGATCCCACGGTAGCAGGCTGCTCGGTGGAGCAAGTGAAGTACTTCGTTAACAGGCTTGTTGAAACTGGAGTTCCTGTGGTTACGCCGCCAGGAGGATTGGCTTGCCATCTAGATGCCATGAAATTCCTACCACACATACCCCAACACCAGTACCCAGCTGGGGCGCTGTCAGCGGCCCTGTACATAACCTCCGGCATCAGAAGCATGGAAAGAGGAACTGTCTCAACGGACAGGAATAAGGAAGGCAAAGAGGTCATGGCCGACGTCGAACTAACAAGGATCGCAATTCCCAGAAGGGTCTACTCGATATCCCACATCGAATATGCAATTGACAGAATAAACTGGCTATACAAGCACCGAGATCTGGTGACAGGATTAAAGTTCGTGTATGAACCACCAGTGCTCAGATTCTTCGGTGGAAGACTGGAACCCATTGGCGAGTGGGGAAGGAAACTGACTGAAGCTTTCAAGAAAGAAATAGGCGACTATTAATTCCGGCACAATGAGCCACACGCAAAATCACATAAGCGTTATTACTCGATGTCAGCGCTCGCCAGATTGAAAAGGAGCTCTGCCATGAACCCGCCACGTTAGTGGGTTCAATCCTTGGGCATCAGTCTTGGCATAATTCTCCGTAGCAATACTCTCACTCTATGAATCGTATGCCCGGAAAAAACGAATTAATAGCCCTACTCCTTTGGGCCCGCTCCTTTCTGGCCTGTTTCATAAGTCGAATTACCGGACTACTTTCGCGATCACAAAAAATCAAGCAGAGGAACGGACAGATGTGGCTACGATTGGTTGCAATGCGTACGTGAGGCTTAACTGCTCGTTCGCACTTTATACGTTCCAATTAGTAACGGAGAGGATCTGAGACGTGGGAGGTTGGTGACAGGGGATGGGTGTCGATTACTGTTGGTGTGGCCGCGGACGGAGTTACTGGCCAGGGTGCGCCAGGCAGAGATAATGAACACAAGGGCTTAGCGGGATGGAACTTTGCTGGCCTTGACTGGTACTTCGTTATCGGTTTAATATTCGCCCTTGACCTGGTTGTAGACAAGTTTGGTCTGTACGTCGCGCCTCTGATAATGATAGGATCGGACTCTATCGTACCTGGCGTAGGCCTTGGGATCGCGTTGTTCCGGCGCATTGGTCTTGGAGTAATAATTCCATTCTGGATGTTCGGCGTCATCGTACCGGCTATCGTCGCTGTTATTGGGTCAGCGGCTATAGGAGTACTTCTGCTGATTGGTATAGTGGCGGCGATCCTCGGCGTCGCCCGCTGGGCTAAGACGCGTACCGAGTGAGCTACCACATGCTGCGCAGCCTTCCCCTGAATCGCTTCGGAGACCTCTCTGTGGCGACGGTAATTATGGCCCGAGGCAGGCTCTTGGCATGAGTTAAGAGGAAGGATTCGGTTCGGTCATCGTCTCTCTGCCACCATTCCCTAAGCAAGTCCCAACTGCTCTCCTGACCTAGAACTCATCATCGTAAAGGGAGCTTTTCCAACAGCACGAAAAGCTTAGCGAGCTCCTTCGAGTACTCGATGCTCCTTAACAAGTTGATTAGTTATGTCTGAGGGAACGAGGCGCGAAAAAGAGCATCGTCAACCGTGGGCTTCGTTTCTCGACCTGCTGTGTTTCATGATTAGAGAGAGAACGGCAATACCGGTTGGGTCTTCGAATTGACCGTTACCTGAACCGAACGATTCTAAAAAATGGGAAGTTCAGTCGGTGGTAGCCTAGTATTGAATGTCAGTTGTTTTAGTGATGGTTACAACTGTTCGAGTTGCTACAGTATGGGTTGTTATTGTGGTAGTATCCGCCGTTATTGTGGTAATATCCGCCATTATTGTGGTAGTATCCGCCGTTGTAACTTGGATAATAGGGATGGCTTTGGTAGCTCGGGTAGCTTGGATAGCTTGGATAGGTCGGGTAGGTGGGGTAGGTCGGGTACGATGGGTAGGTGGGGTAGCCACAGTTATAGTTACAGTAGCTGGGGTAGGTCGGGTACGTTGGGCTAACCACGTAGGTTTCTGAGGTTACTGCTAGAGGTTGACTTCCGTAGTATTGTTGATAGTATCCATTTTGCGCATTGTAAATTGAAACTGAGAACTGCACTGTCTGTACCGATACTGGGATGTTAAACTGGAGTTGTCCGCTGAAACTGTTACCGTACACTGCGCTTAGCACTGTGTTCGCGGTTCCAATTTCTGAGTTGTAGCCTGTATAAGCCGTGCCGACGGCGTATAGCTGACTGGTGTAGATGGAACATGTCGCTGACACGGGTACTGTAACTTGAGCGTTTGAGCCGTAGTATTGTGACGCTGCGGTTACGGGATAGCCAAGTTGAGCTGTACAAGGTTGAGCTAAGACGGGGTTGCTGTTCGCTCCGACTGCGACGATTGCTATGATTAGAACAATGCCGAGTATAGCGAAGCTACGCGCCTTCGCGTATGTTTCAATCAATCTTTATTACCGATTAACTACGGCATGTAGTTGCCTATAACTAGTGTGGATGAATCATCCATCTGTGTAAGGGAAACGGAACCTAACATCGCTCCCCCATGAAAACGAAAGACCTTCTCCGATGCCATTATACTCCCCTGTCCCGCGGGTTCTGAGTTGCGGCTGCTGAAGGCTGCGATGTCAAATAATGGCCGGAATGGGTGCGCAGCTATCGTCATGATCTTCGGGGTGATCTGAGTCGTTTTCCTACTTGGTGATGGAGGAAGTCAATCGCGTGGGGTAGGACACTAAAAGCAGCGTATGACACATGGCATACAAACGCCTCAAAATTGGCTTAAATGGATTGCGTGATGAGGTTGAAGAAGCAAAGGTATCCAGCATGCGAGGAGGATTACTATTCTGTTTTGGATGCTTTAGTTTCGCCGGTCTTTTGCGTTTTCTCTTTGCTTCTTCAACTGGTAAATGCTGAATGCGGCTAAAGCCACCGCTATGATGACGAAGACTACCGCGGCCATCTGGTAAGTCTGTGTTGTGCCGTTTGTTGATGTTAGTTGCTGGTTAAGCTGGCTAATCATAGTGCTCTGTTGTGAAATCGTGGTTTGTAGTTGCTTGTTCTGAGTTTGAGTTTGGTTCAGCTGCTGCTGAAGCATCTGATACTCAGACTGAAGAGCCACATATTCAGGTGTAGTCGCTTTGATGTAGGATAAGGGTGCTATTGCGTCATCGGTCGTAGTGCTGTAGGACGGGTAGTAGGAGTAGAATAATGGGTTTCCGGAGTACAAGTAACCAAAGTATGAAGGGTAATTATAGTTGTTGTAGTTGTTGGATTGGACGGTCTCAGAGAATATTGCAACCAGTGAAGTTCTCGGCGTATTCTGCGGTACGTTCACCGTGAAGTTCTTGCTGAAACTTCCAGGCGTGTAGGACCCATAGTAACCGTAGTTATTTGTTGGGTTGCTGACAAGGTTTTGGGTTGCGACTTGATGGAGCCCGGCTGCGTCAGCGTAGTAGATTGTGGCGGTTAAACTCTGTAGGTAAATGCTGTTGCTCTTTGGGCTACCTTGAATATTCACGGTAACATTATCGCCCGGCATAGCTTCTGATGGGTACGTTACTTGTAGGGTGAACGAGTTCAGGTTGACGACGTATGAAACCTGGGTGGCCTGGGCTAACGCTGGGTTGAACATGGAGACTGACAGGAGAAGCGCTGCGGTAACAAGGAAGGCGAGTGCTGATTTCATGTGATCATCCTGCTCTCATTGGTTCTGAGTTTACTTTTGTATGCAAAGAATTACACGTTGCGGCTGGGTCCCGCTTCTATTTCGGTGACGCCTTGAACTTTCGTGTTAAGAAGGAGGTCGCGTGTACTATTTCTAGGAGCGGTAGAGTCAATCACCACACTCCGTCGGCTTCTAAGTATCAAGTCGCGTAGAGTGATTATTGTGTTGTACACCGATTCCTCGTTTCTGGGTGGTTGGCCAGCTCCGAAGTACATGCTCCTCAAATCATCCACGTTGAGTCGTACAAATTGAGGGTTTTCAGAAATAAGCCGTCGGGCTAATCCCGTCTTCCCCGCGCCCGGGTATCCGCTAAGCACAAGGTTCCAGAGCTGCATTGCTTCTCAGACAGGCCTTCTCTTTCATAGGAAGTCTCTTCTGCCACCATCCACTAGGATAGTCTTGCCGGTGATGAATCGTGAATCGTCGCCGGCCAAGAATAGAACCGTTGCAGCAATGTCTTCGGGCTCGCCGATTATGCCTAGCGAGGTTATCTTCTTCCTGGCCTCTAGAAACTTGGCGTACTCCTGATCTGTCATTTTTCCCTTGAGCATGTCAGTATGAACTGCTCCGGGTGCTATGCAATTTACATTGATCCCATATTGCCCCAGCTCGAAAGCTGCGGTTTTCGTTAACTGGATAACGCCGGCTTTCGACGCGGCGTAGGCGGTTTCACCCCAGACAGCGATCCCGAATCCTGAATTCGAGGAGATGTTCACGATCTTCCCATACTTTCTCTGCACCATGTACGTTGCGGCTATTTGTGTGCAAAGAAATACGCCTTTCAGGTTCACGTCTAAAGTTCTGTCCCAGATTTCGTCAGTTGTTTCTAACATGGGTGTTCCGAAATCGATGGCCGCGTTGTTTACTAGGATGTCCACTTTCCCAAACTCGCCTGCGGCGGCCTTGAACATGGCCTCAACGTCACTCCTTTTTGAAACGTCGCATCTGACTGCGATGGCCTGTGCTTTCAAACTCCTGATCGCATTAACGACGTCGTCCGCTTTCTGACTGTTTTTCTCATAGTTGACGGTCACGTTGCAGCCTTCCCTCGCTAAGGCTAGGGCCGTTGCCCGGCCTATTCCTCGGGAGGCCCCTGTGACCACGGCAGTTTTTCCATCGAAACGCATCCAAAGCACTACCTTTTCGGATAGCCAACATGTTTCATGGTTCGCGATGTTGTGCCATACGCGAATAAAGGCCCCCGTACAATCGTTCTCTACCTACAGGATCCGCTAAGAAGGTGTGAGGAAAGCCTAAGTCAATTTTGCTCGCTTCATCAAGTCGGCGAAGGTGCTCCTCCGGAATCGTTACGTCGAGGCAACTCAAGTTGTCACGTATCTGGTCCAATCGGCGAGCTCCAAGTATCGGAACAATCGAACCCGGGCGCGTACGCAGCCAGGCTAGCGCGACTTGGGATGGGCTGGAGCCAATCTGTTTGGCAACTTCTACTACTACACGTGCTATTGCGAGGTTTCGATCGTTCGCTTTCTGGCTATTGGTTGCATCTAGCCGCCTCTCAACGTGCCCTCCACTCGTCCCGCCGTTCTTCGTGGCAGGTGGGGTATTGTTATACTTTCCAGTGAGCACGCCTGCTCCGAGCACCGCCCAAGGAGTCACCGTCATTCCGAGGCTGCGAGCCATAGGTAGAAGATCTCGTTCAGGGGTCCGTTCAATGAGACTATACTCAATTTGAAGCGCTATGAAGGGTGACCACCCGCGTAACTCGGCCAACATGTTGGCTCGACTCACGATCCACGCGGGCGTATCCGAGACGCCGACATAGAGTACCTTCCCTGACCGCACCAGATCGTCAAGGGCTCGCATAACCTCCTCAACAGTTGTGGAGAAATCCCAAGCATGCAACCAGAAGAGATCAACGTAATCCGTCCCAAGCCGTTTCAGGCTTCCCTCCAGCGAACGAATCATGCTTTTGCGATGGTTACCACCACTGTTTGGGTCACCCCTCACTGTGGGGAAGGAGTATTTTGTAGCAAGGACGAACTTGTCGCGGTCAGAACCTATCAAGCCGCCAACGATTCGTTCGCTAGTGCCATTAGTGTAACCGTTGGCTGTGTCGATGAAGTTACCACCGCGTTCCACATATGAGTCGAAGATCGATCGGCATTCTTCCTTCGAAGCACCCCAACCCCAATCCTCACCAAACGTCATGGTACCGAGGCATAATTCGGAAACACGAAGCCCACTTTGACCAAGGAAATCAAACTTCATAGTATCGGACATGCCATTCGCCTAGAAAGTCGCTAAGGCTGAATCAGGTTTGGTATAAGAAGCTGTTGAGTTAGCTCGATGGACTAGTAAACGAATGAATTGCAGTTAGGGAAAAACTGTGAGCCTCTCTTCTGTTCTAAGCTCACTCACGCTCTCAACGGTTTTTCGCATTCCGCAACGGCAACGTCCTCCCTCGATGGGAGATTACGGTTCTCGTCTAATTTCCTGGGTTCTGACGTATGATTTTCGGTTGAATCGTGTACATTTCTTAACTACGTAGGTTGGGCCAGAATAGAACCCAAACCAGCCGGTAAGAGCCGTGTCAAGTGTGGTATTGGCGTAGGATTCAATGTAATCCGGGCATTCCCTGCATTCATTAGGAAAATCCTTACAACATGATACGAGTTTACTCATCGCTCAACCCACCACGAAGTCTCGAGCATTCTCCATGGCCTCGGCTAACGTACATGTTTAGTACGGTCAGAGACTTGAATTTTTCCCTAAGTACTGTAATTATTGCAGGAAATCCTACAAACGGCTCCTATACAAGGAGTTATCGTGCTTTGCTGTAGCTGTAGCTCATGCCGGTGTTGTGAGATGCTGCAGCACGATGTCTGAGACTGTGAGTTTTGCTCAATCTTAATCACATTGAGATTAAGATCCTCGAAGTGTTTTCGCTGGAGGAGGTCGCATTGGCCTTCGAACGAATGATGTGTGGAAAGGTTCATTCGTCGCGGGTTCCTTTCGATCGGGAACGCCTTGTGACTAAGCCGGATCTAAGGCAGATTCTCGAGGCGGGGCGCTGGACGCTCACGACCCACAACATGCAGAACTTAGATTCTCATCATCGACGACAAGAAGCTTTTGCAGAACATGGGAAACATCAAGTCCCCGATCTCGGAAGAGTTCATTCGGGAGAACTATCAGCGGCTCTCGTTCTCGGAAAATGAGCTACTCCAAAAGAAGGTTGGACTCCTCGCCACCATGTTCCCGCCGCCATGGACTGATCCTGCCAAGCTGGATAAGGTCGTTCGTAAGAGGGGGGCCAGATCCCTACAAGAAACCATTCAGGACAGTCCGACGCTTCTGATAGTGATCTATGACTCCAGGAAAAGAGCACCTGCTTCGGAGGGGGATGTTTTGGGCATTATGAGCCTTGGCTGCGAAATGGAGAACATGGCGCTCATGGCCCAGTCCCTGGGGATTAGCTTTCACATAACGAGTGCCTTCAGTGCGAACGCCGCCGAGAAAAAGGTGAAGAGAATTCTCGATATCCCCGAAAACATGAAAATCGCCTTTGCCTGCCGCTTAGGCTACCCCACCGCTGCGCCAACTAAATACCTGAGAGTGCGCCGTGATCTGGAAGATTTCGCGCACGATAACCAGTTTGGCAACAAGCAACGTATGCTTCAAGATCCATAAATTAGGATCTTAGTCAAGCGGATGATCGAAGAACAGACACCAACAATAAGTCATTCTTGTTGTCGAATTGTCCTGGTAAATGCAGAGCAAGTCAATAAATAATCGTTCGACGTCGATGGGGGGTTGAAGGGAGATTCTCAAATTGAAGTTCGGCCTGCAACATCCCAACTTCACATTCGACGGGCAAGGCGCCGAGGTCGTTGAAAAGCTAAGAACGTTAGCGCAGAAGGCTGAGAGCCTCGGCTTCGACTCATTCTGGGTTATGGATCACTTCCACCAAATCCAAAATGTCGGCCAACCTCAAGAGCCGATGCTCGAAGGTTGGACGACTCAGGCCGTTGTTGCGGGATTAACAGAGAAAATCAAGCTCGGCACCCTCGTGACTGGAATCGTGTACAGGCATCCTTCAGTCCTCGCTAAGATAGGCGCAACTCTCGATGTCCTCAGTAAGGGTAGGCTATTCATGGGGATCGGCGCCGCCTGGAACGTGGAAGAGGCTAGAGCGTACGGAATTCCTTTTCCACCTGTGGGTGAAAGGATGCAGCGCCTTGAGGAAGCCGCACAGATAATCACCAAAATGTGGACTGAGGAACGTACCTCCTTCACTGGTAAGTTCTACCAACTCAGCGATGCGTACTGCAATCCGAAGCCCATCCAGAAGCCGCATCCGCCCATAATGATCGGTGGGAGCGGAGAAAGACGGACGCTGAAGATCGTCGCAAAGTATGGTGACGCCTGCAATATCTTCGGCTCTGTCGAGACGGTGAGACAGAAGCTCGGCGTACTTCGTGAACACTGCCACTTGGTTGGTAAAGATTATGACTCTATCCTCAAGACGAAGCTTGGCCACGTAGTCATCGACAAGAACAAGGAGATAGTGACCGCAGCTGTCAAGCGCTTGCCAGAGGATAGGCGCAAGGAGTACGCCATTTACGGGACGCCTGAAGAAGTACGCAAACAAATCGAAGCATTCAGAGAGGTAGGCATCGAGTATCTGATCGTGAACCTCGAACCAGACAGAGAGCTTCAGGCGTTAGACCTATTCGCTAGCGAAGTCGTGAAGAAGCTCTAATCGAATCACCAACAAGATAAAGGCGTTCACAAAACTCCCTAGTGCTTAGGCCCTTCTGAGCTTGTGGACCGTTTCTTCCGTCGGTTGGACTTCGAACATTTGACGCATCACGTTGAGCGAATTTTCGTGGAGCTCTTGGTTTCTGCTTCCAACAGCGTCCTCAACTATTACCGGATAGAAGCCTAATTGACTTGCATGCCTTGCGGTACCTTCGATACCGGCTTCAGTTGCGACGCCGCACAGAATGATCGCTTCGATACCTCTGTTTCGCAGAAGCTGTTCTAGAGGCGTCCCCACGAAGAAACTTGCTGTATGCTTTTGGAGCACAATGTCCTTGCCCTGTAACGGAACTAGCTGCTTCACTATTCCCCATTCTTGGCTTCCTTCAGCCATGAACGTTGAGCCCTCAGGTACGCCTCGCCTTTGAAGCGAGAGACGCATGTATTTGCTCTGGAACTCTGAGGGAAGACCTGTGTGCTGACTGTAGATAACTGGAATACTGTTTGTGTGGAAGGCGTCTATGAGGATTCTAACATTTCGGAGCAGTTGGTCGAAGTTTATTGCGTTTCTTGCGATACCATTCTGCATATCCCATACTATCAGAGCGGATCTGCCGTAATCCACATCTTCCTTACCCATTACGCTCACATCATACCTTTCTGCAGCACCCACAATTATTGGGTGTTTCCTTACGATGCGAACGCCTTACTTGCAAGTTTCTCTCCTATCTGTTTGAGGCATGCGCATTGAGGACTGAGATTGGGGTTAAAACGTCCCAGGGTAGACTTCTTGGGCGTTATGAGAATCTCAGGAATGTTTGGGTTGAAGCTGATAGGCTAGGTTACCATTCAGGGTGGCTCTTTGACCATCTTTTCGAACTTCCACTCTTTGGGCCGTCACACGAGCCCTGTTTGGAGGCTTGGACCGTTCTGTCTGCGCTCTCGAGGGAAACCAAGCAATTGAAGCTAGGCGTAACCTGCCTCTGCGTTACGTATCGAAGCCCCGCCATGTTGGCCAAAATGTCAAGCACATTAGATATAATTGGCGGAGGAAGATTCGAACTCGGCATCGGAGCGGGCTGGGCTAAGACAGAGCATGAAAGCTATGGCATACCCTTCGGAAAGCCGCGAGAAAGAGTTCAAAGACTCGAAGAAACGGTCACGATAGTAAAGAAGATGTGGACAGAAGATAGCGCCTCATTCCAAGGAAAATACTACACCATAAATGGAGCTGTCTGCGAACCAAAACCGGTACAGAAACCGAGGCCACTAATATGGATCGGTGGCGGCGGCGAGAAGCTGACGTTAAGGGCTGTTGCGAAGCTTGCCGATGGATGCAATTTCATAGCCCTAAGTCCAGACGAGTACAAGCACAAGATCGAGATACTCGCCAAACACTGTGACTCCATTGGGAGAAGACTCAGCGACGTCCGAAAATCTTGGCAAGGACCCGTTATAATCGGAAAAACCAGTGCCGAAGTGAAGAATAAGATGGAGCGAGCGGTTCGCAGCGGAGACATTAGAGGTGAAGACATACAAGGGCACAGTATAACGGGAACACCCGAACAATGCGTTCAACGGATTAGCGAGTACGTTGACCTTGGGGTGGACAGGTTCATGCTGTCATTTCCTGAATCAGCTACTGACCTAAGTGGAATAAGATTGTTCGGAGAACAAGTATTACCTCTCTTCAAGTAGCAGCAGCGAACCCAACTTGACTCATGGGTTGTCACCGTGGCCGTCGTGAGGGTAGTCGTGCTAATAAAAAAATAGGGGGAAAGAGATTAGCTTCAGGATGGTTTCTTCACGTCACGGTAGCAATGAAGCTTAGGCGTACGCCTCTAGGTCCTCTGTGTGCTGCGGATGATTGTTGTGTTGTCGGTGTCGCCGGGTTTGGATTGTAGCTACTGCCTCCGTTGAGTGAAGCGATTACGGTGCCGTTGTATATGGCTGCGAGTCCTCCCAATACCCATCTGTAACTGTGGCCGTTAGAATCAGTTACGTTTCCACCCATCAGTATTCGATCTAGTTTACCGATTCCACCTTTGCCGCTAGTTATAGTTAAGGTGGTTCCGTTTTCGATGATTGAACCGCTTTTAATAGTCCACATTATGCCGCCGTTTGCAGTGTCGTTTGTCACTTGAGCTGTCAACGTTAGCGATGCGTTGAAAGATGGTGGGGGTGGGCCTGTCCGATTCCAATTTCGCGTCAGGCTTTGGTTATTTTGTGCCCAGCTGTGGCTTCGATTTCCTTTAGTCCAGTTACCTTGGTTATTTTGTCCCCTAGCCCAGTTACCATTCATGCCACCCATGCCTGGGTTGAAGAACGGCATTCCTCCTCCGAGACCATACACTGAGTTGACGGTTATTGTCGAACCGATCGGGAATTGCGTTTGCGGATTGAAGGAACCGTTAGTGCTCTGTGCCGATGCTAGTGGCGCAGTTGCTAGAAGCCCTGCTAAAGCTAAGAGCAGTATAATTCCTGTCGTGGCAGACTTCGTCATTTGTTTCATCAATTTCACCAGTTAAGAGCTGCCCCAGCTAGTTGTGTGATATTTAATCAGAATGGACGAATCATCCACCTCGCATTACTGCAAACTACGAGTATTGCACCAATTCCTAGGCGTTAGGTTAGCGCATGCAGGTCATCAGGTAAGTGATCGATTCCGCCGAATTCCGTAACTACTATGGACTTGATGATATGCTGGCGCCCACACCCACTTTTACTAACGACGGACAACGATGGTTCAAATTCTGGCGCTCGCACCAGCTATACCACCCCCCCCAGAAACTAACACACAACGCCACGACTGTTCAAGCTACGACGCCCGTACCATCTTAGGACACACGACGGACCAGCGCGCACGCGGGCTAGCCAGCCTAAACCAAGATCAGCAACGAACATCTTTCAAAGTCACACACGAAGACAGAGGTCACTTAACTTACTCCCCCATACGTAATCATTCGAGTCGAAGGAGTGAGAATCCTTCGAGCGGGAACGTTTCTTGAAGACGGCTATCAAGACGATTGAAACTGATGCTGCAAGGCCTAGGTCAACATAGTTTGGATGTGATCTAGCCTCCAGAGTGTGAGGAGCATCCATTACAATAGTTCCGGTTGGGGAGGATGTAATCAGATTTCCTGACTCATCATACCAGCCATCGAAGACAAATGGAAAGTTCTGATTAGCAGTTGAGAATGTAGCGGTTGAACCGCTGTCATACCATCCTGCCCCTGAAGTAGGGGTGAGAAAGGAAACCACTGTTTCGTTAGCAGACAGAGTTAACATATACTGCGTCACATAGATCGCGCTGAGACTATAATCTGAAGTTAAATCGATGCTAAGATTCGTGTCATTGATACCGTCACTCCAACCAGTAAACCTCAGCGCAGTTCCATTATTGACCAACACAAAGTTTGGAACAGAAACATCATGCATACCAGTCGGAATGGTAAGCTTGATCGGACCCGCTTCTTGAATTACTCCATCTACTGTAACCTGAACCTGACTTGGAACCTGCAAAGTCAACGTTGGATTAACCATCCATAGAAGCTGACCATCCAATACCGTCTCAACACCTGTACCAGCGAGGACATCGTTTGGCCCCAGTAATTCGACTCCATAAGGAATACTGATGTCGCAATTCGAAAGAGTCGGGTTTAGTGTTTCACATGCCGAAAGTGCCGTTAGAGATTGCACTTGCACCCAGCCAGTTGGCGAGAGGTAGGAAAGGTTTCTGAATTCAACGGGACCTAATGATTCACTAGCATAGGGTGCGTTAGCTGTCTCTTCAGCCACGAAATAGGCTTGACCTTTTGACTCTTGCACTTTGAAATCGTTAAAGCTCGATACCGGTTGCCCGTCGAGTACGAAGTCCCATCCGTTATCGACGTTCGGCCAAATCTGGTAATGATGCCACGACCCGTCTGGACCCGCTGAATCTATCGGCCCTAAACCAAAATAGAAATCATTAACGTTGCCATTGGGCCAATATTCCCAAAACCAACGAGCATCGCCGCTGCCAACGGTGTCCGACGAACCCAAACAAGTTTGATAGTTGCTGACTGATTGCCCATATAGGCAATAGTTACCGGGAGTCTGGATTATGTATCCGAATTGGATGAAGGCGCCATTTTGCAGATTGTCGCCCACCCAGAAATAATCAGCTGAATCTTGACTAGCGAGAGGGAATATGGAAGTCTGAATCTCTACGCCAACTCCGGTGTTTCCACGGGACGCATCATCGCCCCAAGCACCTACCTGAATATGGTATGTAGGCCCAGCTGACTCGACTGTGATCGTGTTCGAATCACTTGCGGTCGCTCCAGTGCTGTCCGTAATGGAAATTGTGATAGTATACGTACCGGGGTTCGTGTAAGTATGGCTGGGACAACTTTCTCCGCAATAAGTCAAATCATTGGATGGGCCGTCTCCCCAGTCGATCACGATGCTGACCGAACCGACAGCTGCACGATAACTGAACTGATACGATGGACTGAATGGCGGTTGTCCGCTTAGAGGACTGACGGTTAAAGTAATTGAGAGGACAGTCTGTGCGTTCGCCGGTTGCAGAATTCCGAGGAAAACTAAGAACAAGAGAAAGGGCAGCCTTTGAAGAAACATTGGTGCTCTTACACTACTTTTTTCGAACGCAAATCATTTTTCCTGAACTAGTGATGATCTTAGTCTCTCACAGGTTGAGAGAAGCTTCGTTAAGTCTAGCACGAACCTTCCGGTAGACTCGGAAAGACGCTTTTGCATTAGCATTCTTGCGCAGGTAGTGAAGGGTACTCTTGCCTATCCCTTGTTTCTCAGCTTGAACCGATGTTAGGCTAAGAATCTTCTCTCTAATCAAGCGGTCAGCCGTTCTTTCAAGCGTAGGAGCGAGCTCAGACAGATCAAGCGCACTGGATCGACCAGTCAAATATCGCGCTAGTTCACTTGTTTTCTCTTGAATCGCCGTGTCCCATTTCATCAGACGACCCTTGTAGACTACGCCGGAATTAAATTGTTCACGGAGGAGATTCAGAAATCGCGTCTTAGCTTCAACGTCGAAGCGGTACCTGTAGTCATCGCCAGTGAAATAGAAGTGGGGAACATCCAAGCTTCCCGATTCAAAGGCCTGCATTACGGTCAGATCAATAAGCCACCGAAATGGTTCTTCGAGATCATATACGAGCGACTGTTTTGTCTGGTAGTCGCTAAAGTCATGCAAAAAACCAACAGACGGCTCTAGGCCAACAGCGTTGATCGCCCGCCGACATTCGCCCTCCAAGAATCCATAGCCGTAGTTCAAAGCCGCATTAACCGGGTCCGTTGCATTATTCTGGTGGCTCGAAGTCATCCGTCCCTGAAAATCCAGATACTCAGGCAGAGCCCTTCCGTAAGCGTCCCAATACCTCAACGCAACTCGCCCCTCAACCGAACGAACTGCGCTGACAGTGCGCGCTCTGCGAAGATGCATTGCTTCATGCTTTGTAAGTGAGAGTTCTCTTGAGATGTCGTACTGTTCAGCCAGCCATTCAAGAACTTGAATGCTTCGAGCGACCTTCCCGTCAACTAGGGCGCGAGCAATCTTCAACGCCATTTTTGGGTTCCGAGACGCTTCAAGCTGAGCTGCCCTCAAATCAGCCTTAATCGGTGTCGGAGGCAGAATGCTTGAGATCACGCTTCCATCAAAGTTCATGACGAATAGCGGAATCCTATGTGTTGACAACCAACGGAGCGCTTCCAAGGTGACGTGACCAGACCGGGAATCAACTATGATGCAATCATGCGGAAATCGTCTGGGCCGATAAGATGAGATGACATATGGCTTCGTGATTCCATCGCGACCATTTCGCACTTCCAGTTCTGAACGCGTCTTAAGATTCTGCACTCGCAATCGGATTCCGAACCCTGTGAGAAGGAGGGGGTTCAAGCCTCTGCCCCTCTTCCAGCATCGGCACGACTTTGGATCTCAGCGTTATGCCTTAGCCTCATCAACTCCAATTGCTTCTCGATCTTGCGCTTCGTGCGTTCCATGGCTCGAATGTCAGCCCGTCTCTTTCTTCCTCTGGCTAGGATTTTGTCCCAATTTCTTTCTTTCACGTACGCTTGGCCGTAGGTTTCGATAAAGTGAAGAAATTCTCTGGGATTGATCGCGTATACCCAGACCATCGCCTTAGTATCTTCAAAGTAGCGTTCCCATCCTTCCCTAAGGAGTCTCATATTGACGGAGCCTGTGGTTGGGTTGTAGAATTTTGGCGACAAACCCCCAGCAATCGCATGTTCCAGCAGTTCGTCAAGAAAGAAAATGTCGTTCTTGAAATCCTGTAGAAACTTGCCAAAGAAGTCGTCAAATCGGTTTCGAAACTTCGCTGGGTTCACGTATGTGCGGAATATAGCTCCATTTTCCAGCAGTGGGAATCTCCAGTCCTGAGGTTCTACAGCGGACAGCGTCTCATTAGTCATCTCGATCAGTGCTTTCGACATTGGTGGCGCCAGCGGCAAGTACAAGGCATGTCGTAGTTCCTTTATCTCCGGCTCCTCGCGCACAATTGGATAATACATACCATCGACATACCTCACTTGGCCCATAGCCCACATCTGAAGGAGATGTTTTCGAATGACCTTTCTGTCGCTTGTCGCCTCATCAGGCAGTTTTCTCAGTTGCTCCGGAGTCAGCTTGAAATCCGGTTGTTTCACTAGTCGATTCCGCATCTCAGGAACCCTTGATGTAATCTGAGACACGTTGAGTCCTGACGGTTCCAGTTCCAGTATATTCCGAATAGCTGAGCGGTAGATCGAATAGATCAAGCTCTGAGTTCCGTTAACCTGCCCCCGCCTACGCTTACCTCCAGAAGTATCGGTAGTCATAACGACCCCCCACTACGTCCTATTAGTGAGGATACATATCAATCTTCCATCCGGGAGTGCTAGTTCCATGAAAAAGGCCCTAATGGTGGGATTTTGTTGGAACTGAAGGATCTTGACCCTCTCGTTGACATCGTAAAACTGACGATCCTCACAGCCTACCTCAAAGACGAGAAACCAAACAGCCTGATAGTGATTGCAAAACCGGAGTCAGGCAAAACAGAGGTCATGAAAAGATTCCGAATCAACAAGAACGTTGCCTACTTGAGCGATGTTACAGCATTTGGGATCCAGCGAGACTATCTCAGCAAGATTGAGGCCGGTGAGGTTCGTCACATAATTATTCCCGATTTGCTGAAGCCACTCTCTCGAAAGGAGTCAACTGTCAACTCGTTTGTTACCTTGATGAATTCCTTGATTGAGGAAGGCTTTGCTGCAGCTTCGACATATGCCACCTCTGGATTGCTCTCGTTCCAGAAACCTGTTCGATGTGGGCTCATTACAGCGATTACGGGAGACGAGTTTAGAGACCAACGCCACAATTGGGAAAAGAAAGGCTTCCTATCGCGCACGATTCCATTTTCCTACAGCTACGGTATAGGCACAATAAACAAAATCTTCGCATCCATAATCGAACTGGAATATGTCAAGGAACATGACGTAAGGTTAGAGATTCCCAAGGAAGACGCAAGCATCAAACTCCCTAAGAAATTCGCTCAGACAATTCTACCTTCAACAACGGCGGTTGCGCAAGCCTACAAGATCTATGGGTTCAGACTGCAGAAACAATTCCAAGCCTTACTGCAAGCCTCCGCACTAGAACGGAAACGGAGGACCGTAAACAACAGCGACGTTCAGCGAATTCTGAGGCTGATGCAGTGGGTAAACTTCAACGAGAAACCCATCACGGGAGGCTCATGAATGGAGTCCGCTCTCCTATACAAGATGACGATCTGGACGGGGCCGACGTATGACGAGACGGGTCGCCGAGGAATGCTTACCATCGAGGCGTACTTCGAAGTCGCCCTGTGGGGCTCCATCCGGCAGAACCGGAACGAGTACCTTCCCAGCATCGGCATTCCATTCTTCCAAGATTGGGTCTCGCGGCGTTTCGGAATGTACGTGCCCGAGAGCGAGATCAACGTGAGATTCGAGCGGGAGCAGCCGGCAGAGACCGAGGACGATGAGATCCTGGTTGACTTCAGGGTAATGACTTACCGCGGCAAATCCGTCTCCGCTCAGCCGTACCCGCAGGAGACGATTCCGCTGGATGAGGGTGGAAGCGAATACGATCCCGACTACAACGACGAGGAAGAAGACAGCGACGAAGACGAAGAATCAGACTCGGAGGATGATGAAGAAGATTCCGACGACTCGTCCGGGGATGATGAGGAACCGGGCGATGATGAGGAAGCCGAAGTGTAGAGGAAGTATGAGTATGGTGAACCAGTTGAAGATTGACAAGGATTGTCACGTTGACCGATCGTGGGTCTTCGACTATGTTAGGTGGATACGCGGCAGTTGCAGATCACATGGGCTTCGAGTGCTCTCAATAGAGATGTCGCGCACGAAGAAGGGTCAGCATTACTATGTGGGCATTCGACCAGCGGTTTCCCCTGAAATGGCAAATCGTTTGCAGTGGTTGTTGGGGGATGATTGTTTACGGGTTGATTACAACAGGGCGCGAATCCAATCCGGTTTGGATGATTGGAACAAGCTCTTCGAAAGGATAGGGCAACGGTACGAGGCGCTCTATGGCAAGGTTCCTGCAGGAACACGAAAAACGACAAAGGGAGGGATAAGCAAGATTGACCGATGTTGAGTTTCCGTACAAGATCGTGGACAAGAAACGCAAACCAGGCCTAAAAGCAAAGGCAACAATCACGAAAGTCCAACTAGTGAAAGCGGCGGAAATCTTCAAAGACAAAGCCAAGGACCCTGAACAGCAGCTTTATGCAATTCACGGACGTGTGAACGAACTTGAAATGCGAATAGCAACATTCAGCAAACCGCAAGCTGACGAGATTTCACCGAAGAGCAGACTGGCACAGTTCAAGCAACACTACAAGCGGTTCCCAGCGATAGGCATGAAGGTAGACGTTGTGACGGACGAGAACGGCTATTGGAAAATTGTTCTTTGATTAGGGTACAACGCCTCGCTGAGACAGTCGAGGTAACCCCTTTTCTTTAAATTCTCAACGAGCCTTCAGGGCAATGACCGACTTCCCCGTTTCCTTTCAAACTTTATAGGCGTTACATGTTTCGGATCTATCGGAGGAGAAGGAGGCTAAATGTTCGAGTGGCTCCGTAAATGGCTCTCGCTCTACTACCAAGCCAAGCAAGCTAGAGCGTTAGAAGAGATTGCGAAACATTACCAAAGACAGGAACGATGAAACACCTGTGAATGAATTATGCTAAGCTGATTTTTCTAGGATTACTCGCTTACTCTTAGCATCGACTTGCACGGCAACCTCGTCGCCTTCCTTGAACGGGAAAAGTCCGTCGCGCGCAATCTCGGTAGGAATGTAGACGAAGAATTTGTCGTAAGTGCGTTTGCCGGTTTTGGTGGGGCGATTCATAAATCGGCCTTTGCCTCGCAACAAGATTGGTGTCCCTTGTTGGTATCACAGCTTCGGCAGATGCTAAGCCGCTTTCCGGAGCACAATTTGCAATACCAGTTTGGTAGCACAATTCATTTAGCCGACCGGCTACGGAAAGTACATGGGTGAAAGTGGATGTTTAGGTTATTCACCTACCTGCGTGACATTTGATGAAAACGAAAGAGAAAGCGGCTTTCTGCGTTCTGGTAATTGCTCTGGTCATATTGAGCTTAAGTGTAGTGGGATTGGTTGTGCGAGGTCCGACCATGGTGACTCGAACCAATTACTTCACGCAAGAGCTAACGCAGTTCAGAACCGTTGACATGGTAACCCCATTGGGCTGGCAACTAGATAATGTAACATCAGGTGAGTCGGTAGGCTCGACAAGCTGCGGCTTGAATAGTGCGTTTAACCATTCCGCTAACGCCGCAATTGTAATCGTTGTTTATTCAACCATGGACCTGCCGAGCAGCATCGAGTACACTCCTGAGATGGGCCTGCGCTTAGTGGCCTCATTTAATGCGACGGGATCCAGCAGACCGCCGAATCAACCTAGCGTAGTCATCTTCGCTGGAACCGCTAGCATCGCTAATCCGGGTGGGAACTTCAACGCATCATTTAGCGCTACACAAGGCACGTGTCTTATCATCGCAATGTCATGGCTTTTCGTCGGCCACAGCAGCTTCGCATTCAACAACTACGCGATCGGCCAAGCAGGAGAGAATGCGGGGTGGGCCCCCAATGCAGGCTTACAGGTAATGATGGGCGCAGATCCCAACGGCAACACTAACCGCCTCTGCTTGTGGTTCGCCAGCATATACGGCAAAGGCGGCACCCCCATTCCCATTAATGGCGTAGGCTTAACCGTTCTGCAAACCTTCAGCGCGTATGAAGCAAGCCCGAACAACAGCATAAGCGCACAGATTGGGTACGCAGTATCGGCCTCAGCACTAACGGAAACGATGACATCCAACACATTGTCAGCGAACGGCATAATCTACCCATTCATAGGGATCGATCCAACATGAGAGCATTCGTTGGAGGAGCAGGTCAGTAGTGTTACTTGCGAGACTCGACTGAGAAGGGAGCCTCTTGCCTAGAAAGAAGTCAAGAATTGTTCAGGTAAACAAGCTGCGAAAACGCATCCTCGGAGTTGTCATCCTAACCATTTTCGCTGTCTCATTGTTTGGATATTATTCATTTTATTTGCGAAACGGTGCGAACCAGCCGAGGGTTGATCTAGGTTACAGCTATCAGCAAATCGGGCCCGTTGACGTCAAGAACCTTGAACAACTAGGAGTTAAGTCAACTCAAAATTGGACTGCTTGCTTCTACTCGACTCGGTACGGAATATTCGACTTCAACTCCACTACGTCTGGTCCCGTCAACTGCACCGGGGTTGAATGGACGGGGAATTTCTCATTGGGAAACGCCAATGTGTCCTACGTGCTTTCCCACTACGAGTGGGCCTCAGAGTTCCACAGTTCGTTTCCCTTCCTCACTATTCCACCCAAGAACACCAGTCCTTTCTACACTCTCGCAATTGGGTTTAGGCCTTCAGGCAACCCCGATTGTGATTTCTATCTACCCAGGTCGGATGTTAACTGTAAAGAAATTCTCCTAGTCAACTTCGAGAACTCAACGTCTTCACAGATTCGGCGGTACACACTCGCAAACTCGTATGAAAATCTCACAACGTTCAACTACTTATCAATTCCAACTCAATTTCAACTCAACTTCTTTGACAGTGATCCATCTAGCTATCTCCTCAATTCTCAACTTACCTTGATTCTTGAAACGTTTCAAGGGTATTCATGGTGTCCAGTTTATGGAGTTGGCAACATGACGAGGCTCCTTTGCCGAGTCAATCCAGACTACAAATACCAAGAGATTGCTTCGATGAACGTTTCAAATCTTCCTAGCAGTGGGAGATTCGCGTGGCAGAATGTAGCGCTGAACTATTCATTTGCAAATGTAGAGTTCAACCATTCATATGCAAATGGGATGCTCGAAGTAACAGTGGATTCAGCTCCGGCATGCGAGATCGACAAACCGATAACGCAGGCAAATTGCCAAGAAATCCTCCTAGTAGGGTTCGAGATTGCGAACCCACCTCCAAACAGCGGTACACCCTCGGAGATATTTTCTCAGGTACAGGTGGGAAAAACAGAGACTTTCTATTTGTATCCTAGCAACTCGGGTGTGCATCAGCAGCTATACATCATCTTGGGAAGCTACGTGGGGGATTACCAGGGGAGATTACCAGTTTGGTCCTGGTGGCATTAACTATCATACGAATTTAACCGGTCGTCGTTCGTTTGAATTTTTGGGGGGGGGGGTGCGCACCAGCTATACCCCACACACACTTTCAAACGAACGACGGTCCGATTCTGGACGTCCGCACCAGTAGAGGCCTCCCTCTTCTGTCCTAGCTAACGCTTCATCCTGTTCCTATTCTCGTATTCTCGTATTCTCGTATACTCTCTCTCTTCCACACAAACGCTACGCTACACCTACACGCAGCACACACACGCGCCGATCTCAGGTATGCAAATCATCCACAACTACATTCGACCATACATGGCCTAAGAGAGCAAAACTCCTGCTGAGGGGACAGGCACCATCAGTTTCATCAGTTCAGAGAATAGGGAAATTTGCGGAAACGATCGGGCAAGACGTTTTTCGTTTGGTATTAGGCTCTACGAATTAGAACAGTGGCGCAATTTCGTTCTATTGCCTAGACTATTACCCCAGCTGAGCCTTATCGATTCTTCGATGCATATGAAACGGCGCGTGATCGCAACAGGATTAGTCGGGTTACTTGTGCTGGCTGTTTTTCTGTACTACGTCGCCATCCCGAGACTCAGCGTCACAGGAACCGGAACCGTAACCGCCTATCCTGACGAGGCGGATCTGATGTTTTCAGTTCGAACGCAGAATCAGTCCGCGTCAGACGCTGCGGCGGAAAACGGAGCGATAATGGCCAACGTGTTCGCCTCAATGTCCGCGCTGGGCGTGAACAAGAGCGACATCAAAACCACCGCATACTCCCTCTCGCCCGCATACGATGCGGACAATTACAGCAAGGTTGTGGGGTACGTCGCATTAAACTCCGTAGAAGTCATCGTGACCGGATCGGAGAATCTGCCGAGCGTGGGTAAGATTATCGATGCCGTAGTAAAAGCCGGGGTGAATCAGATAGACGGAATCTCCTTCACGTTCAATGACACGAACTACAATACTCTGCAAATACAAGCGTATCATCAGGCGGTCCAAGACGCTTACTCACAAGCTTCAGGAATAGTTGGCGCGCTCGGTGGAGTCATCGTCGGTGTAGCGTCTGTCTCGACGAACTACGGATACGGCATCGCGCCACAACCAATTGTTTACAGTGGTACGGGCGAAAACAACCCATTAACCCCGATAAATTCTGGACCACAACAAGTCACCGCAACCGTAAACATCGTTTACTTCTACATCTAGCAAAATCAATCATCACCGTCGTAGATGAGTACTTACACTGATGATCAAATACAAAGCATACGAAAGGCAATCAAAAGCCAAAGTTCCGAGGACTGAATACAATTAGCAGCGGAACGGTGAAGGTTACACAAACAGACATCTTCACCAAACTCATTACCACAATTCTGAAGGTGCTCCACGAGTTGGTCCACAAAATTATCGAGATCTGCCATGTTGCCTTTCGAATTGTCACGACGCCTTTCGGACGAAAGGTAGTCCGTGTAACTGTCGTACGTCGCCCCCATTCGTGAGTAGGAGCGGGGGATAGCCACAAATCCTACAAAGGCATCGGCAACGGAAGCTACACGGGAACCAGCAGTAAGACAACGATCACGATGAGTTCGGCGATAACTGAAAGTGCAAAATTCAGCTAAACGGTAGCCGTCGTCGTTCGTTTCAATAGTGTGTGTGGTTTAGCTGGTGCGCAAAAAAAGTGTTGAAGAACGGTTGGGCTACTTTCCGCTCATTTACCCAACGGAGCCTAGGGGCTTATCCTAGTCCAGCAATGAGTTGCTTGAGTCACTTCAATCCGAATCACGCAAACTGACGGCGATCACGGTCATTCCCGCCTCATCAGCAACTGGTTGGTTTTGGCTCTGGTTTCGGTGTATTCTGGGTTTGGCGCTTTGACTTTACGGCTATCCAAACGGTAACGAGAGCTAATGCTCCAATCACCAACACAGCAAATATCCAGAATGCACCGTTCGGTGCAAGTACTTGGGAAGCGGGCACAAGACTTGTCGAACTCGTCAGAAATGAATACGTGGTAGCTTCTTCAAACTCGACAGTGGATAATCGACTTGTTGCGTAAGTCTGGTTCAAGGTAAGTTCGATGCTCGTGTAGGTGACCACATTGGGCACCATGTAAGGCTCTACTTGTGTTGCCGTCCAAGTGCTACTAACAGGAACCGTCACGAAGCTTACTGTTCCAAATGCTACAACTGCGACTACAAGAATGATTCCAGAAATCAAGAGTCTGACGTTCAAGGTGCACTAGAGAGAACCTGGGTTTCCTCTTAAGATTTTGTAGTTTGATGTTTCGCAATCTGAATTATGGTAAGCGTGAAGAAAGGCGGCACTATCAATGATCAACACTCACGCAACGATTAGCTGAAGGCTCACAGGAAAGCAGAACCACAGTTGAATTCTGTAGATTCGATCTTCATCTAGAAAGAGACATCTGTCAGGTTTCCACCTATAACCTACAGCTTACGCTGAGGCTTCGTATAGTAACTTCTACCACGCTTCTCTTTCTTTCTTCTCCTCCTGCTCTTCTTCTCTTCTTCACCCATACTCGTCGCACGAGCCCAAAACCCAGAGTGACCGCTCCTTTTTCCTTCCTTCCTGCGATGATAAGCTGTAACGGTTAGTTTGTTCTCGACTTCTGACACGCCGGGAGCACAATAGGCCGCGTATTCGGCTTCCTCAAAGTCTGGCCAGGAGCCTACGCTGCCATTTAGGGTCACCTTGCTACCTGAAATTTCTACCCGAATCTTGTCGGCATCTCGAAGCAGTCTGGCATTGCGCTTAAGTGCGTTTTCGATTCCGTTCTTTACCTCGGACGCTTTCACCGTCGGCACCGGCGGTTTAATGGTGATCCTGTTGGTGACTCCCTGAACCCCTATCATGTGACGTACGGCATGCTCCGCATACTCTTTCTGGTGAAACCAATTCACCTCGCCACTCAGAGTGATCCAACCGTTCTCAACCATCACCTTGACGCGGTCACGCGGTACCCAAACATTCCATTCGAGAACGTTTGTTGCCGACTCGGCAATATCTTCGTCGCTGCGCCTGTAAGGGTCAGGCAGCCTGACTTTGAGCTCTTCAGCGAATCCCATGACGCCCGAAACCCGCCGGACAGCGCGTTCGGCAGCCCACTTCATACCGTAGGTGCCAACGTCGCCGCTTAACGTCACCACTCCATCCTTGACAGCAACACCAATCTCCGCCGAATGAATGCTCGGCTCCCACTTGAGCTCAGTCATAACATCTCGCTGCAATTCTGAATCCGTCTTCACAACAATTCACCTCCCACATCGCGCTCTTAACGCGCGCTCTAATAGCTTGTCGCGGGCAAAAAATGCATCGTTATGAAACGATGCGAACAAGATTATCCTAATCACTCGGATGCGGATAGATAATCAGGAGAGGTTGTTAGGGGATACTTCCTCTAGAACCAGTCACAATTAATTTCGTCGTCGGTACTAATAGTGCAAGCATCGTAATTTGATTACTATGACTATCTTTGAAGCCACGAAGCACGAAATCAAAGGGTATGAACGAAGTAGAAGGAAACCGTAACGACGTATTGTATATTGGAGCGGACGTTCACGAGAGGGAAA
>Ga0181527_1000059_pt1 | contig 115069 bp, 101 predicted proteins | sample PEATcosm2014_Bin_30_FD_119762 | JGI IMG/M metagenome (GOLD analysis project Ga0181527, IMG submission 119762) | Peatland microbial communities from MTU Mesocosm Facility, Houghton, MI, USA - PEATcosm2014_Bin06_60_metaG | ecosystem: Environmental > Terrestrial > Soil > Wetlands > Peat | place...
ATATCGACGGGAAGGTTTGGCACCTCGATGTCGGCTCGTCGCATCCTGGGGCTGAAGCCGGTCCCAAGGGTTGGGCTGTTCGCCCATTAAAGCGGTACGCGAGCTGGGTTTAGAACGTAGATACCACTGCGTCCCCAGGGAGTAATCCCTGGGTGCCCACCGGCTCATATCGGTGGAACCCTGAGCGTTGCAACCGAACAGTACGTTCAGGGCAATACCGAGGGAAGGCCAACGCGCTTGTCCTAAACGATTCCGAAAGGAAGCGCCTAGCGCCGCGGATGTAGAGCAACATCCGCGTTGCATGGACGCGTTGTGCCCCTGTAACGACTTCTTCGCTAGCCACAGCGAGGAGATGGCGTCGGAGCGAATGCTCCAAATACAGCACGGACGTCATGACACGCCGGCCCCTAAAAATAGGGTGAAGGTATAGTCTGTGCCCGCAGTAATGCGGGAGTTCATGCGTGAGACAGTTCGGTCCCTATCCGATGCAGCCGCAGGAGACCTGAGGAAGGCTGTCCCCAGTACGAGAGGACCGGGACGGACGTAGCTCTCGTGTGCCAGTTGTCCTGCCAAGGGCACGGCTGGTTGGCGACCTACGGATGGGATAAGCGCTGAAGGCATCTAAGCGCGAAGCTCGTTCCAAGATGAGGTCTCCCACAGGGAAACCTGGTAAGGCCCGTGGCTAGACGACCACGTTGATAGGCCGGAGGTGTAAGCACGGCAACGTGTTCAGCCGACCGGTACTAATCGGCCGAGGGCTTGGAGCTATTGCTCGTGCTCGCTATGGAACGCTCGAGGGGCGGCCGGACGGTCGCTCCACCGGCGTCGGCGTGGCGCATTTGGAAACGAAGCGCACAAAGACGCCAGGAGCGAAGGTTTCCGGTGACCATGGCGGCGGGGAAACACCCGTTCCCATTCCGAACACGGCAGTTAAGCCCGCCAGCGCCGATGGTACTTGGGGGGCATCCCCCCGGGAGAGTAGGACGTCGCCGGGATTTCTCCGAAGACCCCCTGCAGATGCAGGGGGTCTTCTTGTCGATGCCTTCTTGTCGATCAGGTGAGGCGAACCCTGGGGTCGAGGACGGCGTAAAAAGCGTCGACGACGATGTTCGCCACCACTATGAAAGTCGATGCGAGGATCACGAGCGCGATGATGACCGGCAGGTCCTCGCGAGTGATGGATGTCAGGATCTGATTGCCGAGGCCTGGCAGGCCGAACACGTTCTCTGTCACGATGACCCCGCCGAGCAGGGTACCGAGGTCGATGCCGAACTCGGTGATCACCGGTGTCAGGGCGGCGCGCAGACCGTGACGGTAGATGACCCGTCTCTCGGTGAGCCCCTTTGCGCGCGCCGTGCGGATGTAGTCCTCGCCCAGCACGTCCAGCATGGAACCGCGCGTAAGGCGCGAATAGATGGAGGCGGTGACGAGAGCGATCGTGAACCAGGGCAAGATCAGGTGCCGCGCCCATTCGGCCGGATCCTGGGTAATGCTGACGTAGCCGGTCACCGTGAAGAAGTTGAAGCCGACCCGGTGCAGCTCGTAGAAGAACACCAGCAGGAACAACTCGCCGAGAAGGAACGTGGGCATGGAGTAGAAGAACAGCGCGAAGGCGGTGACGCTGCGGTCGGCGAGCGTGCGTGGCCGCCTAGCCGCGAGCACACCCGAGGCGACGCCGATGATGAGCCAGATCAGGGCTCCTCCCACTGCCAGGGACGCGGTGACGGGGAGGTCCTGGCCGATGATCGTCGTGACCGACTCGTTTCCCACGTACGAGTAGCCGAGATTCCCGTGCAGTAGGCGCGAAAGATAGTGGCCGTACTGGGCGATCACAGGCTGGTTGAGCCCGAGGTTGCGGCGGACGGCTGCGAGTGTCTGGGCATTGGCCAGGCGTCCGGCGATCAGGCGAGCGGGGTCGTTGGGGGCGACGAAGTACAAGATGAACACGACCGTGACTACTACCCAGAGCACGAGCGCCCCGAAGGCGATACGCCGTGCGAGGAAGCGCGTCATAGCAAACCGTCCTCCTCAGCCGTGTTCAGTAACGCGGGGCCGGTCAAAACACTGGTGCTTCTGCGGCTGAACAGGCGGTTGTATCGGGGGTCGAAGGCATCGCGGACACTGTCGCCCAAGAGGTTGAAAGCGAGGGTCGTGGCGAGCAGGGCCAAGCCGGGGAAGATCAAGTACCACCAGGCCACCTGGTAGTACTGGAGGGCCTCCGACAGCATGTCGCCCCAGCTGGGGGTGGGGGGAACGATCCCGATGGCGAGGAACGAGAGGGTGGCCTCGAAGACTATCGATGCCGGGATGAGAAGCGTCAGGTAGACGATCACCTGGGCGAGGACGTTGGGCAGGATGTCGACGAACATGATGCGCAGGTCCCCGGCGCCGAGCGCGTGGGCAGCCTCCACGAACTCCTTCTCCTTGATCGAGAGCACCTGGCCGCGCACTATGCGCCCGACCGAGGCGAACGAGAAGAAAGCGATCACCCCGATGATCACGAGCAGGCGGTTGCTGTTGCCGACGACCGACACCAGAGCGATGGCGAAGATCAGATACGGCAGCGACAGCACGGCGTCCATGAAGCGGGCCAGGATCGTGTCCACTACCCGGCCGAAGTAACCGGCCGCAAGGCCGATGACCACACCCACTGCGGTGGCCAGCGAGCTCGCCACCACGCCTACGAGGAGCGAGATCCGGGCGCCGTAGCAGACGCGGACGAGCACGTCACGCCCCAGCTCGTCCGTGCCGAGCAGGAAGCGACGGCTGGGACCGACCGGTAGACCTTGAGGGGTGCGGCCCAAGCGGTAGTACTGGGTGTCGGGGCCGTGCCCGGTCAGGTGAGCCACCACCGGGGCGAACACCGCCATCAGGATGATGAGCACGATGACGACGCACGAGGCGATGGCTGCCCGATCGTGCCGCAGGCGCTCGAAGGCCAGCCGCGAAGGACTACGGCCCTCGATGTTCGGGGCTGTAGCTGCTGCAGCACCCGTCTCGGCGTTGTCGGGGCTGCCGAACTCTGCGACGATCCCCTGCGTCATGGTGTGTCCCCGCGGATAGCAGACTTCTCGTTGTCGTGCATCCGGAGAGCGGGCCCACCGGAAAACGCGATATTGGCGATCTCTGGCGGTGGTGCTTCGGGGAGTTCCTCACCGTCGGCCAGCGGGAAGTGGCACGCGGCAGCGTGCCCGGAGCTGTCACCGAACCGTGGCTCGAGCAAGGGCAGCTCCTCGGCGCAGCGGGGCTGAGCCTTCGGGCAACGTGGGTGGAACCTGCATCCACTCGGGGGGTCGATCGGTGAAGGTACATCACCGCTCAGCACAGTGCGTGCACGACGGTTGGCTTCATCGGGGTCGGGTACGGGGATGGCGGACTGGAGTGCCTTTGTGTAGGGATGACGAGGCCGGTTGTAGAGGTCGTCGCGCTCGGCCACCTCTACAACCTGTCCTAGGTACATCACCGCGACGCGGTCGCTCACGTGGCGGACGACGGAGAGGTCGTGGGTGATGAACACGTAGGTGAGGTGGAACTCGTCCTGGAGGTCGGCGAGGAGGTTGATCACCTGGGCGCGGACCGACACGTCGAGTGCGGACACCGGCTCGTCGGCCACGATGAGTTCTGGCTGGAGCGCGAGGGCGCGTGCCACCCCGATCCGCTGGCGCTGGCCTCCCGAGAACTCCGCGGGAAACCGGTTGTAGTGCTCGGGGTTGAGCCCCACCAGCTCCATCAGGTGCTGGACCCGTTCCTTGCGCTGATCGGAGCTGGTCTTTGGCTCGTGGATGGTGAAGGGATCGCCGATGATGGACCCGACCCGCCGGCGGGGATTGAGTGAGCTGTAGGGGTCCTGGAAGATCATTTGCATCCGTCGACGGTACGGACGCATTCGCCTGCGGCTCAAGCGCGAGATGTCCTCGCCATCGATGAGCACGGTGCCCGATGTCAGGTCGACAAGCCGCGTGATGCAGCGTGCGAGGGTCGACTTCCCGCAGCCTGTCTCGCCTACGAGGCCCACAGTCTCGCCACGCAGAACATCCAGGGTCACATCGTCGACGGCATGCACGACCTCGGAGCCGCGCTGCAGGAGCCGACCTGTGCGAACAGGGAAGTGCTTGGTGACCCCCTCGAGACGAACGAGGACATCGGGTTCGGAGCTCGGTCGCGACGAGAAACGCTGCGCCATCACGTTTCGTCCTTGCCCGGGTCTGGGATCGGGTTGCCCTCTACGGCCGACGGCACCGAGCCGCCTTGCGCCGCAGAGGCTGCGTGCCGACGCGCGTCTGTCTCCGCGGATGACCCGGTGAGCTCAGCCGGCAGCCAACAGGCCGATCGATGGATCGAAGTGTCGACGAGGCCCAGAGGCGGTGAGGCGGTACGGCACTTGGGCATCGTGAACGCACAGCGCGGATGAAACGGGCACCCCGAGGGTGGGTTGATGAGGCTCGGTGGTTGCCCTGCGATGGACGGCAAGCGCTGTCCCTCTTGGCCGCTCTGGGGTAGCGAGTTGAGCAAACCGGCGGTGTAGGGGTGGTGCGGGCTGTAGTAGATGTCTCGTGTGCCGGCGGATTCCATCACCTTGCCCGCGTACATGATCATGACCTCATGCGCCATGTCGGCGATGATCCCGAGGTCATGGGTGATGAGAATGACGGAGATCCCAAGCTCCTCCTGGAGATGCCTGATCAGCTCCATGATCTGCGCTTGCACAGTGACGTCCAGCGCCGTGGTCGGCTCGTCGGCCACCAGCAACGCTGGGTTCAGAGCAAGCGCCATCGCGATCATCGCTCGCTGGCGCATGCCGCCGGAGAACTGATGGGGGTAGTCGTCGACCCGCTCCTCGGGCCGGGGGATGCCGACCAGGCCCAGCAGCTCTACGACGCGCGCGCGCGCTGCTGACTTGTCGATCTGCTGATGGGTTCGGATCATCTCCATGATCTGCCACCCCACCCGGTAGTAAGGGTGGAGGCTCGACATCGGGTCCTGGAAGATCATCCCGATCGTCGCCCCCCGTACCGCGCGGAGCTCAGCCGGGGACATGCTGAGCAGGTTCTTTCCCTCGAGGAGAGCGCGGCCTGACACCCTGGCCCCGACCGTGAGGCCTACCGTCGTCTGGACGGCAACGCTCTTGCCCGAGCCCGACTCACCGACGATGCCCAGCGTCTGACCGGAGTCCACCGAGAAGCTGATGCCCCTCACGGCTTCGACGAGTCCGTCGGGAGTGGGGAACGAGACTACGAGATCCTCCACTTCGAGCAGCAAGCCATTCACTCCCCGCGTCAGGGAGCCCAGCCGATAGGCCAGCGTGCTGCGAGAAGCACGACTACCCGGCAGCTTCCTTCGCACGCCGCTTGGCCCACGTGCTCGCCTATCTCCTGAGGCTCAAGATCGAGTCAACTCTATGTGCGGCAGCGGGAAAAGGTGACATCAGCAAGAAAGTGTGGTCCCCGGCGCCCGAAGCCACCGGGGACCACTGAAACCTGCCTAACCCTTTCTTCGCTACTTCAGCTGCTGAGCCAGACGTTGGTGATGTCGCAGTTCTCCGTCCAGACATTGAAGTAGCAGTTGTGGAGTCGGCTGGAGTGGTAGATGGACACCTTCTGTGCGGCGATAGGCACCACGGCGGCATCGGCCATGATCTGCTTGGCGGCATCCTGCCAGTAGACCGTGGCCTGGCTTGTCGAGGTAGCGGATTCGGCGCTGTCGATGTAGGAGTTCACCGTCGAGCTGTTGTAGTCGCCGTAGTCGACGCTGTTGGGCCCGTAGGTACGTCCGTCGAAGAGCGGCTCGATGATGGAGCGACCGTTGTTACCCAGCCAGTCCGGGATCCAGCCGGGCTCCACGATGTCCCATGCCCCCGACTTCGTGGCGGTCGGGTTCTCCAGGTACTTGGAATAGAAGTCGCTCGCCGTCGCAGAGATCAGGTTGACCTTGAAGCCGGCAGCCTGAAGTGCCGACTGGTCGGTCTGGGCAATCTGCGGGTGAACGGTGTTGGTGCGGTAGACGAGGTTCAGGGTGATCTGGTTCGGTGAATAGCCGGCTTGGGCGAGGAGCGCCTTGGCCTTGGCGGGATCGCCGCTGTTGCCCGCCGTCGGGTACGGGTCGTAGCCCGGGATGTTCCCGACACTGCCGCCCGGTATCACCTGGTTGAGCGGCTGGGAGATCACCGAGCCGCCGTAGACCTCTGAGTCTGCCGTCTTGTTGAAGGCGTACTCGAGCGCCTGCCGTACGGGCAGCTTGCTCAGCGCTCCCCCGTTGTTCGGGCTCAGGAAGTTGATCACGATGTAGGGGTTGATGGTGATGAAGTTGCTAGCGCCCTGGGGGCCTATGACGAGGTCCGGGTCGTGGCTCGCCACCATTCCAGCCAGCTGCGAGGTGTCGACGTTCTGGTCCCATTCCATTTGGGCTGTGCCGGCCTGGATCTGCTGCACGGCGGCGATTGGTGTATTGGCCACGCCCTCCTCGATGTTGATCTTGTTCACGTACGCCTGGCGCAGGGGGTCGGTGGACGCGTCCCAGGACGGGTTGCGCACCAGGATGATGCTCCTGTTGGGGTTGTAACTCTGGACCTCGTAGGGCCCGTCGGACAGGAAGTGCTGGCCCAAGTCGGTGCTTCCCGGCAGGTACTTGAGGTCCTCGACTGGCGCCGGCGACGAGAACGTCATCGCCAGGATGTTGATGAAGTCCGAGGCCGGTTGGGTGAGCGTGAACTGCACCGTTTCGGGACCGGTAGCCTTCACTCCTGCGATGTCGTGGGTATCGATGTAGTTCTTGATGCTCGTTATGTCACCGTTGACGTTGCCGAACCCGTTGCAGTAGTTCTGCATTCCGACGATCGTCGCCTCGAAGTACCCGGGCGCGCCGACAGGGTTGACCGGGTTGCACAGGCGTTTCATGCCCAAGACCTCGTCGGCTGCAGTCACCTGCCGAGGCGGACTGCTGTTCCACTTGACACCGGAACGGATCGTGATGGTGTAGGTCTTGCCGCCGTTCGTGATGGTAGGCATGCCCGTTGCCAGGTCCGGTACCGGGTTTACCTGGCCTGCGGTGGTAGGGGCCGTCGGGTATTGGTACAGCTGCCGGGAGATCGCCCGGAGCAGCGTGTAGCTGACGTCGTAGTAAGCGGACGCGGTGTCGAAGTGGTCCACATCGCTGCTCCCGACGATGGTGAGCGTCCCGCCGCGCTTAGCACCTGTGGCTGCAGGCGCAGTCGAGCTGCTCGAGGAGCATGCCGCAAGAAGCAGCGCCGCCATCGCGGTGCTAGCGCCGATCATCACCAACGTCTTGGTCCGTCGCACGATATACCCCTCGCTTTCTCGGCTGGTTCGCGCCGTATTCCGGCCTCACGCCAGGTTAAGAGAATGTTACTGTTCCGTAACGCCCAGCACTGGAATGCCCAGTGGTCACACTGCTTGCGGTCGCCCTGGGTTTATCGCAGCGTCGACCGGGTCCTAAGTCGTTGGCTCCTTCGACGCCGCGATCGAGACCTCGACCACATTCCGCTCAAGACGGTGAGTCGCAGTCCCACCGCTGGCGGTGATCTCGTCCCGGTCGAGCCTGCGCTCATCGACATAGCCTCTACACTCGGCAAATGACCAGAGACGCAGCTTCTGGTCGTCCCAAACGGTCGGGTCGTCCCAAACGGTCGGGCCAAGCTCGGGAGTCGGGTTCGCGGGCGGGCGGCGTTCGCGACGGTGGTGGGAGCGGGCGCTACAAAGACAGCCGTTATAAGGACAGCCAGTACAAAGACAGGCAGTACAAAGACAACAAGGACAAAGAGCGGTACCGGGGAAACGGTGCGCGACATCCAGGCATGCCGAGAGGAACAGGGCGTCCCGATCGAGCGACCAAGGGTGATTCACCGCGCGCCCGTGTCAGCAGATCGACCCCCTTCCGAGGGAGATCCTCGCTGAGCAGGCCCCCTGCAAGCGGGCGGGCAACGGGGACACCCTCAGGGAGAAGGCCCCCGGCGGGCAGGCCCTCAGAGGGCGGGCGGGCAGCGGGGACACCCTCAGGGAGAAGGCCCCCGGCGGGCAGGCGCCCGCAAGGAGCGCCGCCTTCGAGGAATCGCCCCGTTGCAGCGGGCGGAGCGAGGGCCGCGACAAGCAGGTCTTCTGCAAGGAGGGTCGAGCCAAGAGGATCCAGGGGCGGGGATTTCGCAGCAAGCAGAACCCCCACCGGCAAGCGTTCGACAGGGCCGAGTTTCCCGCGCACGTGGGGGAGTGTGGCCCGAAGGGGTGCACGCTCGATGTGGTTGACCGTCACCGAGCCGGCACCGCCTGCCGCGCGACGTCCCAACCGCCCCGCGCGTTCGCGCCAAGCACAGTGGGTGCTGGAGGAGCCGAGCAGGGAAGGTTCGTCTTCGGTGCCGGTGAGCAGGCACCTCGTGGAAGGTGAGCGCCGGCGTGCGGAGCCGCGTTCGCAAACGGTCGGGCACGGGCGTTCCGCCTCAACGTCCGCTGCAAGGAGTGAAGGCACTTCGCGGCGGCGTAGGACGACCGAGGAGGTCATCCTTCCCAGAGACGTGACAGAAGAGCTTGCGGCCGCCGCAGGAGGTGAGCGCGCGAGAGACCTTGCCGACATGATGGCACGTGCTGCGCGCGCGTACAGCCGTGATCGCTATCCCGAAGCGTTACGCATCACCCGAGTCTTGGTCGAGGAGGTACCGGAGTCGGCCGCGGCCCGCGAACTGCACGGGCTGGTGTGCTACCGACTTGGGCGTTGGCGCGAGGCCGTGCGACATTTGACGGCGTCGCGGGCTCTCTTGGGGGATGACCCGAGCCAGTTGCCTGTGATCATGGACTGCTGCCGGGCGCAGGGGCAGCACCGCAAGGTCGAGGCGCTATGGGGGGAGCTGCGCTCCTTTTCGCCTCCTGCCGACGTGCTGTGCGAGGGACGACTGGTGCTCGCTGCGCTGCGGGCCGATCGCGGCGAGCTCGATTCGGCGATCGATCTGCTGACGTCTGCCGGCGCAACACGGAACCTACGGCGTCCGGCCGAACGCCACCTCCGGCAGTGGTACGTGCTGGCCGACCTCTACGAACGTGCAGGTGACCTGCCGCACGCGCGTCAGCTGTTCGCCCGAGTGGTGGCATCCGATCCCGATCTGGCGGACGCGCGACAAAGACTATCCGAGCTGGGTCGCTCAGCTCGCTCCGGTTCATAGGGATCGCTAAGCTCGCCCCGGTTCTTGGGATCGCTCAGCTCGCCCCGGTTCTTGGGACTCGGCGCTCGGGTGGCTACAGCTCCTAGAGTCGGACAGGTGGCCGCTGGGCTCGTCGACCTGCGAAGTGACACCGTCACGAAGCCGACGTCCGAGATGCGCCGCGCCATGGCTGAGGCCGAAGTCGGCGACGACGGCTATGGCGAGGATCCGACCGTGCGGGCTCTGGAGGAGACCTACGCGCAGCGCGTAGGTAAAGACGCCGCGCTGTTCGTCCCCTCCGGGACGATGGCCAATCAAGTGGCCCTCCGGGTGCTGTTGCCTCTAGGAACGCTGGTCGTCGCCGGACGGCGCCAGCACATCGTCATCTACGAAGCCGCCGCGGCGGCGCGAAACACCGGAGCGCAGTTTCATCTGGTCGACGACGACGACGGACGACTCGATCCTCGAGACGTCTCGTGGGCGATCGAGGCTTCTTCGCATCATCAGCCGGCGGTCGGCCTCGTGTGCGTGGAGCAGACGCACATGCCCGCGGGGGGCGTGCCCTGGAGCATAGAGGATCTCCGCTCTGTAGCGGCTGCGGCCTTGGGCATCGCGCTGCACATGGACGGCGCGCGGCTCTTCAATGCAGAGGTGGCCACGGGCGTGGGAGCGGAGCGGTTCGCCGCCGAGGTGACGACGGTGATGAGCTGCATGTCAAAGGGGCTGTGCGCGCCGATCGGCTCGTTGTTGGCGGGGCCGGCGGAAGTGATCGGCTCCGCTCGGGTCGAACGTAAGCGGCTCGGCGGCGCTATGCGCCAGGCGGGCGTGATCGCCGCGGCGGGCCTCGTGGCTCTTCGCACGATGGTCGACCGGCTGTTCGAGGACCACCGAAGGGCACGGCGCATCGCCGACGCCGTGGCCGAGCGCTGGCCTGCCTGCGGGCTCGACCCGGCGTCAGTGCTCACGAACATCGTCGTGTTCGTCCACGACGACCCCCCGGCGTTGCTCAGCCATCTTCTCGCCGAAGGGGTCCAGGCCGGCACGATCGCCCCGGGAGTCTGCCGGCTCGTCACCCACCACGACGTGGACGACGCCGGTACGGAGCGGGCCATAAAGGCGATATCCACCGCTCCGTAGAGGCGTCGCGTAGAGGCGCCGTTGGCCGTGGCCTTCGGCCCTGGGAGTCGTGAGGTGTGGCCCGGTAGGCTCGGTGACATGGCCACGAACATCGAGGAACTACTAGGCGAGGAGGCTGAGTCACTGCTCAGCCACCAGTGCATGGGCGTGACGGCAGACGAGCTGTGTCTTCCGGGTCCCGACTACATAGAGAGGGTCGTGCAGGGGTCGGATCGCCCGATCCCCGTGGTCAGGAACCTCGCGACGCTTTACGCTCACGGGCGGCTCGGTGGAACGGGGTACCTGTCGATCCTTCCGGTAGACCAGGGGATCGAGCACTCCGCGGCAGCGAGCTTCTCCAAGAACCCCGCCTATTTCGACCCGGCGAACCTGATTGAACTGGCCTTGGCCGCGGGTTCGTCGGCCATCGCCACGACGCTCGGGGGCCTGGGAATCGTCGCCCGGCGCTACGCGCACCGGATCCCGTTCATCGTCAAGCTCAACCACAACGACTTCCTGCACTACCCGAACCGCTACGACCAAGTGATGTTCGGTTCGGTCCGCCAGGCCGCCGCCCTCGGTGCGCTGGGAGTCGGGGCGACGATCTACTTCGGTTCCGACGAGTCCGACCGCCAGCTCTCCGAGGTCCGTGTCGCCTTCGAGCAGGCTCACGATCTGGGGCTCTTCACGGTGTTGTGGTGCTACCTGCGCAACGCGGCCTTCAAGACGGCCGACGCCGACTACCACGTGGCGGCCGACCTCACCGGCCAGGCCAACCACCTCGGGGTCACCCTGGAGGCCGACCTGATAAAGCAGAAGCAACCGGAGAACAATGCCGGCTATCGGGCTCTCAAGTTCGGGCGCACCGACCCTCTCGTCTACGACCAACTCACCACTGACAACCCAATCGACATGACGCGCTGGCAGGTTTTGAACTGCTACGCGGGGCGAGTGGGTCTAATCAACTCCGGGGGTGAGTCGAAGGGCTCCGGCGACCTCGCCCAGGCTGTGCGCACCGCTGTCATCAACAAGCGGGCGGGGGGAACGGGTCTGATCGTCGGTCGCAAGGCGTTCCAGCGGCCCATGGCAGAGGGTGTCGGGCTCCTGCACGCCGTCCAAGACGTCTTCTTGGACGACTCGATCACGATTGCTTGATTCGTCGGGCGCGCTTGATGGCTGAACGGGCGGGCGCGAGCGGTATGCTTATAGGAGAAGCCGCAATGACGCGCAGCGTGTTCTGAACGGGCGGGCGACGATCTCAGCCGCCGTGCAGGGTGCGTAGATACGGAGGACAGGTGTCCACCGCCACGCAGGCACAGACGACGGAACTGGACCGGGTGGTCATCCGGTTCGCCGGCGACTCCGGCGACGGAATTCAGCTGACCGGGACACAATTCACCAGGGTCAGCTCCCTTTTCGGGAACGACACCGCCACACTTCCCGATTTCCCGGCTGAGATCCGGGCTCCGGCCGGGAGCCTTGCCGGGGTCTCCGCGTTCCAGGTCCACATCTCGGACCACGACATCCTCACACCGGGCGACTCACCGAGCGTGCTAGTGGCGATGAACCCGGCTGCTCTGAAGGCCAATCTCCCCGATGTCGTCCGCGGAGGATCGCTGATCGTGAACATCGACGCCTTCGACGAGCGCGCCTTGGAGAAGGCCGGCTACGCGTCGAATCCATTGACCGACGGCAGCCTCGCGGGATTCACGGTCCACGAGGTCCCGATGACCTCGTTGACAATGGAAGTGGGCAAGCAGGCCGGAGTGAAGCTGCGAGACGCGGAGCGCGCAAAGAACTTCTTCGCCCTGGGCCTCGTCAGTTGGCTCTACAGCCGGCCGGTCGAGATGACCCTCGAATGGATCGCCAAGCGCTTCGCGAAATCACCGGCGATCTGTGACATCAATACACGTGCGTTTCGTGCCGGGCATGCCTTCGGCGAGACCGCTGAGCTCTTCGGGTCGAATTACCAGGTACATCCTGCCGTGCTCGAGCCGGGCACCTATACCAACATCACCGGCAGCATCGCCCTCGCCTGGGGCCTCATCGCCGCGTCCCACCAGGCTCGGCTACCGCTGTTCTTGGGTTCCTACCCGATCACGCCCGCGTCGGACATCCTCCACGAGCTGGCGAGGCATAAGGAGTTCGGCGTGCGGACCTTCCAGGCCGAGGACGAGATAGCCGCTGTCGGCGCCGCCATCGGCGCGGCTTTCGGCGGGTCGCTGGGCGTGACCAGCACGAGCGGCCCGGGCATCGACCTGAAGTCCGAGTCGATAGGTATGGCCGTGAGCCTCGAGCTCCCGCTAGTGGTGGTCGACGTCCAGCGCGGTGGACCCTCGACGGGGTTGCCCACCAAGACCGAGCAGTCGGACCTGCTCCACGCGATGTACGGGCGCCATGGCGAGTGCCCGGTCCCGATCGTGGCGGCGCGTACGCCGTCGCACTGTTTCGAGGCCGCGATCGAAGCAGCGCGTATCGCGCTCGTCTACCGCACGCCGGTGTTCCTTCTCTCCGACGGCTATCTGGCGAACGGCGCCGAGCCGTGGCGCCTGCCCGCCGTCGCCTCGTTGCCCGATCTCCGAGTCGAGTTCGCCACCCAGCCGAACCACACAGACGAAGACGGCCAGGGGGTCTTCTGGCCGTATCTCCGCGACGAGCGCACCTTGGCGAGGCCTTGGGCGTTACCGGGCACGCCGGGGCTCGAGCACCGAATCGGCGGGCTGGAGAAGCTGGACGGCTCCGGCGAGGTCTCGTACGACTCGCAGAACCACGAGAAGATGGTGCGCCTCCGGGCGGCCAAGGTGGCCGGGATAGCCGCGGACATCGCACCAGTCGAGGTCGATGACCCCGGCGGGATCGGCGCGGCGCCGTTGCTCGTGCTCGGATGGGGCTCCACGTTCGGCGCGATCGCGGCAGCTGTGCGCCAGGTTCGAGAGATGGGTCTCGAAGTCGCCCACGCCCACCTCGTCCACCTCAACCCGTTCCCCCCGAACCTGGGCGAGGTGCTCGAGTCCTATCCGAGCGTGTTGGTTCCCGAGGCCAACCTCGGTCAGCTGGTCAAGTTGGTGCGCTCTGAGTTCCTCGTCGACGCCAAGTCGCTCACGAAGGTGCAGGGGGCGCCGTTTCTCTCGGCTCAGATAGAAGATGCCGTGCTCGAGATGCTGGGGGTGGACGCCACGGCTGTGAGCCTCCATGAGGAAGACGTGGCCAGCTGATGAGGGAACTCGCAACCGGACCTAACAGACCGAGCGGCACCGCGAAAGCCTCCGGCACAGCACTGTCGGTAGCGCCGCCCACGAAGAAAGCGCCGTGATGACCGAGACCGCGGTTCCCCGCTCGACGCGCAAGGACTGGATCTCTGATCAGGAGGTTCGGTGGTGCCCCGGATGTGGCGACTACTCGATCCTCGCCGCGGTGCAGACGCTGCTGCCCGAGCTCGGAGTACGCCGAGAGAACACGGTGTTCGTCTCGGGGATCGGGTGTGCGGCGCGATTCCCGTACTACATGAACACCTATGGCATGCACGCGATCCACGGGCGAGCGCCTGCGGTCGCCACTGGACTTGCCATCACCCGTCCTGATCTGGACGTGTGGGTCGTCACCGGTGACGGGGATGGTCTGTCGATCGGAGGGAACCACCTTATACACGCCCTGCGGCGGAACGTGAACCTGACCATCCTGCTCTTCAACAACCAGATCTACGGCCTCACGAAAGGCCAGATCTCTCCGACCTCCGAGCGTGGCAAGGTCACCAAGTCGACACCGTTCGGATCTCTCGAGACTCCGTTCAACCCGATCAGCGTGGCCTTAGGGGCAGAGGCGACCTTCGTGGCGCGCACCCATGACATGGACCGCAAGCACATGCAGGAAACGTTCCGCCGCGCGCACGACCATATCGGTGCCGCGTTCGTGGAGATCTACCAGAACTGCAACGTCTTCAACGATGGTGCCTTCGAGAAGATCACCGGCCGCGACAATCGGGCGGACAACGTGATACCGCTCGTCCACGGTCAGCCGATTCGTTTCGGTGCTGACGGCGAGCATGGCGTGGTGCTCGACGCCAATGGACAGATGCGTGTGCGTGAGGTGGCGGAGGTGGGGGAGGAGAGGTTGCTCGTGCACGACGAACGTCGTGAGGATCCCGGTCTGGCTCTCCAGCTCTCGCGCCTCGCCCGTGGGCCCTTCGAGCCGACCCCGATGGGGGTGTTCCGGGCTGTCGAGCGCACCGAGTACGCAGAGGCGACGAGGCGCCAGTTGCTCGAAGCCGAGCAGCGCAAGGGTCCGGGCGACCTGGCTGGGCTCTTGGCTTCGGGCGGGACGTGGGGCGTGGGGAACGGCAGCTCCTAGAGCGCCTCGAGGTTCGCGAGGTCCCCAAGTGGGTGCGGCTTGCCGAGCAGGTAGCCCTGCACCTGGTCGCAGCCGGTGCGCCGCAGCTCGGCAAGCTCGAGCTCGGTCTCGACGCCTTCGGCGATGACGAGCAATCCGAGCGAGTGGGCCAACTCGACCACCGCGCCGACCATCGACAAGCTCTGGGCATCGTGGCCCAGGCGCGAAACGAAGCTTCGGTCGATTTTCAAGTCGTCGACGGGGAGCTCGGCCAGATACGACAGCGAGGAGTACCCGGTTCCGAAGTCGTCTATCGCGAGGCGCACGCCGAGCGCTTTCAGCGCCGCCAGCACCACGCGGGACCCCTCGTCGCTCGTGACGAGGATGCTCTCGGTAAGTTCCAGGGTTACGACGGCCGGCGGCAAGCCGGAGCGCTCGAGCGCGTTACGCACGTCGTCCACGAGGTCCGGGTCGACCAGCTGGCGTCCGGAGAGGTTGATGGACACGCCGACCTGGTGCCCGGCATCTCGCCAGGCGCGGCAGTCGGCACAAGCCGTCTCGAGCACCCATCTGCCGATATCGATGATCAATCCCGTGTCTTCGGCGATGGGAATGAACTCGGTGGGCGGAACCGGCCCGAGGTCTGGGTGGCACCAACGCAGGAGGGCTTCCATCGTGACAACGCTGTGTGAGCGGAGGCTGGTCACCGGCTGGTAGTGGACCTGTAGCTCTCCGTGCTTGAGCGTCCTGTGAAGCGAGTTCGCCAACTCGGCACGCCTCACACTGCCTTCGTCGATGGCCGGCTCGTAGAGCACGTGACGCGCGCGGCCACGTCGCTTGGCCAGGTACATCGCAGCGTCGGCCTGCGACATGATGACTTCTGGGTCGTCACCGGGGCGACCGATCGCGATCCCTATGCTCGCGGAGGCGAACAACTCTCGCCCGGCGACGGCGAACGGTTCTGAGAGTGCTTCGATCACCCGCCCCGCCACGGCGGCAGCCTCGGTTTGCGGGACGTTGAGGTCCTCGCAGAGCAGGACGAACTCGTCACTACCGAAGCGCGCAGCAGTATCGGTGGGACGAACGAGCTTCTGCAGCCTTCTGGCCACCTGTACGAGAAGCCCGTCACCTGCGGAGTGCCCGGCCGCGTCGTTTACGGACTTGAAGTGGTCCATGTCGACGAAGAGCACCGCCACGACTGTCTGGCGTCGCTTCGAGGCCATCAGGGCGTGCGAGAGCCGGTCGAGCAGAAGCGTCCGGTTCGCCAGTCCAGTCAAAGGGTCGTGGAGCTGCTGATGAGTGAGGCGTGCCTGACCCGCCGCGAGCTCGGACTGCAGTCGACGCTGCTCGACGTCGAAGTGTTTCGCCATCCCGACCAACGAGGCGTCGCACCCCGCTCGCGCGGCGTCGATGGCCTCGGTAACCGTCGCAGCGTCAATGCCGAGGCGCGCCGCTTCCCCCTGCATCACGTCGATGATGGCCGATCTCCAAACCAAGTTCAGCTTGATCAGCTCCGTGAGGGACATGACGCCGTGCAGGGGTACGGTCCCTTGCCCCTTCCAAGTGGTGTCCTCCTCGGGAGTCGTCGGGTCGCCGGTGACCAAGTACTTGGAGAACACGGTGGTGGCGAACGACCCGATGCGCACGATGTCCTGCGCGATTCGGTCGTTCTGACCCGAGCTCCAAGGCGCCGTGCCGGGGTTGGACTGCCTCCACCGGCGCGCCATGACGTCGCCCACCTCAGTGACACGCGACGCGAGGGCCGTTCCGAGAGCGATGCGAGCAGCGGGAACCGATTCCGCTTTACTCGGGGCCGTGGGCGGACGCGTCAGGGACGGCATCTCACCGCTCACCTTGACGCCGGAGGGTGCGGTGAGAAGCCAATGCATCGGTGACGCGGCTGAGTTCAGCAACCCTCACGTTGGAGTAATCGACTAAGGTCGCCGGGGCCTTGAGCCCCTGTGATCGTGCCGTCTCGGGCGCTTTCAAGGCCGGCGGCATGGGCCTGCGCTCGTGTGATCACGCGCTCAACTGCGCCGCGCATTGCGCCGATACCTCGAAAGACGCCCGGTTCGCCTAGTGGACCTGGTGTCTTTCGGGGGCAGAGGAACGGGGTGCACGCGGCGGTGCCGTGGCCCTCGGTTGCGGCCAAGAGCGTCGCCGCGTGCCCCGTTCTCTCGCGTCTACGCTTGCCTGCGGGAAAGCTCAGCTGTGCATCGGTCTGAAAACCATGCCGGTGCGGGGCTTGGGGTGGAAGTGGGTGCTCTTTGGCGGCATGCGCTTGCGCTCGTGTGCCCATTGCGATATCTGCGCCACGGTGACCGGTCGTAGCAGCAACGTCGCGTCAGCACTGCCTTCGATCACGGCCCGAACGGCGTCGTGCCAGTCGTGGCTGTAGGTCGGAACGACGTTGGCAACTTCGTCCAACGCCAATGCGACGAGACTCGAGTCGAGGGTCGACTCCGCGACCCTGCACGCCTCGGGCCGTGGTGTGAGGGCCCACGTGCCGTCACGCGTGATGAGTGTGAGTGTCCCTGAGCGAACCAGCTCGCCGGCAAGCTCTCGATCGACGTCCCCGACGAGCTCGCAATCGAACCAGCGACGCATCACCTCGAGGAGGTCGATGCCGGGCGGGACTCGGCTCAGCACACGGTGGACGGCCCCGACCGAGAGCTGAGCCTCAGTCAGCTCCACGATGAAAGTCATGACCAAGTCGTAGTCGCCGGGCGCGTCGTCTGTCTCAGCGCGACGCTCGGCCTGGTACGCGAGGGCAGTCTCGTAGCGGTGGTGACCGTCGGCGATGACTACCGGCGTCTGCGTCACACCGTGTGCGATCGAATCGATGGCAGCAGGGTCGTCGATCACCCACAGCTGGTGGACGGTGCCGCTGTCGTCTGTAGCGGTGTGCTGCGGTGGGGTCATCGGCTCGTAGGCCTTGGTCAGACCTTCCGTGAGCGACAGGCCCCAAATCGGGGAGAGGTTGGCGTGGCATGCGCGCAGGAGCTCCAGGCGGTCGCCGATGTCTTTGCTGACCGTCTGCTCGTGGGGCACGACGTCCCCGTCGGATGGTTCACACGCCAAGGCTCCGATGACTCCGGTCGTCGTGTCGCCTGCGGGCCCGGTCATTCGGTAGGCGTACATGGACGGGGCCTCGTCACGCCGGAGGAGGCCTTCTTGCACCCACGAGCCGAGTAATCGGGCAGCTGCCTGGTACCGGTCCAACCCCGAGGGAGCCTCGTCCACAGGCAGCTCGACGTGGATCGAGTTCGCCCGGTGACGTGAAGCGAGCTTCGTCCTTTCCTCAGGGGTGACGACGTCGTAAGGGGGGGCGACGACCTCATCGAGTGGGATCAAGGGGTCGTAGCGAAGGCCGGTGAAGGGCTCGAATCTTGGCACGGACAGATGCGTACCACAGGCGGACCGGCGGGGAAGGACCAACGGTCGAAGGCCGATGACCAGAAGCCGGCCCGAGGCCTGCTGCCAGTGCCTCTTAGAATGCCGGCGTGTCGGCCGAGGGCGTCGTAGAGAGTCCGGCAGGGAACGGGGGAGAACCCCTCGATCGTGTGCTCACCGTCCCGAACGCCATAACGGTCGCTCGCCTCGTCTGTATCCCGGTCTTCGGCTGGTTGCTGTTCGGGATCCACCGCCAGACGGCGGCGGCGGTGCTGCTAGGGGTCCTCGGAGCAAGTGACTTCGTAGACGGCTTCGCGGCTCGGCGATGGCGCCAGGTCTCGACGCTCGGGAAGGTCCTCGATCCCGCGGTGGATCGGCTCCTCCTCGGCACAGCGGTGATCTCGATCATCGTGCACGGAGCGGTACCACTGTGGTTCGGCCTCGCCACCTTGGTGCGGGAGGTGCTCGTGTCGGCAACCGTGGTCGTGTTGGCATTGCTGGGGGCCAAGCGCATCGACGTCATGTGGGTGGGTAAGGCGGGAACCTTCGGCCTGATGTTCGCCTACCCGGCGTTTCTCCTCGCGCACGGCACAGCCGGGTGGCAGCAGCCGTTCGAGGTGGTGGCGTGGTTGTGCGGGATACCGGGTCTGGCCCTCGCCTGGATCGCCGCCTTCTTCTACGTGCCGGCAGCGCGGCATGCAGTCGTGGCCGGGCGTACCGGGCGCCGTGGGATGATGCTCCTGTGAAGGCCGTGATCATGGCCGGAGGCGAGGGAGCGCGTCTTCGCCCTCTCACCTCGAACCAGCCGAAGCCCATGCTCCCCATGGCGAACAGGCCGATGATGGAGCACGTCGTGGCCCTGTTGAAGCATCACGGCTTCGACGATGTGGTCGTGACGGTGGCGTTCATGGCGAACGTCGTGCGTAGCTACTTCGGTGACGGGTCGGAGTTCGGCGTGCGCATGGTGTACGCCACCGAGGAAGCGCCCCTCGGGACAGCTGGTTCCGTCCGGAACGCCCGAGAGCAGCTCGACGAGCGTTTCGTCGTCATCTCCGGTGACGTCCTCACGGACATCGACCTCGGGTCGCTGCTCGACTACCACGTCTCGAAGGGTGCTGTGGCCACGATCGGTCTCAAGGCGGTCGAGAACCCTCTCGAGTTCGGGATCGTCATCACCCGCGACGACGGGTCGATCGAGCGGTTCCTAGAGAAGCCCAGCTGGGGCCAGGTGTTCAGCGACACCGTGAACACCGGCGTGTACGTGCTCGAGCCGGAGATCTTCGACTTCATCCCCGAAGGCAGGCCCTCGGACTTCTCGGAGGAGGTGTTGCCTGCGGTTCTCGCCGCGCGAAAACCGCTGTTCGGTTACGTGGCCGGGGGGTATTGGGAGGACGTCGGCACTATCGACGCGTACCTTCAGGCGCATCGGGACATTCTCGACGAGAAGGTCCGTGTCGACATCGCCGGTTTCCCGCTGCGACCGGGCGTGTGGCTGGGCAAGGGCGCCGAGGTCCAGCCTTCGGCGAGGATCAGTGGTCCGGCTGTGATCGGGGACAACTGCTACATCGGCGCAGACGCCCGAATCGGTGAGTATTGCGTGATCGGCCCGAACGTGCGAGTGGGTGAGAACGCATTGCTCATGCGTACGGTGATCCACGAGAACGGGTTCGTGGGCCCGATGGTCCGGCTTGACGGTTGTGTGCTGGGCCGGTCCTGTGACCTACGTCAGGGCGCGCGATGCGAAGAGGGGGTCGTGCTCGGCGAGGAGACCTCGGTGGGTGCGCACGCCGTCATCAAGTCGGGCGTGAAGGTGTACCCGTTCAAGACCGTCGAGGCCGGAGCCATCGTCAACACGTCCATCGTGTGGGAGTCGCGCGGCGCCCGCACGCTCTTCGGCACAAGCGGCATCACTGGTTTGGCGAACGTCGACATCTCCCCGGACCTGGTGATGCGGCTTTCAATGGCGTGGGCGAGCACCCTCGAGAGAGGTGCGACGATCACCGTCTCTCGCGACACCTCCAGAGCCGCTCGAGTGCTCAAGCGCGCGATCATGGTTGGTTGCAACACGGCGGGAGTGAACGTCGACGACCTCGAAGTGGCGACGGTTCCCGTGACCCGCTTCCGGGTCCGCTCCGGGCAGAGCTCGGGAGGCATCACGGTACGTCTCGTCGAGGACGACCCACGGTCGGTGATGATCCGGTTCTTCGACTCCGACGGCATCGATGTCGCCGAAGGGACCCAGCGCAAGATCGAGCGTCTCTACTATCGTGAAGAGTTCCGCCGAGCCTTGGGGCCGAACATAGGCGACATAGGGTTCCCTGCGAGGACCCTCGAGTCCTACACCGCGGCGATGATGAGCTCCGTGGATGCTGAAGCGATCTCACGAGCGGAATTCAAGCTAGTGCTCGACTACTCGCTCGGAACGGTGAGCTTCGTCATGCCGAACGTCCTTGGCAAGCTCGGCTCAGACGTGCTCGTGGTGAACCCATATGCCGTGACCGCCTCGGACGTCGCCAGCGAGTCTGCCTCTGCTGCGCAGAACGTCGCCGATCTCGTGCGCGCGTCGGGAGCCCACCTGGGAGCGGTGATCGACCGAGGGGGTGAGCACCTGACCCTGGTCGACGACGAGGGCCGTGTCCTGAGCGACGACGAAGCGCTGCTGCTGTTGCTGGGGCTCGTCGTCTCGACGACACCCGGAGCGAGAGTGGCACTGCCTGTCGCTGCACCCATGGCAGCTGAGCGGATTTGCTCGGCTGCGGGTGCGGAGATCAGTTGGACGAAGCTGTCGGCGACCGACCTCATGAAGGTCGCCAGCAGCGGGGAGGTCTGCTTCGCCGCCAGCCAGCTCGGCGGTTACATCTTCCCCGGCTTCCTTCCTGCCTTCGACGCGGTGGCCACGCTAGTACACCTGCTGGCGATGCTCAGCGTCACCGGGGAGCGCATGTCGAAGCTGACCGGCGCGCTGCCCGCCATCCACATCGCCCACGAGGAGGTGGTCACCCCTCGGGAGCAGATGGGAACCGTCATGCGCATGACCGTCGAGCGTGCCAAGGGCCGGCCGGTCGTCCTGGTCGATGGGGTGAAGCTCCCCGAACCGGACGGCTGGGCCTTGGTGCTCCCCGACCCCGAGAGGCCCGTGACCCACGTGTGGGCCGAGGGAGCATCTGCGACAGCAGCCCGTGCCCGGGTTCAGGACCACGCCGAGTCCATCCGGCAGAGCCTGCGCTGAAGCGCAGGCGGGGCGGCCGGGGAGAGAGCCGGCCGGGCGGCGACGGGGCGCGAGCCCAAGCTCGGCGGGCAGAAACTGTGCTCGAGCGCAAGCTCGGCGGCCAGAAGCTGTGCTCGAGCGCACGGTGGCATCTGCGACGCTCCCGGCGGCGCAGTAGGGTCCCGGCCATGGTCGTGCCGTTCGAGCTGCGCTACACGTCGGATCACGAGTGGGCGCGCCTCGACGAGGGAAGGGTGCGAATGGGCATCACCGACCACGCGCAGGACGCGTTGGGCGACGTCGTGTTCGTCTTGCTCCCCGAGGTGGGCTTACGGGTGGAACAGGGTGGTGTCGTCGGTGAGGTCGAGTCGACGAAGTCTGTGTCGGAGATATACGCGCCGTTGGCCGGTGAGGTGGTGGCTGTCAACGGCTCGTTGGCGGACGCGCCCGAGAAGCTCAACTCCGACCCGTACGGCGAGGGCTGGATCTGCGAGATAGCTCCGGTGGATCCCGACGCGTACAGCGGTCTTCTCGACGCGGCCGGCTACGACCAGCTGATCTCGGGGTGAATTGCAACGGAACCTTGCGGGTACTAGCCGCGGGTACCAACGGAAGAAGAGCGTCGGGTCGAGGGGAGGCGGCAGACTAACGTGGACGACGTGTTTTGCAATAACTGCGGGCACCGCAACCCTCCCGACGCCAATTTCTGCTCGTCTTGCGGAGCGGTCCTGACGCCGGCGAACTCGGACACGACCGTGACTCTGCATCCGGCCGATCCACAAGGCGAAGCGGGTGAGGAGGAGCTCACGGTCACCCTTCCCGAGCGCCCCAGCGGGGCGGGGATCCTGATCGTGAAGCGAGGTCCTAATGCAGGTGCTCGTTTCGTTCTCGAGGCCGCGGTAACGCGAGCGGGCCGACATCCAGAGAGCGACATCTTCCTCGACGACATCACCGTGTCCAGGCGCCACGCCGAGTTCGTCCGCCGAGATTCGGAATACGTGGTGCGCGACATCGGTTCGTTGAACGGCACCTATGTCAACCGTGAACGTATCGACGAATCGGTTCTCTCCTCAGGCGACGAGGTGCAGATCGGTAAGTTCAAGTTGGTCTACTTAGCGGCAGCAGACGAGTGAAAGATCCGAACGCGAGCGAACCGGCGGGCACCTCCTGCTTGCGCACGTCCATGTCAGAGGATGTCCGGTGAGCAGTTCGCCCAGTGGTGCAGGCGCAGGTACAGCGGAGGTGCACGGAAGGGGACCAACGTGAGCGCGCGGACGTACCTGTCGATAGGGGACGTGCTCACCCTGTTGCGCCGGGAGTTCCCAGACGTGACCATCTCGAAGATCCGCTTCTTGGAGAGCCAGGGGCTCGTGAACCCCGAGAGGACGCCTTCGGGTTACCGGAAGTTCTACGAGGACGACGTGGAGCGGCTCAGGTGGGTCCTGCGCCAACAGCGTGAGCACTTCTTGCCGCTCAAGGTGATAAAGGGCCGCCTCGCGGAGAAGCCCTCGACGGGGGAAGAAGACGGGCAGGAGGGCGCATGTGAAGAGCGCCGCCGTGGAGGGCGGGTTCCGTCCACTGGCGCGGAAGCGGGTGGAAAAGGCCATGCGCGCACCACCTCGGTGCTGGTGCGACAGCGAGGGATCGCGGCTGAGCGCAGGGAGGACGAGCAGGGACCTGGGTCGGGCATACCCAGCACTGCCAGCTCGGTGCCGGGCGCGCAACACCGAGACGAACGCCGCGCCGCGCAAGCAGACGGTGAAGGGGCCTCCGGTCAGGAACTGCCCGGGTTCGAGGACCGCAAGGCCGCGCGACGTGCCCGGCAGGCAGCTGCGGTCGTCAGGGGCGGATCTCGCGAGACGAGTGGCGTGATCACGACGACTGCGTTTTCGGGAAGCAGCATGACTCTCGAGGACCTCGCCACGGCGAGCGGGCTCGAGCTTGCCGACGTGCAGGAGCTCGAGTCCTATGGCCTGCTCGCAAGCCGGTCGATCGGCGGAGTCGCGTATTTCGACGAGGACGCGCTGACGGTGGCCAACCTGTCACGAAAGTTTGCGGGCTACGGAGTAGAAGCGCGTCACCTGCGCCTACACCTGCTGGCGGTCCAACGCGAGGCGGGCTTCATCGAGCAGATCGTGTTGCCGCTGCTCAAGCAGCGCAATCCCGCCTCGAGGCAAGCAGCCCATGAGACCGTTGCCGAGCTGTCGAGGCTCGGCCAGGAGCTGCGCGGGGTGCTCCTGCAGAAACGCCTTCGCGAGCAGTTGGGTGGCTGACGGTTCGGGACATCTGCGGGCGGAAGTGACGAGGAGCCGAGGGTGACCGAGCCCGCTGCGGTGCTCGCAGCGAGGGAGCACGCCCGCTTTCTCGGTGCTCGAGCGACGTGACGGAAGAGGGCCGCGCCCGGGTCCTGCACGACCGAGAGCAGCTGGTTCGCGTTACCACGCGCCTCGGCGCAGAGCTGTCGGAGGCGTACCCACGAGGGATGCTGCTCGTCGCTGTGTTGAAGGGGAGCATCTTCTTCCTGGCGGATCTGGTGCGGCGGACGAACGTGCCGTGTCAGGTCGATTTCCTGGGGATCTCGGCTTACACCACAGGAACCGGACGCGTTCGGATCACGAAGGACCTCGATCAAGACGTCTGTGACCGAGACGTGGTGCTGGTGGAGGACATCGTCGACACAGGTCTAACCAGCACCTACGTCCTGGGCGAGCTGAGTCGGCGAGGTCCCGCCTCGCTCGAGGTGTGCGCCCTGTTCGACCGGCGTGTCCGGAGGATAGTCCCGGTGAGCGTGCGGTTCAGAGGATTCGAGGTGGGAGACGACCTGCTCCTGGGCTATGGCCTCGATGTGGCGGGCAGATATCGCAACCTGCCTTTTGTGGCCGCAGGTGACGCACGGCTCTTGGAAAGCGACCCTGACGCGCATGTCGAGGAGCTCTACGGGCGGTAAGTTGCAGGTATGGTCGAAGTGCGGCTCAGCGCGGTGAGAGTCGACCTCCAGTCGAACACGCCCGTGTTGCTCCTGACCGAGGCTGAAGGTCTGGGCAGGACTCTGCCGATCTTCATCGGCGCGCCGGAGGCGACCGCCATCGCGTTCGCCGTCCAAGGTGTCTCCCCGCCGCGCCCGATGACCCATGACCTGCTGTGCAACATGCTGGAGGCTCTCGGTGCTCATCTCGAGCGGATCGTGATCACGGAATTGCGCTCCGCCACCTACTATGCGGAGCTTCAGCTCAAGCGCGGCGATGGCCCCTTGAGCGTGTCGAGCCGTCCATCGGACGCGGTGGCCCTGGCGGTACGGACGGGAAGCCCGCTTTACGTGGCCGACGACCTGATGGAGGCAGAGGGAATCCTGCTTCCATCCGAGGAGGAGGGCGAGGATGGTGAGCCCGCCAGCCCGGACGAGCTGGTGGGCGAATTCCGCCAGTTCCTCGACACGATCCGTCCAGAGGACTTCAGCTCCTGAGAGATAGACGTTCCCACCCTGCCAGAGCGACGCTCGGTGCAGTTGCCTTGAGCGGCGTAGCCGGGCTCGCCCTCGCGACCGCGCTGACGTCGTGCTCGTCTCGTGTGAGCAGGGCGCCATCGCGAGCAGCTCACAGCTCGAGCACGAGTTCGTCGGAGAGCTCTGGTTCGAGGTCGTCGCAGAGCTCTGGCACGAGTTCTGCGACATCTGTCACACCGGGAACCTCCACCTGTCAGGTCAATTCGCTGACGCTCGGCTTGGAAGGTCGCAGTGGCGCGGTGGGCACGGTCGAGTCGACGTTCTACTTGCACAACGTGTCGACGAGCTCGTGCGTTCTGTTTGGATTCCCAGGGGTGCAAATGCTCGACGCGTCGGGGGCGCCGCTTGCGGCGCAGACGACCGTGCCCGGCGGCAGCTACGCGTTCACGGACTTCTCTCCCACGAAGGTCACCTTGGAGCCGGGCTCGACCGCGTACTTCAACGTGGGGTACTCCGACGTGCCGGCCGGCTCTGAGAGCACCTGCCCGAGCCCGGCCCGGCTCGAGGTGACCCCGCCGAACGACTTCAGCCAGCTTGCGATCGCTTTCGAGGGCTCGGTGTGCAACGACGGAACGCTGGCAGTGTCCCCCGTGTTCGGACCCGAGTCACCCGAGACCCGGATCACGGCCCCTCCAACTAGCTGAGGAGGCTCGCAGCTCTCGCGGGTCCTATGGGCATCGCGGAGAAAAGGTCCGGTCATAGGATAGGTCCATGTCAGGGCGGCTTCTGAGGAGTCGTTTCCTCGGGCGTGACTCGAAGGGGCCGAGCCTGCTCAGGCAGGGTGCCCGTGTGATCGGGTCGTGGAGCCCCGAAGAGCGCGACGCGGTGCTCTACGCGACGTCGGCCCTCTTCGCGATCTCCACCGCGGAAGCGTCCTCCATCACGCTCTACCAGCAGTGGGGCAAGCTGGCAACGGGGCCGTACATCGGTGGCGCCGTGCTGTCTGCCTTCGCTGCTCGAAAGGAGCGCCGGCTCAGAGCCGAGGGCGATGCTCTCGTTGGGGAACCTGCCACGTCGAAGTCCACGAGGGCGTGGCACTGGACGGGGACCCGCACCGTGATCTTCCTCATGGTTCTGGTAGGTGCGACCCTCCTGCCGTTGTCGCTCGAGGTGCTGTGGCGCACCGACACCGGTGGCACGGCCCATGTCCAGCCCGAAGCCGCCGTCGTCGAGCAGGCCGGGATGCGCGTGGCCCATCACGAAGATCCGTACCCGACCGTCATCAGCAATCATCCCAAGGTTCCGCCGGGCCAACCCGCCTATGACGCCTACGACCCGTACCTGCCCCTCATGTCGTACCTGGGTCTGGCCCGCAGCACGCACGCTCCCCCGCGTCTCACCGACGCTCGAGTCACCTTCTCCATCATCACCGTCATCGTCGTGATCGCCGCGCTCGGGCTGTGCAGGGGGGCCACAGGACCACGAGTGCTCGCCTTGCAGACCATGACCGTGCTACCTACGGCGGCACTCCCTCTTGCCACGGGCGGGGACGACCTGCCGGTGGCCGCCTTCATGCTCCTCGGGCTGGTGCTCATGCAGCGACGAAGACCGCTCGGTGCCGGCATCTCACTTGGCATAGCCGCGTCGATGAAGATCACCGCGTGGCCCGTTGCCGCGCTCGCGTTCCTCGTGGCTCGTGACCGTCAGGGGCGAACTGGCAGGCGTCCGGCGCTATGGCTGCTCGGGGGGATGGGAGCGGTGATGCTCCCGGCCATCCTCCCCACGATGGCCGAGAACGTCTCTGCCTTCGTGGACAACGTGGTGCGGTTCCCCCTCGGGCTGGCGGGTATCAGCTCGCCGGCACAGAGCCCGTTGCTCGGGCACCTTGTCGTGTCGTTGTTCCCGGGTATCCACCGCCTGTTCACGCTCGGCGTGGCCGGTGCCGGGATGGTCGTGCTGAGCTACGTGCTCGTGCGTCGCACCCCCGGGACGCCCGGCGCGCTCTCGAAGCTCGTGGCGTGGGTGTTGACGCTGGCCATCTTGCTCGCACCTGCAACACGCCTCGGGTACATGTTGTATCCCATCAACTTCTTCGTGTGGTCCTGGTTGTTGAACTCCGAGGACGAGGCTGTCTCATTGTTCGACGGGGCTTCGTTCGTTCGCGAGGAACCGATAGATGGAGCACTCGATGAGGCAGGGCGCGTGACTACGCGAGAACGTTCACGCGAGCCCGCGGCTTGCGCCCGCACATAGACGGCGACCTCACGCGAGGAGCGTTTTCGTCTCGCGCACCCGAAGGACGCGCCAGGTCCACTCGCGCCTCTCGGTCAGCCTTCTCGGTCACCGCTTTCGCTCCCCTCTGTCGCTCGCCCCTCTCGGTCAGCCCTTTCGCTCGCCCATGCGCGGCGCGCAGGACCGTGCGCGTTCCAGCCGAAGTGATCCAGCGGGCCGTGGCCTTTGCCGAGGTGCCAGCTCGAGGAACCCCGGACGGCAGTCGTCACGAAGGACTTGGCCTGCGATATCGCTTCGAGGAGGGGCTCACCGCGCGCCAGCAGCGCGGTGAGCGCTGCCGACAGCGTGCAGCCGGTCCCGTGGTCGTTGGACGTTGCCACCCGCGCAGCGTTGAGCACCACCGTCTGTGTGGGTCCTACCACGACATCGGACACCTCGTCACCGGGGATGTGTCCACCCGTGACGATCACCGCGCGTGCTCCTCGATCGCACAGGGCCCGGCCGGCGGAGATCATCGACTCCGTGTCGTCGACCGGCGCTGCTGTGAGCAGCGCCGCTTCGCGGATGTTGGGCGTGATCACCTCCGCATGGGGAATGAGCAGATCGACGTAAGCCTGCACGCCACCTTCGCCGAGAAGCGGGCGCCCGCTCGACGCGACGAGTACGGGGTCGACCACGAGATTCGGGAGCTCTCCCGCAGCTGCGCGGCGGGCCACCGCTTGAACATTCGCGACGGTCGCGAGCATGCCCGTCTTTACGGCAGCTACTGGTAGGTCGCTCAGCACCGCGGTTATCTGCAGGTCGACGAACCCCGAGTCGAGTGGCTCGACTCCGAGGACCTCGGAGGTGTTCTGGGCGGTAACGGCGGTGACGACGGTCGTCCCGAACACCCCGAGTGCCGCAAAAGTCTTCAGATCCGCCTGCAGGCCCGCGCCGGCGCCAGAGTCCGAGCCGGCGATCGTCATCGCCACCGGCGGGTTCAGGACTCTGCCCTGCCGTGCACGGGACGACGCACGAGAGGCCCGTTCACGGCCTGTATCGTAGAGGCGGCATCGGAGCGAGGGTGCCCGGAGTATGCAGGGCCAGCGTCGTCCCGGGCAGCCGCTCATCTCCGCCTGCAGCGTGGCCAACCACGAAAGCGATCGAGTGACGAGACAGCACTACCTGCAAAAGGGTCTGTATGTCCCCACTTTCGAGCACGACTCGTGCGGTATCGGGCTCGTGGTCGACCTGCACGGCCGGCGCAGCCACAAGATGATCGAGCAGGGCCTCGACGCTGTCGAGCACCTGGCCCACCGTGGAGCGTCGGGCGCCGAGGTCGCCACCGGCGATGGAGCGGGCATACTCACCCAGGTCCCACATCGGTTCCTCGCCGAGATGGCGGGCTTCGATCTGCCCGAGGAGGGCGCTTACGCGCCCGGGATCGTCTTCTTGCCCACTGACGCCGAGGATGCAGCCAAGGCCGAGCACCGCATCGAGGAGTTCGCCGCCGAGGAGCAGCTCGCCGTGCTCGGCTGGCGTGACGTGCCCGTCGAACCCTCGGGGCTCGGAGCATCTGCCCTCGCGTGCATGCCGAGGCTGCGCCAAGTGATCGTGGCGCGCGCACAGGACTCCGGAAAGGCGCAGCGCGAGTTCGACAGCACCCGAGCTCAGGCGCGTCGTGAGGTGAACCGGCACGGTGATTCGGTGTTGGCGCTCGACCGGCTCGCCTTCTGCTTGCGTAAGCGGATCGAGCACGAGCTCGACGGTGTCTACGTGGCGTCGCTTTCGGCACGCACGCTCGTGTACAAGGGCATGCTCACCGGGCACCAGCTGCGCAAGTTCTACCCGGATCTCTCGCACCCATCATTCGAGAGTGGCCTCGCGCTCGTGCACTCACGCTTCTCCACGAACACGTTCCCCTCTTGGCCGCTCGCCCATCCCTACCGTTACCTGGCGCACAACGGCGAGATCAACACCTTGCGCGGCAACCGCAACTGGATGCGCGCCCGTGAGGCGCTCATTCGGAGCGATTTGATCCCGGGTGACCTGGAGCGTCTGTTCTCGGTCTGCGACCCGCGAGGTAGCGATTCAGCCAGCTTCGACGAGGTGCTCGAGCTGCTTCATCTCGGTGGGAGGTCCTTGCCTCACGCGGTGCTGATGATGATTCCCGAGGCATGGGAGAACCACGGCTCCATGGACCCGGCCCGGCGGGCCTTCTACCGTTACCACGCCTCGCTCATGGAGCCGTGGGACGGGCCTGCGGCCGCGGTCTTCACCGATGGAACGGTGGCCGGTGGCGTCCTCGACCGCAACGGCTTTCGTCCGGCTCGTTTCTGGGTGACAAGCGACGGGCTGGTGGTGCTGGCCTCGGAGGTGGGTGTGCTCGACATCGACCCGAAGAAGGTCGTGCGAAAGGGACGTCTCGCACCAGGACGGATGTTCCTCGTGGACACCGCTCAGGGTCGCATAGTCGAGGACGCCGAGATAAAGGCGCAGTTGGCGTCGGAGCACCCCTACGCGCGATGGCTGGAGAAGTGTCAGGTCGCCTTCGAGGACCTTCCCCCGAGGGTGATGCTGACCCCCCAGCACGCGTCGGTCGTGAGCCACCAGCGTCTGTTCGGTTACACGAATGAAGAGTGTCAGATCATCCTCTCGCCGATGGCCAGGAACGGCGCGGAACCAATCGGCTCGATGGGGAACGACGCCGCCATAGCGGCGCTCAGTGACAAGCCTCGCCTCATCTACGACTACTTCGCCCAGCTCTTCGCCCAGGTGACGAACCCACCGCTCGACGCGATCCGTGAGGAGCTCGTGACCTCGAACCGCTCGAAGCTGGGCCCCGAGCAGAATCTGCTCGAGCCCACCGAGGAGTCTTGCCGCCAGATCATCCTTCCCTACCCGGTGATCGACAACGACGATCTGGCCAAACTGCGATACGTGAACGAGAACGGGGAGACGCCGGGCTTCCAGGCCTTCGCCATCGACGGGCTCTTCGATCCCACCGGAGGGGGTGCCGCGCTCGCGGCTGCCATCGCCGACGTGCGTCGGCGCGTGAGCACCGCCATCGCCCTTGGTTCGAACATCGTGATCCTCTCAGACCGGAACTCGGACAAACACATGGCGCCGATCCCCTCGTTGTTGCTCACAGCAGCGGTACACGCGCACCTGGTGCGCGAGAAGACACGTACGAGGGTGGGTCTCGTGGTCGAGAGCGGCGACGCGCGCGAGGTGCACCACATCGCCCTGTTGATCGGATTCGGCGCCTCGGCGGTGAACCCGTACCTGGCCCTCGAAACCGTGAACGACATGATTGCCACGGGCCTGCTCGAGCAGCTCACTCCCCGCCAGGCTCGAGCCAATTTCATGAAGGCGCTGGCCAAGGGTGTCATCAAGACCATGTCGAAAATGGGGGTCTCGACCGTTGCGTCGTACACCGGTGCCCAGATTTTCGAAGCTGTGGGTCTCGCCAGTGATGTGGTCGACGAGTACTTCACGGGCACGACGAGCCGTATCGAGGGGGTGGGCCTCGACGTGCTCGCACAGGAGGTAGCAGCGCGCCACCGACTGGCGCACCTCGAGAGGCCCACCGAGCGCGCTCACCGGGAGCTCGAGGTAGGTGGGGAGTACCAGTGGCGGCGCGAGGGCGAGTTCCATCTGTTCAACCCGCTCACGGTGTTCAAGCTGCAGCACTCGACGCGGGCCAACCGCTACGACATCTTCAAGGAGTACACGCGCCTGGTGGACGACCAGTCCGAGAAGTTCGCCACCCTTAGGGGACTGCTGCGGCTACGAGAGGGCGTGCTACCGCCCGTGCCGATAGACGAGGTGGAACCGGTGTCGGAGATAGTCAAACGCTTCTCCACCGGGGCGATGAGCTATGGGTCGATCTCCGCGGAGGCGCATGAGACCCTTGCGATCGCCATGAACCGCCTGGGCGGCAAGTCCAACACCGGTGAGGGTGGTGAGGACGCCGAGCGCTATACGTCCGATGCCAACGGAGACCTGCGTCGGAGCGCTGTCAAGCAGGTGGCCTCGGGGCGCTTTGGGGTGACCAGCGAGTACCTGGTGAACGCGGACGACGTGCAGATAAAGATCGCCCAGGGGGCCAAGCCCGGTGAAGGTGGGCAGCTGCCGGGGCACAAGGTGTACCCGTGGATCGCAAAGACCCGTTTCTCCACACCGGGGGTGGGACTGATCTCGCCTCCACCGCATCACGACATCTACTCGATCGAGGACATCGCTCAGCTGATCCACGACTTGAAGTCCTCCAACCCCCGGGCGCGCGTACACGTGAAGCTCGTGGCCGAGGTGGGGGTGGGCACGGTTGCCGCCGGAGTGGCCAAGGCCCACTCGGACGTGGTGCTGATCTCGGGCCATGACGGCGGCACGGGGGCGAGTCCGCTCAGCTCGATAAAGCACGCCGGGATCCCCTGGGAGCTGGGGCTGGCCGAGACGCAGCAGACCCTCGTTGCCAACGGCCTGCGGGACCGGATCGCGGTGCAGGTCGACGGGCAGCTGAAGACCGGGCGCGACGTGATCGTCGCAGCGCTGTTGGGTGCAGAGGAGTTCGGATTCGGCACCGCGGCTCTTGTCGTGTCGGGCTGTGTGATGATGCGCGTCTGCCACCTCGACAGCTGCCCGGTGGGGATAGCCACGCAGAACCCGGAGCTGCGAAAGCGTTTCACCGGGAAGCCCGAATTCGTCGAGCATTTCTTCGAGTTCGTAGCAGAGGAGGTACGTGAGTACCTGGCGATGCTCGGGCTTCGCTCGCTCTCAGATGGCGTGGGTCGCGTCGATCTGCTCGACTCGATGGAAGCGGTCGACCACTGGAAGGCCAAGGGCCTCGATCTGTCCCCGGTGCTCGCAGCACCCGAGCAAGGCCCGCCCACAGAGAGAATCTGCTGCAGGGAACAGGACCACGGTCTCGAGCGCGCGCTCGACCACCGGTTCCTCGACGCCTGCCGCCCGGCAATCGAGCGTGGAGAGAAGGTCTCCATGGAGCTCGCGATCACGAACGTCGACCGCACGGTGGGGACGCTCCTCGGCCACGAGGTCACCTCGGCGCGAGGCGCCAAGGGGCTCGAGGACGACACGATCTGCCTGACCTTCAGGGGATCGGCGGGACAGAGCTTCGGTGCGTTCGTACCTCGCGGGGTCACATTGCGCCTCTACGGCGATGCCAACGACTACTTGGCCAAGGGGCTCTCCGGAGGCCGCATCGTCGTGCGCCCGCCAGAGACGTCGCTGTTTGCGGCCGAGGACCAGATCATCGCTGGAAACGTGATCCTCTACGGTGCTACGGCAGGGGAGTGCTACGTGTCCGGACAGGTGGGAGAACGCTTCTGCGTGCGTAACTCAGGTGCGATGGCGGTGGTGGAGGGAGTTGGCGACCACGGCTGCGAATACATGACGGGAGGCCGGGTGGTCGTCCTCGGGCCCACGGGGCGCAACTTCGGTGCGGGTATGTCCGGTGGCATCGCCTACGTCTATGACCCGCAGCGTTGCTTCGCGGATCGGGTCAATTTCGACATGGTCGACCTCGAGCCCACCGACGAGGAGGACCGGCGCTTGTTGCTCGAGATGGTGACCTGTCACAGCACCGAGACCGGTTCGCAGCTCGCGCAGAGGCTGCTCGCCTCGTGGGGGCAAGCGGTCGGCGACTTCGTGAAGGTGATGCCGCGCGATTACCGGCGAGTGCTGGAGGCGACGCGCCAGGCGGTCGAGGCGGGAATGTCGGTGGACGAGGCGGTCATGGCCTCCGCCCACGGATAGGCGTACTGGTGGGCAAGGTCACGGGCTTCCTCGAGTACCCGCGTCGTCTGCCTGAGCGGCGTCCCGTGAAGGTGCGTGTGCGTGATTGGCGCGAGGTCTACGAACGGTTCGGCGAAGACGAGGCGCGCCGCCAAGGGGCGCGTTGCATGGATTGCGGGATCCCCTTCTGCCACGACGCCTGCCCGCTCGGGAACCTGATCCCGGAGTGGAACCACCTGGTGTACCGGGGGGACTGGTTCAACGCCGTCGAGCGCCTTCACGCCACGAACAACTTCCCCGAGTTCACAGGGCGGTTGTGCCCTGCGCCGTGCGAGGGCGCGTGCGTGCTCGGGATCAACGCCGATCCCGTGGCCATCGAGCGGATCGAGCAGGAGATTGCCGAGCGCGCATTCGAAGAAGGTTGGGTCACCCCGCAGGTTCCGGTCGAGCGGACGGGCAAGTCGGTGGCGATCGTGGGCTCGGGGCCCGCGGGCCTGGCCTGCGCGCAGCAGTTGACACGTGCAGGGCATCGGGTGGTGGTCTTCGAACGGGCGGAGAATCCCGGTGGATTGCTGCGATACGGGATCCCCGAGTTCAAGATGGAGAAGGCCGTGCTGGACCGCCGCCTGAGCCAGCTGCGTGCTGAGGGCGTCGAGCTCCGGTGTCGCACGTCGGTCGGCGTCGCGCGTGAGACGACGGAGCAGGTGGGAACCGAGCCATCACGGATCGAGCCGGGCAGGGGCCGGGGGCTTGGCTCGGCATGTGCTGCTGACGTGGAGGTGGTGTCGGCCGAGGCGCTGCTTGGGGAGTTCGAAGCACTCGTTGTAGCCGGAGGGGCGACGTTGCCGCGCGACCTCGTGATTGCAGGACGCGACCTTGGCGGTATCCACCTGGCGATGGACTACTTGAAGCTCTCAAACCTCGTTTGCGAGGGCGCGCTCGAAGTCTGTCCGATCAGCGCCGAGGGTAAGCAGGTGGTGATAATCGGGGGTGGGGACACCGGTGCGGACTGTCTGGGCACTGCGCACAGGCAGAGAGCGTCGAGCGTGCACCAGCTGGAGATCATGCCGCGCCCGTCCGAGATTCGGTCTGCTGACAATCCATGGCCCATGTGGCCGCTCATATTCAGGACGTCCTTCGCCCACGAGGAGGGCGGTGAAAGGCTCTATGGAGTCATGACGAACGAGTTCATCGGTGACTCGTCGGGGAACGTGAGCGCACTTCGGTGCCAACACGTGGAGATGAGGACCGAGGGGGGCTCGGTGCGCTTCGAGCCCGTACCCGGAAGCGAGCTCGAGCTCGAGTGCGATCTGGTACTGCTCGCCATGGGATTCACCGGTGCAGAGCGAGGTGGGATCGTCGGAGAGCTCGAGCTCGAGCTCGACCCGAGTGGGAACGTGGCGTGTGACTCGAGTTGGCAGACGACGCGCGAAGGGGTGTTCGTGTGCGGAGACATGGCTCGGGGTCAGAGCCTCATCGTGTGGGCGATCGCCGAGGGACGCTCGTGTGCTGCGAGCGTCGATCGTTGGCTCGTCGGGGACAGCGCACTGCCCGCGCCCTTGGTCCCCGGTCAGCTCGCTCTGCGCTGAGCTGTCGCGTGGCAGCGGGTCAGCCGAGTCAGTAGGCAGGCGGGTGGTCCAGAAGGCGCCGTGGGTTCTCGACGAGCATCGTGAGGATCTGCTCGTCCGTGACGCCGCGCTCGCGAAGCATGGGGAGCACGTCGTGGCTTATGTGCAGAAAGTGCCAGTTCGGCTGGGCTTGCATGATGAATTCGTCGTCGAACCAGTCGAAGTGACACGCCGAGTCGTGAGACAGCACGAGCTGGCGGGCAAGGCCGCGCTCGCACAGCTTGGCAACGGTGTCGACGCGCTGGGGTGTGGGGCAATGCGTGTCCAGGCCGAAGCGGTCCATCCCGAGCGTGGAGCCGGCGTCGGCGAGCTCCTGAAGGTAGTTGAGATCGACCGAATCCCCACTGTGACCTATCACGACCCGAGAGAGATCGACGCCCTCCTCTCGCAACACGCGCTGTTGATCGCACCCTCGTCTCGTTGCTGCATGGGTGTGTGTGGAGATCGGAAGGCCCGTGTGGCGGTGTACGTGGGCTACCGCCCGTAGCACCCGTTCGACCCCTGGAGTGAGGCCGGGTTCGTCGGTGCAGCACTTCAGGATCCCGGGGCGAACGCCGGAGCGGGCGATACCATTTTCGATATCATGGAGGAAGAGCTCCTCGAGCGCGTCGACGCCGCTCGGATTGAACGCCGGGCCGCGGAAGTCGAAGTAGTGCGGCAAGTCGTTGTATGTGTAGAGGCCGGTGGCCACGACGATGTTCAGGTCGACCTGCTCGGCCACCTCTTGGACGAGCTCGATGTCACGACCGAGCCCGACCACGGTCAGATCGACGATCGTGCCGATCCCCGCCTGGGCCAGTTCCCCGAGCCGGTCTACGGCCTGCGCGACGCGGGCATTTCGGTCGAATCCTGTCGGCCAGTTGTTGGCCACCTCGGTCGACAGGACGAAGACGTGCTCGTGCATGAGAGTCGGTCCGAGCATGCTGGCCTCCACCGGTCCACGTACCGTGTTCACCTGACCCATGGCGCCTCCCGGCAACCTTTCGCACCCGGCTCGTTGTCCATGATGCCCTGTAGGTGCTCGAGGTCGTGAACCACGTCTAGTCGCAAACAACGTCTATCAGTAGGACGCGGCAAGCGACAGCACTTCGGAGACGTAGGGCCTGGAATGGTTGTAGGCGTAGACGGCGCCGGGAATGTCCGTGCCGTTGGCCCCGCCGTTCGCGCACAGCAGGCGTGTGGCGGCATATGCCGCGTCGGTGGGGTCATAGGGGCTAGGGGGGTCCGCGCCCCCGGGCGGCACGGGCTCGTCGTACTCGCGAAAGATAGCCGGCTCGAACTGCATAGGACCCTCTGCCCCCGCGTAGTTGGCGCCCGAGTGCACTCCGGGAAGCTCGGAGGTGCCGTTGGAGGACTCGACCGTGCCGATCGCCGCCAACACGCTCCAGGGAAGACCCGGACAGGTCAGGGCGGCACGTTCGTAGAGGGCGAGCATCTGAGGGGGCACGCCCCTCGTTGCAGCGGAGCTCGGCGGCGAGCCGGGGACGAGCTCCGGGCCGATCGCACCGAGCCCGCCCAGCAGCCGTTCGTGCCCAGCGCCACGACGCCGAGCGTCATGCAGAGCACTGCAGCGCTGATCAGGACGACGGCGAGTGCTACTAGGCGCAGAGACGATCTCACCTGCTCGCCTCCGAAGCGCTGCGGACCATGTCCGGGCGCGCGGGTCGAGCGCCGCAGGGCACGGGCAAGGTCGTCGGACTCGGGTGAGCCTGGGCTCAGAGCGCACGGCGGGGCGCGGTCGAGACCCAAGACCGTCGCGTCCAACCGTCACTTCGAGTGGACCACGCGGGTGGCGGCACCGTCAAGGGCCTTGTCCCTCGCGGGTCTCAGATGCCCGGTGGATTCGATCGTCGGACCCACCGGCGGATTATCGGCGGAGCCTTGCAGCGGGGTATGATTTCAACGTGCGTAGCACGATGCAGGGGGGCGCCCTGCTGATCAGCGGGATCCTTCGCTATGGCCAGTACGTCTACGGCGACAGCGAGGTCGTGACCGCGCAGGCGGGCGGCTACCGGCGAGCGACCTTCTCCGAGGTGGGATCGCGTGCCGAGCAGCTTGCAAAGGCTCTGAAGCGTCTCGGTGTCGGCGACGACGACCGGGTGGGGACTTTCGCTTGGAACGAGCAGGAGCACCTGGAGGCCTATCTGGCGGTCCCGTCCATGGGGGCTGTCCTTCATACGCTCAACGTTCGTCTCTTCCCCGACCAGTTGGCCTACGTGGTGAACCACGCCGAGGACAAGGTCGTCATCGTCGATGCCTCGTTGGCCCCCCTGTTCGCGAGGGTGCGTGACGAGTGCAAGACGGTCGAGCACGTGATCGTCGTGGGTGAGGGCGACGTCTCGGGCCTCGGGAAGGTCCTGTCCTACGACGAGCTCGTCGCAGCCGAGAGCCCCGGCTACGACTGGCCGGTGCTCGACGAGACCCAGGCAGCGGCGATGTGCTACACGAGCGGGACCACGGGAATGCCCAAGGGAGTGGTCTACAGCCACCGGTCGACGTGGTTGCACTCCTTCGGGGGTATGTCGGCGAACGGCGTCGCCACCACCGAGCGCGACCGCGTGCTGCTGATCGTGCCGATGTTCCACGTGAACGGGTGGGTCATGCCCTACGTGGGGTTCTTCAGTGGAGCTGACCTGGTGATGCCCGAGCGCTTCCTGAGAGCCGAGACCCTATGCAAGATCATCCAGGATCAACGCCCCACGCTGTCGATCGGTGTGCCGACGATCTGGAACGACGTGCTGAACTACAGCATGACGCACGAGGTGGACCTGTCCTCGTTCCGGCGTCTGCACGTCGGCGGAGCTGCCGTTCCGCGGGCGATGCTGGAGGCCTACCAGGAGCGATTTGGTATTCGGATGATCCAGGGCTGGGGAATGACAGAGACGAGTCCTGTGCTCACGCTCAGCTTCCCCCCGAAGGGGACCGCCCCCGAGGAGGACATGGATTGGCGCGCCAAGACGGGACGGGTCGTTCCCGGGGTGGAGATCAGAATCGTCGGCGACGGCGACCAGGTGCTGCCGGCCGACGGTGTCTCGGTGGGGGAGTTCGAGGTACGCGGACCGTGGGTCACCGGGTCTTACTACAGAGACCCGAGCCCGGAGCGCTTCCACGACGGATGGCTTCGAACCGGCGACATCGGAACCCTCGATGCGAAGGGCTATATGCAGATCTCGGATCGCACGAAGGATGTGATCAAGTCCGGAGGTGAGTGGATCTCGTCTGTAGAGCTCGAGAACGAGGTGATGGCGTACCCGGGCGTGGTCGAGGCCGCGGTCATCGGTGTCCCCGACCCCCGCTGGGACGAGCGGCCGCTCGTAGTGGTGGTGCCGTCGGACGGCATGCATCTAGAGCCCGCGGACATGGTCACCTTCCTGTCGGATCGTGTGCCGCGCTGGTGGTTACCCGAGCGGTGGGCGTTCGTGGAGGAGTTGCCCAAGACCTCGGTGGGCAAGTTCGACAAGAAAGTGCTACGTGCGCGCGCTGCAGAAGGCGGCTTCGAGGTGCAGCAGGTGGACTTGTCCTCGCACTTCCGCTGAGAGCGTTGGGAGTAGAGGACCTCGCCGAGCGTCTCTCGGCGATCGCCGAAGAGCTCGGTGACCTGGCGTTCGACCGCCTGCGAGAAGCGTCGGCCTCGGTGAGCCACGAGGGTGGTCCTGATCCGGCTCTCGTGGCCGAGGAGAAGCGCATCACCCGAGCGCGAAGAGCGGTGGAGAAGGCCGCCTCGCTGTTGGGAGAGGAGAAGGTCACAGACAGCTGACGCGTTCAGGCTGACGCGTCCGGGCAGCTGATGCGTTCAGGCTCGTGATGACTTCAGGCTGATGAGTTTAGGCCAATGCGCTCAGGCCAGTGCGTTCAAGCCAGTGCGTTCAGGGCATCGATGAGCTGGCGCAGGCGCCCGTAGTGCACGCGGTCGAAACGAAACGCAAGGCGTGGGAGCTCTAGGTGGTCGTCGCTGGATCGCTCGGGTGCGAGCGGCTTGGTCGGTCGGATCGTTCCGCTGACCACGATGTCACCGAAGCAATCGTTCAATTGCGACAGCTGAGCGCGCGTCGGTAGCTTGCGAAGACGCACGACGAGCAGGTCACCCACCCAACGGACCGAGTGGTAGTTGCGAAAGAAGCCGAGCAGCTCTCGCGCCGCCTCCTCGACGTCGGCGGTTATCTTGTACAGGGAATGGTCATCGGCCTCCACCAATCCGCGTGAGGCCACTTCCTCTTCCACGAAGCGTTTCCATCCCTTCCAGTAGGTGCCCTGCGGGACGTCCAGTAGCACCAGCGGCGCCGGCTGCGCCTTCCCGGTCTGCAAGAGCGTGAGCAGCTCGAAGGACTCGTCCAAGGTGCCGAACCCCCCGGGAAGCACGGCATAGCCGTCGGACTCCTTTATGAGCATGAGCTTTCGCGTGAAGAAGTAGCGCATCTCGACGAGCTTGGGGTCCTGGGCGATGAACGCGTTCGCACCCTGCTCGTGGGGAAGGCGAATGTTCACGCCGAGAGAGCGGGATTGCCCGGCACCCTCCATTCCGGCGGCCATGATGCCGGGGCCGGCACCCGTGACGACCATCCACCCGTGACCCGCCATGCGCTGTGCGAGCTCGCGCGCCTGCATGTACAGGGGATCCTCCGAAAGAGTCCGGGCCGAACCGAAGAACGTGACCTTGCGTGCGTCGCGGAAAGGCCGGAACACCTTGAAGGCCTCCGCCATCTCGGCCAAAGCCGCGCTGGCGAGCTTCAGGTCCAAGGCGTCTGTGCGCTCCTCGGCGAGGTGGACAACGGTGCCGAGGATGGCCTCGTACAGTCCCCGCCGAGCGCTGACCCCTATCGAGTTGAGCAACTCGTCGACGAGGCGTTTGTGCCGCGGGTCGAGCTCCTCTTCGGGTGTCACCGTCTCGACACCAGCAGTGTCGGCGGCAAGCTGCGGGAGGGCCTCCTTCACCTGGCCAGCATATTGTCCGCGGGTGCAGTGCTCGGGGGCGAAACGGCGTATCGCGTCAGACGCCTTGGGCTGCGAGGCGGTCGACGAGCCAGAGCACGTGTTCGGCGTGCACCCGGGCGGCAGGCAGGTCGGTACCGGCCTCGAGGGCCCGTAGCGCGTCGCGCTTGGACTGCCCCGACACTGTGAAGACCACCAGGCGAGCGCGGGAGATGGCCTCGAGCGTGAGCGTCACACGCCGATGAGGGTTTCGCTGGCGGGGGTCCGAGGACCGGGTCACCAAGGTGCCGGAGGGAGCGTCGAGGGCGGGGGAGCCGGGGAAGAGAGAAGCCGTGTGACCGTCGGGGCCCATGCCGAGGTGGACGAGATCGAGCGCAGGCATCTGTTGGAGCATCCGCTGGTAGGAGACGACGTCCTCGCACGACATAGGGCGGAACGAGCCGACAGGGGCCACGCGTTCGAGCAGCGCCTCGCGCACGAGACGCTGGTTCGCGTCGGGGTCGTCTGCAGCGACGCATCTCTCGTCACCGAGAAGGACGTCGACCGAGGCCCAGTCGATGGCCTTCGTACCGACGTCGGCCAACTTCTCGTAGCAGCGCCGAGCCGTGGGGCCACCGGAGAGCACGAGGACGAAGCGCGGGTCGGGTCTCGTCGCGAACGCGCCCAGAACCACGTCGGCGAACGCAGATGCGACATCCTCTACGACGCGACATCCTCCATGACGCGTCACGGATGGCGCCACTGACGTTGGTCTCGCGCCAGCAACAGGTCGGCCTCGCGCGGGCCCCAGCTTCCTGCGGGGTAGCGGGCAAGGGGGACACCATCGTCGTTCCATGCCTGGAGGAACGGGTCGACGACGCGCCATGCCTGGGACACCTCGTCGGTGCGGATGAACAGGGTCGCGTCGCCGATCATCGCGTCATGGAGCAATCGTTCGTAGGCGTCGGCGTTGGTGCCTCCGAAGGCCCGCGCGTAGGAGAAGTCCATGTTCACCGAACGCAGGCGGAAGGCTTCTCCCGGCACCTTGGCTCCGAAGAGCAGGCAGATGCCCTCGTCGGGCTGGACCCGGATGACGAGTTCGTTCGGGCGCAGGTCACGCGCCAGGCGTCCGCCGAAAGCGAGGTGGGGGACCCTGTGGAACTGCGTTGCCACCTCGGTAACGCGCGCGTTCAGACGTTTGCCGGTGCGGACGTAGACGGGAACCCCCGCCCAACGCCAGTTGTCGACGGCGAGCTGCATCGCCACGTAGGTCTCGATGACGCTGTTCGGATCGACGCCCTTCTCCTGGCGGTAACCAGGCACCTCCTGGTCGCCGATACGCCCAGCTGTGTACTGCCCGCGCACAGCCGTGCCCACGGCTTCCTTCGCGTCGGCGACGACGACGGCCCTGAGGAGCTTCACCTTCTCGTCACGGATTCCTTGTGCGTCGACGGTGGCGGGTGGCTCCATCAGTGTGAGAGCCAGCACCTGCATGAGATGGTTCTGGACGATGTCGCGAAGCGCTCCTGCATGTTCGTAGAAGCCGCCGCGGTGCTCCACTCCGAGCTGCTCGGCCACTGTGATCTGGACGTTGTCGACGTAACGGCGGTTCCAGACGGGTTCGAATATGGCGTTCGCGAACCTGAGGGCGAGGAGGTTCTGGACGGTCTCCTTGCCCATGTAGTGGTCGATGCGGAAGATCTGCGACTCTTCGAAACCCGCGTGGAGCGCGTCGTCGAGCACCATGGCGCTCGCGAGGTCGTGCCCATAGGGCTTCTCGATGACGAGGCGAGCGAAGCTTCCTCCTTCTCCTGGGCGGTTGCAGCCGTGTTCGGCCAGTGCCGAGGCCACCACTGCGAAGAGATCGGGGATCGTGGCTAGGTAGTAGACGCGATTGCCCGAGGTCCCGAAGTGTCGGTCCGCCTCGGCGAGGGCCTTCTTCAGCCGGTCGAAGGTGTCCTTGTCCGCGTAGTCGCCGGGGACATATCGGAAGCGCTTCACAAGCTCGGGCCAAAGCCCCCCGGCCGGAGCGCTGTCGAGGACCGTCTTCTGGAATTCCTCGTCGCTCCACGCGGTGCGAGCGACCCCGATCATCGTGAAGCCGTTCGGCAGGATGCCGTGTTCGCACATGGCGGCTATCGCCGGTACGAGCTTGCGTGCGGTGAGGTCACCTGAGGCTCCGAACACGACGAGTGCCAGCGGTGGGGGAGGCTCCACCCTGTCGGGCTCGTCGGAGGGCTCGTAGTCGTCTTGGGCGTTCAAGACGTCTCTCTCACGGGCGCGCGACCTTTGGCGTTTCGCCCCTCGGTGCATCGGCGGGTTCGTTCAGCACGGCATGTCCGCCGAATTGATTGCGCAAGGCGGTCAGGAGACGGTTCGAGAACGCATCAGGCTCTCGTGAGGCGAAGCGCTGGTAGACAGAGGCGCTGATCACCGGAACGGGCACCGAGCGCTCCAGGGCCTCCCGCACGGTCCACCTCCCCTCTCCGGAGTCGACGACATAGCCCTCGATCTTCTCGAACCCCGAGCCCGGCGTGAGTGCGCGCTCGGTGAGCTCGAGCAGCCAAGACCGGACCACCGAGCCGTAGCGCCAGATCGAGGCGATCTGGTGGAGGTCCAAGTCGAACTCATGGGCGTGGTCCATGAGTTCGAAGCCCTCCGCGTAGGCCTGCATCAGCCCGTACTCGATCCCGTTGTGGACCATCTTCACGAAGTGGCCGGCACCGACGGGGCCGACGTGCGCGTACCCACCGTCGGGGGCAAGCGCGACGAACACCGGCTCACACGTGGCGACGGCCTCCTTCGTGCCTCCGACCATGAGGCAGTAGCCCTCGCTGAGCCCCCATACGCCTCCGGAGGTCCCGGCGTCTAAGAACCCGATCCCGTTCTCTGCCAGGGACTCGGCAGTGGGCCGAGCGTCGTGGTAGTCGGAGTTCCCGCCGTCGATGACGACGTCGCCTCGGGCCATTAGACCCTTCAGGGTGGCGATGGTGCTGGTGGTGGGGTCTCCGGCGGGCACCATCACCCAGGCGACGCGCGGTGGGTCGAGTTTCGTGACCATGTCCTTCAGGCTGGGAGCCGTTTGAGCACCCTTGGTTGCCACCGACTCGCGCGCTGTAGCCGAGACATCGAACGCGACGACCTCGTGGCCCTTCTCGACGAGGCGTTGGGTCATGTTCATTCCCATCTTGCCCAGCCCCACCATGCCGATCTTCATGTCGAGCTCCTCTGTGTGTGTCGGTTCTCGGCGGGCTCGGGACGGCTCAGGCGATCTCGGCCAAGTCGTCCACTGGGACACGCAGCACGCGCCGTCCGTGTGCAACGAGGCTGCGGTAGTCGCCCACGCTCTGTGCGGCGATGAGCGTGGCGAAGTCGTACGGCTTGCCCGGCACGGGCACTTCGGGTCCGTACGTACGCGAGACGATCTGGACGGCCACCACCGAGGCGGGACCGCCCTTGTGGAGTTGCCCCGTGGAGTGCAGGAAGCGCGGTCCATAGCCAGCGGTCACCGGCGCGCCGGAGAGGTGGTCGCGAACGGCACGCCGCAGCGTCTCGAGCTCGGCGTCGTGACCGTAGGGAAGGTAGGCCTGCAAGGACACGTAGTCGCCACGACGGAAGGTGTCGGCCAGCCAGGCGAAGACGCCACTCGGATCGCGTGCTTCGAGCTCCGGTAGCGGCAGGTGGTCCAGCACGTCGTTCGTATTGTGTTTGGATTCGGCCACGTCGGGCTCGTCGAACGGGTCGATACCCAAGACGTGGCCGCACAGGGCTACTGCCACCTCCCATCGGAAGAACTGCTCTCCCAGGTCCGCCGGCTCACTCAGGTGCAGCTGGACCACGTGCCGGTCGGGTCCTGTCTCGGGGGTCGTGGTGGGGACGGGGACGCAGCCTGTGCCCTGCTTGCCGGTCGACTCGGCGACGAGCTGTTCGACCCAGAGACCGAACGCCGCGTAGGCATCGGGAAGCTCGATCGTCAGCTTGTCGCGCCCTGCTCTGGCCCCCTCGCCCGTGGTCATGCCCAGGGCTGCAGCCTCGACCAGGTCGGTCGAGCGCGCGCGTGCACACAACTGCTCGACGTCGTAGCCGATCAACGCGGCCGGGACCATGCCGAAGTACGACAGCACCGAGTAACGACCCCCGATGTCGGAAGGGTTCTCGAAACACCGAGCGAATCCGCGCTCGGTGGCAAGCTCGGCGAGCGGTGTACCCGGATCGGTCACGACGGCGTATCTCGAGGGATCGGGCAACCGTGACCACGCGTAGGCGAGCAGCGCGTTCGGCTCGAGGGTGGTACCGGACTTCGAGGACACGAGCACGAAGGCGTCGGAGAAGTCGAGGGAGCTGACGGTGACGGGATGAGTGGTGTCACACACGACCAGCCGCCGAGCGGCACCATGGTCGCCCGCCTTTGCGAGACCTGCGCCTCTCGCCGCTTCGAGCACTGCTGGACCCAACGACGAGCCTCCCATCCCGAGCAGCACGACCGTTTGTTGTTCGATGCCGCGCGCCCAAGCACGGAGGTCGGCCGCTTCGGTCTGCATCTGCCTGGGAGCCTCGAGCCAGCCGAGGCGTGTGGGGGACACGTTGCCCGCCGGCCACAAGCTGCGGTCCCGTCCTTCAAGGCGGTCGAGAAGGACCTTGGCGTCGTCGCTCATTTCGGTGATCTCGGGCGCCCCGACGCTAGAGCTTGCGCCTTGTCGGTGAGGAGCTGCATGACCTCTTCGAAGGACTTCGCGAAGCTGGAGACGCCCTGGGTCTCGAGGGTGAGCGCCACCTCGCCCATGTCCACACCGAGCTCGCCGAGACGGTCGAGGACTCGCCTGGATTCGTCGGGATCGGCGTCCACGGTTCTCGACACGGTGCCGTGGTCCAAGAACGCCTCGACCGTCTGGTCCGGCATGGTGTTGACCGTGCCGGGACCTATGAGAGTGTCCACGTAGGCGAGATCGGGATAAGCAGGGCTCTTTGTCGAGGTCGAGGCCCACAGAGGCCGTTGCACCGTGGCGCCCTTGGCCGCGAGAGCATTCCAGCGTGGCCCCGAGAACCGGCTCTTGAAGAGCTCGTAGGCGGTCCGTGCCTGCGCGACGGCCGCCTTCCCGCGCATGGCGAGCGCCTCGTTCCGCATACCGGGTTCGTCGTACGCTCGTTGACCCTTGCCGGCGGGGTCGGCCAGTCGTTCGAGACGTCGGTCCACCTCGGTGTCGACCCGGCTGACGAAGAAAGAGGCCACGCTGTGCACCGCCGAGAGATCCTCGGTCCCCGACGCGACGGCGTCCTCGAGCCCTCCGAGGTAGGCATCGATGACCTCCGAGTAGCGCTCCACGCTGAACAGCAGCGTGACGTTAATGTTTCGCTGTTCGGCGATCATCGCTCGAATGGCGGGAAGCCCCTCGGCGGTCCCGGGTATCTTCACGTACAGGTTGGGCAAAGCGATGAGCTCGTGGAGATGCCTGGCCGCCTCGATCGTAGGCTCGGTGTCGTAGGCCAACGCCGGTGCAACCTCGATGGAGACGAACCCGTCGGTCTGCTGCGACGCGTCGTGCACCGGACGAAGCACGCCGAGCGCCTCGGTGATATCTGTGATCGTCATCTCCCAGTAGGCCTCTTCGACGCTGTGGCTCGCCAAGAGGTCTCCGAATTGCTCGTCGTAGTCGTGGCCACCCTCGATCGCCTTGGCGAAGATGGTCGGGTTCGAGGTCACTCCCCTGATGCCCTTCTCGACGAGGCCGATGAGCGTTCCGTCGCGCAAGGCGGAGCGGCGGATGTTGTCGATCCAAGGGCTTTGGCCCTGCTGTTCGTAGAGATCGTGCAATGTCGTCATGGCGTTCGGTCTCCTAGCGCCTGCGGCGTTTGCGGGCGCAGCTGGTGTCCGGCCCTCCTCCACAGGGCGCGAGCTCGCTCAGCGACGTTGTCGGGCGTATAGCCGAAACGAGCGAACAGCTCCGCGGCAGGTGCGGACGCGCCGAAACGGTCGATGGCGACGACGTCGTCGGCGAAGCGCTCCCATCCGAAGGATGTGGCAGCCTCCACGGCCAGTGTGGGCACGCCTTCGGGGAGGACACTGTCGCGATACGCGGCGTCTTGGCGATCGAAGAGGTCCCACGACGGGAGCGAGACCACTCTCGCGGCGAGCCGTTCGTCCGCGTCGGTGTCGGCCAGCAGGGCGGCTGCCTCCAGGCACACATGGACCTCGCTGCCCGAAGAGACCAGGACCAGCTCGGGTACGCCGCCAGGTGCCTCGGCGAGCACGTACCCGCCCCGGCGGACGCCGTCGAATGCCTCTGCGGTCCCCTCGAGCACCGGGAGGGCCTGCCGCGAGAGGACGAGGCCGGTGGGCCCGTCGGAGTCGACTGCGATCCGCCAGGCGTGCGCGCACTCGTTGGCGTCTGCGGGCCGGATGAGGCGTAGCCCTGGCATCGCCCGCATCGAGGCCAGGTGCTCGACCGGTTGGTGAGTGGGGCCGTCCTCGCCAAGCCCGATCGAGTCGTGCGTCCAGGAGTAGATGACGTGCGCCTCGCTCAATGCGGCCAGGCGCACGGCAGGGCGCATGTAGTCGCTGAAGATGAAGAAGGTCCCTCCGATCGGGAGCACGCCCCCGTGCAGAGCGAGACCGTTCATCACCCCGCCCATTGCGTGTTCGCGTACCCCGTAGTGGACCTGGGTGCCCTCCGGAGATCGGGAAGACTGGTCGACAGCGTCCTCGAGCTTCACGCCCGTGTTCCGTGTGAGATCCGCCGCCCCGACGAACAGGCCGGGGATCAGCTCAGCGGACGCCTCGATGCATTGGTTCATCGCCAGGCGCGTCGCCAGCTTCGTGCCCGGCTCGAAGGTCGGGAGCTTTTCGGTCCAACCCTCGACGCCGCGCCCGGCCTGGCAGGCCTGCCACACAGCGCCGTCACCTTCCCAGGCGTCGAAGCGGTCGTTCCACTCCTGACGCAACTTCCGACCGTGGGCGACGCAGCGTCGGTAGAAGGCGACCACCTCCTCCGGCACCCAGAAGCGCTCGTCGGGTGGCAGCCCGAGGATCTGCTTGGTCCTACAGACCTCCTCCTCGCCGAGCGGGTCCCCGTGTGCCGCGGCGGTGTCCGTCTTTCCCGGCGAAGGCCAGCCGATGTGGCTACGAAGCACGATCATCGACGGTCTGTCCTCGACTGCCATCGCCCGGCGTAGCGCTGCTTCGAGCGCTTCGGTGTCGTTGGCGACCTCGCCGATGTCCTCGGTGTGCCAGCCGTAGGCTTCGAAGCGTCTGGAGACATCGTCGGAATACGCGAGCTCGGTAGGGCCGTCGATCGAGATGTGGTTGTTGTCGTACACGCAGACGAGCCGTCCCAACCCGAGATGGCCCGCCAGCGAAGCTGCCTCGTGGCTGAGTCCCTCTTCGAGGTCACCGTCGGAGCAGATGACGAAGGTGCGGTGATCCACCAGCTCGGCACCGAAGCCGGTCCGCAGCCACCGCTCGGCGAGAGCGAGCCCGACTCCGTTGGCCAGGCCTTGGCCGAGCGGACCCGTAGTCACCTCCACGCCGGCGGTGACATGGATCTCGGGATGCCCAGGGGTCCGGCTGTCCCATTGTCGGAATTGCTTGAGATCGTCGAGCTCGAGGCCGTACCCGGTCAGATACAGCATCGAGTAGAGGAGGATCGAGGCATGGCCTGGCGATAGCACGAAGCGGTCTCGATCGGACCAGCTCGGGTCGCTGGGATCATGGCGCAAGATCCGCGTGAACAGCACGTGGGCCAGCGGAGCGAGTGCCATGGCGGTGCCGGGGTGGCCCGAGTTGGCCCGCTGGGGCGCGTCCATGGCCAGCCCCCTGACGACGTTGATCCCAAGTTGTTCGAGGTCGAAGTCGTCCACGACGCCACCGTACCTGCTGTCCTCACCCACTTCGCGCCCCCTCGACGTCCGGTGCTCTGTCCGTCGACTCCTTCGACGATCCCTCCTCGGCGTGGCGGTGACAGCCGATCGGATCGGCGATCACCGCGGGTCGCGAAAGAGCGCTAAGGACACCGTGAAGCCGTGCACGAAGTTGCGCCCGCCGACCGGTCCGATCTCGCCAGCTGCGAAGAACCCAGCGGTGGGGACGCGACCGACCGACTCGGCCAGCACTCCCACGTCGTGGTGAGGCTCCTCGAACATCGCGGTTCCCCTGCTGTTGCAGGTGAATACGAGCGCGCCGTCAGCCCGCCGGCCTTCGAGCATCGAGCGGAGGTCCTCGTCGGCAGATCGAGGGTCACGTAGGTGGAACTGCACCGTCGTGCCGACCGGCACGATCTCGTTCACTGCCAGAGCACCGGCGTTACGGTCCACGCCGACCACGTTGTGGACGAGGAAGTCACCGCGCTCGAAGCGATCGCGGTGCTCGTCGATCACGCGGCCGACGTGCAGGCCTCCCTCCTCGAGGAGGCTGAGGTCGTGCTCCGACAGCGAGCGATGCGCCTGGGTCAGGAGCCGCTCGAGGGCGGGACGACCTGCGAGCTCGGCTATGACATTGCGCTCAGCCTTGGTGACCACGAGGGGATCGCCGAACGGACGGCATCCTTGAGAGACCACGGTGTCGATTTCGACGCCGGGCCCGAGGATCACTCCGACGGCGCCTGAGCTCGTTACGCGGCGTCCACTGGCCAGGCGGTTGCCGCCCGGGCCGCGGGCGGCGGAGGCCATTCCCCCCAGGACCCGCAGACCCGGGTGACGGGCGGCGATCTCGTCCAGGAATTGCTCCACAGGAAAGCTGTAGGGATCTGCTACGAGCAAGAGGAGCTGGGGGTCGAAGGGAATGTCGGCTGGCCACCTGGAGGCAGCTGCCTCATCGGACGCTGCGGGGAAACTCGGCTCGAGCAGAAGCGGGAGCAACGGACCAGTGCGGGCTGCGAACAGCGAGACCGCAGCGGACCGCTCGACCTCACGATGGGGGCCGATGACCGATTGCGCAGCGCACCCCACCAGGACGAGGGGATTGAGCACTTCGTCGATGGTCACGATCGCGTCCTCGAGAGCGCCGGCGTGCGGAGGGGTGACGAAGACCAGTGCGAGGTCCGGGCGTTCGCCCAGGCGCTCGAGGACAGCCCCGGTCACCTCTCCCACGGCGTGGGCGGTAATAGGGTGCTCGCTCATGGCTGCGGCGAACGGCATCGAACCCGACGCTAACGGGGCAGCGATCGGTGCTTGCCAGTGTGTGCCGCCGCGGGGGAGGATGGCCGCCCACAGCAGCGGCGGCTAGGAGAGACGTGGCGCACGGTCGTGGCAAGCAAGCTTCAGGTCGAGCCCAGCGAGGCATGAGCGCTGCCGGGGGCGATTTCTTCGGGCTGGTCGTCGACTACGCGAAGCAGGAGACGCTCGGCCCGGTGAGGGGCCTCGCGCGCTTCGTGGCATTCGGCGTGCTCGGGTCCGTCATGCTGTCGGTGGGAGTCGTCGTCCTCCTAGTGGCGCTCTTGCGGGTCCTCCAGACGGAGACGGGCACCACTTTCGGTGGCAAGCTCTCGTGGCTGCCGTATGTGATCATCGCGGGAGCAGCGCTGTTGCTGGGAGCTCTGGCCGGATGGCGCATCACCAAGGGCGCCGCCGCGCGAACGGCACGACGGGTCGACGACGAACGGAGGAGCTGACGTGACGGCGACGGCGAGGATCACGCGTGACGACCTGGAGTTGAAGTTGCGGGAAATCTCGGGCGACCTCGAGGACAAAGTCGAGTCACAGAAGGCGAAGTTGTTGGCCGGGGCGGTGACCGGGGTGCTCGTGATCGCCGTCCTCGCTTATCTTCTGGGCCGCCGGCGCGCCCGCAAGCCGGTGGTGGTCGAGCTCAGGAGAATGTGATGGACCGCCTGCTCGGCAAGCTCGTGTCGCGGGGGTTGCGGCGTGGGATACGAGGAGAACCGTTGTGGCTTGCGGTGGGCGTGGGGGCGTGGCTGTGGCGCCGGGCGCGAAACACAACACCTCGGACTATCTGGACCGGCAGGGTCGAGCCCGGCAAGCAACTCCTCGTGACCATGTTGGACCCCGGGGCCGAGAACATGACGGAGCGGGCCTGAAGCTCTCTGGCGGCCATGAAGAATTGTTGCGGGTGCGCTGGAGCCTGCTCCTAGGGGAATGGTGACTGGTCCCTCGAAGGTGCCCCGTGGCGCGTTGTCGGCCGGAGAGCGAGTCTTGCTCGTCGACCAGAAGCACCGCGGCTACCTCACGACCCTCACATCCGGCCACATCTTCCACACCCATGCGGGCATGCTCGCCCATGACGACGTGATCGGCATGGCAGAGGGGTCGCAAGTGCTCACGTCCACGGGGAGGCGCTTCCTGGTGGTACGGCCGACGCTGGCGGATGTCGTGTTGAAGATGCCTCGTGGCGCGCAGGTGATCTACCCGAAAGACCTCGGGGCGATACTGCTGGCCGCTGATGTCGGGCCGGGAATGCGCGTGCTCGAGGCCGGAGTCGGTTCGGGGGCGTTGTCCATGGCGATGCTGCGCGCCGGAGCGGAGGTGGTCGGCTACGAGATGCGGGCCGACTTCGCCAGACGTGCCCGGGCCAATGTGGTCGAGTGGGTCGGCGACGACGCGCCGTACGACGTGGTCGAGCGCGACGTGTACGAGGGCATAGAAGAGAGTGACCTCGACCGGGTCGTCCTCGACCTCCCTGAGCCTTGGCGGGTGCTACCTCACGCAGAACAGGCCCTGCGCCCCGGAGGGATCCTTCTTGCGTACCTCCCTACGATCAACCAGGTCTCCGCACTTCGGGCAGCCATGACCCGGAGCCGCTTCGCAATGGCAGAGACGTCGGAGTTGCTACGGCGCACCTGGCACGTGGAGGAGCGGTCGGTGCGTCCCGACCACCGGATGGTGGCGCACACCGGCTTTCTCACCACCGCCAGGTTGCTCGCGCCGACCGGCTGAGGGTCGGCGAAGGGCCGGCGAAGGGTCGGCGAAGTGCCGGCGAAGGGTCGGCGAAATCAGCCTTGTTCGATGAAGATGCACTCCCCGGGGCACTCCTCGGCTGCTTCGGTGACGGCGTCTTCTGAGTCTTCAGGGACAAAGGCCATGCCTGCGGAGCCGCCGGGGTCGTTCTTCACCTGGTCTGATTCCTTCACGTAGGCCAGGCCGTCGTCGAGGAGGGTGAACACAGCCGGCGCGATCTCCTCGCACAGGCCGTCCCCGGTGCACAGATCCTGGTCGATCCAGACCTTCATCGATTCGCCTCTCGCCTGGTACCCAGGCAGGCCGTCTTGGACGGTGACGACGCGCCGATCGAGGTGTCAACTGTGTGCACCTCGGCTCCCGGGCGTCACGCCGTGTGCGGTGTGCAGCGCCTGTTGCCACCCAACGGCCGGCTAGGTGTGGTAGCCAGGCAGCTTACCGTTCGCTCTTACGTGCTCGGGCCGTGATTGGGATGGCACAAGCCACAGGAAGACGAGGTGAAGAACGAAGGGCCGAAATACCAACGCCCACGCCCGGCATCAGGGCGCGCCCCATCAGGCACACGGGAGTGTATGGTCCCGACACGAGGCTGCAGCTAGCTCGAGGGAGGTGGTCCCGACGGCGGAATCAGAGGATCGACAGCAGCTGGCGCTACGCGAGGAGATCGAGCGCGTGCGGGAGCGTTCCCACCACGCTGAGGAGGAGGTCGCTCTCCTGCGTCGGCGCCTGTCCGAAGGGCCGGGAAGGGTGCAGTCCCTCGAAGAGCGCCTGCTGGAGAGCAAGGGCCAGCTAGCGCAGGCGGTCTCGCAGAACGAGAAGCTCACCTACACCCTCCAGCAGGCGAAGGAGCACATAGCCGCCTTGCGAGAGGAGGTGGACAAGCTCACCCAACCTCCGAGCGCCTACGGCACCTTCCTCCACGCCAATGATGATGGAACCGTCGACGTGTTCTCAGCAGGCCGCAAGATGCGCGTCGCCGTGCACCCGGAGATCGATCCGTCCGGCCTTCGTCGTGGCCAAGAGGTTGTGCTGAACGAGTCGTTCAACGTCATCCTCGCCCGCGAAGGGGAGGACTCCGGTGAGGTCGTCACCTTGAAGGAGATCCTCGAGGATGGTCGCCGGGCGATCGTCTACGCCCGTGCCGACGAGGAGAGGGTTGTGGAGCTCGCAGACAACCTCCTCGACGTCCATCTGCGCGCCGGCGATGCGGTGCTCATGGAGACTCGTTCCCAGCTGTTGGTCGAGAAGCTACCGCGCCCGGAGGTGGAGGAGCTGGTCCTCGAGGAAGTGCCGGATGTCACCTACGCAGACGTGGGCGGGCTCGATTCCCAGATAGAGGCCATCACCGACGCGGTCGAACTCCCGTACCTGCACAGAGCATTGTTCAACGACTATCGCCTTCCGGCAGCGAAAGGCATCCTTCTGTACGGTCCACCTGGCTGCGGCAAGACCTTGATCGCCAAGGCCGTGGCCAATTCGCTGGCGAAGAAGGTCGCCGAAGTGACCGGGAATGCCAACATCAGCAGCTACTTCCTGAACATCAAGGGCCCGGAGCTGTTGAACAAGTACGTGGGCGAGACCGAGCGCCAGATCAGGCTGGTGTTCCAGCGTGCTCGCGAAAAGGCCGAGGAGGGCGTGCCGGTCATCGTCTTCTTCGACGAGATGGACTCGTTGTTCCGAACACGCGGCACGGGGATCAGCTCCGACATCGAGTCGACTATCGTCCCGCAGCTCCTCGCTGAGATCGACGGGGTGGAGACGCTACGAGACGTGATCGTCATCGGCGCGTCGAACAGAGAGGACCTGATCGATCCTGCGATCCTGCGCCCCGGCCGGCTCGACGTGAAGATCAAGATCGAGCGCCCCAACGAGCAGGCGGCCACCCAGATCTTCGCCCGTTACTTGACGGCCGACCTCCCGCTCGAGGCGAGCGAGGTGGAGGATCTCGGTGGGGGAGACCCGAACAAGGCGGTTCGGGCGATGATCGAGAAGACCGTGGAGGAGATGTATCGCGCTGACGACGAGAACAAGTTCCTCGAGGTCACCTATCAGAACGGGGACAAGGACCTGCTGTACTTCCGGGACTTCGCTTCGGGAGCCATGATCGAGAACATCGTTCGCCGGGGCAAGAAGCTCGCCATCAAGCGAGAGATCGCCGGTCAAGGCAAGGGCGTACGTACCTCGGACCTGTTGGAGTCGATACGGCGCGAGTACAAGGAGAACGAGGACCTGCCGAACACCACGAACCCCGATGACTGGGCGCGGATATCCGGCAAGAAGGGCGAGCGCATCGTCTACGTGCGCACCCTGCTCGCCAGCGCGGACGAGACGACGGGCGGCCGTTCGATCGAGCGGATGGGCACGGGTCAGTACCTCTGATAGAGATCGCGGACCCCCCGCTGATGGAGCCTGTTCGGCGGCGACGGGTACTAGGGTCGGCGCAGTGGCAGTAACGAAGATCTGCGGCATGGAGACCGAGTACGGCATCCATCACGCCGGGGCTGAAGGCAATCCGGTCGCCTCTTCGTCGCTGCTGGTGAACGCCTACATCTCCGACCTCGCGCGGGTGGATTGGGACTTCGAGGACGAGATGCCGGGCAACGACGCGCGTGGGTTCGCCAGAGAGGGGGCACTGCCTCCCGAGGTGGAGACGCATCTCGTGAACACGGTCTTGACGAACGGGGCTCGTTACTACGTGGACCATGCTCACCCGGAGTTCTCCACACCCGAATGCTCGGATCCTCTGGAGTTGGTCTGCTACGACAAAGCAGGCGAGGAGGTCTTGCGGCGATCCATGGCGGCGGCGCGCTGGCTCTTGCCGGATCCACAAGCCATCGTCGTCTACAAGAACAATTCCGACGGGAAGGGCAACTCGTACGGGACCCACGAGAATTACCTGATGGACCGGGCCGTGCCCTTCGCCCGGATCGCACAGTCGATCACACCCCATTTCGTGACCCGCCAGCTGTACACGGGCGCAGGCAAAGTGGGCACCGAGACGTCGCCCGTGGGATACGAGGTGCCGTTCCAGCTCTCACAGCGTTCGGAGTTCTTCGAAGAGGAAGTGGGCCTGGAGACGACGTTGAAGCGGCCCATCGTCAACACACGTGACGAGCCGCATGCCGATCCGCAACGGTACCGCCGCTTGCACGTCATCGTGGGTGACTCGAACCTCGCCGAAGTCGCAACGTTCCTGAAGGTGGGAACGACGGCGTTGGTGCTCGCGCTGATCGAGGACGACGCCTTCGGCGGAGTGGACCTGACCTTGGCGAACCCGGTGAAGGCGATCCACCAGGTCTCTTACGACTTGACCCTAGTCGAGCCGCTGGAAATGGCCGACGGTCGCACGGCTACGGCGATCGAGCTGCAGTGGGAGCTCTACGGGCTCGCGTGCAAGTACGCAGAGGACCGCGGTCTGGACTGCCTGGGGGACGAAACGGTAGGTAGCGCCGTCCTGAGCAGGTGGGAAAGCGTGTTGAATGGCCTCGAGACCGACCCGGTCACCGTCGCCGGTCAAGTCGACTGGGTGGCGAAGCTCCAGCTGCTCGAGGCGTTCAGGGCGCGTCACGGCCTGAACTGGAAGGACCGCCGACTCTCGGCTGTCGACCTGCAGTACCACGACCTTCGCCCGGAACGCTCTCTCTTCGTCCGGCTGAAGACCGACCACCTGGTCGAGCGCGACGATGTTCTGGCCGCGGTCAGCGAGCCTCCTCGCAGGACACGGGCCTATTTCCGGGGCCAATGCTTGAGGCGCTGGGCTTCGCAGGTGGCGAGCGCGAACTGGGATTCGCTGGTGTTCGACCTGGGTACCGACCCACTGCGCCGCGTCCCTATGATGGACCCGCTTCGTGGAACGGCCGAGCAGACGGAGGAGCTCCTCGAAGGAAGTTTCTCGGTGGTGGAGCTGTTGGCACGACTAAGCGGCTAGGGAGCAGGGATGACAGAACGGGAGTTGAAGCGAAAGCCGGCGGCGACGCCACGAGACGAGAAGGCGCCTGAGAAGACCGAGGCGCCCGCGACGTCTGCGCAGCGCGAGAAGTTGAAGGCCGAGCTCGACGACCTGCTTGACGAGATCGACGAGGTTCTCGAGGAGAACGCCGAGGAGTTCGTGCGCAACTACGTACAGAAGGGCGGAGAGTAGCCACGTGGGGTCTCTTGGGTCGGCGCACCCAAGGCGGGACATAGCCACGTGGGTCTGTTGATGTTCGAAGCACAGAAAGGCGGGACATAGCCACGTGGGTCTGTTGATGTTCGAGCCCCGAGACGATCCAGGTCCGAGCTTCGCTGCGTTGCTTCGCAAAAGCCATCCGAGCGCAGTGCCTCTGAGCGGAGCACGAGGGGCCTCGTTGCACAACGCCGGCGAGGTACGTGCGGGTCAGCTGCCTGGTGAGCTGCCGCTGCGTCACGGCACGACGGTAGCGGCACTCCGGTATGCCGACGGAGTGGTGATGGCAGGTGACCGCCGCGCCACCGAGGGAAACGTGATCGCCCATAGGACGATGGAGAAGGTCTTCCCTGCCGACCGTCATTCTGCGGTGGCCATAGCCGGAGTGGCGGGCCCAGCTGTGGAAATGGTGAAGCTCTTCCAGACGCAACTGGAGCACTACGAGAAGGTCGAGGGAGTCGTGCTCAGTCTGGAGGGCAAGGCGAACCAGCTCGGTCAGATGGTTCGCGAGCACCTACCGATGGCTATGCAAGGTCTTGTGGTCGTCCCCCTCTACGCCGGATACGACCTGCGAATGCGCGAAGGGCGGATCTTCACCTACGACGTGACAGGGGGTCACTTCGAAGAGGCGGACCATGCGGCAACCGGGTCAGGAGGTCGCGACGCTCGGACCACTATCAAGTTGGGATGGAGGCCTGATCTTCGACGCGACGAAGCCATTGAGCTCGCGGTGCGCGCCTTGTACGAGGCCGCAGACGAGGACGCTGCAACCGGGGGGCCAGACGTGGTGCGAGGGATCTTCCCGATGGTCGCCGCCGTGACGGCAGAGGGCTACGAAGAGGTGGCTCGAGAGGAAGTGGCCGAGCGTTTCGCCGCACTGGTGGAGCAACGAGGCCTCGGTCGCGGGCAGGGGGGTGGCGGCTCATGACGATGCCCTTCTACGTCGCCCCGGAGCAGGTGATGAAAGACCGGGCAGAATATGCCCAGAAGGGTATCGCCCGGGGTCGGTCGCTCGTGGCGACCGTATACGACCAAGGTGTGTTGATCGTCGCGGACAATCCTTCGCGATCGCTGCACAAGGTGAGTGAGATCTATGACCGCATCGCGTTCGCGGGGGTAGGCAAGTACAACGAGTTCGACCAGCTGCGGGTGGCCGGCGTGCGCCACGCCGACACGAAGGGCTTCGCCTTCAGCCGCGAAGACGTCGACGCCCGGTCGCTCGCGAACCTGTATGCACAGTTCCTCGGTCAGGTGTTCACCCACGAGATGAAGCCGCTCGAGGTGGAGATCCTGGTCGCTGAGCTGGGCGCCGACGGCCGACCAGACCAGCTGTACCACGTCGCGTACGAGGGAACGATCACCGACGAGGACAGCTTCGCGGTGTTGGGAGGGGAGGCCGGAGCCATATCGGAGCGCTTCGCCGCCAACTACGAGAAGGACTGGACGCTCGAGCGCGCGCTGCGGACAGCGGTCAGCTCGCTCGCGGGTTCCGATCGCACTCTCGGTCCGCAGGACTTGGAGGTGGCGGTGCTGGCGCGGAACAACGGTCGCCGGGCGTTCCGGCGCATTGCATTGACGGAGCTGTCGGAGCTGCTCGCCGGAGGCAAACGGCCGGGCAAGACGTCTCGCGCAGCGAGCGATCGCAGCGCGGGGGAGACCTCAACGCGAGACGCGAGTCCGTAGAGCCAAGAGAGCACCCCGCCGTCCCCGAAGCAGCTCGTGAATGGCGCTGCCGCTGCTCGCGACGCGCGCGGCACTAGCGTGGGAGATCATGGACCGGCGTATCTTCGGGCTCGAGAACGAGTACGGGGTTACGTGCACTTTGCGGGGCCAGAGAAGACTTAGCCCGGACGAGGTGGCGCGCTATCTGTTCCGACGCGTGGTCAGCTGGGGCCGGTCGTCGAACGTCTTCCTCGAGAACGGCGCCCGGCTCTACCTCGACGTGGGGAGCCACCCCGAGTACGCGACACCGGAGTGTGACTCGATATGCGATCTCGTCGCACACGACAAGGCGGGTGAACGCATCCTCGACCACCTTGTCACCGGAGCAGAGGCACGGCTACGCGAGGAGGGGATCCGCGGCGTTATCTACCTCTTCAAGAACAATACGGACTCGGCGGGAAACTCCTACGGATGTCACGAGAACTACCTCACTAGTAGGCGTGACGACTTCTCCCACTTTACCGAGGTGCTCATTCCGTTCCTGGTCAGCCGGCAGATCTACTCAGGCGCGGGAAAAGTGCTGCAAACAGCGCGCGGTGCGGTGTACTGCCTGTCGCAGCGGGCAGAGCACATCTGGGAAGGAGTGTCCTCTGCGACCACGCGGAGCCGGCCGATCATAAACACACGCGACGAACCTCATGCGGACGCAGAACGCTTTCGGCGTTTGCACGTCATCGTGGGCGACTCGAACATGAACGAGTACGCCACGTACCTGAAGGTCGGTGCGACGAGCGTGTTGCTGCGGATGCTCGAGGACCGTGCGACGGTCCTGCGTGATCTGACGCTCGAGAACCCGATCCGGGCCATTCGTGAGATCAGCCACGACCTCACCTGCAGGCGCAAGGTCCGTCTGGCGAACGGCCGCGAGGTCAGCGCGTTCGACATCCAGTCCGAGTACCTGACGCGTGCGCTTCGTTATCGCGATTCCCACGGCGTGCCTGCCCAGGAGGACCGAGCTCTGGAGATGTGGGAACACTGCATGAAGGGGCTGGAGTCGGATCCGATGAGCCTGGGGCGCGAATGTGACTGGGTCGCAAAGCACCAGGTGATCGAGGCATACAGGCACCGCCATAGCTTCCCGCTCGGCCACCCAAAGGTTGCGCTGGTCGACCTGCAGTACCACGATGTGAGCCGCGATCGCGGGCTCTACTACCGGCTCGAGGCGCGTGGCTCTGTGGAACGCGTCTGTGACGACGTCTCAGTGAGCGAAGCAATGAACCAACCGCCTTCTACCACCCGCGCGCGCCTTCGTGGTGAGTTCATCAGGCGGGCCAAGGAGCGTCGACGAGACTTCACGGTGGACTGGGTCCACCTGAAGCTGAACGACCAGGCGCAGCGCACGGTGCTGCTCAAGGACCCTTTCCGCTCGCACGACGAGCGCGTGGAGAAGCTGATCGGGAACCTCTGAGTCTCGAGGACACACGCACGGGTTCAAAGTCGCCTAACCTCATTCTCTCATGGTCGCCGACGCCTCGAGCCCTACTCCTGCCGTGCCCGCTCCGAACAGCGGTGTATTCGATGACCGCGGCACACATGGCGGAGCAGACGGTGAGGGTACTGTCGGTCAGCTAGGCGAAAGGGAGATCGTTCACACGCCGTCCGAGAGCTCTTCGACACCAGATGAAGGCGCTGGCATGCGGCGCGAGATCGGCGGAACGCGGCGCAGGAGAACAAGACGCTGGGTCCTCGAATGGCTGGCAGTGGTTCTCGTGGCCGTGGCCGTCGCCGCCGTGGTCCGAGTCTTCGTCGTCCAGACTTTCTACATCCCCTCTGGTTCGATGGAACCGACCCTCATGATCGGCGACCGTATCCTGGTGGACAAGCTGAGCTATCACCTCCACGGGGTCGGTAGGGGAGACATCGTGGTGTTCTCGCGACCCCCCGGCGAGCCTGCGAGCCCGGGACTGAACGATCTCGTGAAACGTGTGATCGGGTTGCCCGGCGAGTGGATCAGCTCCGAGCCTGACGGAACAGTCCTGATCAACAACAAACCGTTGTCCGAGCCCTGGCTGGGCACTCTGGCACTGAGCGATCCCGGTCCGCCGATCCGCCGCCAGCTCATCCCGGCGGGGGAGTACTTCGTAATGGGCGACAACAGAGGGAACTCACAGGACAGCCGTTACTTCGGCCCCATTTCGAGGTCGCTCATCGTGGGACGCGTCGTCTTCAGGATCTGGCCCATCTCTCACATGAGCCTCTTCTGAAAGGCACTGCGAAGAGCCGGACCCCACCTGCGAGTGTGTCGGCATCGTGCGTTCGTGCTCCACGGCGCGCGCTCGTAGACTTGATGTCGCATGCTGTCTCTCAGCCCGGCGAAACTGCTGGTCGTCCTCGTGATCGCGATGATCGTTCTCGGGCCTGAGAAGTTGCCTCAAGTGGCCCGCCAGGTAGGGGCTGCGTGGGGCGACCTGCGCCGGTGGAGGAAGGTGCTCGAGAACGAGGTGCGCAGCACCTTTCCGGACCTGCCCCCGACCCACGAGGTGGTTCAGGCCGTCCGGTCGCCGCTCGCCTTCCTGGACAAGCTCGCCGACGCACACGACGGCTCGGTTGCAAGAGGTGAGAGCGAACGCGCGGTGACTGAGCGCCCGAGGCCGTCGACGGCTGCTGCGGTCAGCCGACCAGATGGCGGGCCGGGGGAGCCGGGCCCGAACGCGAACTCGTACGGAACTGGTAGTGAGCCGCCTCATGACGGGGCAGGCGGGTTTCGGGTCGCGGAAGGTCGAGCCGGAGATGGTGCGGGACCCATCGAGCCGGAGGTGGTTCCCGACGACCCGAGCATGAACTGAGCGCAGGCGTACTCGGTGGTAACGGTCTTGCGTCTGGGTCGCCTCCGCAACCGCCGGCCCCGGCCCTCACCCGACGCGATGACACTCGGGGAGCACCTGGCGGAACTGCGACGTCGGTTGGTGGTGGCGGTGATCGCGTTCGCGGTCGCCGCGACAGTGTCGTTCGTGATCTACCCGCACATCCTCGACTTCTTGAAGTCGCCCTACTGCCAGGTAGCCGGGGCACGCCACTGCCAGCTCTACGTGACCGGACCACTGGACGGCTTGGCTCTTCGGATCAAGCTCGCGGCCTATGGGGGGATGTTCTTCTCCTCGCCGGTGGTGCTCTGGGAGGTCTGGCGGTTCATCACTCCCGGTCTGCGCCGAAACGAGAAGCGCTATGCGGTTCCCTTCGTCTTGGCTTCCACACTGCTGTTCACTGCTGGAGCAGTGCTCGCCTACTTCGTGTTCGCCCACGCTCTTCAGTTTCTGCAGAGCGTGGGAGGTCCTTCTCTGCACGAGATCTACGATCCCAACAAGTACCTGAGCTTGATGGTCGCGCTGATGGCGGTGTTCGGCCTGACCTTCGAGTTCCCCGTTCTGCTCGTGTCGTTGGAGCTCGTCGGTGTGGTCCGGCCGGCAAAGCTTGCTTCGTGGCGCCGTTGGGCAATCGTCTCGATCGTACTCTTCGCCGCGATCATCACTCCGAGCAGCGACCCGTTCTCGATGCTCGCGCTTGCCGTGCCCATGTACGTCTTCTACGAGGTCTCCATCATCATCGGCCGGCTGCTACGTCGTTGAGAACATGGCTGAGATAGGCGGTTGTCCTCGTGAGCGTTGAGGCGTCACGCGCTTCAGAGGTTCGCGACGCGTTCCTCTCCCGCCTCGGCTTCCAGTTGGACCCGTTCCAGGTGAAGGCCTGTGACGCACTGGACGCGGGGCATGCTGTGCTCGTGTCAGCCCCGACTGGATCGGGGAAGACGGTAGTCGCCGACTACGCGGTCGCACGTGCCGTGGCTGACGGTCGCAAGGCCTTCTACACGACCCCTCTCAAGGCATTGTCGAATCAGAAGTTCGCCGAGCTGTCCGCGGTGTACGGGCGTGAGCGCACCGGTCTGCTCACCGGGGACATCTCCCATCGCCCGGATGCTGCAGTGGTGGTGATGACCACCGAGGTCCTGCGCAATATGTTCTTTGCCCGGGCAGCCGTGCTGGAAGGGCTCGGGCTGGTGGTCTTAGACGAAGTGCACTACCTGCAGGACCCGTATCGGGGATCGGTGTGGGAGGAAGTGATAGTCCTCGCCCCTCCCGAGGTGGTGATGGTCTGCCTGTCGGCGACCGTGTCGAACGCTCGACAGCTGGGAGCTTGGCTGGCCAGCGTCAGAGGCCCCACTGGAGTGGTCGTGGAGAAGTGCCGTCCCACGGAGCTGCGCAACCACGTTGCTGTCGCCGAAAGGGGAACGAGAAACGTGGACCTGGTTCCGCTGCTCGAGGATGGACACGCTCACCCTCGAGCGGTGGCGCTGGACGAGCGTGTCGCACGCATGACACGTCGCGGAGGCGTACTGAGTTATTCGCGGCTCGTCTCGCCCAGGCGCACCGAGATGATCCGCACTCTCAGTGAGAAGAAGATGCTGCCTGGGATCGTCTTCGTCTTCAGCCGGGCAGGCTGCGACGCGGCCGTCACCCAGTGTTTGGACGATGGACTTCAGCTCACGACGCCTGCTCAACGCAAGGAGATCCGAAGACGTTGCGAGTCCCACACCGAAGGACTGGCTGAAGAGGAGCTGCGTGTGCTCGGGTACGGGACCTGGAGCGCCGGGCTCGAAGCCGGGTTGGCGTCTCATCATGCGGGTTTGATCCCGGCATTTCGCGAGGCGGTCGAGGACTGTTTCTCGAGCGGTTTGCTGGGCGTCGTCTTCGCCACCGAGACGCTGTCGCTCGGGATCAACATGCCGGCGCGCACCGTGGTGATCGAAAGGCTCTCGAAGGTCCGCTCTCACGGCCGGGCAGGTCTGACTTCGGGGGAGTACGCACAGCTCACCGGGCGCGCCGGACGCCGGGGCCTGGACCCGGTCGGCCACGCGGTGACGTTGTGGAGGCCGCAGGTCTCGCTCCTCGAACTGGCGAGTCTCGCCACCTCACCTGCCCCGGCGCTCACGTCGTCGTTCAGGGCCACCTACAACCTGGCGGTGAACCTGGTACGGCGATACCCCGCGCACCAGGCCCACTACGTGCTGGACCGGTCGTTCGCCCAGTTCCTCGACCAGCATCACCACCGCGCTCTGTCGCGACGCCTCGACCGGGCGCTGAGCCTGCTCGAGAAGTGGGGATACCTGACGATCGAAGCCTGGCAGCTGAGCGAGCGCGGCGAGCTGCTGGCCGGCGTTTACCACGAATCGGACTTGCTGGTGAGTGAGGCGCTGTCAGAAGGGCTCCTCGACCATGCAGATGCCCCCACGCTCGCCGCGGTCGTGTCTGCGTGCACCTTTGAGGCGCGCGCAGGGCGCCGGCACGCCGAGCCTCACCCGCCGAAGGGGGCCCAGGCTCAGCTCGCGGCATTGACGGCGCTGTGGAAGCGCCTGAGAACGGACGAGGAAGAAGCCGGTCTTGCGAGAACCAGGGCTCCGAACCCCTCTTTCGCCGAGGCTGCTTGGCGCTGGGCGCGTGGCGAGCCGCTTGCGCGAGTTCTCGATCGTGGCGAACTCAGTGCTGGGGATTTCGTGCGAAACGCGAAACAGCTCGTGGATCTTCTGAGCCAGATCGCTGTCGTCGCCCCCGAGGCGCCTACGCGTTTCGTCGCTGCGAAAGCGGCGAAAGCTCTGAGGCGAGGGGTCGTCGCCACCTCGCTGTGGCCGGCCGCCGCGAGCCCGAAAGAGGGGTGCCAAGACGAGGTGCCACCGGCGCCTTCGTGGGCAAGCTTCACCCGCCCTGGTGGGGCGGGGTCCGCGACCTCCGGCCGACCTCGGCCGTAGTGTTGCCGGGGCATGTCCCCCTATGCCGAGGAGACGTTCAGCGAAGCAGAGTCAGAGCTGCTGCGGCGCTATTTCACGAACTTGGACGGGCCGGTGTTCGCGCTCGTCAACCTGCCCGAGGTCACCAAGGGAGCGCTCTTCGCCAGGTATTCGCGCTCTGCGAAGAGCCTCAGGCGGCTGTTCCTCGACGAGTTCGTGGGAGATCTCGACACGAGCGGCGACGCCGGCACGGACGCCACCGTGGGAGTCGAGCGTGCAGAGGGCCTCTACGAGCGAGTGTTCCTCGAGTACGGCGACGACTCGGTGGCGCAGCTCGGAGGTGTTCACCTGGCATGTGAGCAGGCTTCGAACTTGCTCACCAAGGTGCTCGAGCGAGGTCGGCTGATGGCGTACCTCGAGCAGTCGACGCGCTACATCGCGTACGACAGCCGCCTCTCGACCGGCCATTACCGCTACTACCGGGGGCCCGAGGTCCTCGACTCACCGCTCGGGGCACGATACGTCGGTGACATGGACCGGATGTTCGACTGCTACGGCCGGCTGTTGCCCGAGATCCAGGCGTGGCTGGGGCGTCGCTTCCCCCAGCAGCGCGGCGACTCCGACTTCGTCTACCGACAGTCGATAAGGGCAAAGGCGCTCGACGCGCTCCGCGGTCTGCTTCCCGCGGGATCGCTGTCGAACTTGGGCATATACGGCACAGGCCAGTCCTACGAGATGCTTCTTCTGCGCATGCGGTCCGATCCGCTTCCCGAGGCAAGACGCTACGGGAAGTTGATGCTCGAGGAGCTGCGAAAGGTGATCCCGTCGTTCTTGCGTCGCCTCGATGTCCCCGAGCGGGGAGGAGCGTGGGCGAACTACCTTGCTGCGACGCGTTCGGAAACCGAGGACGTGGTCGAGCGTCTGTGGCCGCGCGAGGAGATGAACGAGGCAGCGGCTCCCGTGGTCCGGCTGGTCGACTTCGACCCCGACGGCGAGGACAAGGTGTTGGCCGCGATGTGCTTCCCGTATACGACGCTGGGGGAGGAGGAGATCCTCCGCCGTGTTCGCTCACTGTCAGCTGCGGACCGCCTGGCGATCGTGCGGGCGTACGTGGGGGAGCGGACGAACCGGCGCCACCGCCCCGGCCGGGCGTTCGAGCGCACCGGGTACCGCTTTGAGGTGGTGGCCGACTATGGAGCGTTCAGAGACCTGCAGAGGCACCGGATGCTCACGATCGAATGGCAGGGGCTCGTTCCACACCTCGGATACGACATTCCCGACATCGTCGCAGAAGCCGGAAGATCACAGGAATTCGTTTCCTCGCTGCAGCGCTCTGCGGAGCTGTACGCGGTGATGTCGGAGATCTGCCCCGCGGAAGCAGCATACGCGGTAGCACTGGCTTTTCGGACGCGTTTCGTCATGCAGATGAACGCACGCGAAGCCATGCACGTGATCGAGCTCCGATCGGGCCCGCAGGGCCATCCCACCTACCGACGCGTCGCGCAAGAGATGTACCGACTGATCGCGCAACGCGCGGGACACCGTCTTATCGCTGAGGCTATGTCGTTCGCGGACTTGGGCGAGCACGACCTCGAGCGTCTCGACGCAGAACGGAGGGCCGAAGAACGGCGGGCGCGGCTCGCGACCTAGCGCGTGTCGGCGTTGCTGAAACATAGGAGTCGCTGAGCAGGGCTGATGCGCAAACGCCCTGGTGAAAGGGATGTAGACACGTTTGACGACGGACGCGAACGCAGCGCATAGTGTGGGCTCAATCCCAGACGCCCTGAAGTCGCGCCAGCGTTTTGACGCCGGGCGGAACCCAGGGGGGGATGCTGTGAGAGGCGGAGCGAGGCCCGCGGACTGAGTAGACAACGTCCCACCATCACCCCGGCGGCGCCGGTGAGGCGGAGATGGTCCCAAAGGTCCCCGGGCCTCGCCGCCCCAGTGTTGATCACGCGCGCGACGAATGCCGATCGAGGTTTCGACTGTCTCTGAGCACTCTCCGCGGTAAGGGTGATCGATTCCGAACTTGATTCGCATTCAGTAAGAACCGATATGCTCCCCCGGCGTCAGGTGGACCACGAAGGGCAAGAATGGCCGACGATCTGGAAGACGTGGTAGAGCCCGAGGAGCTCCCGGACGAGGAGCTGGGCGAGCTCCCGGACGAGGAGCTGGACGAGGACCTCGTCGGCGACCTCGACGTAGACGATCTGGCCGTCGAAGAGGTCGGAATCGAACTACCGGTCGGTGAGGACCCACTCGGTAGCGCCGCTCCTGCCGAGGTCTCTGTGGTGGCTGTACCCACCCTCGAGGAGGGGGAGGAAGACGAGGAGGAAGAAGACGACGTAGACGTCGAGGCGAGTCTCGACGAGATCTTGAAGGAGCGCCTGGTCGTCGAGGAGGAAGAAGACGACGTTCCCGAGACGGAGGACCGGTCGGAGACCTCCGAGCGAGTCCTGCCGAAGCAGGCGGACGAGTTCGTCTGCAGCTCCTGCTTCTTGGTCAAACACTCGAGCCAGCTGGCGGACCCGGCGAAGGGTTTGTGCCGTGACTGCGTCTGAGCGCCAGAATGAGGGGTCTTGGAACGGGGGGTCGTGGCGATGAGCGAAGAGATGAGTGAAGGCAGGTCCGAGATCGAGCGGTTGGTGGACGTGCTGATGTGCACCCCGGCCGCGCTCGTACAGAGCGCGACTGAGGAGCTCGAGAAGCTGTTGGAGAAAGGACGCCACCGCGTCGACGGACAGTTACACACCGCGAGAGTGGTCGGGCAGGTCGCAGTTCAGGCCGCGCTACGCCAGGCGGAGCAGGTGCTAGAAGCAGCCTTCGCGAGGGTAACCGGCGGGGGAGCAAGCCCTCAGGGCTCCACCGCCAACACCGCCTCGGCGGACCATCTTCGGACGAACGAGACGGGTGCGAGCGGCAACGGCGACGCGACGGCATGGGTAGCGCCGGGTCCTGTGGCAACAGAGAGCGCCGCCAAGCCAAGGATGGGCCTCGCGATCCCCGGCTACGACAGCCTTTCGGCGTCACAGGTGGTCCAGCGCCTCGATGGTCTGTCTCGCGACGAGCTCGAGGACGTGAGGGACCACGAGTTCTCGCATCGACACCGGCGAACGATATTGAATCGGGCTGACCAGATTCTGAGTGGCTCTGCTACGGATCAGTCCTCGTAGGCGCCGTCGAACATCGCAGGTCACGGGTCTGTGCCGGTGGTGGTAGCGAGACCTGCCCAGCTTGCGGACGCCGACCGATGCGCGCAACTGTGCCGTGAGGCGCTGAGTTCGCTCCAAGAGCGACGCGGCGGTGCCTTGTTCGCTCGGCGCGAGACGGGGCTGCTCGCAAAGGCGCTGCTGAGGCCGGGTGGACTGTCGCTGGTGCTGTCCGACTCGCGACGACGCGTCCTGGTCGGAGCCGTCGGCGACATCGTTGTGGGCCTTACGGTGGGGAGGGTGGACCCGGTAGGGGAGGTTCCGCTGGGCATAGTGGACGCTCTGTACGTGGACCCCGCTCACCGAGGTGCAGGAGTCGGCCACGCCCTTCTGGACACCCTGATCGAGTGGTTCGGTGAATCGGGGTGTCGGTCTGTCGACGCGACGGCGCTGCCAGGAGATCGCGAGACCAAGAGCCTTCTCGAGGTGGCCGGCTTCAAGGCCCGTCTCGTCACGATGCACCGATCGCTTCGGTGAGCGTGGTATCCAGCTGGCTGCTGCGATGAACGCGCCGGTCGACGATGAGGCAGATCGCGTGCCCGACGCGACACCGATCGTCGCTGTCGGTGGCCTGGCCGTCGTAGACGGTGCGGTGCTGTTGGTGCGCAGGGGCAAGCCGCCCGAGGCTGGTCGCTGGACGATCCCCGGAGGGCGCGTGGAGGTGGGGGAGACCCTCGCCGAGGCGGTCGAGCGGGAGTTGCTCGAAGAGACAGGGCTGGACGTGCGCTGTGGAGAGCTGCGGGGGTGGGTAGAGCGGATCCTCCCCGGTTATCACTACGTGATCCTCGATTTCGACATCACCGTGGTAGGCAGCTGCACGCCTGTGGCGGGAGGAGACGCCGTGGACGTCTCTTGGGTGTCGCTGGGCGAGGTCGCGTCGCTCGACACCGTCGGCGGCTTGGTGGAGTTCCTGCGAGAGCATGAGGTTCTCGGCTGAACGGCGACGTCCTGTAGTGCGCTTGGATCTCCGAGGCGGCTAGGACTTGTCCGTCCTCGTCAGGACCGCCGATTGGCGGCCACAGCCCGGCGGCGAGGACGGGACGGCGGGGGGATCGGCAAACCGAGGAGCCGTGCAAGTTCGGGGACTGCTCCGGCTGCATGGCGCGCGGCACGAAGCAGGTCCTCGCTCGGTTCGCTCGGGAGGCCGATGGGCTTCACCGTGCGGCGAACGGGGGATTCGACCACTGCCTCCAGCAACTGGGCCCAACGGTCTTCGGGCAGCTCAGGAGACATCGCCGTGCCCGCCGCAGCGGCAAGGTGCACCGCCATCTCGCCCGGCAGACGCGCACTGGGCTCAGAGGGCCTGGAGGAGATCCTGAGCGCGTCTGCGACGCGGCTGTCGTCTAGAGCCGTCTTGATCCGGTGGAGCCAGGCTTCGCGTAGAGCGCTGACGCGGGCTTCGAGGGACTCGCGAAGTGTGGTCAGCAGAGTACGCGCTTCGTGGTCGAGGGTCACAGACGACGACCCGGCAACCACGGAACGCAACTCGCGCAGTGGCGTGTCCTTACCGGCGTTTCGCGCCGCCACAGCCCGGTCCTTCCACGCGGCGAGCGTTATCTTGGGCAAGAGCTCCTCGGCCATCATGAGGAGCGGGTCGGGGGAGATCTCAGCGCGGTCTTCCGCGCGAGCTCGTTCGTTCTGTTCCTCGATCGCGCGGCGAACCGCGGGTATGCCGCCTCGAAGCAACTGTTCTGCCACGGGCAGCTGCTCGGGGGGTAGAGCTGCTAGGGCTGCATTCCTGTGAGTGCTGACCTGTTCCAGCTTCCCGCGCTCCGGCCGATGCGCGGTCTCGCCGTGCGGACGCTGGGCACGGCCGCCCCGATCGGGCCGTGGACGTTCGGGCCGTCCTTTCCCGTCCGCACGCTGACGTGGCACTGTGGCGATGTCCTTCGTCCCAGCAGGGCGCGTTCGTTGGGGGCGTTCGCCGCGCGACCTCGACCGAGGCTCCTCACCCTCTGGAGATGGCGCTGCGTCTTGGTCTTGAGTCCCTCTGCCCGGCGCGCGCCGACGCCCGTCAGGGCGCGGGCGCGCGTCGGGGCGGGCGTCGCCTCCGTCCTCGCGGCGCCTCCGAGCCCGGGGCACGACGGTGACCGAGACACCGGCAGCGTCGTGCCCGGAGCCGAGGATCTCGATACGCCGGTCCTTGCCGTCGTCGCTGGCGACCTCCTTCGCCGGTTGTACCGCGGTGACGAAGATGCCATCCAGCTGGACATCGGCTTCCACGCGCAGCACGTCTCCGACGCCCACCCCCGCGGGGAGTAGCGCGCCGTCGACCAACCCACGTGGCTGACGCGCTCCCGACGCGCGCCAGGTCCACGACCCGTCCTCTCGCCGGCTGGTCAGCTCGATGTCCATTCTCCGAGACATGGCCGACAACCACGCTACCCGCACTCGCGCATGCCCACGCAGAATCGCACGACACAACGCGAGACCCGACCTCGTCTCCCACCCAACGACCCCAGTGCCAGCGCTTACGCAGAGCTTCTCTCTGCTCTTCCGTGCTCTTCTGTGTCGGTGCTTACGGCTTCTCGTCCGACGTCTGTGACGCTGGAACTCGGTCGTGCGTCATCGCGCAAATGCCGACTAGATCCCTCGTGCCACCCGACGTTGGCCTCCGCGCGATCCCTTCCCAGAATCACAGCCAATCGCAACCACAGTGATCAGCTTCGTTGTCAGATGCTGGTCGGCAGTGCTCGCCGCATGGTGCCCCGCCTATAATACATCTTATGTAAAGTTAGTCTCAGGTCGAACACGCCGTCTCGGATTCTCCTCATGAGGCCCGTCCCTTCCCTTTCTCGCGTGAGGTTGGCCGCCGAGGGGCGGATTGCCGGCACCCTAGACGCCATGGCGGGGTCTTCAGGGGCTCTGCGGGCCACGTAGGGGACGGTCCTCAGCCAGGGGCTCGAAGTCGATGACGAGCTCACTGCCCAGAGCGCGGGCGATTCGGTCGAGGCTGATTACCGTCGGCGACACGTGACCCTGCTCGAGGCGAGCGATCGAGGGCTGGCTGGTGCCGATCCTCCTGGCCAGCTCGGCTTGGCTCACCCGCGCGTGCTGCCTGGCAACACGGACGGTGCTGCCGACCATGATGGACGTGAGAGTGCGCTCGTAGCGCGCGAGAACGCCAGTTCGAGGTGTCGGCGCGGCGTCTCGGCGCGCTCCACGACGCTCCCCCGCCGAGCCGTGGCGAGATTTCTCGCTCGGGTGTGGTGGTCTGCGGTCATCCCGCCCGGTGGTCCGCGTTGCATTCATGTCCCTCTCCCCCTGCGGCGGCTGGAACGTACTCGACACTCGAAGGAGGCCGGCGAGCAGGTTCGACCGCTGTTCGCGAAGGCGCTACACAGACGAGCGATCATCAAAGACGGCAGTCGATATCGGAGGTGATATATACCACGTGTGGTCTCACAGCTGGTGGATGCTCTCGCCGTTCGATCTTGGCGCAGGAGGGCCTCAGCGGCGGGCGTCGTAGGTGGGGACGAGGCTCCGCGCGGCGCGTGCCTCGTCGACCCGGCGCACGGGGGTGCTCTGAGGGGCCTCGGCTGCCTCAGCGGCGCCTTCGGGTGTGGCGGCTCGCGCGACTATGCGATCGCATGCCGAGGCGAACGCCTCCAACGTTTGGAGACTCTCGGTCTCGGTCGGCTCGATCATCAGAGCCTCTTCGACCGTGAGCGGGAAGTACACGGTGGGCGCGTGAAAGCCCTCTTCGAGCAAGCGCTTCGCCACGTCGAGCGCCCTCACGCCGCTTCGTTTCTTCAGAGAGGCGGCCGACAGCACGCACTCGTGCATGCAGGGACTGTCATAGGGCGCGTCGAAGGTTCCCGAGAGGCGCTTTCTCAACCAGTTGGCGTTGAGCACGGCGCGCTGTGCCACCTCGCGCAACCCGTCGTCGCCGTGGGCGAGGATGTATGTGAGGGCGCGTGCGAGGACGAGAGCGTTCCCGTGCCAGGAGTGAACGCGCCCGATCGAACGCTCCGGCGTGGCCCACTCGTAGCGAGCGCCCATTCCGTCGAGACGTGGATCGACTCTTCGCGGGCGCGGACCGGGTAGGAAACAAGCCAGTCGCTTCGATACCGCCACGGGCCCCGCTCCTGGCCCACCACCCCCGTGAGGGGTGGCAAAGGTCTTGTGAAGGTTCAGGTGCACGATGTCGAAGCCCATGTCGCCCGGGCGGACCACACCGAGGATCGCGTTCAGGTTCGCCCCGTCGTAGTAGAGAAGGCCGCCCACCTCGTGCACCGCCGCGGCTATCGCGACGATGTCCTGCTCGAAGAGCCCGAGCGTATTGGGGTTGGTGAGCATGATGCCCGCGACCTCGGTGTCGAGAACGCCTCGTAACGCCTCGAGATCCACGCACCCGCGAGCATCGCTTCTCACGGTCACCGCCTCGTAGCCGCCGAGGGTGACAGACGCAGGGTTCGTACCGTGAGCCGAGTCCGGTATCACCACCTTGCGCCGGGGCCGGCCCTGTGCTTCGTGCCAGGCACGCATGAGCAGCAGCCCCGTCAGCTCGCCTGCCGCGCCCGCGGCCGGCTGCAGCGTCACCGCCGCCATCCCGGTGATGGCGCACAGGGTCTCTTCGAGCTCGACGAGTAGCGCCATCCAGCCCTGGTTGCAGCTGGCGGGGGCCGCCGGGTGGGCGTCTGTGAGCCCTTGGAGCGAGGCGACCGCGTCGCAAACCTTGGGGTTGTACTTCATCGTGCACGACCCGAGCGGATAGGCGCCGAGGTCGACGGAGAATTGCCGGTGGCTGAGACGCGTGAAGTGGCCCACGAGGTCCCGTTCGGACACCTCGGCAAGTGCCGGGGGTTCGCTACGTCTGTGCGCTTCGGGCAAGAGCTGATCCAGGGGCGCTTCGGGAACCTCGGTCGTACGCAACTGCCATGCCCGCCTGCCCGGTTCGGAGAGCTCGAAGAGGGTCGGCTCGCTGTCGTGGCCGAGCAGAGGCGCGCTCGCGGCACGCCCCCCGGCGTGATGGCTCATCACGCCCTCTTCGGGAGCGGTCATCGAAGAGCCTTTGCGAAGGTGTCGGCGAAGGAGTCGATCTCGGCGCGCGTGCGGCGCTCTGTGACCGCCACGAGCAGCCCGTCGTGCCGGCCTTCGGTGTAGGTGTCGTCCAGCGCTATGCCCGCCAGGAACCCTTCGTCTACGAGGCGTTCGACCAGCACGTCCGCGCCGAGCGGGAGCCGAAGGGCGAACTCGTTCATGGTCGGAGTCGACACGAGCGGCTCCACTCCCGGCACCGCCAGAAGAGCCTTGCGGCAGTAGTGGGCACCTCTGGCCGAGCGAAGTGCAACCTCGGCGATGCCCGAGGTACCGAGCCAACCCATCTGTATGGCGGCGGTCACGGCCATGAGCGTCTGGTTGGTGCATACGTTCGAGGTCGCCTTCTCCCGCCGGATGTCCTGCTCGCGTGCGCGCAAGGTGGTGACGTAAGCGCGCCGACCCTCTATGTCGACGGTCTCTCCCACCAAGCGCCCGGGCAGGCGCCGCACGTAGGCGGACTTGCAGGCGAAGAGGCCGAGGTACGGGCCACCGAAGCCGAGAGGCATACCGAGCGGTTGTCCCTCCCCCACCGCCACGTCGGCACCCCAGTCGCCGGGCGAGCGCAGCAGCCCCGCGCAGATCGGATCGAATGCCACCACGAGCAGCGCCCCGGTACGGTCGCACAGCGCACGAGCTTCGCCCAAGTCCTCGAGACAGCCGAGGTAGTTCGGGTAGGCGACCACCACCACCCCTGGTTCACCCGGTGGCGAAGAGGAACCCGACATCGCAGAGGAACCCGATACGGCAGAGGACCAGTGCGTCGAGCCATCGACCAGAGGGACTTCTACGACCACGTGTCCGGTGCCCGCCGCGAGCGTTTCCAGAACCGAGCGCCACGACGGGTTCACCCCTTGTGAGAGCCATACGATCTGACGTCCCGTGGCGTCCAGCGCGAGGTTCGTCGCCTCCACCAAGGCTGCGGCCCCGTCGTAGAGCGAGGCGTTGGCGAGCTCTGCACCTGCGAGTCTGGCGACCAGGGTTTGGAACTCGAACAGAGCCTGGAGCACGCCCTGGGCGACTTCGGGCTGGTAGGGGGTGTAGGAGGTGACGAACTCCGAGCGCGAAGCGAGCGCCCGGGTGACGGCTGGGATCTCGCGGTCGTAGGCACCGCCCCCGGCGAAACAGACCAGGTCCCGTCCGACGGGGCGGTTCGCGGCTGCAAGGTCCTCCATGTGGACGAGCACGTCAGGCTCCGGCACCCCAGGGGCGAGACCTGTGCCCCCTGCAAGGCGGAGCGCGGCGGGAACCACCTCGAACAGCTCCTCGACGGACGAAAGTCCGAGGAAGCCGAGCATCGATTCGATCTCAGGCTCCGTGTGCGGGGTGTAGCCGCCCATCACGCGACAGCGGCCCGCGAGACGGTCGCACCCCGGCGCACGAACGGCAGCGCGGTCAGTCGCGCCGGAACCGTTCTGCCCCTGAGCTCGAGCAGCACCCCTTCGCCGTTCTCGAGCTGGGTGTGGGTGTCGACGAAGGCCATCGCTATCCCCCGCTCGAGCATCGGGGAGAAGTTGCCGCTGGTCACCGTCCCCACGACCTCTGTCCCGTGGCGGACCAAAGCACCGCCGCGAAGCGGTTGGCGTCCCTCGGCCTCGATCCCGCGCAGCACACGCGAGGGGCCGGTCAGGCGCTCGAGCTCCAGGGGGTTGCGGCCTCGGAAGTCGCCCTTGTCCCAGCTCACCACCCAGCCCAACTTGGCCTGAAGCGGGGTGATACCAGGACCGAGCTCGTGGCCGTGAAGCGGCAGTCCCGCCTCGAGTCGCAAAGTGTCGCGTGCACCGAGTCCCGCTGGCACCACACCGGTGCCGAGCACGGCGCGCCAGAAGGAGCCTGCTACCTCCACGGGAAGCGCACACTCGACGCCGTCCTCACCCGTGTAACCGGTGCCTGCCGCGGTACATCTCGCGCCGTCCCAGGTGAACGAGCCGACGGCGAAACGGGGCACGCGAGCCGCGTCGGGGGCCATTCTCGACAGCAGAAGGCGCGCCTGGGGTCCCTGCACCGCCACGACCGCCCTCGTGGCCGTGGTGTCGGTGCCACCGATCGCCTCTCGCACGCTCGAGGTGTTCGATGCGTTAGGCATGACATCGAAGATCTCCCTGGCGGTCCACCACACGATCAGGTCGTCGACTACAGAGCCGTCGGCGTCATCCAGCAGGTGCGTGTACTGGGCTCGGCCCGGACCTATCTTGCGCAGGTCGTTCGTGAAGACCCGCTGGAGGGCGTCGAACGCCCCGTAGCCTTCGACTCGCACGGTGCCCAGGTGGCTCACGTCGAAGGCGACTGCAGCGCTCCTGCAAGCCCGGTGCTCGTCCAGGGTCCCAGAAGGGTAGGCCAGCGGCATCAGCCATCCGCCGAACTCCACCAGCTTGGCCCCGAGCTCGACGTGCTCTGCTTCGAGTGGAGAGTGCCGGAATTCGGCCCGTTGTGACGCAACGGCGTTCTGTGTCGCGCCTGCCGATGCCGGGGAAGGCTCCGGGCCGCTCACGTGATCAGCCTATGCGGCCGGCGAGGAGCTGCGCGGCGGGCGAGGAGCACTGGAAAGGCCGTGCTTGGCCAGAAGGGCCAAGTAGTCACGCTGGTAGAGCAGTTTCACTTCCACCTCGGGATGCAGCTCTCGCAGGCGGCGAACCTTCGCGTTCTTCTTCGTGACGAGCTTCTGGTTGAGCGTGGTCAGCTCCACGAAACAATTGTGCTCGGGAAGGTAGAAGTCCGGTCTGAACGCCGCTTTCGGCGTGCCATCGCAATGCCAGTCGAGTACGAACTCCACGGGTTCGTACTCCCAGCGCACGTCGTAGAAGTCGAGGAACTCAGCGAACTGGCGCTCCGAATCGTGGGCGAACTGGACCTTGTCGACGTCGCCTCCTCGGCTCGCTCGCGCAGATCTCAACCGCTCGTGGCCTCTTTCGCTGTCGCAACCCGGCCGCGCTTTTCCCGGGAACCATCGCTGTCGCGCCCGATCTGGACGATGGCCGCATCGAGCTCCTCCACCACTCCCGACAGAGGGACGATGTTCAGCACACCCTGGCCGCCTCTGAGCAGGTCGACGACCTCGTCGTCACTTCGTGCGAGCACCGATGTCGATCCGACGAGGACGAGGTTCGCCGAGGCGAGGTTCGCTCCAAGGCCTTCGCGCAGGCACTCCAGGGCGCGGCGCGCGCGCTGAAGCGAGATACCGGCATCGAGGAGCTGCTTGATCACCTTCAACTCGAGCAGGTCCCGATACGCGTAGAGCCGCTGCGTCCCGCTGCCACGCGCGTCGGCTATCGAGGGCCGAAGGAGCCCGGTGCGCGCCCAGTAATCGAGCTGACGGTAGGTGATCCCTACGAGGTTGCACACCTGCGGGCCGCGGAACCCATCGGTACCGGACTGCGCGTCGAGGCGATCCCCGATGTCTGAGATGCCGGGGAGCTGGGCGGCATGTGGCGTTCTCGAGACCATCTACGACTCCCTCCACCTCAGGTTCAGGTTCATCCTAACCGGTTTCATCACATCGAGGTAGTTACGAGGCTGTCATCTGCCTGGGACACGCCCGTGTGGGGTCGAGGTGTGGGCCGCGTTGGCCCAAGATGCCCCCATAGCCCCAGGTAGGCGTGATGCCCCCCTGGCCTCGGCGGCAACCAGGGGCGTGCAGCGCCATCCTGAGCCAAGATGAGCCCCGGGATGGGAGAACTGGACGATTTCGCCTGCACACAGTTCACGCACGCCGGCAAGGCGCCCTGTGCGCCGTCGCTCCCATTTCCGGTCAGCGCGCGTCGAAAGCGCGATCTCGGCCTCTTCCCCGCTGACCTGTCACGCCGGTAGTCCCTGAGCGCAGCTTCGACCGCGTCCGTATGCCCGTCATATGACAGATCCTTCCGCAGTGCTACGTCTAACCGTCCGGCTCCAACCCGGTGCTCGACAGACGCGAGTGGGCGGGCGTTACGGAGACCAGCAACCGCCCGTCCTCATCGCACGAGTGACGGCTCCCGCCGTGGAAGGCCGAGCCAACCAAGCGCTCATCGAAGCGCTGGCGGACTCGCTCGGCGTGAAACGCAGCGCAATCCGAATCGTCGCTGGCGCGTCCTCGAGGACCAAGGTGGTGGAGGTGAGCGGCGTCGAGGCGGCCGCCGTAGAGCGTTTGTTCACCTTGTGAGACTTCGGTCGGGCTCCCGAGCCGGCGAGGCGCACCGGGGTATACGCGCCGTTCTTTTGATCCACCGCCGTCTATCCGATCTTTTGATCCACCGCCGTCTATCCGAAGGTAGCCCTCGGCAATGTAATACCCGAGGTCCTTATAGTCTTCCGGTTGGTGTTTTCATGACATCCCTGGCGATATGTGTCAGAGGGGGCGAAGATGGCAGCGTGACGGCCGCCATGCATTCCTGTGATCGCGCCACCAGGAGTCGGTCGCGCACGAGCCGAGCTTGTTGTGAGGCACGGTGGTGAGCCGCAAGCGTTCGACGCTGGCGCCGACCGACCCGAAGATCGGCGAACAGAGCCTTCGCAGAATGATCCACGAGAACGCCGACGGGATGCTTGTGATCGATCCTGAAGGCGTCGTCCGTTTTGCTAACCCGGCTGCCGAGAGGCTGCTCGGTCGGCCGGCTCGTTCTCTGGAGGGCTCGCAGCTCGGTTTCCCCGCGGTTCCGGAGGAGCCGAGCGAGATCGAAGTTCTCGTCGGGAAATCGCCGAGGACAGCCGAGATGCGTGCTGTCACGATCGAATGGGAGGGCGAACCCGCGTTGCTCGGCTCGCTCCGGGACGTCACCGACCGCAAGCGGGCGGAGGCGAAGTTCCGAGGACTACTGGAGTCAGCGCCGTACGCGGTCCTGATCGTCGACGAGCAGGGCCGTGTAGTACTGGCCAACGCCCAGGCCGAGGTGCTGCTCGGTTACACCCACAGCGAGCTGCTCGAGCTCACGGTCGAGTCGCTCGTCCCTGAGCGCTTCAGGAAGCCTCATGCGGGCTACGTGAAGCGCTTCTTCAACGATCCCCATCCACGTCCGATGAAGGTGGGGCTCGAACTGTACGCATTGCATAGGGACGGCAGCGAGATTCCGGTCGAGATCTCGCTTGGTCCACTCGAGACTGCTGAGGGAACGCTCGTCTCGGCCGCGATCCAAGACGTCTCACAGCTCAAACGGGCGGAGAATGTATTGCGCGAGGCTGAGGAACGCTTCCGGCGGGCGTTCGAGGAGGCGCCCATCGGGATGGCGATGCTCCACCCCGACGGCCGCTTCGCACAGGTCAACGACGCTCTGTGCGAGATCACGGGTTACTCGCGCGACCAGCTCGAGGCCACAAGCCTGGACGCGATCACCCACCCCGATGACCTCGGTGCCGGCGAGCAGGAGATCAGCCGCCTGCTCACCGGTGAGAGCGCAGGCCACCGCTTGGAGAAGCGCCTCGTCCACGCGGCTCGGCGGCCTGTATTGGTCGCTATGCAAGCGACGCTGTTGCGCGACTCTGCGGGTGATCCGCTCAGCATCCTCGCCCAGATTCAGGACATCACCGATCGCCGGCGCTACGAAGACCGGCTGCGTCACCTTGCTGACCATGACGCGCTCACGGGTCTGCTCAATCGCCGGAGTTTCGAGCGCGAGGTCGAAGCTCACCGGGCGCGTACCGAGCGTTACGGAGGCGGGGGCGCCGCGATCATGCTCGATCTGGATCACTTCAAGTTCATCAACGACACACTGGGACATAGTGCGGGCGACGAGACGATCGCTCGGGCCGCCAATGTGCTTCGCTCGCGTCTGCGCGAGACCGACACGCTCGCCAGGCTTGGCGGCGATGAGTTCGCGGTGCTGCTCCCACGCGCTGACGCGCCAACAGCGCTCCTCGTGGCGCAAGAGCTGCTCGAAGCGTTACGGGCAGAGACAGTCGAGCTCGGCGGTCATCCGCGGCCGCTTTCCGCAAGCGCCGGCATCGCGCTGTTCGAGTCCGGGGAGGACTTCCGCGACGACGACGTGCTCGTCAAGGCGGACTTGGCTATGTACGACGCCAAGAACGCCGGGCGTGATCGCGCTGAGCTCTACGCCACCGACGAGCATGAATCGTCGGGTATGAAAGGGCGCGTCACGTGGGCACAGCGGATCGGGGAAGCGCTTCACCATGGCGGGTTCACGCTTCTGGCACAGCCGATCGTCGACCTCGCCACCGGCCATACCAGCCAGCACGAGTTGTTGCTGCGGATGCGCGACGAGCGCGGTGACCTCATTCCGCCAGGAGCGTTCCTCTACATCGCCGAACGGCTCGGGATGGTGCAGGAGATCGACCGCTGGGTAACCGAGCAGGCTATCTCCCTCGTTGCGGACGGGCGCAGGCGCGGCCAGGAGCTGACGCTCGAGGTAAACCTCTCAGGCCTCTCGATCGGGGATCCTCAGCTACTGGCGCTCATCAGTCGTGAGCTCAAGCGCACGAACGTTCCGCCGCAGAGCCTCATCTTCGAGGTGACAGAGACAGCCGCGGTCATAAACATCACCCGCGCCGGTCAATTCGCGCGTTCACTCACCCGGTTGGGCTGCCGATTCGCACTGGACGACTTCGGCGCCGGCTACGGCTCCTTCTACTACCTGAAGCACCTTCCCTTCGACTTCTTGAAGATCGACGGCGAGTTCGTCAAGGGCTGCCGCAACAGCCAGACCGACCGCCTCCTGATCAAAGCTGCAGTAGACATCGCCGCCGGCATGGGCAAACGAACCATCGCCGAGTTCGTCGGCGACCAGCAGACCACCCGCCTGCTCGCCCGCCTCGGCGTCGATTACGGACAAGGCTTCCATCTGGGTCGCCCGGCCCCCCTCGAGCGCGCTATACAGCTCACTTGACCGGGATCTGCCCAGTGGGACGGGCGGGATCTGAACCGCCAACCCCCTGGGCAACGAGATGGTGCTATCTCCGGCGCCGTCCCGAAAGCCCCAGCGCCCGGAGGATACCTCCGGTGACGGAGTTGGTCTTGCGGTATACCGCTCGTCGCGTGTAGCGCTTCGCGCCACCCTCGATGCCACCGTGCTCGACGGCCTCAATGTTGCCGAGGTCGCGTGCAACTCGGTAGAGCTGCGAACGCAGAGATTTGCGACGTGCCATTGGCTAAGCCTCGGTGCCTGAGATCAACTTCAGGCGGCTCTGTAAAGCAGCGTGGGTTCCGCGCCGATATCTACTGACATGATCAGCATGGTAGTGCTCGTCAGAGGCAGCCAATACGTGCTCGGGAGCAACGGCAAGGCGTACGGGATCTGGCCAGCCGGAGGCGAAAAGACTAGACCGATACAGTTCTTTCCCAATAGCGAGACCGGGCTGGCCCATGCCTGGCGTCAGTTCACAAAACTCGAGCCTACGGTAGACCCCAACGACGCCGCCCAGCTGAGGGAGGCTGCTCGTGCGATAGCCACGCGGTCCTTGCGCAATGGCAAGGCCCTTCAAAGGTCTACGGTTTCGACGAGCACGCAACCACACAAGGCAAACACAGCGCCCAAGCTGAGGAAGCCGAGGCACCTCGGTTACCTCAACGCACCGGACCCCGATGCTATGACCTTTGGTGATTGGCAACGCTGCAGGGGGTACGACCCCAAGACGCGCACCTACGTGGCACAGCGGCAAGAACAAGATGACGGTGCTGTAGATGCCATGGCTGAAACTCGACGGCAGAACGGTCGTCAACGCCAAGCTGCGCCTGGCCGCGACACTACGGACGCCTGAGCGTGCAAGCGAGCCAACGGACTGCACAATTCCGTGCTGGCAAGCGGGACATGCGGGGAACGCCTCCGTAGGCGCAGGGCGACAAAGGCAGGACCAGGCGATCACCCAGGCTCAAGCCCAGTGCGCCTCGGTTCTTCTATGCCCAGGCATCGACGAGGATCAGAGCAGGGGGCGCGCCGTCCGTGTCGAACCCGAGGCGATCGTCCAGTTCGCTACAGCGCAAGTGCCTCGTAGATCCGGCCCGCCTCGGAGACCATGTCGGTGATGATCTCTCTCACCGGCTTGATGTCGTTGACGAGCCCGACTCCCTGCGAGCACGAAACCGTCCCGGCCTCGGTGTCCCCCGTCTCATACATCTTCTTGGCGGCCCACCCCGAGGCGAGCGGGAGAATGTCCTCGAGGTTCCCCTTGCTCTCCTCGATCTCGGCGATCTTCCGGGCGGGAGTGTTCATCCAGATGCGGTGAGCGAACCCCACCGAGCGCATGATGACGTCGGTGTCGAGCTCCGTCGCGGCAAGCAGCGCCTCCTTGACGTTGCGGTGCAACGGGCACTCCTCGGAGAGCATCAGCCGCGTGCCGACGATCACGCCGGCCGCGCCGAGAGACAGCACAGCGAGCATCGTGCGCCCGTCCACCACACCGCCCCCGCCGACCACCGGAATCTTCACCGCGTCGATGGTCGACGGGACCAAGACCAGCGTCGCGATGTTGAGGTTCCCCGTCGCTCCGCCATTCTCGTAGCCAACGACCGTCACCGCGTCGGCGCCCATCGCCTCGGCCTTGCACGCGTAGCGAACGCCCACGCACTTGTGGAGCCAGATCATCCCGTGGCCTTTGACGGCCGATACGACATCCTCGGGCGGGGTGAACCCGGAAGTCTCGATGATGCGCACACCCTCGTCGGCGGCGATGTCGACGTACTTCACGTTGTCGAGCTTGCGCATCATCGGGAAGAGGTTGATGTTGACGGCAAAGGGCTTGTCCGTGGTCTTGCGCACTTGACGGATCGCGTCCCGGTAATCCTCGTAGGAGTCCGGGTACATGGCAGAGGCGATGATCCCGAGTGCGCCCGCCTCGCTAATAGCGGCCACGAACGGCGCCGTGGACAGATCCATCATCGTTCCCCCGATGATGGGGTACTCGGTTCCGATCAGCTCGGTAAGCGGCGAGTCGAACATTTCGCTCCATTGGCGCAATCTGCGCCAGAGCAAGGGTAACGCAGGCCTCGCGGTCACTCAAACCGCCGGTCGTGGCGTCGCGGCCGATATAACCGCGTGACGCCAGAGGGCGAGCCCGGCCGGGTCAGTCTGGCCGCGCGAGGGGTCCCCTCGTTCTCTTACGTGGTCATCGCGACGTCCGACGGGGGTTGGCCCTGTGGCTGCTCATGATGAACAGCGGCTTTCGCCGACGACAGCGTGCCTCCAGGTGGCGGCTGCTCCTACCTTCGCTGCCGATTGTGTTCAGCAGGCGACTGGGGAGCACTGGTCAGGGATGTTGCCACTGACCGGGCTCTTGTTGAGCGTCACCGTCCCGGCGGAGATGAAGATGCCACCGCCGATGGAGGCGGTGTTGCCACTGACGGGGCTCTTGTTGAGCGTCACCGTCCCGGCGTTGTTGATGCCGCCCCCTTCGTTGGCGGCGGTGTTGCCACTGACGGGGCTCTTGTTGAGCGTCACCATGCCGGCGTTCAAGATGCCTCCACCACCAACACCGCCGAAGGCTTCGTTGCTGCTGACCGGGCTGCTGTTCAGCGTCACGACACCGACGTTGTTGATGCCGCCGCCGCCATAGGCTCCGTTGCCGCTGATCGGGCTGCTGTTCAGCGTCATCTTGCCGCCTTCGTAATTGTTGATTCCGCCACCGACACAATGGCCGCAGGTGCCGTTACCGGTGACCGGGCTGTTGTTGAGCGTCACCGTGCCGCCGTCGTTCACGATGCCGCCCTGTCCGTTGTCGTGGACCGGACTGTTGTTGAGCGTCACCTTGCCGGTGTTGGAAATGCCGGCGCCGCCGTAGCTATAGGCGTAGTTGCCACTGACCGCGCTGTTGTTGAGCGTCACCGTGCCGGTATTGGAGATGCCGCTGCCGCCGGAGGCGCCATTACCGGTGACCGGGCTGTTGTTCAGCGTCACCTCGCCGGTGTTGAAAATGCCGCCACCGCTGCCGGCGGCGAAGTTGCCGGTGACCGGGCTGTTGTTCAGCGTCACATTGCCGGTGTTGAAAATGCCGCCACCGCTGCCGGAGGGGCTCAAGGCGTTCGAGCCGCCGCTGATCGTGACGCCCAGGATCATTACCGACACGGCCGAGCCGGTGATGGTGATGACCGGAGCGCCGCCGCTAATCGTGGTCTGATCTTGGCCCGCGCCGAGCAAGGTGAGGTTCTCATCGATCCTCAGGAGGCCGGTGTAGGTACCGGAGGCGATCTGGATTGTGTCGCCGGGGGTTGCCTCGCTGATCGCGCCTTGGATGGTCGTGTACATGCAGGTCGCGCAGACGTTGATCGTGGTTTTCGCCCACGCCTGGCTCGGGCCGACGAGGATGAGCGCGGCGGAAGTCATCGCGATGATGAGCCCCGTGAGGCCGACCATGAGTAGGTCCTCGCGCGGGCCCCTCAGCCTTACGTCCCTATTGCGGGTTGCCAACCGCCGAAATGTCATCTCGCCCCCCTGTGTTCAACCGTTTCCGTCACGCGCCAGAGTCCACACGCAGCTCGCGGAGTGCCTCGGCAGCGCCGATGGTCTCAAGCTTCGATTCAGGACTCGCGAACAGATCATCGATCAGGGCGCGAGCCATGGATGACAGGATACCGCCGTCGACCAGGAGAACGACGCCCACTCGATTGGTCAATCCCCGGTGCTCCACAGAACACGACTAATGGCATCGGCCGCCGCCTTGCGCTGAAGTTCCATGATGTGGCCATAGACGTCGGCGGTGATCCGGATGCTGGCGTGGCCGAGGCCGGCCTTGTTCGTGAGTCGTGAGAACCGATGGTGGAAGTTGTCCGGGTCATTGTCCGGGTCGACCGCGTCGTAGTTCGACAGTGTCACCGCGCTGAGAAGGAGCCGCCTCTGTCTCCGAGAGCCGGCCCTGACCTGCTCAGCTATTGTCGGGCTGGCGGGACTTGAACCCGCGACCTCTTGACCCCCAGTCAAGCGCGCTAACCAAACTGCGCCACAGCCCGTCGATGCAACGACCTAGCCTACTGACCCGCTGCGGGTCGCTTCGGAGGTCCGCTGACGCGGTTCTTCGGCACCGGAGAACTCAGATGTGATGTGCGAGCCAGCCGATTCCCTGGTACGCCCTCCATCCCAGGTAGCCGACCGTGGCCAGGACCAGCAGCTTGAAGTGCCATGGGACCTTCCGCCTCTCCGCCAGCTGCTGCTCACAGGTCGGGCAGGCCCCCTGTCTGTGAGCTCGTCGGCGAGGACCAGACGGTCGCATCACTCACACCAGGGCATGACGCATGCTCAACCCCCGAGCCGCACCCGCAGCTTGATCGGAGTGGGGCCCAAGTCGAGCACTTCGCGCAGGCGGCGCTCGACGTAGCGGAGGTAAGGGGCCGGGAGCCTGTGCGTCGCGAACAGCGTGAACGTCGGTGGGTCGGTCGCGCCTTGGACCGCGTAGCGAATACGCGAACCTGGCGCGGGGTGCGCCGCCTGAATGGCCGCGAGGACGCGATTGAGCTCGCCGGTGGGAACGCGCCGGTGGTACGCGTCGATCGCTTGGCGAAACGCGCCGAGTACGCGGTGCACTCCGAGGCCGGTGAGCGCGCTCACCTTGAGCACCGGTGACTCCCCCAGGAAGCCCAGGCGGTCCCCGACGTCGGCTAGCACGGCGCGGCGCGCCTCGGTCTCGAGCAGTTCCCACTTGTTGAGCACGACCACCACCGGGCTGCCCGACGCACCGATGCGCTCGGCCAAGCGCTGGTCCTGATGGGTCACCCCTTCGCTTGCATCGATGACGAGCAGCACCACGTCGGCGGCATCGAGTGCCTGAAGTGCGCGTACCATTGCGAAGTACTCGCTTCCCACAGCCGAGCGCGACCTGCGCTTCATCCCGGCCGTGTCGACGAAACGGACCGGACCCTCCGAAGTGTCGAAAACCGTGTCGATCGCGTCCCTGGTCGTGCCGGGAACGTCATGTACCACCGAGCGTTCTTCGCCCACCAGACAGTTGAAGAGCGTCGACTTGCCGACGTTGGGTCGTCCGACGATGGCCACTCGCGGGCAAGCGGGGCCTCCGGTTCCCGGCGCGTTCTCCACTCGTAATTCGCGATCGTCCTGCTCGGCAGCGCGGTCTTCTATCCCGCTCGTCGTTCGCTCGGCGGCGGGTCCCAGGCGCTTTACCAATTCATCCAACAGGTCACCCGTATGACGTCCGTGCAGCGCGCTCACCAGGTGAGGGTCTCCCAGACCGAGCGAAACGAGCTCCCATGCGTCGGCCTCGCGCGCCGAGTTGTCGACCTTGTTCGCCACGAGCATCGCAGGCACGCCAGTTCGTTTCACGAGTCTGGCCAGGTCCTGGTCCTCGGTCGTGACCCCGACCGTGACGTCCACCACCACCAGCACGAGGTCTGCCGCCTTGATGGCGCGTCGTGCTTGTTCCGCCACCTTCGCCTCGAGCGAGTTCCCGGCACCCAGCCAACCTCCGGTGTCCACGAGCAGGAACGCTCGTCCGTTCCACTCGGCCTCGAGCTCGAGGCGGTCGCGCGTGACGCCGGGGCGCTCTTCGACCACAGCCGCTCGGCGGCCGACGAAGCGATTGACGAGCGTCGATTTGCCCACGTTCGGCCGCCCCGCGACCACCACGACCGGGAGACGTGGCTCCCCGCACCCCGTATCAGCTGAAGAGTCGCTTCCTGCACGAGCCATCGCGCTCACCCGTGCAGGGGGCGGGTCGACTCCAACGCCCTGCGCAGAGCGATCCCGTTGGTGGCGACGACCTCTACCGGGCGTGGTAAATCCGCGACCGTAGAGCCGTCGAGGAAGCGCCCCGCGGACAGGCACACGTCGGGAAGCAGGTACAGGTGGTCATCTGGCTCGCGCTCGAGGGCGCTGGCGACGTCGACCCCGGTGAGCAGCCCCGTCACGGCGATGTTCCCCCCGAAGAACCAATTGTGCACAGGGAGAAGCCTCAGCGCGACATCTGCGTGTCTGCTATAGCTGGCGAGCAGCGGCCCGAGTACCCGCGCCCCGTACTCCCCCGTGATGAGCGTGGTGACCCTTCCCCGCGCGTCGAGTTCCTCTTTGTGCTCCATGCCGGCACGCTGAGCGCGGTAGCCGTCGGCTGGAGCGCCGTCCACAAAGGAGAAGAAGCCCGGTCGCTCCGCGCTCGGCGCCTCGGCGTGGTCGCAGAGTTCGGCGGCGAACGCGCGTGCCATACCCACCCCGTTTTCGAGCTGGGGGAAGCCGCCGTAGGTAGCGCTGGGTGGAAAGGGGCGCCCGGCCAGCAGGTAGTACTCGTCCGCGGCGTAGACCATCCGCCGCCCTATCGCGGACATGAACAGCTCCTGCCACTCCTCCACGAGATCGACCACCGCAGCCGCTTCGGTCGCGCTGTGGGCTCGCAGCTCGGGCTCGGTGTTGTAACGGCTGATCCCGAGGGGAACGCACGCGACGGTGGCCAGCTCCGGGTACTCGTCGGCTATGCCAGCCAGCGTGGTCTCCAGCACCTCTGAGTCGTTGAGACCGGGGCACACGACTATCTGCCCGTGCACCTCGATCCCGCCGTCCAGTAGCGCTCGCAGCCACCGGAGACTCGTCGCGCCGCGGGGATTCCGCAGTATGTGCGCGCGCAGCTGCGGATCGGTGGAATGGATCGATACGAACAACGGAGAGAGCCGCTCGGTGAGGACGCGCTCGAGATCGAGCTCGGTGAACCGGGTAAGCGTGGTGAAGTTCCCGTACAGGAACGACAGACGGTAGTCGTCGTCTCGCACGTACAGGCTCCGACGCATGCCTTTGGGCAACTGCTGGACGAAGCAGAACTTGCAGTGGTTGTCGCATGTTCGTACCCGGTCGAACAGCGCCGAGGACATGGCGATACCCAGTGGAGTTCCCGCGGCTTTCTCGACCCGCACCACCAGCTCCCGGCCGCCGCGACGTACCTCGACCTCGGGGTCCTCCCCGTCGGTGAGCAGTTGGTACTCGATCACGTCGCGAAGCGCTTGCCCGTCGATCCTCAGCAGCTCGTCGCCGACCCGTAACCCTGCACGTTGCGCCGGGGACTCGCGCACCACCGAGGCGACCCGGGCTGCCGGCATGGAACCGAGGTTACTGCCCGGACCAGCCCACCCAGGTGGGCCGGTTAGCCTGGCTGTGTGCCGGTTGACCGGGTCCTCCTCGCCTCGCCTCGGGGCTTTTGCGCTGGCGTCGAGAAGGCCATCAAGGCCTTGGCGTGGATGGTACGCGTATTCGAGCCGCCCGTGTACTGCTATCACGAGATCGTCCACAACTCCTACGTGGTAGAGCAGTTCCGCGCCAAGGGAGTGATCTTCGTCGACGACGTCGAAGAAGTACCCCCCGGGGCTCCGCTGATGCTTTCGGCACACGGATCAGCCCCCGAGGTGGTGGCTGCAGCACGCGATCGGGGCCGTACGGTCGTCGACGCGGTGTGCCCGCTCGTAACGAAGGTGCATCACGAGCTGAAGGTCCGCGCCAAGAAGGGCTACACGGTGCTCTACGTGGGCCACGAAGGACACGAAGAGGCCGTCGGAACCATGGCCGTAGCGCCCGAATCGGTGCGGCTCGTGCGCTCGGAGGAAGAGGTCGACACGATCGCAGCGGAGGTGGAGCCGAACACGTCCGTAGCTCTGCTCGCCCAGACCACCTTGAGCCACGACGCGTGGTCGGGGATCATGAACAAGGCGAAAGATCGTTTCGAGGGGCTGTGGATGCCGAACCGGTCCGACCTGTGCTTCGCCACTACGAACCGACAGGCGGCCCTCAAGGCGATCGCCGGCAAGTCCGACGCGGTGGTCGTGATCGGGTCAGCGAATTCCTCGAACACCCGGGCATTGGAGAAGGTGGCGCTCGCGACGGGTTGCCCCCGGGTCCTGCGCGTGAACGAGGCCAACGAGTTGCCCGACGACCTCTTCGGGACGGTGGGCGTGACCGCCGGGGCCTCTGCGCCGGACGAGCTCGTCCAACACGTCGTGGAGCGCTTGGCGCCTGTCACCGGGGTGGAGGAGATCCGAGTCACCGACGAAGACGAGTACTTCCCTCCCCCACCTGAGCTGAGGGACCTCCTGCGAGGATTGGGCGCTGTGCTCGGGTGGGGACTGGGCGCTCCAGCAGCCGAGGACGCCCTCGTCGCCGGCGCGACCCGCTGCTCGAGCGACGAGCGCGATCTCGCTGCCACCACGGGCGGGGGCGAGGTTGCGCCCCAGAGCCCGGAGGCTGCCGAGGGCGAGTCCTTCGCCTCTGACCGTCACGTATCTGCCGCCGACGTACTCGCCCGACTGGCCGGCTGATGGCGGTGTACTCGATGCTTGCGCGTTTCGGGCGCGCGCGAGACAGACAGAGACGCCGGCAGGAAGAGCTGCGCCGGCTCGTGATGGAGCTAGGACGCCAGGACTTTCGTCGCCGTCATCCCGATGCCGCATTCGCTCCGGTAGTCGTGCTCGTAGCCTCCTACCTCGAGTCCGACAACATCGGCGACGTCCTGAAAAGGGTTCCCAGCGAGCTGTGCGGGCTCGGCGTCTCGGTCCTCGTGGTGGTCGACGGCGGCGATGACGACACCGAGCATCTCGTGACCGCGCTGGGTGCCTATTGTGCAGTCCTCCCGGTCAACATGGGCCAAGGGTTCGCCTTGCGCCTCGGCTACGAGCTCGCGCTCTCACACGGCGCGCGCTTCGTCGTCACCATCGACGCCGACGGACAGGACGACCCAGCCTCGATCGGCGACCTTCTGTCCCCGCTGGTCACCGACGAAGCCGACTTCGCCATAGCGAGCAGGCGTTTGGGCACCGACGAGTCGACCGACCGCTTCAGGCGTGCCGGTGTGGTCTTCTTCGCGGGCGTAATCAACTTGCTCACAGGGCAACACCTCACGGACACGTCGATGGGTCTTCGCGCCCTGCGAACCGAGGTGCTCGCTGACGTGACTCTCGAGCAGGACCAATACCAGACCGCGGAGCTGGTGATCTCAGCGGCATCGAGGGGTTGGCGCATCGTGGAGCGGCCCACGGCGCGCCGCGCGCGCTCCTCAGGCGAGTCCAAGAAGGGGCACAACGCGTTCTTCGCCCTGCAGTACGTCAGGGTGATCCTGCGCACCTGGTTTCGCGAACGTCACCGATAGCTTCGCGTGTCCTCTGCGCGCAGTGTCTTGGACTGCCCGAATCCCTAGCTCTGGGTGCGCGACAGGGCCACGTCGTAGACGCGCTGTAGCTCGGAGCACAGTAGCGAGCTGAGCTCTCGTACCTCGCGGCGCGGAATTCGGACGCCTTCGCGCCGAGGAACCACGAGCGCGTCTCCGACGACTACGTGGACCTTCACCGGCCTGGGCAGCTTCGAGCCCTTGGGGAGTGATTCGGTCGTGCCCCCGACACCGATCGGAACGATCGCGGCGCCGGTTCGGGCCGCGAGAAACGCAGCGCCCTCCTGCAGATCCTCGACCAACCGTCCCGCGCGACGGGTCCCTTCCGGGAACATCACCAGGACCTCGCCGTGTCTGAGCAGGTCCTGGGCGCGTCTGAACGCCAGACGGTCGGTTCCTTCGCGGTGGACCGGAAACGCCCCGGTCGACTCGAGGAACTTCCCCAGGATGCGAGATCGCCAGAGATCGTCCTTCGCCATGAAGAAGAGCTTGCGAGCGCGAGGGACTACATCCGACACCACGAAGAAATCGATGAAACTACGATGCACCGGAGCCAGGATCACCGGACCGGTCTCGGGAACGTTGGCTCCCTCCACCGACACCCGCCAGTAAGAGCGGTTGATCAAGTGTGCGAGAGCGCGCAATGCAGCGTAGAAGGCACTCGGTAGGTGTATGGGTGGCTCAAGCGCCGCGTCCGCCGGCCCGCGCTTCACAGCCACGTGAGGACCTCCTCGAGGACCTCGATCGCGTCAAGACCCGTCGAGTCGATGACCACCGCATCGGCCGCCACGTCCTGAGCCGACGGGAGTGGCGAAACCGCTCGGGTCGAGTCGAGCTTGTCGCGCCGAGCCAGAGCTGTCGTGACCGCGCGCAGATCCTGGCGTGCATCCTCGAGGGCGCGCCTGCGGGCTCGCTCCTCCGACGAGGCTGTGAGGTAGATCTTCAGATGCGCGTCGGGGAACACCACTGTCCCGATGTCACGGCCCTCCACCACTCCCCCACCGTGCTCTTCGACCCATGCTTGCTGGCGCGCCACCATCTCGGCACGCACCTCGGGGTTGGCGGCCACCAGCGAGACCGCGGCGTCCACACGGGGAGCACGAATCGCCTCGGCAACGTCGCCTCCGTCCACTTTCAGCTTCTCCCCCAGGTCGAGGGCGATCTCGCGTGCCAGCTTCGCGACCGCAGCTGCGTCATCGGGGTCGATCCCCTTCACCAGCGCGCAGTAGGCGACCGCTCGGTACATGGCGCCTGTGTCGAGCCATTCGAGCCCGAGGTGCTCGGCCACCAGGCGCGCGAGCGTCGACTTTCCGGCGCCCGCCGGACCGTCGATGGCGACGACGCAAGGGGTCTCGGGCAGAACCCGGGTCCGTGCCTTGCGGCCCTCGGGGCTCGGTCTCTGGCTCATCAGGCTCGCCCGCCGGTCAACTGGGCCATGTGCTCCGCGAAGGCCGGGTAGGAGCTGTCCACCGTCTCCCAACCCATGATGCACGTCGTACCCTCCGAGACGGACGCGGCCGCGATCGCAGCAGCCATCGCTATGCGGTGGTCCCCGCGCGCGTCGACGTGCGCCGCGCTCAGCGCACGCGCGCCCGTGACGAGCAGATCTTCCCCGTCGACTTCGGCGCCCGCCCCGAATGCCCGGACCATCTCCGCCACCGCCTCCAGGCGGTCCGACTCCTTCACTCGCAGCTCGCCCATCCCCCGAAACACTGTCGTACCTTCGGCCCGCGCAGCTGCCACAGCCAGGACCGGCACCTCGTCGAGACCAGGGATCTCGGCTGCGTCGACCTGTGTCGCAACCAGCGGCCCCGAACGAACGACGACGTCAGCCGTGGCGGCGAGGTCGTCTGGCCGCGTCGTGGGGACCTCTTCCAGCCGTGCTCCCATCCGCTTGAGCACGTCCAGAAAACCCCGCCGGGCGGCGCCTACGTACAGCCGCGCGACGGTGACCTCGCTCCCCGGGAGCAGGCAAGCGCCCACGACCCAGAAGGCCGCTTGAGAGGGGTCTGCTGGGACGTCGAGCTCGAACGCCTCGGGCTCTCCGGGCAGGATCCTCACCACGTGGTCGCCGTCTTCGTTGGACTCCGAGATCTGTGCCCCGCAAATAGAGAAGAGCTCCTCGGTGTGCTGACGGGTGAGCACCCGCTCGCGCACCACCGTCTCACCCTGCGCTTCCAAGCCGGCGAGGAGCACGCACGACTTCACCTGGGCGCTGGGGACGGGCGGGGAGTAATCGATGCCGTGAAGCGACCCTCCGCGCACCACCAGCGGCGGCAGGCAGCGCTCCGTACGGCCTTCCACTCCTGCCCCCATCAGTCGCAACGGAACGGCGACGCGATCCATCGGGCGAGTCGACAGCGAGGAATCGCCTCTCAGCTCGACCGTCCAGGGCCGGCTGGCCACGACTCCCGCCAGCAGCCGCATGCTGGTGCCGGAATTGCCGAGATAGAGCGCAGTGTCGGGGGGCCGAAGTGTCCGCTTCCCCCCGTAGATGTGCTCCCCCTCGACGTGTGCACCCATGCATCGTGCGGCTTCTTCGGTGTGCCGGACGTCTTCGCCGTCCGAGCGCCCCCGTACCACCGAAACGCCGTCGGCCAAGGCGCCGAGAATCACCGCCCGGTGCGAGATGGACTTGTCCCCCGGCACCTCCACGCGACCGGTGAAAGGCCGGCCGCCTTCGATGGCGAACGCGGTGCCGCCATGCCTGCTCATGTGAGACGGCCGGCGGTCCAGTGAAAGCCCTTCGCTGTCAGAGCTTCGCTCAACCGATCGGCGCCATCCGCGTCGACCACAAGCACGAGCACCCCTCGGTCACCTTCCGCGCTGTGGGCGATCTCCAGGTCGGCGATGTTGACGCCCAGGTCGCCCGCGAGCGTCGTGATCTCCGCGAGCACTCCCGGCCGGTCGGGCACGGGCACTCGCAGCTCGGCGAGACGCTCCGGTCGAGCTCCAGCGCTGGGAAGCGAGCGGCGTGCCTGCGCCGCACGCTCCAGAGCGGCGAGCAGCCCCTCACGATCCTGCTCCGACACGCGGTCGCGCATCGCGGCGAGATCCACGAGCAGCGCGTCGAGAGTCGCGACGATGGCCATGGAATTCTCGGCGCAGACACCGGGCCAGATGGCCGGCTGCCCCGCGGCCACCCGGGTCATGTCCCTGAACCCTCCTGCAGCGAGGCGCAGCAGCGCCGCGTGCTGCTCGGACACCCGGTCAGCGAGGTTCATGAGAGTTGCCGCGGTGAGATGCGGAACATGCGACACCACCGCGACCAACGTGTCGTGCTGTGCCGGGGAGAGTGCCACGACTTCGGCTCCCATGGACCCGACCACCGCCCTCAGGCGGGCGTATGTAGCCGGGTCGGTGTTGTCGGTCGGGGTCAGGACCCACGTCGCGCCGACGAACAGCTCAGGGTCAGCGCCGTCGACACCCGCCTGCTCCGAGCCAGCCATCGGGTGCCCTCCGACGAACCTGGGGTGGTCGACGGCTTCTGACACCGGACCCTTCACTCCGGCCACGTCGGTTACCACCAAATCCGGGCGCCGCCCTCTGGTCAGGGCCGCGCTCGCCTCCCTGGCGACGGATTCGAGCGGCGTCGCCACGAAGACGACCTCCGCTTCGGGATCGTCCCCGACGACGTCGAGCGCACCCAATGAAAGGGCGCGCCTGGCGTGTTCCGGCTCGATGTCACGGCCCGTCACATGCCAGCCACGAGCACGAAGTGCCATTCCGATCGACCCGCCGATCAGGCCCGTGCCGATCACCGCCGCACGCCTGGAAGCACCCGATGGAGGTGGCTCACTCGGGGAGGTCATCGCGCAGCCCCCGTGCTCCTTCGAGGTAGACGTGGTGAAGCTCGTCGCGCGCCCTGTCCGTCATGACATGCACCAGGACGCGCAAGCACCGTGGGATCGATCCCACGACGTCTAGCTCCCGGGCACAGATCAACGGAACGTCGCCCAATCCCATGACGCGTGCGGCCGCGGCGGGAAACATCGAGACTAGGTCACCCGTCGCGGTGAACATGATGCTTATGAGATCGTCGTGGCTCAGCCCGTTCTGCTCGAGCATCGTGGTGAGCAGCTCGGTGATGCGACTCGAGATCTGCTCCGGCACGTCAGCGTCGACGGTCGTCGCGCCGCGAAGGGCTCGCACAACGAGAGGCACGGCTCCGAATGCTACCGATCACCCCGGACGTCGCCCCGGTCGCTGCCGGGACGCCGCCTCGCTGCCGCCTCGCTCAAGGAGCGCACCTCCTTTGCGGAGAGCTCTCTCCAGGCTCCAGGCCCGAGGTCGCGAAGCGCGATCGGTCCCACGCGCACGCGAACCAGGCGTCGAACGGGGTGGCCGACGGCCTCGCACATACGCCGTACCTGGCGGTTGCGCCCCTCGTGGACCACGATCCGCAGCACGCCGTCGCGGGCGTCGCCCACGACGCCCACCTTCGCCGGCGCGCTCAGGCCGTCCTCGAGCTCCACCCCGTTGCGAAGAAGACGGAGGGCCGCCCTACCAGGAACGCCCTCCACCTGGGCCAGGTACTCCTTTTCCACCCCGAAGGACGGATGGGTGAGACGTTGGGCAAGTTCCCCGTCGTTCGTCAGGAACAGCAGGCCCTCGCTATCCGCGTCCAGCCGGCCCACGGGGAACACCCGCGGATCGTCCGGTACGAGCTCGGTGACCGTAGGGCGGCCCTGCGGGTCGTCAGCCGTGGTCATCACGCCTCGTGGCTTGTTCAGGAGGTAGTGGACGAGCCCGGGGAGCACCCCGATCCTCACGCCGTCGACGGCGATGCTGTCGCTGGTCACGTTCACGCGCTGCCCTAGCGTGGCGAGCTCTCCGTTGACCCTGACTCGCCCGGCTGAGATGAGCTCCTCGCAGGCACGCCGGCTGCCGAATCCTGCGCGGGCCAGCACCTTCTGGAGCCTCTCCGAGGGCTCCTCGCAGGGTTCCTCGCCTTGGTCGTCGCCTTGGTCGTCGCAGCCCTCGAGCCCTCTAGCCACTTCTCGACAGCGTAAGCCCGGAGGGGTCTCCAGGCGGATCGGTCCAGCGCAGTCTCACCAAGGGTGACCTAGGAATCTGAACCGACCTCGGCTTTGGGACCTTCCGTGACGTTTCCGCGGAAACGTTTCGGGAGAGCCGCGTCGGTCAGATGGCGTCGGTCAGGCGTCGGCTCCATCGGACTCGGCGGCGGGCCGGAAACGCTCCTCCAGCTCCTCCATGGCTTCAGGTCCCGGCAAGAGGTCGCCTGCCCGAGGCAGCTGGCCGAGATTGTCGATCCCCAGCTTCTCCAAGAAGGCGGGTGTGGTGCCGTAGAGGATCGGCTGGCCGGGTCCCGGAGCCTGGCCCACGGCGACGATGTAGCCACGCTGCTCGAGCAGTCGCACCACACCGTCCACGTTGACCCCGCGCAACGCCGAGATCTGGCCACGAGACACAGGCTGGCGGTAGGCGACGATCGCGAGCGTCTCCAGAGCTGCCGAGGACAGCCGCGAGGACACACCCTCCATGGCGTAGCGCTCCACGAACGGTGCCATCTCGGGATGTGTCTGGTACCGATATCCGCCGGCCACGCGCGTCAGGACGAATCCGCGTCCTTCAGCCTCATATCCGCGAGCGAGCTCGTCGCACAGCGCCTCTACACGCTCGGTCGGTACCTCGAGAAGCTCTGCCAAGAGCGTCGGCGGGAGCGGCTCCATGGCTGAGAGCAACACGGCCTCGAGGGCCCGGTGCTCCTCGGACAGCTCCACTCAGCCTTCGTACTCCTCGACAGCGTCCGCAGCGCCCACCGAAGCGAGCACCCCCTCGCCACCGATCCAGGTGACCACGAGGTCCCCGAAGGTCTCGCCTTGGTCCAGCACCACCCGGCCTCGCTTGCACAGCTCCAGCAAGGCCAGGAAGCGGACGATGACCTGCATCCTCGTGGTGCAGGCGGCGCTCAGTTCACGGAACGTCATGCTGTGCTCGACCGGCAGGCGTTCCTCCAGCTCTGCGACTGCCTCCGAGACAGTCACCGCCTCGACCGTGACGTGCGAAAGGTCGAGAGTCTCGGCTGGCGCTTGGGCAACAGCCTGCAGGTAGGCCGCCGCGAGGCGAGCTGCGGTGATGCCGACGAGCAGGTCGGGTGCCAGGTCCCGAAAGCGCTCCTCGAGCCCCGTGATACGCGGGACCGAGCGGGCGGCAGCTTCCATCATCGTGACGAAACGGTCGGCTGCCCCTGCGTAGGCCTGGAGCTCGAGCAACCGCGCCAGCAGCCGATCCCGCTCCTCGTAGCCCGACAGAAGCTCCTCGTCGTCCTCGTCCTGCTCGGCAGCGGGCAGGAGCCTCCTCGACTTGAGCTCCACCAGAACAGCGCCTATCACGAGGAACTCGGTCGTGGTCTCCAGGTCGAACGACGGGGCCGCCGACATCTCTGCGATGAAGGCGTCCACCACAGGGGCCACCGGCACGTCACAGACATCCAACCGGTGCTCCGAGAGCAGCCGCACGAGCACGTCGAACGGACCCTCGAAGACGGGCGTGCAGACATGGGCAACCACGAAAACGACGATACCGGCTGGGTTTCGCTGTGCCGTGCATCCCCAAGGATCAGGACCGACGCCGGCTTCCCGTACGATGGCACCCGATGTCCAGGGTGCTGTCGGGAGTCCAGCCGAGCGGCGACGTGCACCTCGGCAACTATTTGGGCGCTTTTCGCACGTGGGTCTCCGACCAACACCACCACGAGGCCTTCTTCTGCGTGGTGGATCTCCACGCGCTGGCCCAGGACCACGACCCCGCCCTCCTGGCCGCAAGGACCCTGGAGACCGCTATGAACCTCATGGCCGTAGGGCTCGACCCGTCGGTGTGCACGCTCTTCGTCCAGAGCCACGTGCCGGAGCACCCGCGCCTGACCTGGCTGCTCGAGTGCACCGCCACCTTCGGCGAGCTGCGGAGGATGACCCAGTTCAAGGAGAAGGGCGGGGAGAACGAGAGCGTGCGAGCAGGGCTGTTCACGTACCCGGTCCTCCAGGCGGCCGACATCCTGCTCTACGACGCGCAGCGCGTACCGGTGGGCGAGGACCAGCGCCAGCACCTGGAGCTGACCCGCACCCTCGCCACTCGCTTCAACCACCACTACGGCGAGACCTTCGTGGTTCCGGAGCTCGCGGTGCCCGAGTTGGCCGCCCGGGTGATGGACCTCCAGGAGCCGACGAAGAAGATGTCCAAGTCGCTGAGCTCTCCTCTGGGAACGATCGGCGTGCTCGATCCGCCAGATGACATCGACCGCAAGCTCCGCCGGGCGGTCACCGACGCGGGAACCGCCGTGGTCTACGAGCCGCTCACCAAACCCGGGGTGTCCAACCTCCTCGAGCTGTTGGCAGCGGCAAGAGGCGGGGACCCCGCGGAACTGGCCTCTGGTTATTCGAGCTACAGCCAGCTCAAGCGCGACGTGTCAGAGGCCCTCGTGGAGCTGCTTCGCCCGGTGCGCGAACGGCATCTCGAGCTTGCCGCAGATCCCCGCCATGTCGAGGCTGTGCTCGCAAACGGTGCAGCGAAGGCGAGGGCCGTCGCCCGGGCCACTCTCGACCGGGCGATGCGCGCCGTCGGCTTGCTCGTACCTCCCGGCGGCTTCACCGCCTGAGCGGACCGCACCGCCCGTCACGTTCGGCGAACCCCATTCAGAGCCCTACCACCCGCGCCCATTCGCGCAGCGCGGGCTGGAAGACGTCGTTCAACGCCTGCGGGAACAGAAGGATCACGATCAGCGGCAAGAAGAGCGTGAAAGGCCGGATGCGGTAGTAGCCCGGCAGCAAATGACGAGGCAGCAGACGCTCGACGACAGCCGACCCGTCGAGCGGCGGCAGCGGGATCAAGTTGAACACAGCGAGGATCACGTTGATGTATCCCGCGAAGAAGATCAGCTGAGCCCATGTCGGTTGCAACGAGAGATCGCCCGTTACCAACACCGGCTCCTTTATCGACATGGGCACCATGTGCACATACACCAGTCCGAACACCAGGGCCAGGAGCAAGTTCACTGCCGGTCCTACCAGAGAGACCACGACGCCTTCGTTGCGGGGGTGTCGTAGCCGCGTCACGTTGACTGGAACTGGTTTCGCGTACCCGAAGGCACCCACCCCGCTCAGAACCAGCAGGACCGGGAGGATGATCGTCCCGAACAGATCGATGTGACGGATCGGGTTCAGAGTCAGTCGCCCCGCACGTTTGGCCGTGTCGTCGCCGAATGCGAGGGCTACTGCACCGTGTGACACCTCGTGCAAGATCACCGACGGAATCAACGCGCAGAGCATGACGACGTCGATGGTGCTCAAGTGATGTGTTCGCACCAGCACCGCCAGCACCGCCAGCCCGGCGATCACCCAGATTGCCGTGCGCGGCTCGATTCTCCGCCCGCGCGGCTGTGGCGCCGGGGAGCCCCAGCCGTAACTCATCGGCGCGCCCCCGTAGGTTCTCGAAGGCTCAGTGCTTGGACACGCAGTTGATGCAGTAGAGCGCCGCCGGCTTCGCCTCCAGACGCAGAGGGTCGATGGCCTGCCCGCAGTCCTCGCACACCCCGTACGTCCCGCTCTCGAGCTTCCTCAGGGCGTTCTCCACCTGCTCCAGGGCCTCCTGCAGGCTGCCCGCCAGGGCCTCCGCTTCACCACGCTCCGCGGTCACCTGGCTCGAGTCAGCGAAGTTGGGGTCGTAATTCATCCGTCCGCTACCCACGCCCAGCTCCTCGAGCTTGGCCAGAAGATCCTTGCGCTCCTCGTCGAGGAGGGCGCGGTAGTCGACCATGAAGGCTTCCCCGGGCACGTAGCGAACTTTAGTGCGCGACCCGCCGCCCGGCGCGCGGATGGGCCTCTTCGTACACCCGGCGCAGGTGTTCGGGGGAGACCCGCGTGTAGATCTGGGTGGTGGCAACCGACACGTGTCCCAGGAGCTCCTGAACCACCCGAATGTCGGCGCCGTGGGCGAGCATGTGGGTGGCGCACGAATGACGCAGCACATGCGGATGCACTCGGCCCGCGAGGTTCACCGAGGTCGCTCGTTTCTTCAACACCCCCCAGATCCCCTGCCTCGTGAGACGACCGCCGCGTGCATTCAAGAAGACCGCCTCGGCATCGCCTCGGCGTGCCCAACGTCTGGGCTCGAACTCCGGCCTTCCCCTCGGCCCCAGCCAGTCTTCGAGCGCGCGACGCGCGCAACGGCCGAGCGGCACGAGCCGCTCCTTGCCCCCCTTCCCCAGGACCCGCACGAGGCCCGTGTCGGAGCCCAGATCCGAGAGGGACAGAGCGGCCAGCTCCGACACCCGCATTCCGGTGCCGTAGAGCACCTCGAGCATCGCCCTGTCCCGTCGTGCGAAGGCGTCCTCCCCGGCACAGGCGTCGAGCAGGCGGCAGACCTCGTCCTCGTCCAGAGCCTTGGGCAGGCGAAGCCCCTGCCGGGGCCGGTTGACGTCGGTGGTCGGGTCCGATGTCGCCCGCCCCTCCTCCAGGCAGAACCGGTGCAACCCGCGGATAGCCGCGAGCGCTCGAGCGACGGATGCGGGCGCCAGGCCCGCACCTCGTCTCTCGGCTAGATGCTCCTCGACCAGGTCCATGTCGGCGGTTTCGACCACGCTTCGTCGAGATGCCAGGAACGACTCGTACGCGAGCAGGTCACGGCGATACGAGACCACCGTGTTGCGCGACCTCCCCTGCTCGACCGCCAGCCAAGTCAGGTATTCCTCGCCGCTCGTGCTCAGAACCCTCGGGCAGTCAGCTACGGAGCCTTTGGCGGCACCGACGCTGGTGCTCAACGTGCGGTTGCTCCCAGCGCGTCGCGCGCGAGCAGGAGACCGAGCACAGTCTGGGCGTCGATCAACCGACCCGAGGCGATCATCGAATCCACCTCATCGAAGGACACCTCGACCACCTCCAAGAAGCGCTCTTCTTCCCCGTGCTCTTCGGGTCGTGGTGAGTGGGCGGGCTCGAGGCCGGTAGCCAAGAACAGGAACGTCTCCTCGTCACAGAAACCGGGACTGTTCAGCACCCTGGCGAGCAGGCGGAGATCGCGGGCGCGCACACCGGCTTCCTCGATCAGCTCACGGCGCGCCGTATCCTCGGGTGACTCGCCGTCGACGTCGCGAGTCCCCGCCGGAATCTCCAGCAGCTCCCGGTCGATCGGACCTCTGTACTGACGAACCAGCAATGCTCGACGGTCCTCGGTGACAGCGACGACCGCCACCGCCCCGGGATGGCGCACCACATCGCGCGTGAACTTCGTGCCGTCGGGTGCCTCGAAGTGCGCCTTCACCACCGATATGCGCCAACCTTCGAAGCAGGTCACGTCACCGAGGTGACGAAAACCCTTCGGGCTCTTCGCTGCGGAGGTGGCGGTGGTGCCGCTCGTGCGCCTGCTCCTACCCTCGACTGGGTCTGTCCGGTCCCACGCCCCGCCGTCAGGAGACGGCGCCGAGGTCGGCGTCGACTGCTATGAGGCGCGGTAGACGGCCCTCGGCGCGTACGACCGCGGCCGAAACGAGCTCGCGGAACAACGGGTGAGGCCGATCAGGTCGGCTCTTGAATTCCGGGTGCGCCTGCGTGCCGATCCAGAAGGGGTGCCCCGGCAGCTCGACGAACTCCACCAGACGCCCGTCCGGCGACGTCCCCGAGCACACCAGGCCGGCCTCTTCGAGACGAGCGCGAAAACGGGGGTTGACCTCGTAACGGTGGCGGTGGCGCTCTGAGACGACGGTGGCTCCGTACGCCTCGGCCACCCGAGAACCAGGGACGAGTTGGGCCACGTACGACCCGAGTCGCATCGTCCCACCCTTGTCGACCACGTTCTGCTGGTCCTCCATGAGGTCGATCACCGGGTAGGGGGTCACGCTGTCGAACTCGCGCGAGTTGGCACCTGTCAGCCCGGCGAGATGACGCGCCACGTCGATGACCATCACCTGTAGACCTAGGCACAGTCCCAGGCAAGGGATGTCGTGCTCGCGCGCGTACCTGGCGGCCGCGACCTTGCCGTCGATGCCGCGCTCGCCGAAGCCCCCGGGGATGACCATGCCGTCGAGCTGGGAGAGGCGGTCCATGGCCAAGAGGTCGGGAATCTGCTCGGCCTGGATCCAGTCCACCTCGACGTTCGTCGCGTGGTAGAAGCCGGCGTGATGCAAGGCCTCCACCACCGACAGATACGCGTCGGGCAGGTTGACGTACTTGCCTACGACGCCGATCCGGACCGTACGCTCGGTCGCCATCACCTGGGAGACGACGTGTTCCCATCGCGACAAGTCGATCGGATGCAACGCCTCGTCGATGGCGAGGGTCTCGCACACGACGCGGTCCATACCCTCGTCGTGCAGGACGAGAGGGATCTCGTAGATGCTCGGGGCGTCGACCGCAGAGATCACGGCCTCGCTGCGCACGTCGCACAACAACGAAATCTTGCGCTTGAGAGCGTCGGAGATTGGTTGGTCGGACCGACAGACTATGACGTCGGGCTGAACGCCTCGGCTGCGCAACTGGGTGACCGAGTGCTGCGTGGGCTTCGTCTTCTGCTCCCCCGAGGGCGCCAGGTACGGCACGAGGGTCAGGTGCACGTAGCAGACGTTGTCACGGCCGACATCCTGGCGGAACTGCCGAATGGCCTCGAGGAACGGGACGATCTCGATGTCGCCGACCGTGCCCCCTACCTCGACTATGACCACGTCGATCTCGTCCGAGGCCAGGCACATCACGCGCTCTTTGATCTCGTCGGTCACGTGCGGGATGACCTGCACGGTCTTTCCCAGGTAGTCGCCGCGCCGCTCCTTGGCTATCACCGCTGAGTAGATCGATCCGGTGGTGCCGTTCGAGTCCCTGTGGAGATTCTCATCGATGAACCGCTCGTAGTGACCGAGGTCCAGGTCGGTCTCGCCGCCGTCCTCCGTCACGAACACCTCGCCGTGCTCGAACGGGTTCAGCGTGCCCGGGTCCACGTTGATGTACGGGTCGAGCTTGATCATCGTCACCCGTAGCCCGCGGCACTTGAGCAGACGGCCGAGCGAGGAGGCGGTAAGGCCTTTGCCGAGAGAGGAAGACACGCCTCCGGTGACGAATACGTACTTTGTCACGCTCGGCACCACCGGAGCACCAGTGTACCGTAGCGAACCTTCGTCGATGATCGGTGGAACCGCTCGCGACCAGCGGCGCGCTCGATGACACGCAGTATCCGGCGATGCTCGGCGTCCGCCACCTGGCGGCCTTCACTCGCCCAGGTGGAACCGAGCCCTCAGGATCGTATGGAAGTCTCGCGGGCCGAAGGTGACCAGTCGTGCCGGGGCCTCGCCTGCGCGACACACCACGGCGTCGCCAGGTTCCAGCCTGCCGATGGACCGGCCGTCCAGCACCACGAGCGCGCTCCGGGGCTCGGCGAGCTCCAAGCGCAACCATTCGTCGGGGGCGAGCACAAGTGGGCGGTCGAACAGCATGTGGGGAGAGATCGGGGTGACAATGATCGCTCGGAGCTGGGGGCTGACGATGGGCCCGCGAACCGACAGGTTGTATGCGGTTGAGCCTGTAGGCGTGCCTACCAGCAACCCGTCGGCCACGTACATGACCAAGGGTTTCCCGGCAACGGTGGCGGCAACCCGGATCGTGTGCCCCGGCTCCGTCTTCTCGACGACCGCCTCGTTCAGGACTATGTACGACGGCTGCACATACGACGCCCCTTGCTCGTCGGTGCTCCTGTCCGCCCGGGAACGCTCCAGGTGCACGTCGAGGGTCATGCGCTCCTCTATCTCGTAGTCCCCGGCGATGAAGCGTTCCAAGGCGCTATCCAGCGCGCCCGGATCCACCTCCGTGAGATAGCCCAGGTGGCCGAGGTTCACCCCTAGCACCGGCACACCCCGAGAGACCGTGGCAGCCACCGTCCGCAGCATTGTCCCGTCCCCCCCGAGGCTCACCACCAGGTCGATGGGCGCGCTGTTCAGCACGCTGGGAGCATCGCGGGGCCGCCCCACCATCGGCCTGTAGGTCTCCTCGTGGGTGTGGGCTACATCGCTCACGATGCTCTCGATCGTGTGGCCCCGTGACAACAGCCAGTCACTCGCGTGTGCTGCGATCTCCGCAGCCTCAGGACGACCGGGGTGCACTACGAAGGCTACGGCAACCATCGGGCCTCTACCGGTCCTCGCTCGACGTCCGGCCTGCTTCGCTCAAATGCGGTTCATCGCTGTCGAACCTCGCGACGGTATCGGGACCGATGTCCGGGAAGCCAGCTATCGCCGCGTCGAGAATCCCCCGCGGTATGGCGCTTGTTCCCCGAGGCGCTCCGACAAGCGCCCGCGCATGCAGGAGGTACTCGGCGTTGCCCGCGGGACCGAGCAGAGGCGATGCCATGGCGCCCATGATGCTCGCTCCACACTGGACCAGCGCGGACGCTACCCGCTCGAGCGCGGCACGACGCTCAGTGGGGTCCTTCACAACCCCTCGGCCACGCCTCGCCACCACCTTGCCCACCTCGAATTGTGGTTTCACCAGCAGCACCAGATCCGCGCCCGGCACCGGGAGCTCCTGCGCAAGCACGCCGACGACGACGGTGAGCGAGATGAAGGACAGGTCGGCCACCACGACATCGAAGCGGATGTTCCCTGTCGTACCAAGGTCGAGATATCGCAGGTTCGTGCGCTCGAGCACCTTCACCTTCGGGTCGTCACGTAGCCGGGGATGCAGCATTCCATGAGCGACGTCGACCGCGACGACGTGGGCGGCACCGCGCCGCAAAAGGCAATCTGTGAAACCCCCGGTAGACGCTCCGGCGTCGAGACAGCGCTTACCGTCGATCGTGATCGCGAAGCGCTCCAGCGCGGCGTCAAGCTTGTCCCCGCCTCGGGACACGAAACTACGGATCTTCGACTCGACGACGATCGGTTCGGCCTCTGCCACGAGTCGAGCAGGTGTACCTGCCACCGTGCCCCGGACCAGCACCAGGCCACGTTCGACGAGCTCCACTGCCTGATGGCGGGACGGGGCGAGGCCGCGCCGGACGAGCTCGGCGTCTAGCCGCCGTCGCGGCGGCGAGTTTCTCAGGCGTGGGCCTTTCGCGCGAATACGGCCTTCTTGGCAGCCGCTCGTTTGGCCACGGCCTTCTTCTTCAGTGGAGCGCTCTTCGCGAAAGCCTTTTTCTTGGCAGCCGCTCGTTTGGCCACGGCCTTCTTTTTCAGCGGAGCGCTCTTCGCGACAGCCTTTTTCTTAGCAACTGCTCGTTTGGCTGCGGCCTTCTTCTTCAGTGGAGCCTTCTTGGCGGTGACCTTCTTCTTGGCGGGTCGCTTCTTCGGGGCTGCCTCACGCCGAGAAGCCCCCTCGGTAGCCTTTCGTGCCGCGGCTTGGCCTCGCGCAACGATGCGTTCGACCCGCTCTGCCAGCTCCTCGAAGCTCGTGATCCCGGCCTCGGACAACTGCGAGCGCACTTCGTTGCGCACGGCCCAGATGAACGCCTCGGATCGCTCCCGGCTGGTCGACACGAGGTCCTCGACCCACTCCTGTGCGCGGACGTCTTCGATGGCTCCTGCCTGGATCAGGTCGTGTACCAGCTCTTCTGCACGTGCACGGGTGATCTGTCCTAGCGCGAGCGCGGCTTCTACATACCGCTTGAGTCCGTCGATCTGTGACATGCGAACAACGTACGGCGCGTCACGCCGATCAGCAAGAGCCCCCCGGCATCCTCACCCGAACTACCGCACGAGGATCCGCTTCACCAACCCGGCCAGATCCGGCGCCTCTTCGTCGGGCTCTACGACCATTGGCTCGCGCCCATCTCGGGTCACGCCTGTTCGGACGAGAGCAAAAGGCACGCCGAGCCGGCGCGCGAGCAAGCCATCCGTGGAGGGCCTGTCCCCCACCACCATCGAGATGTCCGTGGCTCGTTCCCGCAGCAACGACACGAGCGGCCCATGCGGCTTGCCGGCCACCTCCGGTGTCGCCTGCGCGGCGGTTGCCACTGCCGCCAGGATCGCCCCAGAGCCGGGCAAGAACCCTCCGGGCGTCGGGTGCGTAGCGTCCTCGTTCGTTCCGATGAAGCGCGCCCCCGCGCGTACCGCCGTGGCGGCCGTGGCCAGCCGGTCGAAGTCGAAGTGCCGTGTCCAGGACACGACCACGGCATCCGCTGGCCCTTCGGCTACGACCCGCACCCCCCGTCTAGTCAACGCCTCGATCACTCCTTCGTCAGCGCAAACGACGGCCGTGCTACCGGGATCCAGCATCGCCGCGGCCGCCTGTGCCGAGGTGATCAGGTCCTCCTCCTGGGCCGTGATCCCAGCAATCGCGAGGCGCTCGAGTAGCTGTTCGACCGTGGGAGCAGCGTTGTTCGTGACGAAGAGGACCCTGATGCCCGCACCCCGCAGCCGGGTGACCGCCTCGGCCGAACCAGGGATCGGTCGCTCTGCTAGCCACACGACCCCGTCCAGGTCCGTAACCCAGGTCCCCCCCACTGCCGGCGCGCTCACCGGGTAATGTTGGCAGACCTGCAAGACGGCGGCGGCCGAACGACCTTTGTCGCAGGGCGGCAGATTCTCTTTCTGGCGCGGCGGTCTGTCTTCGGCCCATGTCTTAGGCACCACGAACCAAGCACCAGGAACATCTGGATCTCCTCAGGAGCCTCTGAACCGAGCCAGGAACGTCCGAACCAGAGTCAAACTGCAAGTCACGCAGCAGGAAAGCAATAGAGGCAGAAGGAGCCACCGATGCGCTGGATCCTCCCAGATGATCGCCTTCCCCAGGCATGGTTCAACGTCGTGCCGCATCTCCCCACCCCACTTCAGCCGCCGCTTCACCCGGTGACGCGAGAGCCGGTCGGTCCCGACGACTTGGCCCCCCTGTTCGCGATGGCGCTGATCGAGCAGGAGGTGACGACCGCGCCGTGGGTCGACATCCCCGGAGAGGTGCTCGACGTGCTGCGGGCGTGGCGTCCTACCCCCCTCGTACGCGCACAGCGCCTTGAGCAGGCTCTAGGAACCCCGGCTCGCATCTACTACAAGGACGAGTCGGTGTCCCCCGCGGGCTCCCACAAGCCGAACACGGCCGTGCCCCAGGCCTTCTACAACAAGACGGAGGGGACCGCGCGCCTGGCGACCGAGACCGGTGCCGGTCAGTGGGGCAGCGCTCTCGCGTTCGCATGCTCTCGGTTCGGGCTCGAGTGCAAGGTCTACATGGTGCGAGCCTCGTTCGAGCAAAAGCCCTACCGCAGGGTGATGATGGAGGTGTGGGGCGCCGACGTGGAGCCGTCCCCCGTCGACGAACCTGGGCATCCGGGTTCGCTAGGCAGCGCCATCAGCGACGCGGTACGTGACGCGGCCCCCCGCGAGGACTCCCATTACTCACTCGGCTCGGTGTTGAACCACGTGCTCCTGCACCAGACCGTGATCGGCCTCGAGGCCAAGGAGCAGCTCGCGCTGGCCGGGGAGGAACGACCTGGCATCGTGATCGGCTGCTGCGGTGGAGGGTCGAACTTCGGCGGCATCTCCCTGCCGTACGTGCCTGACAGCGGTGTCGAGCTTCTGGCCGTCGAGCCGTCGTCGTGCCCCACCCTCACCGAGGGGCGCTTTGAATACGACTTCGGCGACACCGCCGGAATGACCCCGTTGCTCGCCATGTACACGCTCGGGCACGACTTCATCCCGCCTTCGATCCATGCCGGTGGGCTGCGCTACCACGGCGACGCTCCCATCATCTGCAACCTGGTCAAGCACGGACGCATACGGGCCTCGGCGTACCCGCAGGGAACGGTGTTCGACGCCGCCGTGCAGTTCGCTCGTATCGAGGGCACGATCCCGGCGCCCGAGACAGCCCACGCGATCCGCGCTGTGATAGACGAGGCCTTGGCTGCCAAGGAATCCGGCGAGGAGAAGGTGATCCTCTTCTCGTACTCGGGCCACGGTCTGCTGGACCTCAGCGCTTACGACGACTACCTCCACGACCGGCTGCCCATGACCTGAACGGGGCGCTCGTCGAACCACGCGGTGTTCGTCGAGCCACGTTGGCCAAGCTAACGTTTGGCTAGCCACTCTTCTATCGGACGGTGCGCGGGGACACTGTCGGCTCGCAAGCTGTCCGCCGGCACTTTGAAAGGGCCTTGTCCCGGTACGGGGGGTGGCGGCGAGGAGAGGGGGCGGGGGCTGGTGAGAGCTTTCTGGTCCTGGCTCGGTCTCAACGCGGGAAGGCACGTCCGGATCGTCACGCTGGTCGGCCTGGCGCTGACGATCGGTCTCGGCGTCGGGATCGGGCAGCTGCGGTTCAAGACCGACAACGCCAGCTACCTGAACCGGACCGACACCGCCTACAAGGACAACGCCATTTACCAGCGGGCGTTCGGCGGAGACGACATGGTGTCGATGTTCACCATGAGCTCCGGGCACACGGTCGAGGACCTGTTGGCTTCGGCGAACCTCGCCAAACTGCGCAAGGTCACCCGGCAGCTCGACGCGGTGCACGACGTCCTCGCGGTCATCACACCGCTCACCATTCTCGAATTCATCCAGAACACGCTCGCCAGCCCCAACGGCGACGTCACCCAGAGCCTGGTCGGGCAGATGCAGGTCGCCGCGCTCGCGGCGCCGCAGTCCGCGACGAGCACAGCGATCAGGCAACGTGTCGGCGCGCAGGACCTGGCACGGCTCGCCGCCCTACCCGTCGACGACCGTGTCATCGGCAACACACAATGGGACCACTTCTTGCTGTACGGGACCAACGGGGAGTTCTATTCCGGCGCGAACCAGTACTTCGTGAACCAGACCCACGCGGTCATGTACGTGCGTCTCGCCGGTAACTTGTCGATCGAACAAGAGAGCCGCACGGCGAGCACGGTCACTGCAATCATGTCCGGCGCCCACTTCCAGGGTGCCACTGTGATCACTACGGGGAGCCCGTCCTTCTTGAAGGCCCTGAACGACTACCTGCGCGGTGGCATGCTGCGGTTGACGGCGATCGCAGCTTTGCTCATGGTGGCGATCCTCGTCCTGTTGTTCAACGTGAGGTGGCGGCTTCTGCCGTTCGGCATCGTCACCATAGGGCTGATCTGGGCGTTCGGCCTGGTCGCCTACCTGCACGTCCCGCTCACGCTGGCAACCATCTCCGCCCTGCCCATCATGCTCGGTATCGGCATCGACTATGCGATCCAGATGCACTCGCGTGTGGAGGAAGAGGTCGTCTTGGACCGTGTCGCGCACCCGATCCAGGCCACAGCGCGCAATCTGTGCCCGGCCTTGCTGGTCGTCACGTTCGACGCCGTCTTCGCGTTCTTGGCCCTGCAGTTCTCAGCCGTGCCGATGATCCGTCAATTCGGGCTCATGCTCGCTATAGGGGTGGCCGTCATCTGCCTGTGCACCATCGTCAGCTCATTGGCCGTGCTCGGCATCCGCGAGCACAAGTCACCGACGAGAGCACGCCCGAAGAAGCGTGACTTCAGCCAAGCGTCGCTCAGCCGGATCGCCGTCCGGCTGGGATCGCTGCCCCGGCAGTGCGCTATCCCGCTGGCCCTCGCCAGCGTCGCCGTGTTCGCCGGTGGCCTTGTCGTCGAGGGAAAGCTCGTCATCCAGACGAACCCCGTGCAATGGATCAACCAGCGGTCGTCTGTCATCCACGACATCCACGCGCTCGAGCGGAATGCCAAAGCCGGTGGACAGCTCAACGTCCTCATAAGCGGACCCGGCGTCATGACGAACCAAGGCATCGCCTACATCGACCAGTTCGAGAACCGCGTCGCCCGGCTTGACTCCGCCACCCTTCAGCCCGCGATGAGCCTGGTCTCAGCTGCAGCGGACCTGACAGCCACACCTGGCGCCGCCGCGATCCCCCCGAAAGTCTCCGACGTTCTCGCCGTTTACGCCAAGGAGCCGCCCGCGATGCAGCGGCTGTTGTTCGCAGACGGTGGTCGAGCTCTCGACTTGCTGTTCATCTCGAAGACTTCGGACCTGAACGCGATGCAGGCAGCAGTTGACACCGTCAACGCGCAGCGCCCGCCGGTCGGCATCGACATCAGGGCCGGCGGCATCGCCGAGGTCGGAGCCGGCTTGCTCCAGGACATCCAACGACACCGGGCACTGCTCACCTACCTGGCCATCATCTTCGTCATGGTGTGGCTCACCATCCGGTTGCGCAGCTTCGTGAGAGCGCTGCTGTCCATGGTGCCGGTGCTGATCGCCGTCGGGCTCGCGAACCTCGTCGCCTACGCCTTGAGCATCCGGCTGAGCCCGGCCACCGCGGTCGGCGGACCGTTGGTGGTCGCAGTCTGCACCGAGTTCACCTCGCTGATGTTGCTGCGCTACATCGAGGAGCGCAGCAGGGGGCTCGAGCCCCGAGCAGCCTTCAACAGCACGTCGGCTCGCACAGGACGCGCTTTCATCGTGTCGGGCCTCACCGCGATCACAGGTGTGGCCGTCATGGCGACGTCATCGATGACGATCCTGTCGGGCTTCGGCGAGGTCGTGGCCTTCAACGTCATCATCGCCCTCGTCAGCGCCCTCGTGATCCTGCCGCCGATCGTGGTCTGGGCTGACCAGCGGAACTGGGTCTCTCGGGGCATGTTGCGCCCCGACCCCGACGCCAGGCCGCTCGTCGAGCCCCTGGGGTCCGTCCAGCTGGCAGCGATCACCCTGGGAGCCGACTCACAAGGAGCCGACTCACGGCAGACGCAGCCGGTGGGGGCCGACCTGGTGGGATCGGAACTGGTAGGAGCCGACCCGGTAGGGGCCAGCCTGGCGGGGTCTGACCTGGCGGGGGCAGAACCGTCCTCGTCACCCGTAGCTCTAGGCGGCCTCGTGGATCTCGGCGCGCCACTGTCCGCTGAGGCGGACGCTGCTCAGCACCGTGCCGGCTTGCAGTAGCCACACGAGCTCCTCGGCATGTCCAGTACCGGCGGGTGCAAGCACAACCAGACCCCGTCGCGGGTGGTCCTGCACGGAGCGCCAACCTCGAGGGAGAGCCACACCGAGCGAGCCCAAGTGCGCGACCGCCTTCGTGCCGGCTGAGTGCTGCACGCCGAGCGAGTCAGGCTCGACTCCGTGCCGACTCGACTTCCCGGTCACCCAGGTGCAGATCGGGACGTCGTGCACCGCCGTCGAGAACAGCGCGTCGAGCCCGGTAGACGGCGGCGGCTCCTGCTCGGGAGGTATCACAGGCCGCAAGTTGACCCATCCGTCGTGCGCCTCGCCGATCCGGTCCATCTCCGCCACCACCGTTGCTGGTTCCTCGATACGGAACTCGAGCACATGTACTCGCCTTGCCATCATGCGGTCCTCATGAGCTAGCACTTTCCTGGCTGGCCGTATTGGCTGGCCGTCCTCCTGTCGGCGATACTCCTGCTGGCCGTATCGCCGCGGATCACCCCACTACTGGCGGATCACCCCCGCCGTGGTCGAGCGGCGGCCCGTCGAAACGGTCGACAGTGGCGAACTCTGCCACCGGCAACCTCTTCAAGCGAGTGGGCTGGTGCAACGGCCGACCAAGGGCTATGAGAGCGGCCACCGCGAAGTGGTCGGGTACACCGAGAAGCTCCCGAACCTCAGGCTCGCGCCGAGTCGCCATGGTCGTCATCACACCGCCCAGGCCTTCGGAGCGCGCGGCCAGGAGCAGGCTCCAGGCGAAGGGATAGACCGAGGCTCCGCCTAGGAGCGTGTACCGGTCGAGCCCGCGGTCCACAGCGGCAAGCTTGCGCAGGTCCGCCAGGAGCACGAGAAGCACCGGAACGTCCTCGAGGTGCTCGGCGAAACCACCCGGCCCGGCAGATGCTTCGGCTGCCATCGCCCCCGCCCTTTCGAGCGCACGGCGCTCGGCCTCCTCGTCGGTGATCGGCGCCCAGGGGCACAGACCCGCCGACACCTGGGCCAGGTACTCGTACCACCCTGACAGGTAGTAGTTGCGAAGCTCGCGCCGAGTCGAAGGCTCATGCACCACCACCACCTTCCACGCTTGGCGATTGCCCCCGCTAGGAGCAAAGCGCGCTGTGTCGAGCAGGCGGTAGACGACCTCGTCGTGCACGGGCTCTTCAAGGAACTCTCGTACCGCCCCTGTGCTGCGCAGTGTCTGAACGAGGTTCATGTGGCCCAGCCATGGCCCAAGTGCGACCCGAGGATGGCGCAAGGATACAGCCGAGAGTCCCTGACCCCACGTGGGTCTTCTCGGTACGCTCTCAGTGCGACGTGCTGCGGCCGATGGCGTCTGTGACCGGGGCGATCCAAGACGGTGGCGTGGATATGACGAGGAGGGGAACACGAAATGGACATCTCTTCCACTGCTCCCATAGGTGACCGGCGATTGAACCGGAGGGACTTCCTCGGTGGCCTCGTCCTGCTGGGGACGTCGGGGGTGCTGCTCTCTGCTTGCGCCTCGAGCACGTCCACCAGCTCCTCGAAGAGCTCGCTTCACTCCTTCCCCCTCGGGGCGGCCGCGCGAGCATCCTCGAAGCCCGTGCAGATCACCCTGTGGCACTCGATGAGCTCCGCGAACCAGACGACGATCACGAACCTCACGAACGACTTCAACAGCTCACAGAGCGACGTCCACGTGAACCTGGTGAACCAGAACAGCTACACGGACACCCTCACCGCCTACACGGCCGCCCTCTCAGGTGGGACCCTGCCGGACGTGGTCCAGATGCAGACCACCGCGCTGCAGTTCCTGATCGACAGCCAGAGCGTGGTGCCCGCCCAATCCGCGATCGAAGCCGACCACTACGACCTGTCGGACTACATACCCTCCACCGTCGAGTTCTTCAAGGTCGAAGGCACTCAATGGGCGTTGCCGTTCGACATCTCGTCCCAGGTCCTCTACTACGACAAGAACGCCTTCTCCGCCGCCGGTCTCGACCCGAACTCGCCTCCGAAGAGCCTCGAGGACCTACGCAGCGCGGCACAGAAAATCGTGAGCTCGGGCACAGAAAAGTACGGCATGAGCCTGAAAGTCACCGACGCGACGTTCGAGCTACTGCTCGCGCTCGCGGGAGGCGATCTCGTGAACAACGAAAACGGCCGGCGCGCCCGGGCGACGGCGGTCTTATTCGATGACAAGACGGGCAAGTCGATCTTCGAGTGGTGGGGGGGCATGCTCGATGACAAGCTGGTTCAGCCGACGTCGAACACCACCTACGACAACCTGTGGGCGATCAGCAACCGGATCGCCCCGATGACGTTCGACACGTCCGCCGCGATCGGCACGATCCTCGAGGTCTTGAACACCTACCCGCAGAGCAAGCTCGGCATAGGGGCGCTTCCTTCTCCCTCGGCCCCTGGCGGCGGCGTGTTCGTGGGTGGAGCCGCGCTGTACATGGTCTCCAAGTCCTCCCCCGAGCGACAGGACGCGGCCTGGCAGTACATCAAGTTCTTGAACGAGCCGGCCCAGCAGGCGGCTTGGGCGGTCGGCACCGGCTACATCCCCGTCCGAAAGTCCGCCACCGCGCTGCCCGCGATCACGCGGGCGTGGAACGCCGTTCCCGGATACCGCGTTGCCTACGACACGGTGCTCGCGAGCCCCACGAACCCCGCCACGGCCGGTGCGGTGATCGGTGCCTTCCCCCAGGTCTCCGACGCCATCAACAACGCCCTCAGCGCGATGGGCTCGGGAGCCGCGCCCGACGCCGCCCTGGCCCAGGCAGCCGCCACGTCTGATCAGGCGATCTCCGCCTACAACGCCCGGGTGTAGAGCCGATCCTTTGAGCGGCGAGGTCGCGGGTACTGATTCCGGTGCAGTGCTGACTGCGGTGTAGGACTGATCTCTTGACAGGCGACTACACGCCGGTGACCGACAGCGTCGTGGCCGCGATTCCACTCGTACGCGACGCGGCCTCCTCCGTGGCGCTCGAAGGCGTCACGAAGAGCTACGGGGCAGTGCCGGCAATCAGGGACCTGACCTTGGAGGCCCGAGCCGGCGAGCTCCTCGTGCTGCTCGGCCCCTCGGGCTGCGGCAAGACGACCGCTCTGCGACTGGTGGCCGGGCTCGAGGACCCTACATCCGGCACCGTGCGGATAGGCGATCAGGTGGTGAACGACGTCGACCCGAGGGACCGCGACGTGGCGATGGTGTTCCAGAGCTACGCGCTCTACCCCCACCTGAGCGTCGCCCGCAACATCGAGTTTCCGCTCCGGTCGCGCCAGGTCCCCGTCGCAGAGCGCAGACAGCTGGTGGCCACGGTGGCCGAGAGCCTGCGCCTGACGCCGCTGCTGGACCGCAAGCCCGCGCAGCTCTCGGGCGGCCAGCGCCAGCGGGTGGCGCTCGCGCGCGCGATCGTCCGCCGCCCACGCGCGTTCCTGATGGACGAGCCTCTGTCGAACCTCGACGCGCAGCTCCGGGTGGAGATGCGCGCCGAACTCGTCGAGCTGCACACGCGGCTGGGCATCACCATCCTCTACGTCACCCACGATCAGGTCGAGGCGATGACGATGGGCCAGCGAATCGCGATCTTGAACGACGGCGTGCTCCAGCAGCTCGACACTCCCGAGGCCGTCTATGAACGTCCGGCGAACGCGTTCGTGGCGGGGTTCATCGGCAGCCCCTCCATGAACATCCTCCGGGGGCGTCTGGTCGCGCAAGGCGACAACTTCTATGCGGCGGTTCCCGGCGGCCGTGTCGCCCTGTCCCTTCCCCTCAGGCGCGCCGTCGAAGAGCGCGGCCTCGAAAAGGTGGTCGTCGGCCTACGCCCCGAGGCGCTGAGCTTGGACCCACAGGGCACGATCACCGGCGTGGTGAGCCTGGTGGAGATGATCGGCCATGAGCAGCACGTGGCGTTGCGTCTTGTGGGAGGCCAGCTCGTGTGGGTGCGCATAGGCGGCGAGGCCGCGCGCATGCGAACCGGAGAAGACGTGACCGTCGCTGCCCGAGGGACCGTGCACCTGTTCGACCCAGAGAACGGGGTGCGTATAGAGGTCGGGAGCGCCGAGGAGCCCGAGCACTCGACCGGGAGCGCCAACGCACCTGAACGCTCGACCGATAACGCGGAGCACAGCGACCCGTGAGCGCCCGACCAGGAGCCGGGAACGCCCGACCGGAAACCGGGAACGCCCGGGCGCGTGAGCGCCGGCTCAGCCGTGCAGCGCACCAGGCGGGCGTTGCGTACCTCTTCGTGCTCCCCGCCTTGGTGGTGTTCGGGCTGTTCGTGTTCTACCCGCTGGTGAAAACGGCGTACCTCGGGTTCTTCACCACTCCCCCGGCTCCGAACCTCCCGTCGCACTACGTCGGGCTCACCCAATACCGCTCCGTGCTCTCCTCGAGCGACTTCCGCGAGAGCCTGTGGCGGACGGTGCAGTTCGTCCTCTACACCGTGCCCGCCGGCATAGTGCTCGGGATCGCCCTGGCGATGCTGGCGAACCGGCGAATTGCGGGCATCGGGATCTTCCGGACGATCTACTCCTCGACCGTGGCCACCTCCACTGCGGTGGCCTCGGTGATCTTCTTCACTTTGCTGAACCCGCAGGTCGGCCTGCTCAGCTACTGGCTCGGCAAGAAAGGGGGCGCAGGCGTCCTCCAGAGCTCCTCGCTGGCCCTCCCTGCGGTGTCGGTGGTGACGATCTGGCAGAACATCGGCTTCACGTTCATCCTTATGAGCGCCGCGTTGCAATCGGTGCCCGAGGACCTCCTCGAGGCCGCGCGCGTCGACGGGGCCTCGTCGTGGCTCAGGTTCCGCGCGGTCACAATTCCGCTGCTGTCACCCATGATCTTCTTCGCGACGATCGTGGGGATCATCGGCGGCTTCCAGGCCTTCGGGCAGATCGACATCCTCACCCAAGGCGGCCCGAACAACCACACTCTCGTCCTCATCTACGACATCTACCAGTGGGCGTTCAAGTACGACAACACCGGCTATGCGGCGGTGCTGTCGGTGGCGCTGTTCGTGATCCTCCTCCTCCTTACGTTCGCGCAATTCTGGTACTTCCAACGAAGGGTCTTCTATGCGCGCTGAGCCCCTCGAGACCAAAGCGCCCGAGGAGCGCCGCGCGCAGAGGGCGCTCGCCCTGCGGCGGCGCGCGGGGCGTGTCGCGCACTACGCGCTGCTCGTGGGCATGGCGGTCGTCGTGGCGTTTCCCATCTACATCACGGTGGTGAACGCCCTGCTGCCGTCCGCGCAGATCGGCGCACGGCCACCGACCCTGTTCCCCACGCATCCGCACTGGGGGACCTTCGTCACCGCATTCAACGAGGCGCACCTGGGCATCTACTTGCGCAACAGCGCCATCGTGACGATCGCCATCACGGCGGCGCAGCTCATCACCTCGGTCCTCGCGGCCTACGCCTTCGCCTTCATCCGCTTCCCGCTGCGCGCAGTGATCTTCATGGTCTGCCTGGCCACGTTGATGGTGCCCGCAGAGGCGACGATCCTCCCGAACTACAGGACGATCGAGACGTTCGGCTGGTACAACACGTTCCCGGCCCTCATAGTGCCCTTCTTGGGAAGCGGTATAGGCATCTTCTTGTTCCGCCAGGCGTTTCTCGGGGTCCCGCGGGACCTGCGCGACGCGGCGACGTTGGACGGCTACGGGCACTTTCGGTTCCTCACCCGCGTGGTGCTCCCGCTGAACCGGCCGGTGACCGCGGCCTTCGGAATCTACGCCTTCCTGAGCGCCTGGAACCAGTACCTGTGGCCGCTCATAGTCACCCAGACCAACAGCGTGCGTACCGTGCAGATCGGCCTCCGCCAGCTGAGCGTGACCAACTTCAACCAGATCGACGTCGTCTTCGCCGGGACGTTACTCGGAGCCCTGCCCATATTCGTCTTGCTGTTCGTGTTCCAGAAGCAGCTCGTACGCGGGCTCACCGCCGGTGCACTAAAGGGCTGAGCGGTCGCTCACAGGCCGAGAACGACCGAGAACGACCGAGAAGAACGTCCTCGATCACGGGGTGTCGGGCCAGAGGTCCTCGGGCTCCTTTCGGCGCGTCTCGGGCAGCAACAAGAACAGCGCGGTGGCCGCTATCACCGGGAGGAACGTCACCAGCGCGCCGATCGCGAAGCGGTTCCCCACGTCGGCGACCGATCCGAACACGACCAACCCGATCACGGCTCCGGCCACTCCGGCAGCCACGTTCCAGCCCGCCACCGAGGCCCGCACCGACGTCGGGAACAGCTCGTTCACGAGGGCGCCCGCGGCCGGGGCGAACGTCGATGCCGAGAAGATGGCGAGCTCGTAGCCGACCGCCAGCGCGACGCGCGACCCGCTGTAACAGAGCACAGCGGTGACGACCATTGCAGTCATTGCACCCGCGGCAGCGGGGCGCCTGCCGATGTTGTCCGCGAGCCATCGCCCGAAGAACAGACCCAGCAAACCAAAAGCCGCCGCCACCACGACCATCACCGCGGTGAACGTGCCTGAAAGCCCAAGGACGTTGTTCGCGTAGACGAAGACGAAGCTGTTCGCGGGGCCGGTCACGACCGAGACGGCGAAGGCGAGAGCCGCCACCACGAGCAGTCGCCAGCGAAATGCCTTGCCGACCGCGCCTATGACGGGAAGCGGGTGTTCGGCTGCGGCCGCGGCGATGGTGAAGCGGCGTGGCTCGACGAGCCAGCGGCGTACGAAGAAGAGGCCCACCAGCGGCACGACGGCCAAGGCGAACACCCCCCTGAACTCGATCGTCCCGGCCAGACCGTGTATCACCGCGGTCAGCCCGGCCCCCACTCCGTAGCCGCCGGCGACGAGCGCGACGGCCTTCGCTCGATCAACCGACCCGGTTTCCTCAGCGGCCCCCACTTGGGCCAGCGCGTTCGTGGCGCTGAGCGACGGGCGCCCCAAGGCAAATATGGCGACGAACCACCAATACCCGGGACTGGCAGCGGCGCCCACGGTGAACGCCAGCCCCAGCGCGCACGTGAGGAGCAACATCTTGCGCCTTCCGAAACGATCCGCGATCCCCGCGAGAGGCAACCCGCCCAACGACGCCAGGCGCAGCACGGCGAGCCCGATGCCGAGCTCGGTTCCCGACAGCCCTGCCTGGTCGGCGATCGTGGTCCCGTGCGTCACCCGCCCGAAGGTCTTCGCCACGTCGCCGAGCGCGGAGACCGCTCCGAATTGGCCGAAGCCCGATGCGAGCGCCACGAGCGCGAGCGCCACTACAGCGGGGTCCAGCCATCCGCGAAGCTCGAGCGACGGGTGTGAGTCCTCCGACGCGCCCACCGGGCCTCAGCGAACTGCGCGCCGGGCCGTGCCCGGGAGCGTCTCGTCGTGCTCTTGGTCTGTTCCATCGCCCTCAGGAGCCGGCTGACCTCGTCTCTCGGACACAGGTCGGTGAGGGTGCTCACGTTCCGCGCGACGGGCCGCCCAGAAGGGCACGTCCAGCGCGATCAGCAGCACCAGGGCGACTCCGGTCGCGCTCAGGACGTACCACGGCCACGGGCCCAGTACCCGCAGGAGGGTCCAGTTCGACGGAGGGCTGCGCAGGAACATGTAGTTGGCGCCGCTCGTCGCGTCCACCAGGCCCACGAGCGCGCTGTAGGCGACTGTGATCCCAAGGACGCGCGGCACCGCCTTCGGGCGCGGCGTGATCCTCATGCCGACCACGAGGAATAGGGCGGCCGTCACGATCCCGAGATGTCCCGCTGTGTACTGGAAGAACACGAGGTGGGGGAACCCCGCGTTCAGGTCGGGCGTGATGACCGCCTGGAGCGTGCCGGCCAGTCCCCAGAAGTACGTGAGCTCGACCGTCACCGGGACACGCCACCAACACGCGATCGCCGCCACGATCGCCGCCATGTTGCACAGCGCCAGCGGGAGCGACGTCCTCGCCGAGAACGTCCCCTGCACCACCAGGGCCACGATGTAGCTGAGGGCGTCCGCGGCGAGCACCGCGCCCACTGCGCGCGCGGCGGTTCGCGTCCAGGTCCCCGGATGCCTGCGCCCCTCGACGCACAGAGCCACGCACACCACGGCGCCGAGCACGACGACCACCACGTACGCGACCGGGGTTACCACCGCCGTCATCGGGCCCATCGGCGCCAGACTACGAGCCCCCTGCCCGAACGGCGCTGTCGGTGGTCGCTTCGGCCAGGGCCCGCAGCGCCGGGGACACCTCCGGCCCCGCCGGCGCGGCCGCGTCGAGATTCCTCAGGCTCGCCGGGAGCGCGTCCAGGTCGGACTCGAAGCGACGACGCGAGCTCTCCAGGCTTGGCAGATCTCCTAGCCGGCGGCCGGCGGACATCACGTGCTCGAGCATCCTCTCGCTGCCCGGAGGCGGCGCCTCGTCGCGCAGTCCCAACAGGTCACGCATCCCCTGGGCTCTGAACACCTGCTTCGCTCCGGGAAGGGTCACCTTGTCAACGGAGAGTTTCATCACCGGCCGCCCGTCGTAGTCCACCAGCTTGTACACGCTGTCGAAGTACGGCGCGTCCGCCGAGACTCCCAGACGCGTACCCACCCCCACCGCGTCTATGGACGCACCGGCGTCGAGCATTCGCCGGATGTCGCGCTCGTCCAGAGCGCCGGACACGAAGATCCGCACGCTCTTGAGACCCGCTTCGTCGAGCATCCGGCGCGCTTCGCGCGCAAGTGTCACGAGATCTCCGCTGTCCAGGCGGATCGCTGCACGCGATTCGATCCCGAGCTGCTTCGTCACCTCTATCGCGTGGGCGACGCCGCCGAGCGTGTCGTAGGTGTCCACTAGAAACGTCGTGGCGCCGGGCAGGTCGCTCGCGAACGCGCGAAACGCTTCGCTCTCGGTGGGAAAGGCCTCGATGTACGAATGCGCCATGGTGCCCGCGGGCACGAGCCCGTAGCGGCGGGCCGCCTCGACGTTGCTCGTCGCGGCAAACCCCACCAAGGCGGTGACGCGCGCCACGGCCATCGCGGCCTCGATCCCTTGGGTGCGGCGAAAACCGAACTCCACCAGCTCCACACGATCCTCCCCCGCCAGGCGACAGCGCGCCGCCTTCGAGGCGACCACACTGTGGAAGGTCAGCTGGTTCAACAAGAAGGTCTCGGCGAGCTGCGCCTCGGCGATCGGAGCGCTCACCTCCGCCAGGGGTTCGCCGGCAAAGACGATCCGGCCATCCGGCACCGCCCACACGTCGCCGGTGAACCGCAAGCCCCCGAACGCCTCTATCGCGGTCTCGTCGAACCCGAGAGCGCGCAGGTACTCGAGCTCCTCCTCCTCGAAGCGAAGCTCCTCGAGCCACGACAGGCACCCGTCGATGCCGGCCGCCACCACGAAGGCACGACCGGGCGGAAGCCGGCGGATGTAGAGACTGAACGTCGCCACGCCGTTCATGCCCCGGC
>Ga0181527_1000063_pt1 | contig 113424 bp, 111 predicted proteins | sample PEATcosm2014_Bin_30_FD_119762 | JGI IMG/M metagenome (GOLD analysis project Ga0181527, IMG submission 119762) | Peatland microbial communities from MTU Mesocosm Facility, Houghton, MI, USA - PEATcosm2014_Bin06_60_metaG | ecosystem: Environmental > Terrestrial > Soil > Wetlands > Peat | place...
CCTCGAAGGGGGAGGTGAGGAAGAAGAGGGCCGAGAGGCAGCCTAAACGGACTAGAAAATGACCTTGGGGCTGTCACAGCTCAACCGTTACTGATCGGGAACAGATCAACCGTTACCGAACACAGGCTCGCATACGCAGGGTCGCACATCCCAGGCTCGAACGCAGGCTCACACACCTCCCAGGTCTCCTTCTGAGGCTCACACAGTCGCCACCCTCAGCCCTGGTGGGACAGCTGGCGCGTCCGCGACATTGAGCGGCACAGCCGATGGGTATCGTGGCGGCATGGCCGACAGGGCGGTGTTCGCCGATCAGGCTATGCAGCACATGCCCGCGCTCTACACGGCGGCCCTGCGCATCACACGTAACCCTGCTGACGCCGAAGACCTCGTGCAGGAGACCTTTCTGAAAGCGTATCGAGCCTTCGACCGATACGAGCAAGGGACCAACCTGAAGGCGTGGCTGTACAAGATCCTCACGAACACGTTCATCAACAGCTACCGCGCCGCCAAGCGCAGGCCGGAGAAAGCCGACGTGGAGGATGTGGAGGACCTGTACCTCTACCATCGCCTGGATAACCTCCAGACAGCGGGCACGGGCCGGTCGGCGGAGGACGAGTTCTTCGCTCGCATCACCGACGACGACGTGAAACAGGCGATCGAGTCGCTACCCGAGGCATTTCGGATCGCCGTCCTCCTTGCTGATGTGGAAGGCTTCTCGTACAAAGAGATTGCCGAGATCGTCGACGTGCCGATAGGGACGGTCATGAGCCGCATTCACCGGGGAAGAAGAGCGCTGCAGAAAGCGTTGGCAGGATCAGCCGTGGCGCAGGGCTTGGTGGGAAGCGCCGAGCCCGGCCGCTGAACCGTTCGCGGGTGTAGAAGTGGAGAGGAGGGCTGTGGGAACCGGAGAGTCCGAGATCGACTGCAACGAAACGCTCTACCGGCTCTACACCTATCTCGACGGTGAGCTCACCGAGGAACGCAGACGCCAGATCAAGCACCACCTCGACGAATGTGAGACGTGTTTCGGCGCTTTCGACTTCGAAGCCGATTTGCGAACGGTGATCGCCCAGCGCTGCAAGGAGCAGGTCCCCGATGCTCTGCGACAGCGAGTACACGAGGCGCTGATCGAGGAGGAGCGAAAGCAGCGGTTCACTGGAGGCTGAGGGCCCGGCGGCCGATCCGTCCACCGGTCAGCCGCTCTTGTGAGGGCCTACCTGCTCACCGGCATTTGCTCTTCCGAGTGCTGATCTGCGTGGTGGCAGATCATGCCGGGTCCAGGCATCGACCTCACGAGCCCGTCGTCGGGAACACCCCGACCCCGGCGGTCCGTACACTGTGCATGTGACCAACTCCGTTTCCTGGGACGTGGCTGAACGCGTCGCCACATGGGTCGGAGGGCACAGCCCCTTCTTGATGGCATCTGTGTCCGGCAGCATCGACGCCGTCACCAAGACCCGGCTCGAGCAAGATTTCGCAGAGGTCACTTCGGAGGCCGAGACCCTCGTGGTGGAGGAGACCGGGTTGCGACCCGCCTCCGGTTCAGCGCGGGCGCGGGTGGTCGACCGTGCGGGATGGGTTCGCACGAACCTGGGGTCCTTCCGCCGTCTGCTCGATCCGGTGCTGGACCAGTTGGAAACGGGCACGCTTCCCGGTCCACTCGCAGGCGTGGCAGGCGCTATGGCGGGTGCACAGCTCGGGACCATGCTTGGTTGGATGTCGACTCGCGTACTCGGCCAGTACGACCTGTTGCTCGCCGAAGGTGATGACGACGGTGACACCGTCTCGTACGTGGGACCGAACATCGTCGGACTCGAGCGACGTCACGGCTTTCCCACTCGGCAGTTTCGGCTGTGGATCGCTTTGCACGAAGTCACTCACCGGTGCCAATTCACAGGTGTCGAGTGGTTGCGGCCACACTTCCTCTCACTCGTCGACCAGGTCCTCGGAGGCATGCGTCCTGACCCGAAGCGTTTTGCTGACGCACTTCGCCGTTCAACCGCCGCGGTCCGTCAGGGGCGTAACCCGCTGAAGGAGGCGGGACTGCTCGGCTTGGTGGCTCCCCCCGAGCAGCTCGAGTTGATAGGGCGAATCCAGGGGATGATGAGCCTGCTCGAAGGTCACGGCGACGTGACGATGGACCGTGCGGGCGCCTCGGCCGTGCCCGATGCCGCCTGGTTCAGCAGGGTCATGCACGAGAGACGCCAGCGCGCCGGATGGCCCGCGCGTTTCCTACAGCAACTGGTCGGCATCGAGGCGAAGCTGCGACAGTACGAGCAAGGTGAGCGGTTCATCCGTGCAGTCGAGGCCGCTGGCGGCCGGCAGCTGTTGTCGCGGGTGTGGGAAGGACCGCAGATGTTGCCGACGATGGACGAGATGCACGACCCCGAGAGTTGGGTGACTCGCATCGGTCAGTCACATGTCGCGACGAGCTGATCCGCGACCAGAAGACCGGGTGATGCCCGAGGCGGAGGGCTGAGCGATTCCCAAGACGCCAACGTGATGGCGCGACAGGAAGGGGTCGAAGCGCTCAGCCCCGAGGTGCTTCTCCCCCGATGCACGTTCCCGCCACCTTCATCTCCTCTCGTGTGCGCTGTTTCGGGCGGGCCGGACTCCCTTGCCTTGCTCGTTCTCGCCACCGCCGCCGGGTGCCAGGTCACGGCCGTGCATGTCGACCACGGGCTGCGCTGCGGTTCGGGAACCGAAGCGCAAGTGGTCGCGGACGCGGCGCGACGTTACGGAGCGACATTTCGTGCCGAGAAGGTGAAGGTGGATCGTGGCCCCAACCTCGAGGCGCGTGCGAGAGCAGCACGCAGGGCGGTCCTGCCGGCGGGGACTGCCACCGGACACACCATGGACGACCAGGCGGAGACCGTCCTTTTGAATCTCCTGCGCGGAGCGGGTCTCGACGGTCTTGCTGCGATGCGTCGGGGTGCCGAGCACCCCCTCTTGTCGGTGCGACGTGCCGAGACCTACGCACTGTGTTCGAACGAAGGGCTCGAACCGGTCGAGGACCCGATGAACCACGACGCGCGCTTCCTCCGCAACCGCGTCCGCCACGAACTTCTTCCTCTGTGCTCGGAGATTGCCGGTCGCGATGTGGTGCCCGTTCTCGCCCGCCAAGCGGACGTTCTCGCCGCGGAGGCGGACCTGCTGGACGAACTGGCCGGCGAGGTCGATGCATCCGATGCCGCCGCTCTCGTCGCGGCCCCGGGGGCGCTCGCCCGCAGGTCGATCAGGCGTTGGCTGCGAAACGGTGACTATCCACCAGACCTGGCTGCTGTCGAACGGGTCCTGGCGGTCGCCCGAGGTGGTACGAGGGCGACAGACGTGGCCCCGGGAATCCGGGTACGCAGGTCGCGCAGGGCGTTGGCGTCGGCACGGATCCAACAGATCGATTCGAGCGGCGTCCGCTAGTGTTTGCGCCCGATGTCTTGTTCTCCACGTAGGCGTTACAGGCACGTGGGGACAGTCGGCTTGCTCGGGTGGCTTTGTTGAGCGCGAACCGTTGGGACGACGACCCTGACCTCGGGGAGGTCATAGTCACCGAGGACGCTCTGCAAGAGCGAGTGGCACAGCTCGGCGACCAGCTCACCGTGGACTATCTCGGACGCCCGCCATTACTGGTCGGTGTGCTGAAGGGCGCTTTCGTCTTCATGAGTGATCTGGCGCGCGCCATCCGGCTGCCCGTCGAGGTCGATGTCATGGCCGTCGCCTCCTACGGGTCGGCCACTACCACCAGCGGGGTGGTCCGTATCGTGAAAGACCTGGATTCGGATCTGACCGGCCGGCACGTGCTCGTGGTGGAGGACATTGTCGACAGCGGTCTCACTCTTTCGTACCTGCGCCGCAGTCTGCTCACGCGCCAGCCAGCCAGCTTCGAGGTCTGCGCGCTGTTGGTGAGGGAGGGCCGGCAGCGGGCCAAGCTCGACCTTCGCTACGTGGGGTTCCACATCCCGTCCCGTTTCGTGGTGGGCTATGGGCTCGATGTCGCAGAGCGCTACAGGAACCTGCCGGACATCCGCATCTATCAGGGCTCTATCCCTGTCGACTGACCGGATCGAGGCTCTCGTTACCGTTGCCGCTACCGCCGAGGGGACGAGACGGGACGTGCTCGCGCACGCGGTGCCGAGGTCTCGGTGAGCGTCGACGTCGACCGAGTCGAGCGTCTCGTCAGGGAGCTACTCGAAGCCGTAGGTGAGGATCCGAGCCGTGAAGGCCTGCAAGGTACGCCCGCGCGGATCGCGGCCATGTACTCCGAGCTGTTCTCCGGGCTCGGCGAGGATGCGGGCAGCCACCTGACGGTGACCTTCGCCGCCGAGCACGACGAGATGGTGATGGTTCGCGACATTCCGTTCGCCTCGTTGTGCGAGCACCACATGGTGCCGTTCATGGGCAAGGTGCATCTCGGGTACATCCCGGGTCACGACGGTCGGATCACCGGACTTTCCAAGCTCGCACGCGTCGTCGACTCCTTTGCTCACCGCCTTCAGGTTCAGGAGCGGATGACAGCGCAGATAGCGGACACGATGGAGGAGGTGCTCGAGCCGCGAGGCGTGATCGTGGTCGTCGAGGCCGAGCACTTGTGCATGTCTATGCGTGGAGTGAAGAAGCCGGGGACGCTCACCATCACGTCGGCTGTGCGGGGACGCTTTCGTATCGATCCGAGGACTCGAGCCGAGGCGATGCTCTTCGTTCAGCGCCGCTGATCGTCGGCACGACAGGCCCGAGGGCTGTTCTACGCTCTGGGAGTGGTGCGTCCGCTCGTGATGGGTGTCCTGAACGTGACCCCGGACTCCTTCTCCGACGGCGGACGCTACTTCGACCTCGAACGAGCGCTCGCTCGGGGCCTGGAGATGATCGCCGAGGGCGCCGACGTGATCGACGTGGGAGGCGAGTCGAGCCGTCCCGGGGCTCGACCAGTGCCTGAGGCGGAGGAGCTGCGCCGGGTGGTCCCGGTCATCGAAGCGCTTGCCCGGCACGTCCGTGTGTCGGTGGACACGACGAAGCCAGCGGTGGCGGAGGCGGCGCTGTCTGCCGGAGCGACTCTTCTGAACGACATCTCGGCAAGCCTGTGGCCTGTTGCCGCCAGCTGCGGCGCGGGATGGGTCGCCATGCATATGAGAGGCACCCCCGGCACCATGCAGGACGATCCCCGATACGACGACGTGGTCGGCGAGGTGCACGGCTTTCTCATCGAGCGGGCGAGACAGGCCGTCGAAGCCGGGGTTCGGGAGGTGTGGGTCGATCCGGGTATCGGGTTCGGGAAGACTGCCCGCCACAACCTGACGCTGCTGCACCATCTGCCGGTTCTGGCTGCTTCAGGTTTTCCTGTGCTCGTGGGAACGAGCCGCAAGGGGTTCTTGGGACTGCTGGCTGGCGGACCCGGCGAGGAGCGGGCTCCCGTGGCGCAGCGCCTGCCGGGGTCGATCGCGACGGCGACGTGGGCCATGCTGGCCGGCGCGGCGATGGTGCGTGTTCACGATGTGGCAGCCGCCTTCCAGTCGGCCATTCTCGTGGGACCCGCCCGCCTTGCCTCGGACGTCACGTCGCGAGCCACGCGGATATCGCCGGCAGCGGTGGGGCCACCCGGACTGGGGACGCGGTGAGGGGCAAGTGGGCTGCGGGCATCCCCCCCCGCAATTTCACGTGGATCATCAAGGACCACCTCGCGATCAGCGAGCGTCCAGGTGGTGCCGCGCCGAACCACCGCCGCGTCCGCCGTCAGGAGGAGATCATCTGGCTACGCGTACAGGGGTTCGGCAGGGTGGTGTCGTTGCTGCCTTCACCTCACAACCTCGCGGCGTACGAAGAGGGCGAGCTGGCCTGGTCGCACTTCCCGCTGGGCCCGGGTTCCGAGACAGCGGAGGTCCTGGCCGACCTGTACGGCCAGCTGGACGGCTGGCTGGGCGCGGGGGAGCGTGTGCTCATCCACCAGGAGGAGCTCGGTGACCGGGTCATGGGCACGGTGGCCGGGTACCTGCTGTGGTGCGGCCGCCTTCCGGGAGGTCCGCAGGCCATCGTGGTCACAGAGCGCCTGGTCGGCCGCCAGATAGGCCCGCAGGGGCGCGATCTCGTCGCGGAGATTGTCGCGATCGGCTCATCGAGCGCACGCGCCGGAGGATCTTCCGGCCAAAGTGGATCGCCAAGTTCCGCGCCCGGGGAGCCGGAATCGAGGTCGGAGTCGAGGGACGGCCCCAAGATTGCCGGCGGCGGCGTAGCAGATGATGTCGGTGGTGGCAGCGTGGTCGGGCCCGACGACGGGATCGGCGGAAGCCGAGGAGATCCCGTCGCGTAAGGGGTGTAAGGGGACAGAGGTGCAAGGCGATCTCATCGAGCTGCGCGGGCTGAGAGTCTTCGGCGTCCACGGGGTGCACGGGGCGGAGCGAAGCTCGCCGCAGCCGTTCGAGATCGACCTGGACATCGTCACCGACACCTCCGCCGCTGCGCGCAGCGACGATCTCGCTGACACCGTTGACTACCTCGGCGCAGCAGACGTGGCCACCGCGGTAGTGGCCGGGCCGCCGCGGCGGCTCATGGAATCCCTGGCAGCAACGATCGCAGCAGAAATCCTGCGCGACCCACGCGTCTTGTCGGTGACGGTGGGGCTGAGAAAGCTTCGCCCACCGGTGCCTCACGACCTCGACTCCGCCGGCGTGCGCGTGACCCGATCCCGGGCTTAGTCGGGGCTGGTCCGCCACGTGGCACGTGCCTTCCTCGGGCTCGGCTCGAACATGGGGGACCGGCGTAGGCAGCTGCAGGCTGCGATCGCCCAGCTGCCTGACGTAGTGGCCGTCTCCGCTCTGTACGAGACCCAGCCGCTCGGCGGGTCGCCGGGACAGAGCCCGTATCTCAACATGGTGGTCGAGCTCGATACCGATCTCTCGCCCAGACAGCTGCTCGAGCTGGGGCAGGCTCTCGAAGTAGCGGCCGGGCGAGTGCGTGGCGCGCGATGGGGCCCACGTCCGCTCGACGTCGACGTGCTGTTGGTCGACGGTCAGGTCGTGGAATCAGACGACCTCGTGGTACCTCATCCACGAATGTGGGAGCGCCGGTTCGTGCTCGTTCCGCTGTCGGACCTCGCTCCCGAGCTCGTTCCACCCGGGCTGGCCGAACGAGCAGTTGGAGAGGTGAGACGGCTCGGCAACCTGACCACCTAGCAGCGAGATGGGTGCTGTACCCCGTTATCGCTGTCTCATCGCCGGATAGACCGGATGGACGAGATGAGTGCTGTGCCCCCGTTACCGCTGTCGGTCATTGCCGGGTAGAATGGTGTCGAAGTGATCTGATCGCCTGACGCGACCGGCACCCGACAGGGGCTGGAGCGCAGAGAGGTTCTGATGACGGCTCTTAGGCTGATCGGCCCTGGTCGGGCTGGTCGCTCGCTGGCTGCGGCGCTTGCCGATGTGGGTTGTGATGTCCGCGGGATCCTGGCGCGCGGCGACGACGTGTCCGAGGCCGCACGCGGGGTGGACGTGCTCGTCTTGGCCACGCCCGACGCCGTGGTGCGGTCGGTCGCGGCCGCGGTCACACCTGTTGCTGACACAGTGGTAATGCACCTGTCAGGCGCGCTCGGGTTGGACGTGCTCTCGCCTCATCCGCGCCGAGCCTCGCTGCATCCGCTCGTGCCTCTTCCCACCCCCGAGGTGGGTCGGATCCGCCTTCGCGGAGGTGTGACATTTGCCGTTGCCGGTGATCAGATCGCCACGACGCTGGCGCACCGTCTCGGAGGGTGGCCTGTGGTCGTCGACGACGAGCACCGTGCCGCGTACCACGCTGCCGCCTGCATCGCCTCCAACCACCTCGTTGCCCTGATCGGGCAGGCCGAGCGCGTTGGCGCGTCGGCAGGCGTGGGACTCGATGCCCTCTTGGGGCTGGCTCGTGCAGCGCTGGACGACGTGAGCGAGCTCGGGCCAGCAATGGCGCTGACCGGGCCGGCTGCGCGCGGCGATATGGCGACCATCGCCTCCCACCGTGCCGCGCTGGATCCCGAGGAGCTGCCAGGCTACGACGCCGGAGTCGCCCTCGTGAGGCGCCTGTCCGCAGAGCACCGTGCCGAGGTCGTGCCGTGCGCGTGATCAGCTCCTCACGCGAATTTGCCGAGGCGCTCGACGCCCAGCGTGCATGCGGACGGAAGGTGGGCCTTGTCCCAACCATGGGAGCACTGCACGCAGGGCACCGCTCGCTCATAGAGCGGGCGGTGGCGGAATGCGATGTCGTCGCGGTGACCGTGTTCGTGAACCCGTTGCAATTCAGCGACCGGACCGACCTCATCGCGTACCCACGTGACGTAGAAGGCGACGTGCACGAGGCCCAGGCTGCGGGCGCCACCATCGTGTTCGCTCCTGTCGTGGAAGAGATGTACCCCGGATACCCGGAGCCGCCTTCGACCTCCGTAGACGTGCGAGGGGTCGGCGAGGGGCTCGAGGGTGCCTCTCGCCCAGGTCACTTCTGCGGAGTAGCCACCGTGGTCGCCAAGCTCTTCGCCCTCGTGGGTCGTTGCCACGCCTACTTCGGTGAGAAGGACTTTCAGCAGCTGGCGGTGGTGCGGGCGCTCGCCGAGGACCTTGGCTTTCCTGTGCAGATCGTGGCTTGCCCCACCGTGCGCGAGGCCGACGGTCTCGCCCTTTCGAGCCGCAACACGCGCCTGTCTCCCGCGGAACGCCGCGCCGCTCGCGCGCTGTACCGAGGTCTTCAGGCCGGGCGCGGTTCCCTGGAGGATGGCGAGCGCGACCTCGATGTCGTGCGTGGTCTGATGCGCTGTGTGATGGAGGCTGAGCCGCTGGTGGATTGCGACTATGCGGAGGTCGTCGACGCACACACCCTGCGTCGACCGGCAGTCACGGCTGGCGAGCTGCGTCTGCTGGTGGCGGCGACTGTCGGGCCTGTTCGTCTCATCGACAACGTCGGCGTCGTCGTCGAGCCAACGCCGCCGGCGCGGCGCTTAGTGGCAGCAGGCACGGCAGCGGGCACAAGAGCGGGCAGAGCAGCAGGCACGGCAGCGGGCACTGGAAAGGAGCGCTGAAGGGATGCGGCGACGCATGATGAAGTCAAAGATCCACCGGGCGATCGTCACGGACGCGAACCCCGACTACATGGGATCGATCAGCCTCGATCCCAAGCTTATGCATCTTGCTGACATCCTCGAGTACGAGCAGGTTGCGGTGCTCGACATCGACAACGGCGCGCGGTTCGAGACGTATGCCATCGTGGGTGAACCCGGTGAGGTCTGTCTGAACGGCGCAGCGGCCAAGCTGGTGGACAGAGGTGACAAGGTGATCGTGATCACCTATGCCGACTACGAGGAGGCGGAGCTCGAGACCCTCGTCCCGACGATCGTGCACGTCGACTCGTCGAACACGCCTGTGGACGTGGTCGGCGCGCAGCTCGATGCAGAGCTGAGCCGGATCACGGGCGCCTGACGAGACTCCCGGCGATGGGCCGGAGCTGCGCGAAGCTCGACGTCTTGGTCCTCGGCTCGGGAGTAGCCGGGCTGTCCGCTGTCGTGAGGCTGGCTGACGTGCCCGGTATGCGCGTAGGCGTGCTCACAAAGGCCGAGCTGTCTCAGTCCGCCACCCGGTGGGCCCAAGGCGGAGTGGCGGCCGTGCTCGGTGGTGACGAGGACTCCACCGACCTGCATCATGCCGACACCCTCGCAGCAGGGGCTGGGCTCTGCGACATCGATGCCGTGCGGGTCTTGGTGGACGAAGGTCCGAGACGCGTGAGCGAGCTGATCGCGCTGGGCGCCGTGTTCGACCGCGAAGCCGACGGCGGGCTGGCCCGCGCCCGAGAAGGCGGGCACTCCACGGCCCGTATCCTTCACGCCGGCGGGGCTGCGACGGGCGCCGAGGTCGAGCGGGCCCTCGTGGATGCCGTGGAGCGCACCGCGGCCGCGGTCCTCGAGCGTTGGTTCGCGCTCGACCTGATCATCGAAGGCGACAGGTGTGTCGGGGTCGCCGCGTTTGATCCTGACGGGCGCTGGCAAGAGGTGAGGGCCCGGCATGTGGTGCTTGCCACTGGCGGCGCGGGACAACTCTACGCGGTGACCACCAACCCGACCGAGGCCACCGGCGACGGCATCGCCATGGCGCTGCGTGCGGGTGTACCCGTTGCCGACGTCGAGTTCTTCCAGTTTCACCCGACGGCCCTGCACCACCCAGCCATGCCTCGCCCGCTTCTGTCCGAGGCGCTTCGTGGCCATGGAGCGCTGCTTCGCGATGCCGAGGGCGAGCGTTTCGTCGACGAGCTTGCTCCGCGAGACGTCGTGAGCCGCGCGATGGCCGAACGCATGTCGGCGCAGGGGGTAGATCATCTGTGGCTGGATGCCACGGGTCTCGTCGCGTTCGCCGAGCGCTTTCCCACCCTTGTCGCCTCACTGGGCGTTGCCGGGCTCGATCCGTCGGTCGACTTGCTGCCGATAGCGCCCGCGGCCCACTACCTCTCTGGCGGAGTGGTGACCGACCTCGACGGCGCGAGCGCTGTGGGGGGACTGTGGGCAGCCGGCGAGACGGCATGCACCGGTGTCCACGGTGCGAACCGCCTGGCGTCGAACTCGTTGCTCGAGGGGATGGTGTTCGGAGCCCGCTTGGCAGAGGCTATCGAAGCCGGTCGCGAGGGCCCGATGGCGAGCGGAGCCATGGGTGGCGTGCTCGCAGCGAGCCGTGTACCGGTGGGTGGCGATGTCCCACCCGGCGGTCGCAACGCAGCCGTCGCGGGCGATGACCGAGCGCTGGCATGGGACGACCGTTTGCCGGAGGCGGGTGAGGAGGTTCCGGGGGCGAAGATCGGATGCACGGACCTCCGTGACCTCGCTGTGCCCGCGTGGTACGCCGAGCCCCCTCGCTACGCGTTCGAGACGGGCGGAGAAGTCTTTGCAGGTGCGATCGCCGGCATCCCCGGTGAGGACCTCGGCGCCGACGTGAGAAAGATGCGAGAGCAGCTGCAAGCGGCCATGACCGAGGGGGCGGGCGTATTGCGCTCGTCGGAGTCCCTCGACCGGGTCGGTGCTTGCGTGAAGGACACGCGCGCCCGGTTGCGCGAAGTCTCGCCCGGACGCGATGCCGGCGAACTGGCGAACCTGGCCGATCTGGCCCGGGCGCTGTTGAGGGCGGCGGCCGCGCGCACCGAGACCAGAGGCGCCCACGCCCGCCGCGACCATCCCGAGACCCTTCCCCAGTGGCGCCGGCGCCTGCTCCACCGTCGTCCGCCGGGCGACGCCCACGAGCCCCCGAGCCCTGGCGCGAGGTTGGAACCCAGGCGCCAGCCCTATGACCCCGCTTCGCGAGAGGTCCCCGACAGATCCGCGGCCCAGCCGTGACAGCAAGAGCCGAGAGTGTCAGCTCGCTGTTGCTGGGCTGTGTGGACCCGCCACTCGTGGCGGTGAAGGAGGCGGTGGCCCGAGCACTAGCCGAGGACCTGCTGCCGCTTGGTGACCTGACCGCGTCGCTCGTGCCGGAGAGCTTCACCGGGCGCGCCGCGCTCGTCGTGCGCTCCGAGGGCGTCGTGGCGGGAAGGCTCTGCGCCATCGAGGCCTTCGCCCAGGTGGCCCCGGGCCTGATCGTGGACTGGCACCTTCCCGATGGAAGCAAGGTGCTTCCCGGGGACGTCGTGGCAGAGGTGTCGGGCCAGATGCGAGCGCTTCTTACCGCCGAGCGCACGGTGCTCAACTTCCTGTGCCATCTGTCTGGAGTGGCGACCATGGCCCGGCGCTACGTGGAGGCGGTCTCTACGGCGAATCCCGCCACGCGCGTCCTGGACACGCGAAAGACGACGCCCGGCTTGCGCGCGCTCGAGAAGGCGGCCGTGCGCGCAGGAGGGGCTCAGAACCACCGCGGCAGCCTGTCGGAGGCGGTCCTGGTGAAGGACAACCACCTCGGCGGGCTTTCCATGAGCGAGGTGGCGACCCTGACGCACGGGCGGTGGCCGGGGCGTCCGGTCGAGATCGAGTGTGACCGTGCCGAGCAGGTGGCAGAGGCGCTATCCGCCGGTGCCTCGGCGGTGCTTCTCGACAACATGACGCCTGACGAGGTGGCGCGCTGCGTCTCACTCGTGCACGAGTGCACCGAGCCCGGCACGGTGCTGGTCGAAGTCTCGGGAGGGGTGAGCCTCGAGACCGCTCCGGCGTACGCACGTGCCGGCGCCGACCTGATCTCGGTCGGTGCGATCACCCACTCAGCTCCTGCGCTCGACATCGGCCTCGACGTGATTGGTTTCGGCGGTGATGGCGCAAGACCAGTTCTCGGAGGGCCCTAGTGCTGCTCGCAATCGATGTAGGCAACACCGAGACGGTGGTGGGCTTGTTCAGCCTCGCTGCAGAGGACAGCCCACCCCCGCAGAGCCGGCGCGCGCCGCCGGCGGAATCCGAGCCCGCGGGGCTCACTCACCACTGGCGGTTGTCGACCGTCGACGACCGGACTCCCGACGAGCACGCGCTACTGCTGTCACAGCTTCTCGACCTCGACGGGATGGACGTGGACGAGGTCGTGAGCGGCATAGCGGTGACCTCCTCGGTTCCCCGGGTCACCACGTCGCTGCGCCAGATGGCGGAACGGTGGTTCGACGTGCCGTGCATCGTGCTCGAGCCGGGTGTGCGTTCGGGCATGCCGATCCTCTACGACAACCCGAAGGAAGTGGGCGCGGACCGAATAGCGAATGGCATCGGTGCTTACGACCTCTACGGTGGCCCGTGCATCGTGGTCGACCTGGGAACCGCCATCACGTTCGATGTCATCTCGGGCGAAGGGGAGTACCTGGGTGGAGCGATCGCTCCGGGCATCGCTATCTCGATGGACGCCCTGTTCCACCACGCCGCGGCTCTGCGCAGAGTGGAGCTCGTGGAGCCGCGAAACGTCATCGGTAAGTCGACGGTGGAGTCGATCCAGTCCGGGGTTCTCTACGGGTATGTCGCGCAGGTGGACGGAATGTGCCGGCGCATCGCCGGCGAGCTCGGGCGCGCGGCGGTGGTATCCACCGGGGGGCTTTCGGATGTGATCGCCCCGCTGTCGGAGATGATCCAATACCGCGAGCCGTGGCTCACCCTGCACGGCCTGCGCTTGGTGTACGAGCGCAACATCAGGTAGCCGTGGGCCGCACGGTCGCACGATAACGTCATCGCGTGGCGGAAGTCCCCTACCGGTTCGAGAAGACCGACGAGGCGCGTGCCCTGGCCGACCGGTACGCCTCTCTCGGAGCCGGATCTGAGACTCACGACGAGGTGTCCGTCGCCGGGCGCGTGATGCTCGTGCGTCCAATGGGGCGTCTGGCGTTTGCCACGCTTCGTGATTCCTCGGGCGAGATCCAGCTCTTCGCCACCCAGAACGAGACGGCGGGATTCGATGTCTTTTCGGGGCTGTCGCTGGGCGACTGGGTGGGAGCGACCGGGCGCGTGGTGAGAACCAAGAAGCGCGAGTTGTCTGTGTTGGTAGACAACTGGGTGTTGCTCGCCAAGGCGCGCCGGGGTTTTGGCGACAAATGGCGCGGGGTGACCGATGTCGAGACGCGACTGCGCCGCCGCGAGGTCGACCTCTGGGTCAACGAGCGAACCCGCGGCGTGCTTGGTTTGCGCAGCAGGCTCGTGAGTCTCCTGCGCAGGCGTCTCGAGGACCTCGGCTTCGTCGAGGTGGAGACTCCCATGCTCCACCCCATCGCCGGTGGCGCGCTGGCGAAACCGTTCGTCACGCATCACAACGCTCTCGATACCGACCTGTACCTGCGAATCGCCCCCGAGCTGTACCTGAAACGCCTCGTGGTCGGAGGTTGCGAGAAGGTATTCGAGATCGGTCGGGTGTTTCGCAACGAGGGTCTGTCTACGCGGCACAATCCCGAGTTCACGATGCTCGAGCTGTACCAGGCGTACGCCGACTACCGAGATCTCACAGAGCTGGTCGAGGACCTGGTGGCGGGCCTTTCCTCCGAGCTGCGGGGCTCGACGCGGCTCGTCTACCAAGGCCGCGAGCTAGAGCTCGCCCCACCCTGGCGGCGGGCGACGATGGCCGAGCTCATCGAAGAGGCGACGGGAGTGCCTGCCGACGTGCACACGCCGGTCGAGCAGCTGCGGCGACGTCTGGCGGCTGTGGGGGGCGAGCCCCTCGAGGCCTGGGGGGCGGGCAAGCTCCTGCTTGAGCTGTACGAGAAGACGACAGAATCGGGGCTGTGGGGTCCGGTGTTCGTCATGGACTTTCCCGCCGAGGTGTCGCCACTGGCGCGACGGCATCGGCTCGATCCCGACCTGGTGGAGCGCTTCGAGCCGGTGATCGCGGGGAGAGAGCTGGGCAACGCCTTCTCCGAGCTGGTCGACCCCGACGACCAGCGTGCTCGCTTCGATGCTCAGGCTGCCGCGCACGCGGCCGGCGACGAGGAGGCGATGGCGATCGACGAGGACTTCCTGCGAGCTCTGGAGTACGGGCTTCCGCCCACGGCAGGGCTCGGCATAGGCATAGACCGGCTGGTCATGCTCTTTGCCGACCTCGCCAACATCCGTGAAGCGATCGCCTTTCCCACCCTTCGCCCCGAGCGTTAGCCGTCCGACCATGATCCGACCAGCGGGCCAGCCTGGCGTGGTGAGAGCGGGGTCTGCCTGCGCCGAGAGCACCTGCCGGCCATCTGTCGTGCCTTGTGGCTCAGCTGCGGCCTCTAGCGGCGCACGAGGGGGAGGTCGGTGAGGAGCGAGTAAGCCAGGTCGGCGAGCACTCGGCTCAACTCGTTGGCCGGGACGGCTGTCGCCGCTTCGACTGCCTGCTGGACGTATCGATGGCCGATGGACAAGGTCGAGTCGATGGCGCCCGAGGCAGCCACTATGGCGCGTGCCTTGTCGCGCTCGGGGGGTCCTAGCGGCTGGCCCAGCAACGGCGAGAGCTCAGGACCCGTCTCGGGGTCGCGAAGGGCGAGCAGCACGGGAAGGGTGTAGATGCCCTCTGCGAGATCCTGACCGGGGAGTTTGCCGAGCTCCTCTTCGGTACCGATGAGGTCGAGGATGTCGTCGCGCAGTTGGAAGATCATGCCGAAGCACTTGCCGAACGTAGTGAGCGCCTCCACCTCCTGGCGCGCCAAGCCCCCGGTTAGAGCGCCGATCCGGCACGAGGTGGACATGAGAGCGGCGGTCTTTCCCTCTATCGACGCGAAGTAGTCGTCGTCCGTGCGCGCCAAACTGAAGGCCGATCGAACCTCGGTGATCTGTCCCTGGCACAGGCGACCGAGCGTGTTCGCCAGAAGACCCGCGATCTCGGTGCCGAGCGCGGCGGCGATCGCGGCGGAACGCGCCAGCAGGAAGTCACCTGCCACGATCGCGACGAGGTTTCCGAAACGAGCGTTGACCGTCTGAGTGTTTCGTCGCATGGTGGCTTCGTCCATGACGTCGTCGTGGTAGAGCGATGCCAGGTGGACGAGCTCGACTGCGACGGCACCGGAGAGGTCGTCCAGCGCCGCCGGGCGGGTGCCGCCCGTTGCTGAAGCAAGAGCCAGGCTCGGACGCAGGCGTTTGCCACCAGCAGCGATCAGATGGGCCGTAACCTGGTCGAGGAACTCGTCGCCCCGGCTCACTGCCTGTTGCAGCTCCGTTTCCAGGCGCACCAGGTCGTCTGCCAAGAACGATAGAGAGAGCAGGGGCGAGGCGTTCACCAGGGTGAACGATATGCGACAGCGGTGACGAGGCGACAACGGAGCTTTCGGGGCCGCGAGCTACGGTTGTTCTGCAGGTGAAGGGGTGGGTGCTCACCAGGGCACGAAGGTGGGTTCTGACCATGCCCAAGACTGGTGTTCCCCTGTAGGCCCCGACCGTTAGAATCTAATTATCGAGCCGTCGAGGGAGGCGGGCTGGTGTTCGAACGATTTACGGACCGAGCACGTAGGGTGCTGGTGCTGGCGCAAGAGGAGGCTCGCCTTCTCAACCACAGCTTCATCGGCACCGAGCACATCCTGCTCGGCCTGATCCACGAGGGTGAGGGCGTAGCCGCCAAGGCGCTCGAACAGCTCGGCATCTCTCTCGAAGCCGTCCGGGAGAAGGTCGAGGAGACCATTGGCGCTTCGGGCACTGCTCCCACCGGTTCGCCCCCGTTCACGCCGCGCGCGAAGAAGGTACTCGAGCTTTCCCTGCGAGAGGCGCTCCAACTGGGACACAATTACATTGGCACCGAGCACATGCTTCTCGGCCTCGTGCGTGAAGGCGAGGGCGTGGCGGCCCAGGTTCTCGTGAGCCTCGGTGCGGACCTGGCCCGTGTGCGCCAACAGGTCATCCAATTGCTCTCGGGGTACCAGGGCAAGGAGTCAGTGGGTGCGGGTCCGGGCTCTCCAGCATCCGAGACGCCATCGGGCTCGCCGGTTCTCGACCAGTTCGGGCGCAACCTGACTCAACTCGCGCGCGACGGCAAGCTCGACCCGGTCATCGGGCGCCAGAAAGAGATCGAGCGCGTGATGCAGGTCCTGAGCCGCCGCACGAAGAACAACCCCGTCCTCATCGGCGAGCCCGGGGTCGGCAAGACCGCCATCGTGGAGGGTCTCGCTCAGCGCGTCGTGTCGGACGACGTCCCAGATACTTTGAAGGCCAAGCAGCTCTATACCCTCGATCTCGGTGCCCTGGTTGCCGGGAGCCGGTACCGGGGCGATTTCGAGGAGCGCCTCAAGAAGGTGCTCAAGGAGATCCGTAGCCGCGGCGACATCATCTTGTTCATAGACGAGGTGCACACACTGGTCGGTGCGGGAGCGGCCGAGGGAGCCATAGACGCGGCCTCGATCCTGAAGCCGATGCTGGCGCGAGGTGAGCTGCAGACGATTGGGGCTACCACCCTCGACGAGTACCGCAAGCACTTCGAGAAGGACGCGGCCCTCGAGAGGCGGTTCCAGCCGATCAAGGTGGAGCAGCCCACGGTGCCGCACACCATCGAGATCCTGAAGGGCCTGCGTGACCGTTACGAGTCCCATCACTCGGTCACGATCACGGACCAGGCGCTCGTCGCGGCGGCGAACCTCGCGGATCGTTACGTGGCGGACCGATTCCTGCCCGACAAGGCCATCGACTTGATCGACGAGGCCGGCAGCCGGCTGCGGATCCGCCGGATGACTACTCCTCCCGGCTACAAGAAGCTGGAGGAAGAGATCAACCGCATTCGCAGCGACAAGGACTCCGCCCTCGAGCGCCAGGCGTACGACCAGGCGAAGAAGCTGGCGGAGCAGGAGAAGGAGCGTCTCGACCGCAAGTCGGCCATGGAGGCGGAGTGGCGGGCCGAAGGTGTGGACCTGTTCGACGTCGTAGACGAAGAGGTCATCGCGGAGGTGCTCGCCAACTGGACCGGCATCCCCGTCTACCGCCTCACCGAGGAGGAGACGGCCAAGCTGCTGCGGATGGAGGACGAGCTTCACAAGCGTGTCATCGGCCAGGACGAGGCGATCAAGGCGCTGTCGCGCTCGATCCGCCGTACTCGCGCTGGCCTGAAGGATCCCAAGCGGCCGAGCGGGTCGTTCATCTTCCTGGGCCCCACCGGCGTCGGCAAGACCGAGCTGGCGAGGGCGCTCGCGGAGTTCTTGTTCGACGACGAGGACTCGCTCGTGCAGCTCGACATGAGCGAGTACATGGAGAAGCACACCGTTTCTCGCCTCGTCGGTTCGCCGCCTGGGTACGTCGGCTACGAGGAGGGCGGGCAGCTCACCGAAGCGGTGCGTCGCAGGCCGTTCTCGGTCGTGCTGTTCGACGAAGTGGAGAAGGCGCACCCAGACGTCTTCAACGCCCTTCTGCAGATCCTCGAGGACGGGCGGCTCACCGATGCCCAGGGCAGGTCAGTGGACTTCAAGAACACCGTGCTGATCATGACCTCGAACTTGGGGACCGCAGACCTCAGGAAGTCGTCGGTGGGCTTCGCCAAGACCTCCGAAGCGATCAGTTACGAGCGCATGAAGTCAAAGGTGCACGACGCTCTGAAACAGCACTTTCGTCCGGAGTTCCTGAACCGTGTGGACGAGGTCATCGTCTTCCACGAGCTGTCGAGGGATGAGGTCGTCCAGATAGTCGACCTCATGATCCGGCGCGTGTGCGATCAGCTCGAGTCGCAAGGCATTGGTCTCGAGCTCACGCCGGCAGCCAAGTTGTTGCTCGCTGAGAGCGGATACGACCCCACTCTGGGTGCTCGCCCGCTTCGCCGGGCGATCCAGCAGTACGTGGAGGACCCGCTCTCGGAGCGCATCCTGTGGAAGGAATTCCACGTGGGCGAGACCGTGATCGTCGACGTGGAGGACTCGGAGATCGTGTTCCGCTCTATCGAAGGCCTGACCCCGCCGCCCGTAGAGATGGCGGGTGCAGGCGCGACTCCTGATCCGGTTGGTAACTGATTGAATTGGGTTCGTAACCGATCGGAACCGGCCAGTAACTGATCGAAACGGGCTCGTAACCGATCGGAACCGACTCGCTCCGTGTACCGGTGTCCGGATTGACCAGGTTCGCTTCGCGACCCGGTGAGTGCCGTCCCAGCTGAGCGCGAGATGGACGGGTACCATGCGAGCGTGGAGGGGCGTAGCCGAGCACACGTCCGGTCTGCTAGTCGATGATGGTCTCCGGCCGGGCAACGAGCTTGGACATGGCGGAGGCCCTGGCGCTCGTGGTACCGGGTCAGCCGCTTCGTGAGGGCCTGGAGCGGATCCTTCTTGCCAACCGCGGCGCGCTCATAGCGGTGGGAGACGGTCCGGAGGTGCTCTCGATCTGTACGGGGGGCTTCCTCATTGACGCCGAATTCAGCCCGCAGCGTCTGTCGGAGCTGGCAAAGCTGGACGGAGCCATCGTGTTGTCCTCCGATGCCGGGCGTATCGCCCGGGCCAACGTCCACCTCATGCCTAACCCGTCTATCCCCACCACCGAGACGGGGACTCGTCACCGCACCGCAGAACGCATGGCGCGCTCCGTCGACGTTCCGGTCATCTCCGTGTCGGCGGCGATGGGCATGGTCACCGTCTACCGCCACGACATGAAGCATGCATTGCAGCCGGCGAGCCACATGCACGAACGCGTGAGCAACGCGCTTCAGACGCTGCAACGGTTCCGCCAGCGGTTCGACTACGCGGTCACGGCGCTATCGGCGCTCGAGGTCGAGGACACGGTCACCGTGCGCGATGTGGCCGCCGTTCTCCAGCCTGGTGAGTTGGTGATGCGCATTGCAGGGGACATCAACGAGAACCTGGCCGAGCTCGGCGAGGAGGGAAGGATGCTACGACTCCAACTCGACGAGTTGACCGATGGCGTCGATGCGATGCGCAGGCTGGTCGTGCGCGACTACTTGCATGCGACGCGACACGACCCCGATCGGGCCTTGGTGAGTCTGCGCCGGCTCACTACGGACGAGCTTGCCGATCCCAAGCGAATAGGCGCGGCACTTGGGTTGCCGGACTCGCGGACCGAGCTCGATGTCCCCCTCGAGCCGCACGGCTATAGGGCGCTTCACAGGTTGCCGCGCTTTCCCGACGCCCTTGTCGAACGGATTGTCCAGCACTTTGCTGGATTGCAGAAGATCATGCGAGCCTCGGTCGGTGACCTCGAGGAAGTCGAGGGGGTGGGCGAGTCGCGCGCCCGCTCGTTGAAGGACGGGCTTGCTCGCCAGGCCGAGTCGAGCATCCTTGACCGCTATGCCTGATCGACAGGGCGGTCGCGCTCACCCAAAAGGGAGACCAGGCGCCTCGGGTAGAATGGATTGTCTGCGGGTTCGCCGTTGACGGCCCGCCCGTGCGTGGGGGCAGGAGATATCTGTGGTCTTCGACATCGGTGACAAGGTGGTCTACCCCCACCACGGTGCTGCGATCGTGGAGCGGCGCGAGCAGAAAGAGGCGTTCGGTGAGAAGCGCGAGTACCTAGTACTCCGCCTGGCTTATGGCGACCTCACCTTGATGGTTCCTGCAGACAACACCGAGGGCGTGGGGCTGCGCGAGGTGATCAACGATGAAGAGGTCGAAGAGGTCTTCGCTGTCCTCCGAAAGAAGGAGGCGCGCATGCCCACGAACTGGTCTCGCCGGTACAAGAACCACTCCGAGAAGCTCCGCTCAGGGGACATCTACCAGGTTGCCGAGGTCGTGCGGAACCTCTCCATCCGCGACAAGGACAAGGGTTTGTCCGCGGGGGAGAAGAGGATGTTGGGGCGCGCTCGGCAAATCCTCGTCTCGGAGCTGACGTTCGCCCTCGACGTGAACGAGGAACAGGCCGAGAAGCGCCTCGACGAGGCGCTGCCCTGAGCCGGCCGGCTCGGGCCAGCCGTCCGGACGGTGGAGCAGCTCGGCTCTGGACCGTTGCGGGTGTGGGCCGTGGTGGTAGCAGCCGGTGGCGGCACACGCTTCGGAGGAAGAAAGCAATTTGCCATGATCCGGGGGCGCCCGATGGTCGACTGGGCGCTGTCCGCGGCGAGAGAGGTGGTGGACGGGGTCGTCCTCGTACTCCCTCCGGCCGACGCCAACCTGTCGAGGGGTGACGCCTGGGGGGCGGACCTCGTTGTCATTGGGGGTGACACCCGCTCGGCTTCGGTGCGTGCAGGTCTTGGCGCGGTGCCGCAGGACGCGGCCGTGATCGTGGTCCACGACGGGGCGCGTCCTCTCGCCCCACCGGATCTCTTCGCGAAAGTGATCGGCGCGGTGATGGACGGAGCGGACGCGGCGATCCCTGTACTGGCGGTAACCGACACCTTGAAGCGTGTGAGCGAAGGGGTCGTGGTGGAAGACGTTGCGCGCGACGAGTTGGTGGCGGTGCAGACCCCGCAGGCGTTTCGGGCGGAGGTTCTTCGGCGTGCATACTCCGCTGGCGGCGACGCCACCGACGACGCGGCTCTGGTGGCGGCGCTCGGCGTCACGGTGCAAGCGGTGCCGGGCGAGCCGCGGAACTTGAAGGTGACCACTCCAGCGGATCTGGAGCTGGTGCAGGCCCTGGCGGGGATGTGATGGTGAGGCCGGACGCAACTGGGAGCTTCAGGATCGGGCACGGTTTCGACGTCCACCGGTTCTCAGACGATCCTGGCCGTCGTCTTGTGCTCGGGGGGGTGGCCATCGACGCGGCTCGCGGGCTAGAGGGGCACAGCGACTCCGACGTGCTCTGCCATGCTCTGGCGGACGCCCTGTTGGGTGCTGCGGCGCTCGGAGATCTCGGCCGACACTTCCCCGACACCGATCCGCGATGGGCCGGCGTCAGGTCGCTCGAGCTGCTCGAGCGTGTGCTGTCGATGCTCGAAGCACAACAGATGGGCGTGTTGAACGCCGATTGCACGATCATCTGTGAGGAACCCAGCCTGAGCGAGCACATACCTCGAATGGCGCTGCAGCTGACGTCGCTCGTCGGTGCACCGGTCAGTGTGAAGGCCAAGCGGGCCGAGGGCCTCGGCGCGCTGGGCCGCGTCGAGGGAATCGCTTGTCTTTGCGTGGCCCTCGTGACGACTCGCGACGCTGCGCGAGACGAGGAGCGTGAGACGCGTTCGGCCCCGTCGTGAACAGCCCCCACGGTCGCCTAGCCGCGGTACCCGCCGCGACCAACCCGTCATGAACAACCCGTCATGAACAACCCGTACGGCCCGCGCAGCCGCGGTACCCGCCGCGACCACGACGAGCGCGCCGATCGTGGCCACCGACGCGGTCTCGGAGGCGAGCAGGTCGAGGGACGCCAAGCCGTTCGCGAGCTGTTGGCGACAGCTAGGCGGCCGGTGAGGCAGGTGTGGATCGCTCAGGGCCTCGAACCTTCAGCGCAGCTCGACGAGATCGTCCGCCTAGCCGCCAAGAGCAGGGCGAAGGTCGTGTTCGTCGGGCGCCGACGGCTCGAAGCGGTGGCCAGGACCGACTCCGCCCAGGGGGTCCTGGCCTTGGCCGCCCCACTGGAGGAGACACCACTCGAAGACATGTGCGTTGCCACGGGCGGCATCTCACCGTTCCTGCTCGTGCTCGACGGGGTGAGCGATCCCCAGAACCTGGGCGCGATCCTGCGCAGTGCCGAATGCGCAGGGGTGACAGGGGTTGTCGTGCCTCGTCATCGCGCCGCGAACGTGACCCCAACAGTCACCAAGGTGGCGGCCGGAGCAGCCGAGCACATGGCGATGGCTGTGGTGCCGGGAGTGCCCAACGCTCTGCGCCGTCTGTTTGAGCATGGGGTTACGTGCGTGGGTCTCGACGCGAATGCAGAGACGTCACTCTTCGACGTGGGAGACGAGCTTGACGGCCCGGTGGCCCTGGTGCTCGGGGCAGAAGGCAGGGGACTCGGCACGTTGACCCGCCGCCGCTGCGCAATCATCGCGTCCATTCCCCAGTACGGGGCGCTGGACTCGCTCAACGTGGCTGCCGCGTGCGCTGTGGCGTGTTTCGAACTGGCGCGTCGTCGCAGCTCCTCGCGCCTCAACGACGGGTGAGTGGGCGAGGCTCAGCCTGCGGTGGTGTGCACGAGATCGATGACGGCTGAAGTCAAGTCTTCGGGATTGTCCTCCTGGAGGAAGTGACCTGCGCCGGCGATCGTGGTGTGAGGCTGGCCGCGCGCCCCGGGGACGAGCTGCTTGAAGCGCTCGTCAGCTCCCCTGGTGATCGGGTCGCCGTCGCTGAAGGCGCAGAGAAACGGCTTGTCGAAGGCACTGAGCACCTCCCATGCACGCCGGTTCGCTTCGGAGGCGGGGTCGTCCGGCCGCGTGGGGACCAAGAGCGGGAACTGGCGCGCTCCCTCCTTGTAGCTCTCGTCTGGGAATGGCGCGTCGTAGGCGGCTACCGCCTCCTCGGTGAGTGATGTCGTGCACCCGCCGGCAACGATACGACCGATGGGCAACTCAGGGGCCTCCTGGGAGAGTCGTTGCCAAGCGAAGAAGGCCTCGCTCATGTCGTCGTCACCGGTCGGAAGGCCGGTGTTCGCGACCACCACCCGACGGAAGCGTTCGGGGTGCTCGGCGACGAGGCGCAGGCCCACCAACCCGCCCCAGTCCTGGCCGACGATCGTGACACCTTCGAGTCCGAGGTTGTCGAAGAGCGCTGCACGCATCCACTCGACGTGGCGCGCGTAGCTGTAGTCGGTGCGCGAAGAAGGCTTGTCAGAGCGGCCGAAGCCCACGAGATCCGGAACGATCACCCGGAGGCCCGCCGCCACCAACCCAGGCACCATCTTGCGGTACAGGTAGCTCCACGACGGCTCACCGTGGAGGAGAAGGACGACCTCGGTCGCCCCGGCTCTGTCGTGCGAGCCGCCAGGACCCTCGTCGAGGTAGTGGACCCGTAGCCTGTCGTTCGAGCCATCGCCAGTGGGGACCTCGACGAAGTGGGGTTGGAAGCCGTAACCGGGAAGCGAGCCGAAACGCTCCTCGGGCGTGCGAAGCACTCTCATCTCGATCCTTCCTCTAACGGCGACTCGAGTTCCATCGGCTTCCATCCGAAGGAGCCGATTGCATGATCAGGCATTTACCCGAGAATATAGAGCCGGTGGTGGGACTCGAACCCACGACCTGACGATTACAAGTGAACGCTGGGCTGTCGTGTCAGGTCGCGCCCAGTCCCCCTTTGTGCCATTGCTGCAGGTAGAGAGGGCAGAGGTCATCGGCGGGTGCGCAGCGGTGCGTCGCTCCGGGACGCGACGGGACGGTGCTGTTGGCTTAGATGTTGGGTGTCAGCACGCCGTCCGGCCATCAGATGGCGGACTGAAGCGATGCGGGCCGGTCGACGTGACCGGTCGGGCTGGCGCTATCCGAAGGCAGCACCGAGGGGGGTGATGTAACGGCATTCCTGCGCACCCTCCCACTCGTCCTGCGACCAGCACAGAGAGTTACCGAGCAGGTACGCGTTGTGCTGTCAAGTGATGGATCGCCGATTCCGAGCACGACTCGATTATTTGTTCTCACATTGTTCTAGCCCGCCACGACCAGGCGATTTGGGATATGTACGAGCGGGCTCGTCGCCAGATCGATCGACAACCGGTACCCGATCTGCACAACCGCCGGTCTGGTCTGAACCTTCGGTCAGTCTCGCCCCGGTAGTCTCCGGCTGCCAAGTCAAACGTGAGCTTCAATCACCGCCGGAAGGGTGCGACGCATGCAAATGATCATGGAAGTCGAGTTTCCGAACGAGCCGTTCAATACGCTCGTCAAGAACGGGACCGCAGGCGAGACGCTGCAGCGCATCCTCGCTGACATCAAGCCGTCTGCGACCTACTTCTCAGAACAAGACGGACGGCGGGGCGCATTCCTTCTAGTTGACGTATCCGACCCTTCGCGCGTCCCAGTCCTTGCCGAGCCATTCTTCGTATCACTTGACGCGACTGTCAAGCTCCGCGTTTGCATGACGCCAGAAGACCTTGCCAAGTCAGGGATCGACGAGATCGGAAGAAAGCTCGTCTGAGCGCGCTCTCTGCCTATCGTTCGCACGTGCAGCTTGGTACCTCAGACGAGACAGCTCACGCCCGGACACACAATCCAATGCAAGCTCTAACAGGAGGTTTTCGTCGATGTACGTAGGAATTATCCACCACATTTCCGATCCTGAAGGATTTGAAGCCGCCGAGGACGAGGCGTTGGAGCAGGGGCTACCCGCGCACGTCCAGTTGCCGATCCACGCCGCGACGCCTGACCACACAACGGGTATATGCATCTGGCAAGGCGACTCTGTGGACGCAGTCCGGGAACTCGTAGAGAGCGTCGTGGGTCCGTTCAGCACGAACGAATACCTCGAGCTTGAGGTCCACGGTCTGTCATAGCCATCCGAGGTGGACACCGTGCTGGTCGTTCGCAAAGTGCCTCGCTACATCGACCTTTGGTCCCTTCGCGTCAGATGAACTGCACGATCGGTATCGCACTTTGGATCGGCTTCACCGATGTCCCTGTTACAAGTCGCCGCCATTACGCCACCGCTTTCGCCGGTACCCCGCCTAGCGAGGTGGGCGACAGATCGTGGTTTATCACGACAATGGAACAATTCTGACAACGCGCCGTTGACCCGTCTCCGAGACGATGACACTATGCCCGGAACTTTTAACCCCCCCGGGAGGTATGGATGAAGATGACAAGGTTCGTGAAGATCGCGTTCGGGACCGGTGCAACGCTCCTAGTCCTCATGGTCGCCCCGGCTACCGCGGCGTCTGCCTCAAGTAGACCAGGAGGTTTCGGTCTTTTCAATCACAGGGGCTGGCATGGACCGGTAGGTCCGGGTTCTGATCGCGAGGCGGCCGTGGTGTCGCTCGAGTCGAGTCCCTACGGCCCGGTCTTGGTGGTTGGTGGAGCGGGTGCCGGCTACGACCCGTCGTCGCCGTACGCTGACTCCCAGGGCTATCTCTACCCGCCTGGCTCTTCCCTGTATTCGGCTTCCATCGACCCTCCCGCCACCTTCCAGGGACTGTTCGGTCTGCACTATGAGGCCGGGTGCAACGCGACCACCTCGGCGGTGTCGGTTATTGAAGGAGGACCGGACACCTGCGCGGGCGCGGAGACAGACCCGAATGCCGACTGGCCGGCGCTCACCACTACCGGGCGGCCTGTCGCCGGCGCCGGGGTCAATCCCTGGCTGTTGGGCACCGTGTACCGAGCGGACCTCGGTGCCTACCAGGTGACCTACGCGGGGCGCCCGCTGTACCTTTTCGATCCAGGTCCCGACTCCTTTGCCGGCGAGGACTTCTTCGAGACGGTGGGGCCACTCCTGTTCCCCTGGGAGACCGCTTGGTACCTGCTCTCCCCCGATGGGCTGTTCAACCCGGGTCCGGCCAACCTGTCGGTCCTGACTCCGCAGCCGGGCGGCGATTACACGAGCAACGTGCTGGCCACCGAGATGATCCCCAACATCGGCCTACCGAACGGCGTACCTGTCACCGTGTACACCTTCAGCGCTGACACACCGTGGCAGAGCCATTGTTACGGGGCCTGTGCCAGGGAGTTCATCCCGGTGACCACCGTGGGCGCTCCGACCGCACAGACCGGTGTCAACGCCGGTGCCGTCGGCGTGATCACCCGGTTCGACGGGTCACGACAGGTCACCTACTACGGCCATCCGCTCTACATTTACAACCAAGAGCAACCGCTGTCGCTCGGCCCCATGGACGTCCAGGGGGTAGGCAATGGCAACGGCGTGAGCGCCTTCGGAGGAACGCTCAGCCTGGTGAGCCCATAGTCGCATCGCTGACAGAGACCAGACGCAACAGCCCCCGCGCCTTACGCGGGGGCTGTTGCGCGTCTTCGAAGTCGGCGGCCTCAACAACTTCTACAAAGACAGGGCACCCGCAACGTGCCGATCCATCACTCCGTCGTCTAGGTACCTTCCAAACATGATCCGTCCGGGATCGATCTGGCTGAGTGATCGCGCGCAGGTTCAGCCGCGGGCGATCATCCGATGACGAGGGCAACACCGGCCCTTGCGAGCGATCCATCATCGAGCTCCCGCCACGCATGATTGGAATTCCCGAGCGGTCCCGTTTGGCCGTCCGGCGATGACTCCCTGTTGAATCGGTCGCGGCTGAGTTGGCGACTGTCGCCTACCTCATTACGGCATTCTGTGTGTTAGGGAGGTGCGGCACGGTCGAGCTGTTGTAGCGAGGTTCTTTAGTCGAGGTCTTCGGGCAAGGGCTCCACGACCCGCAGGCGCGCCTCGACGCTAGTCTGAGGTACGCGCTTCACATTCTGCACATCCGCGCGTGTGACGGCCAGGTAGGCGACAAGGCAGAAGATGACGATCGTGAACGCCAGGGCCACGGTTCCGTCGCCCCAGCCGAGGCCCCCGACACTCTGGGGCTTGCCCATCCAGTCGGCGAACGATGCCCCGAACGGCCGGGTGACCACGTAGGCGAACCAGAAGGAGAAGATCGGGTTCCAGCGAAACCGCCAGTAGCCGAGCGCGGGAACAGCGATCAGCCCGGCGAAGAGCAAACCGGAGGCCAGGTACCCCAAGTGAAAGGTCGTCGCCGTCAGGTCTCCGACAGCGGTCCCCATGGCAAAGGTCGCCACGACGGCTGCCCAGTAGAACGCCTCTCGACGAGGGGTGTCGATGCTGTGGATCGACAAGGTCTTCTCGGTCTTCTGCCAACTGACGAATACGGCCAGCAGCACGACGCAGTAGAGGATGCTCGACACTGGGTATGGGACACCGAAGCCGACGTGGAGGACATCAGCGGCCATGGTGCCGAACACGCCCACCCCGACCACCGCCAGCCAGTACGTCCACACCATGTAGCGGCGCATCGAGAACTGCAACGAAATGGCAACGATGAAGCCGATGAAGCCGATCACGACGGCGGGCACGGGATGAAGTCTGTGGACGAGGAAATCGGACGTCGCCTCGCCCATCCCTGTGGACAGGGCCTTTATCAGCCAAAAGTAGACCGTGATCTCGGGCACCCGCAGCGCCCCGCGGACCGTCAGCCGTGTGAGGAGCATGCGATTCATCACCGCCAAAGTCTGTCGCGGCGCAAGGGCTATTGTGATGCGCCCCCCGTCCTGGCCGGATGCCGTGCCCTACGACGCCTTCGCCACTCCGTGGCCGAGCTGGCCGACGAGATTCTTGCAAACAACCCGGAGCTGACCCGGTCAGGCCGGGGGGTCGGCACCGAGCCGTGAGCCGCCAAGTGAAGGCGACTGGTAGTGAGCCGCGGCGGCTTGGGTGAGGTCGCGGCAGTTGTGGCCAAACCGGGGACGATCGCGTTCGGGGCTGTCGGCATCACCTTGGTACCCGCCGGGGTCCCGGTCTAACCAGGCTCAGTGACGGAACAGCCGTGTTCGACCGCAACGCCACCGGACGTTGAGAATCATTCAATGCAATGGCTAACCGGGATCGGGGAGGTCTGGACCAACGTCGGGGACCTGCGCCCCAAAGAGATACAGGACGGTGAGACACGTGCAAAGTGATTCCCAGATTGCCAAGTCCGCCTTACGTTTTGTCCTACTCATCGGCGTAACCAGTCTGTTTGCCGACTTTACCTACGAGGCTGCCCGCAGCATCAACGGTCAGTTCTTGGCGATGCTCGGCGCTTCTGCCACAGTCGTGGGCTTTACGGCCGGGTTTGGCGAGCTGGCCGGCTATGGCCTGCGATCGTTGTTCGGCCTCTTTGCTGACCGCACCGGCAAGTACTGGCTCACGACGATCGTCGGTTACATCATCAATCTATTGGCTGTGCCGGCAATGGCGCTTGCTGGAAACTGGCAAGTGGCAGCAGTACTGGTTGTTGCCGAACGGACCGGTCGAGCAATGCGTAAGCCGCCAGTCGAAGCCATGTTGTCGTCCGCCGGCAGCCGCATCGGGCAAGGCTGGGCGTTTGGTTTGAACGAAGCGCTAGACCAAACAGGCGCAACCCTGGGACCCTTGGTTATGTCCTTGGTTCTCCTCTTGCATGGCAGCTATCGAACTGGCTACAGCCTGCTGCTCGTGTCAGTGGTGCTCTCTCTCGCAAGCGTGTTGGTAGCGCGTTACTACTTTCCGAAACCAGGCGATCTGGAGAAGACCGCTCCTCTGCAAGCCAAAGGCTTTAGCCGGTCTTATTGGTGGTACATGGTGGCCGGCGGGTGCATTGCCGCAGGCTTCGCGGATTTTGCCTTGATTGGCTACCACTTTCAAAAAAGCGGCGCAGTATCGCGCGACCTAGTGCCTGTCTACTACGCGGTGGCAATGGGTGTTGGGGCGATTGGGGCGCTGGTGCTAGGGCGGCTCTTCGATAGAAGTGGCATTCGGACCGTACTCACAACATTCTTTGTTTCCGCTTTCTTCGCACCTCTAGTGTTTCTCGGCGGCAGTGTGCTGGCCTTTGCCGGAATGTTCCTGTGGGGTATCGGTATGGCCACCCAGGAGTCGTTGCTCAAGCCCCTCATTACACAGGTCCTGACGACATCGAAGAAAGCCACAGCATTCGGTTTGTTCGATACCGGTTTTGGGGCGGCATGGTTCTTGGGAAGCTGGTTCATGGGCTATCTGTACAGCCGGTCGATTCATGAATTGGTGATCTTTTCGGTAGCCATCCAGCTCGTAGCGTTGCCAGTGTTCTGGTCGACGCGCCGCACAACTCGGGGGCCACAGTCACTCCACATGTGAGGCATGGCCTCTGGCACGACTCGGTTACCTCGCCACGTTCATCCACCAGACGAGCCCCCTGGGTCTTCGGAGCGGTCCTCCTCGCGAACAGCGACCGAACGCCATCGTGCCCTGAGCCGTCGAACGCATAACGCTCGTTATTCGCTGGTCTCGGTCTTGAGGCCGCCCCGGGCGTTCCGCTCCAGATCAACGGCCCGGCGTGCGAAGAAGTCGCGACAGTCCACACCATAACTGTTGCGCGGGCGAAACGTGCAACGACTTGCTGCACCCCGTAAGTGCCTAATCACCCAATGACCGATGTGTTCTTCCGAGCATGACCGTCCAGGATCGATCAGGCTGAGTGATTGCGCGCAGGTTCGGTCGCGGGCGATTATCCGATGACTAGGTCAACACCGGCAACACAGAATGGTTCTGGGCTCGCGGTCGCATGATCGCAGCCTTGGCCAAGGATCGGATACAAGAGAAGTGCAAGTGCTGGGGAACGCTTGCTACGTCGACTCCGGGGTGATCCCTGCGCCCCTGAGCATTCGCCGCAGGTCGACTACCTGCTGCTCGTCGATATCGTGACCTCGCGGGGCATCGAACGTCTCGGTCTCAGATCCCAAGGTCACGGTGTACCGGTCACCCTGCTCCCCGGTGACAGTGGCCACGCTCTTCAGGAGTGACAGAACGTCGTGCCACTGGATGTTGTGACCAGCCGGATGGCCGAAAATCTTCTCCACCGTGGCCCGATGGTGCGCGTCCAGTTCTATGTTCTGTGCCATTCACTCTCCTCATCGGCACCAGGCTCGTTGCCGCTTGTCTCAGGTGCATCGAGATCCCAGCCGCCTTCGTCTTCACGTCGAGAGCGGGCACGACGTGTCGGCTCTCCTAGGCCATCGGGGTCGTCCATATCTCCGGCGAGGGTGACGAGATCTTCAGGGTCGTTGAGCTCCGCCCCGGCCTCCTCGAGTTCACGTTCGTCCACCTGAAGCGCGGAATCAAGCGAGGGGTCCTGCTCGACCCTTTCGACAAGACTCGAATCGATCCGGGAACCCTCATCGAGCGCTTCGTCACCTTGTTCGAACGCTTCTGTGCCCAATGGTTCATCGGGCGACCAATCGTCGTTCTGTCCCATGGCGAGGTCTCCGTTCTCCTGTAGGTGGCGTGAATTGATCGTAGGGTCTCTACTCGGGCCCTGCGTCCAGTTCCCAACGATAGGGTCGCTTGGACAGGTCATGGTCGAGGTGACCGTTGTGTCTGGCATGGCGTTGTTAGCCAGCCACGACAATCGCGACCACATGAGCCCCGACGAATACGGCGATTGTGATATCGGGAACCCGCTCGCTCAGGTCGTCGGAGGGCTGTTTGTCGCGTCGGGGTACGCGCAAAGTGCCCGGGTTCAGTCAGGTTCGCCATGGGGTCGCGCAATCCGGCAGTAGCGATCAGCACGACCCGAGGACTGGCGTTTGTGGGCCGTCGTTATGCGCTCCCCGCTATTCGTCCAGATCGCCGAATATTTGTGGGTGCCTCAACGCCTTTACAGGCGATTTGCGCGTCGTTATGACGCCGCCCTGAGCCGGCGTACGGGGGCAGGTCGACACGTGCTCGGACAGTCCTGACTGTTCAATTCAGCATTCGAGCAGTTCTAAGAGCCATCCAGGTCCTACGACCTTCGCTCCCAGGGCTTCGGCTCGTTGCCGCAAAGCGCGATCCGCTGTCACCAGTGTGACCTGACCGGAGGCACCTAAAGTGAGGTTAGTCAGCATGTCATCACCGCTGCCGGCAGCATGAAGGACCGTCACGCCATCGGAGACCCCGGCTTGGACGCCACCGCGAGCCTTCCCTTCCAGAACCACAACAACGGGTACGGGGAGGAGGCCCGATCCCACGGCGGCGGTCACCTGATCCACGAATGCTCGAGCCGCTCCAGCTCGATCCCGCCACCAGCCGGTCGGGCGAGACCCGACGACATTCGCAGCATCGATGAGAAGCACTGCTCCAGTCTGGCTGTTAGGGGCGGATGGAGACAGCGGGAGGTGGTCAGTCCAACCCAGGCCCGGCGTTCGGAGATACCTCACGAGCGGTGAATGCCCCTGATTTATTGGGATACCTCTCTGTCAATCGATGAGCGGAGGGGCATGCCACTCTGAGGCGAAGCCGGCTCATCTTGACTTTCATGACGCAAGTCTCAGCGAGTCAACCTGTCGACCTCTTACCTCTGCGGGCCTCGGCGGCCGGCTGGTCTGCACTGTGGTTCCTTGTGATCCCGAGTAGCTCGAGTCCGACCCGCCCTCGGTGGGCGACGACGCGCCGCACGAGGGGCAGAGAACGAGGTGGCCTGCTACATCGTCGCGCGACACACTCCAGCTCGTCCCGCACCACGCGCAGGCACGCTCCTCAATCGCTTCATCGACGACGTGGCACGACCCCTCCAGGGCCGTGCCCACCGTCAGCATCTCGTAAGCTTGCTGCAACGCCTCTGGCGAGAACACCGCGCTTGCCCGGACACACACCTCGGTGATGCTGGTGATCGTGTCCGGGGTCCCGCGTCAGGTGAACAACGAGAGCCTTTACAGCGTGGTAGTCGTGTACGATGCTCCCTTTGTTCCGTCACCTATGACCATGTTGGTGGCGACAGGCCTCGCAGTGTCCGAGCACAGCAAAGTGGTGGGGGTCGATGTCGAACCCGAAGCGTGACCGGGCCGTGCGAGAGAGGCTGGCGAAAAGTTCGTCGGGCGCTTCGACCATTGCTCCGCACTCTTCGCAGACCAGATGTCCATGGGCCCCGGCTGCCAGGTGGTACGTGGCAGGGCCATGCCCGAGATGGGCGTGGACGATGATCCCCAGCTGCTCCAGCTCGTCGAGGTTCCGGTAGATGGTCGACATGTGGACGTCAGGGGCCCGGCGCTGGACCGCCTGGGCAAGCTCCTCGGCGTTTCGGTGGCCTGAGGCGTCGAACAAGGCCTGAAGCAGCAGCCGACGCGACGTGGTCACCCTCCCTCCCTGGCTGCGCACCAGGCTGAGGACCTCTTCGACCGTCTCTGGCATGGCAGCTTCGGCCTTGTCGGAGGACAGCACCCTGCTCATCGACCGCATCATACGCCCTGGAAGCAATTACTATCTGACCCCTGTTGCTAGCTGGTCGCATCTTCTCTAGAGTGCGCGTGGTCCGAGTCCAGAAGAACAGGGGAAAGTTCACCGATGGCAAATCCACGAGCCCGCATTGCCAAGATCCGCCACGGCCTCACTCCGAAGGAGTGGGCGCGAGCGGCCGGAATGGCACTCATCATCATCGGGCTCAACGTTCTCGGTTGGGGAATGATGGCTGCCGCCTTGAGCGGCCACTACCACATCAGTAAGACGGAGCTTTTCGGTGTGGGAACGGGGGTCCTCGCCTACACGCTCGGCATGCGACACGCCTTCGACGCGGATCACATCGCTGCGATCGATAACACGACCCGCAAGCTCCTTAACGACGGGAAGCGGCCGCTGAGTGTGGGGTTCTTCTTCTCCCTGGGACACTCGACGGTTGTCTTCTTGCTTGCGGTGCTTTTGAACTTCGGGATCCGGGGTCTCGACGCGCAGGTCAAGAACAGCAGTTCGGGGCTGCAGTACACCACCAACATCATCGGAACATTGGTGTCGTCGTTCTTTCTCTTCCTCATCGCCGCGTTGAACATCATTATCCTGTACGGGATCATCAAAGTCTTTCGCGAGATGCGCACCGGCGTCTACGACGACGCCGAGCTCGAACGGCAGCTCAACAATCGGGGACTGATGATGCGGTTCCTCGGGCCCTTCGCTCGGAGAGTCGACACACCGTGGAAGATGCACCCGGTCGGCTTTCTCTTCGGCCTCGGGTTCGACACGGCCACCGAGGTGGCGCTGTTGGTGCTGGCGGGAACAGCCGTGGTCGGCGGCCTGCCCTTCTACGCCATCCTCTCACTACCAATCCTCTTCGCCGCGGGCATGAGCCTGTTCGACACCCTGGACGGGTGCTTTATGAACTTCGCCTACGACTGGGCCTTCGCCAAGCCCGTCCGAAAGGTCTATTACAACCTCACGATCACCGGGTTGTCGGTTTTCGTGGCCCTCTTCATCGGAGGCGTCGAGGCACTCGGCCTTCTCGCGCAGGATGGCCACCTGGGTGGGGGGTTCTGGTCGTTCATGGAGAATTTCAACATCAACACCGCTGGGTTCTTCATCGTCGGCGTGTTCGTCATCACCTGGGTTGTGGCGCTCGCGATTTGGCGTCTGGGCCACGTCGAAGAGAAGTGGAGCCGGAGCATGGTCCGGCTCCAAGCCCAACCCGAAGAGGTCGGAATCGACTAGATCGCCTTGCCCTCCGATCGACTCCAACTCGCCAACCGAATAGATCCCTACTCCGAGGAGCAGAGATGCCCGAGTACATCCTCCCCGACCCCCCTTACGACCCCGGTGCCTTGGAGCCCTATTACTCGCGCGAGATCATCGAGCTGCACCACGGCAAGCACCACGCCGCCTATGTGGCCGGCGCCAACACCACTCTGGAGAAGCTCGCCGACGCCCGGGCCAAGGGCGACTTCGGTGCCATCGTCGGCTTGGAGAAGGCCCTTTCCTTCAACATCTCGGATCATGTCCTCTCGACCACATTCGCTGCATCGATGAGAAGCACGACCCCAGTCTCACCGACAACCGGCGGTCGGGGACGCGGTGGTGGCCTCGTGGGGGCGTGTTATTGGGCTACCTGCCAAGGTGAGCCGGGGAGGTCAGAGCTCGGGGGTCGGCGCGCTGCCGGCAACCTTCCACCCCGGATTGCGAAGCCGATCCATGAGTAGCGGCGGAACGATCCCGATCACGAGTATGCCTCCCAGGATGAGGAGGGCGTAGAGCAGCCGGTTCGAGTGGCCGAACTGCGACGGGGCGATGAAGCCGATGACCAGAGCGGCCACCGACGACACGGCGCCGACGAGACACAGGAGGCCGAGAGCCGGTGCACGGTACCCGCGGGCATGGTCCGGCTGCTTCTGGCGCAACCTGACTGCTGCGATGAACATCAGCACGTACATGATGAGATAGACCTGCGTAGCCATCACGGCGAATATCCAGTAGGCACGCGAGACGTCCGGTATGAATGCGTAGAGCAGGGCGATGACGGTGATCACGATCGCCTGTCCCGTCAGGATGCGTATCTCGATGCCCCTGCGGTTCACCTTCTGAAAGAAGGGAGGGAGAAAGCCCTGCTCGCGCCCGATCCTAAGCAGCCCCTCGGAGGGACCGTCGAGCCAGGCCATCATTCCTGCAAGGGCCCCGATCGCAAGAGCGATCGCGATTACCGGTACGGCGAACTTGATCCCGAAGTGCGCAAAGAGACTGTTGAAGGCTTGCATGATACCGGCCGTGAAGCTGATCTTCTTCTCGGGGATCACCCAAGCGATCGCCAGCGTGGGGAGGATGAAGATGGCGAGGACGAGTGCTATGGCGAGGAAGATGGACCTTGGGAATTCCCGGCCGGGGTTCCGGAGGTCGTCAACATGCACGGCATTCACCTCGATACCGGCATAGGTGAAGAAGCTGTTGACGACCAGGACAACACTGGCGATGCCCGTCCACGCCGGCAGGAGATGGTGCGTGTTCATCGGGGCAGCCGAATGGTTTCCCTGCAGCAGGTAGGCGATGCCGAGAGCGACGAGGATTGCCCCCGGGATCAGGGTCCCGATCAGCGTCCCACTCGAGGAGAGCTTTGCCACGAGTCCAACTCCCCGCGAGGAGATCAACACGCCACCCCAGAACAGAACGATGATGACGACGGCGTTGTAGACGCCATTAGCGGCCAGGTTCGGATCGATGACGTAGGCGAGCGTTCCGGCGACGTAGGCGAGCAGGGCGGGGTAATAGAAGATTGTCTGGGCGAACTCGCACCAGACGGCCAGGAGCCCCATCGGGGCGGACACGCCTTCTCGCACCCAGTTGTAGACGCCACCCTGCCAGCCGGACGCCAGCTCCGCGGCGACCAAGGAGATGGGCACCAGGAACACGAATGCAGGGAGGACGTACAGGAACACCGAGGCGAGACCGAAGACCGACGTTGCCGGTGCGGACCCGAGATAGCCGACGGATCCCACTGTCATCATCGCCAACACCGTCCAGGAGAGGTATCGCCGAGGGGGAACCGTGGCCGTCCCGAGGGCCACGCGGGTCGGCCCGTGGTCGGAGACGGCTCCCTCGGCAACCCTTGCCCGCGGCTGATGGCGTCTTCGTACCCACATGGACTACGGACCCACCTCTTCTCCTCGACCTATCGTCACGTTACGCGGCGCGAGCGACGTCGCCCGGTCCGTCTGCACGTTCACGGGTCTCCGGCAAGCCGCCAGCACCCGCACAGGATCAGTGAATCGGGGCGCGGCTCATATCCAAGCGGGGCATGTCCCCGGATGTGATGCCGGAGTGTCCGGCCCAACCGGTAGCGTTCCGGGACGGTCTCGAGCCCAGGGCCCATTGCACGTTCTGAGCATCGAACAGAACGGCGGAAGGCCGCGGAAGCTCGCCAAGGCGATGTTTCCATCCGGCCTAGAGTGAGCACCGAGGAACCATGACCTCGCCGCGACATAACAGCACCGCCTCGCTCACCAGCCGCCTGGGTGGATGGCTCCCCGTCGATCCCCGCCACTTGAGCAAGTGGCTGGAGAGCAGCATCGCCGAGGCCGAGCAGAGAAACGCGTCTCTGCATCCGGTGGTCCGGGAGTTCCGGGACATGATCGAGAACGATCCGGTCATGAACATGTACTTCACGTTGATGTTCGAGCAGCAGCGCCGTTTTGCGTCGAAGCCGGGTTCAGGTGACGTCAAACTCGAGAATTACGAGCAGATGCTGGTCGTGATGAACCACGTCCTGACGACCTCACCGACCTTCGATACCACAGCAATGGTGGGCTGCCCGATCAACGCCATCTTGGATTACCCGATGATCACTCCGGCGGGGCTGGCCGCTTTCGCCGACGCGCGCGTCAACGAGATGTTGAGGAGGCTGCTGTCGGTCTGGGCGGAGTTCCTTGACAGCGAAGCCTCGCGCTACGTGCTGGACGATTCGCCTTCTGGCTGGCTGAGCCCGGTCGCTAGGGAGTCGCTTCAGCTGCACGAATTCCGGATCGATCCCGACGCCGAGTTCTGCGGGTTCAAGAGCTGGAACGACTTCTTCATCCGCCGTTTCAGACCCGGGAGGCGGCCCGTCGCCCGACCCGACGATCAGAAGGCGATCGTGAGCGCCTGCGAGTCCCAGCCCTATCGCATACAGACGCAGGTGAACGAACACGACACCTTCTGGATGAAGTCGCAGCCGTATTCCGTGCGGCACATGCTCAATGGGAACTTCGTGGAGCAGTTCGTCGGTGGCACCGTGTACCAGGCGTTCCTCAGCGCCGACAACTATCACCGTTGGCACAGCCCGGTCACGGGCACCATCAGGAGGCTCCAGAAGGTACCGGGAACGTACTATGCGGAAGCAGCCTCGGAGCGTTTCGACCCCGCCGGTCCCAACAACTCGCAGGGCTACATCGCTCACGTGGCGACCAGGGCGCTTATCTTCATCGAAGCCGACTACAGCGGTATCGGGCTGATGTGCCTCGTCGCCGTGGGCATGGCGGAGGTCTCGTCTTGCGCGCTGGTCGACCAGGAGGGGAAGCCGCTGAAGGAGGGCCAGAAGGTCGAGAAAGGCGACCAGCTCGGATACTTCCAGTTCGGAGGATCGACTCATTGCCTGGTTTTTCGGCCTGGCGTCATCTCAGAGTTCGCGGTAGGGGCCACACCTCGGGGTGAACACGGCCAAGCGTCCCCCGTTGTGAAGGTCAACAGTTTGCTGGCCGTCGCTTCGTAGGGTCGCGAGCAGTGACGCGGCGACCGATCGGGCGACCGCCGCGCCGTTCAGATCGATAGCGCACAGTTCCAGTAGCGGGTGATCATCCGCGGACCAGCGTGTAGCCGGCAGGGCGGTCGTCTTCAAGAGACACACCGCGTGTGATTGGGAATCTCGTGCGGTACGCGTGTGTATCCGACGATGCCAGATCGCCGAATCCGGCGCAGTTGTGTCCGTTATTCGGCACTCCGGACCCGGCGATTCGGTGACAGCTCAAGACATTCTGTGCTCGATGCGCGAGTGGTCAACTGTCAAGGTGAAGTCTTGACACGAATCGCAGATTCGCGTACTCGGGGAAGCGTCGAAAGAACCCTCCAACCTCTTGCCGGCTTGATAGACAGCTGCGGCTGAGGACAGGCGTAAGGCGTTACCAACCGGACATTCCCACCAGGCTGTGGGACCCGCCGATCCCGCCTGCGGGCCGCCGTCGAAGGGTGCCATTTCGAAGGACATCCGTTAGTCACCGCCTGATTGCCAATGCTGACCCCAAGAGACCCGGCGTCGAGCAGCTCTGCGGACAGGGAAGATACCGCACTCCGGGTATGTCGGAATGACCCTTGACGGGACACCCGTCCTTCCTGGCAGACTGCCTTCGATCTTCTAGGGCATCGCACGACAAAGGAGACCCACATGGAGGAGCTGGCGCGCTGGCAGTTCGCCCTCACGACGATCTTCCATTTCTTCTTCGTCCCGGTCACGATCGGCCTGAGTGTCGTGGTCGCCACCATGCAGACCCTCGCCTACCGCCGCCACGACGCCACCTGGGATCGACTCTCGCGCTTCTTCGGGCGGCTGTTCCTCATCAATCTGGCGGTCGGGGTCGTGACGGGCATCGTCCTTGAGTTCCAGTTCGGGATGAACTGGTCGTCCTATTCGGTGTTCGTGGGGAACATCTTCGGCGCCCCGCTGGCGATCGAGGGTTTGCTCGCTTTCTTCTTGGAGTCGACCTTCGTGGGGTTGTGGATCTTCGGCCGTGGCCGGCTGTCGCCACGCCTGCATCTCGCAACGATCTGGGTGGTGAGTATCGGCACGATCCTCTCGGCCTTTTTCATCCTTGCTGCGAACTCATGGATGCAGCACCCGGTCGGCTACCGCATCGAGCACGGCAAGGCCGTACTCATCGACTTCTGGGCCGTGCTCGGAAGCTCGACGCTGTGGTCGGCCTTCACACACACGCTCACGGCTGCATTCGTCACGGCCGGGGCCCTCGTCCTAGGGATCTCCATCTGGCACGCGCGCCGCGCTCGCGATGAGGCGGGTCGCGAACCCTTCGTGCGTGCGGCCGGCTTCGCTGCAGCCTTCATCCTGGTGAGCGTGCTCGTGACCAGCGTCACGGGCGACCTCCAGGCCCGGCTCATGGACTCCCAGCAGCCCATGAAGATGGCGGCCGCCGAAGCCGTCTACAACACCACGTCCGGCGCGAGCTTCTCGGTCCTCACGATCGGCAACTTGAGCGGTCACCCGGTCTTCCAGATCCGAATCCCGCACGTGCTGTCGATGATGGCGGATCTCAGCTACGACGGACAGGTGCGCGGGATCAACCAGATTCAGTCCGCCGAGGTAGCCGAGCACGGGAACCACAGCTACATCCCCGTTCTGTGGGTGACCTACTGGTCGTTCCGGATCATGGTCGGAGCGGCCATCCTCCTCATCTTGCTCTCCGCCTGGGGAGTTGTTCTCACCCGCCGAAAGCGTCTTACCGATAGTAGGTGGTTCGCGCCCACTGCCTTAGTGGGAGTGGCGCTTCCTTTGATCGCCAACACATCAGGATGGATTTTCACAGAGGCCGGGCGCCAGCCATGGATCGTCTACGGGCTCATGCGGACGGTGCAAGGCGTGTCGAGCACCACGACTGCGGACGTCGCGACCACGCTCGTCGCGTTCGTTGGGATCTATACCATCCTCGGTGCGGTCGATGCCGTGCTCATGTTCCGCTACGCGCGACAGGGGCTAGACACACCCGAAAGCACACGCACCCCGGCCATTCCCGGTCTCGTCTATTGACCCGCTTCGGTGCCCATGCCTAGCTGCCGCACGCACCGCCTGCTGCGAACAGGACAATTGTTGTGAGTATCGGCCTGCTCGAAGGATTCGCCTGATGAGAGGAGTCGTTCTATGGCACCCTTCGCCAACCTGAACACCGCTTGGTTCGCTCTGATCGGCGTGCTGTGGGCCGGATTTCTGTTCTTGGAGGGCTTCGACTTCGGCGTAGCGGTCGTAACGCCATTCGTCGTGCGCGACGACACTGACCGGCGACTCTGCTTGAACGCGGTCGGCCCGACATGGGACGGCAACGAAGTGTGGCTGCTCGTGGCTGGCGGAGCGACCTTTGCGGCCTTCCCGACGTGGTACGCGAGGCTCTTCAGCGGCTTCTACCTGGCCCTGTTCCTCATCTTGCTCGCCCTGATCGCGCGAGGGGTGTCGTTCGAGTTCCGTGACAAGGTCGACGACTCCCGGTGGAGGACGACGTGGGACTGGGCGAACTTTCTCGGCAGCCTTGTCCCTGCCGTCGTCTTCGGCGTGGCGTTCACCGACCTTGTCCACGGGTTGCCTCTCGGCCCGGGCGGGCGCTACTACGGCGGGCTCCTCGGGCTGCTCCACCCGATAGCGCTCGTCGGCGGCTTGGCGAGCCTGGCCGTGTTCTGCATGCACGGCTCGGTGTTCTTGTCGTTGAAGACGACAGGCGAGCTGGCACTGAGGGCCCGCCGCGCCGCCCGGCTGCTCGCCGTTCCAGCGTTTGTGCTGCTAGCAGCCACCGTGGCGTGGGTAGCTGCTGCCGGCCGGCCAGCCCTTGCAGGGTCGGCGTCCTCGGTCGTTCCATTGGTGTTCGGTCTCGTCGCCTTGTTCTCGCTGGCGGTCGCAGGCGTCTGTGTCGCGGCGGGGCGCGACGGACTCGGCTTCGGCGCAACGGCCGCCACGATTCTGTTGTCGATGGGAGCCGTCTTCGCCCGGATGTTCCCGGCGGTCCTGCCCTCGAGCGGCGTCAGCGCGCACAGCCTGACGATCGGTGCGGCATCTTCGGGGCACTCGACGCTCGTCGTCATGACGGTCGTAGCTGCCATCTTTACCCCGGTCGTCCTCGCCTACCAGGCCTGGACCTACTGGGTGTTCCGCCAGCGGCTCATACGCCCGCCGCTCGCGGCCGAGAGCGGCCCGGCCCAGGCGTGACCACGAGGGTGGACGCCGCGGTCCAAAGAGCCCACTCGACGTGTGGCACCACCACAGGGCCCGGCGCGCGACGCGGACCAGTCGACTGGCGGATGCTTTCGAACGCTGCTGGTGTGCGCGTCGCGGTGGGGGCCTCGGTCGTGCTCGGCCTTGCCTCGACGGCCACCATTGTCGTCCAAGCGGTCGCGCTCGCAGGGCTCCTCGCCAGTGCGTTCGGGGAGGGCCATCACGGCGATCGAGCGCTCCTCCTCTGGTTGGCGGGGGCGGCTGTGGTTCGCGCGGGTTTGGCACTCGCTGGTGAGGTGCTAGCGACCTTCGCTGCGTCCTCGGCGAAGGCCCGGCTCCGGTCCCTGCTCGTAGGCGCAGTCGTCGGGCGCTCGGCACGCGCCGCCGCCAACACCACCGGCGACGTAGCGACACTCGCCGGCAGAGGACTCGACGCTCTCGATGTCTATATTGGGCGTTGCATACCCGACCTCGTCCTCGCGGTGGTCGCACCAGTGGCCCTGATCGCCGCGGTCGGGGCGCTCGACTGGCTCTCTGCACTAGTTCTGGTCTGCGTCATCGCGCTCTTTCCTGTCTTCGGCAGCCTCATAGGGCGCGCAGGCGCGGAGCTTGCTCGCGGACGATGGGAACAGGTTCGCGCCCTGGGTGGCCAGCTGCTCGAGCTCTTCGAAGGGCTCCCGGTGCTGAAGGCGTTCGGCAGGAGCGCCGACGAGCGCAAAAGGGTGGAGCAAGCGGGCGAGGCGCTGCGCAGGGCGAGCTTGGACAGCCTTCGCATCGCGTTCCTCTCTGCGCTCGTATTCGACACGCTTGCCTCGGTGTCGGTCGCCCTCGTTGCCGTCCCTCTTGGTCTGCGGCTGCTCGACGGGTCGGTCGGGCTTGCCCCTGCGCTCGCGGTGCTCGTCATCGCGCCGGAGGTCTTTCTCCCTCTGCGCCGGGCGAGCGCAGAGTTCCACGAGAGCACCGAGGGACTGGCGGCCGCGTCCGACGCCTATTCGCTGATCGACGCGCGATCCGCCGCTGGCACTCCGGCGAGCCCTGACAGCGAGGGTCGTGCGGTCACCGAAGCGCCGGACCCCCGGCAGATCCCGGTCACCCTTAGCTCGGTTTCCCTGGTGTTTCCCGGCTCCTCGGGGCCCGTGCTCGAGAGCTGCACGCTCGAGATCGCTCCCGCGGAGAAAGTCGTCCTGTGCGGAGCGAACGGTGCTGGCAAGTCGACCCTGCTTGCGATGGTGCTCGGCATGCTCGTACCCGACTCCGGCACCATCGTTGTTGGCGACCACGACCTCCGGAGCCTCGAACCTGCAAGCTGGCGCAGCCGCCTCGCCTACCTACCCGACCGCCCGGCGCTTCTCGGAGCGACCCTCGCGGAGAACCTGCGGATCGCAAACCCCTGTGTCAGCGACGACGATCTTGTCGAGGCGCTCTTCGCGGTCGGCGCCAAGGACATGCTGCGTTCGCTTCCCCATGGGCTCGAGACCCCGATCGGCGAGGGAGGGCGCCCGGTCTCAGCCGGCGAGCGCCAACGCATCGGCCTCGCGAGAATCGTGCTGCGGGATGCCTCGCTGTACGTGCTCGACGAGCCGACGGTCCACCTCGATCCCGACACGGAGCAGAAGGCGATCGCGGCGCTACGTTTGCGCCTTGCCGGCTCGAGCGCACTCATCGTCACACATCGGTCGGCGCCGGTGATGCTCGCCGACCGCGTGTTGGAACTACGCGACGCGAAGATCGTCGAGGCTTCCGGTCTTGAGCCGGGTACCCGGCCCTCCGTATGCGCTGCAGGCAGTCCTGCGGCCACGACGGCACGCTCATGAGGTCACCGAGCGCCATCGGGCTGTGCCGTAAGTTTGGCACTCTCAGCCCTCGCCGGCTGGCTTGGGCTTCTTGCAGCGGTGCCCTGGCCGCTGTATGTGGAATCGGGCTGTTCGCGACCTCCGGCTGGCTGATCACACGGGCATCGCTCAGGCCGCCGGTGCTCTCGCTCGGCATTGCCATCGGGGCAGTCCAAGCCTTTGCCCTTGGCCGTGGCATCGCCCGCTACTTGGAGCGCCTCGCCGTGCACGACGTGGCGCTCACGATGCTCGGCAAGTTGCGCCTCTCCCTCTACGACACCCTCGAGCCGCTCGTGCCCGGCGGATTGCGTGCCAAGCGCTCGGGTGGTGTTCTCAGCGCCTTTGTAAGCGACTGCGAGGCGGTGGCCGACGCCCTGGCGAAGGCGTTGGGCGCAGCGATCGATCTCGTCTCCTGCGCCACCCTGGGGGTGCTCCTCGCTTTCCTTCTCGACCCGCTAGCAGGGACCGCTCTGGCCGCTGGCAGCGCTCTCGTTGCGCTCGTGGCGGGCGGATCTGGTCGCCTCGGTCGCTCGGCAGCTGCAGCTCAGCTGGACGTTCGTGGCGAGCTGGCCGACTCGGTCGTCGACGCCGTGCGCAGCGCGCCTGAGCTCGTCGTCTACGGCCGTGAGGATCTCGTCACCGCCCAGCTCGAGCGTGCCCGTGCCTGCGAGTCGTCCGCTGGGATCAAGCAGGCTCTGGCGACCGGGCTCGGGCGTGCCCTGGTGACGTGCTTTGGTGCGGCAACGCTGGTCGCTGTCATCGCGCTCGGCCTCGTTGCCCACGACGCCCACAGGCTCTCCGGCGTGCTACTCGCTGTGCTGGTATTCGACGCGCTCGTTGTCCTCGACGCCGGCAGCGGCCTGCCTGGTGTACTCGCCGGCCTCGCTGTGGGGGACGCGGCTGCTTCCCGGCTGGGGGATCTTGCCGAGCTGGAGCCTCCGGTCCCCCATGCAGAGGGCACTTCCCCAAATGGCATTTTCCGCACCAGACGCGAGACAGTGTGCGGAGAGCACGTCGTAGCCAGGGACATCGATGTTGCGGCGGCTCTCGAGGACGCGTGCGTCGTGGGAGGCGATGGTTCTCTGCTCCTCGACAACGTCACTCTCGCGGTCGGTAGATCACAAAGGCTGGCCCTCGTCGGGCGCAGCGGCGCGGGCAAGACGAGCGCGATCTACGCGCTGCTCCATTTCCTCGAGTGCTCATCGGGTCGGGCAACCGTCGGTGGGGTCGATGTCTGCTCTGTCAACCGGGTGGCACTCGCCCAGCGGATCAGTTGGCTGCCCGAAGAGTCACACGTCTTTGCCGGAACGCTCAGCGCCAACCTGCGCCTGGCCGATCCGGCTGCAACTGACGAGGAATGTGCCGAGGTCCTCGGGAACGTAGGGCTACGCGCCTGGCTCGACTCGCTACCCGGCGGGCTCGCCACCCGTATCGGTGCAGGCGGCAGGGTATTGAGCGCCGGCGAGCGGCAGCGCCTCGGAATGGCGCGTGCGCTTCTCGCCGGGGGAGGCGTCCTACTGCTCGACGAGCCGACCGCCCACCTCGACGCGGCGTCCGAGTTCCGGCTTTTGTCCGAGCTCCTCGACGCGGCAGGAGATCGTGCGGTACTCATCACAAGCCATGACCCGGAAATCGTTCCACACGTCGACGAGGTCGTGACCCTCAATGTTGGACGCGTTCGTGAAAGGGCAACGGATCGCAGACGCCTCACGTCGGAGGGCAGCTTTGCTCGGCCCGCTCGCCGCGACGAGGGCAGCATCGGACCCGGCCTCCGCTGATCTCAAGTTCTGTTCAAGCATCGCGTGGCGCACCACAACCGGCAGCATCATGTTCGAGCAGTGAGGCCGGGAGCCAGCATGCAGTGGTCGGAGGTGTTATGGAGCTGCTTCCCTGCCGAAACCCCACCCTGCTGGCCGACTTGGTCGAGGCGTTCATGTGTGCCACCTTCTCGGCGGTCGCACTCCTTGGCGTGAGGCTCAGCGCCGCTCGGCTCGGGCTCCCCCGACAACCACTCATGCGGGAGTCGCCCGCCTGACGTCAGGACCATCTACGCCTAGAGAGAATCCGGCTATCGCCCGACCGATTCGGAGCTCAGGAGACTCGATGGGGCCCATCCTGATATCGTCCGTCTTCACAACAGAGGCAGTACGTAGGGGAAGCCGGTCAAATTCCGGCACTGGTCCGCAACCGTGGGTGACGACAACAAAGGGTCGTCACGAGTCGGGATACCGTCGTACCGCTCGGTTGAGCCCATATCCGTCGAGAACTGCGGCAAGGGCTCGGTCGGCCATTAGCCCAGTCAGGGCGTCATGGGACTTCCGGGTCGTTGCCCTGGAAGTGAGGTACGGACCCATGTCCACCAAGCGCCTTCTGGCGTGGGCAGTCTTCGGGACTTGTCTGATGGTCGCTGTTGCTGCGGGACCAGCGATAGCAACCGCCGCCGCGACCCCGTCATCCGCCACGCTCCCGACACTCCCTCAGGTCTCATCGGCCCAGCAGGGAGCAACGTGGCTCGCCGCACAGCTCACGCCGGGTGGCTACATCCTCTCAACCACTACGCCGGGGGAATCCGACCTGGGTTCCACGGCCAATGCCGTTCTGGCCCTCGCCAGCGCGGGAATCGACCCGGCTGGGGCGCAGAGCGCCATCGGATACCTCGAGACGCAGGTGAACTCATACGTCACCGTCGACGGTAGTGATGGTCCCGGTCAGCTGGCCCTGCTCATTCTGGATGCTCATGTGTTGGGCGTCGACCCACGGTCGTTCGGCGGAACCGATCTCGTGTCTCGGTTGCTCGCCACCGAACAGACGTCGGGCCCTGATGCTGGCCTGTTCGGGGTGCAGGACCCGACGTACGACGGTGCCTATCGCCAAGGGCTCTCCCTCGCGGCGCTGGCCGCGGTGGGCGTCACCGACCCGAGCCAGGTGGGGTCGGCCGAAAGCTGGCTCGAGGCGCAGCAGTGCCCGGACGGTGGGTGGACCAGCTACATCACCGACTCCAACCCCTGTGACGGTGATCCCGCGAGCTACGAGGGTCCCGACACCAACTCCACCGCCCTGGCCGTCGAGGGCCTGGCGGTACAGGGCGCCCTCGGGCCGAGCGCCTCCGCCAATGCGCTCAGCTTCATCACCGGCGCACAGGACAGCGATGGTGGATGGGGCTATGAACCCAACTCGTCGAGCGCGCCGGGGTCGACCGATCCCGATTCCACGGCGCTCGTGATCCAGGCCATCTTGGCCCTGGGCCAGTCTCCGTCGGCAACCGTCTTCCAGCGGGGGAGCAGTAACCCCGTGTCCGCGCTCCTTTCCTTCCAATTGGGTTCTGGCTCGGGTGTCGGTGCGTTCTTCTATCCGGGCAGTAGTGGTCCCGACTTGTTGGCCACGTACCAAGCGGTACCCGCCGCCGCCGCCGTGGTCTTCCCGTTCGCGGCCACGACAACGTCGGCGACGGTCAACCCAACTTCGGTCACCGACGGCGCGACGGTCACCTATCGGGCAACGGTTACCTCTCCAGGCGCAGCCCCGACCGGCGTGGTCACGTTCGCCAGCGGATCGACCGCTTTGTGCGCGACTCCCGAATTGGTCGACGGGCTCGGGTCGTGCACGGCGGCGAATGCTCCGGTCGCGAGCGGGCAAACGGTCACCGCCACCTACACGGGCGTGCCCGACTTCGGTCTCTCGACCGGGACCGCTCTGCTGACCGTGAGTCCAGCGACGTCGTCGGCAACGATTGGCCCTACGACGGCCGCCAGTACCGGCGCGAGTGCTGTGGCAGGAGCCACGACCGTCCACACGGGTGAAGACTTCGCCGGCTCGGAGCCCTACGTGGTGATCCTGGGCGGTGTCGGCTTCGGGCTCGTGAGCCTGGGCGCCCTGAAGCGCCGTCGGACCCGGGTGATTCGGGGAAGGGCGTGACGCGACCATCGTCATGAGGGGAATCGTCCCGGCCGGATTGGTCGTCGGAGCAGTGGCGGCAACAACTCTGGCGTCCGCAGGCCCGGACGCCCTTGTGCCGTTCAAGGACATGGTCGTTGGCGCCGTCGACGTCAGTGTGGCCTTCGTCGTCGACTTCGGAACGGCAGGGGTGGTCACGGCGTGCGTCAAAGTCCCCGCCGGCGATGACGGGTACGATGCCTTGGAGGCATTCACCCAGCAGGAGAACGAGGCCGCGCCGGCGTACAACAACAGTGGTTTGCTGTGCTCGATCAACGGTGTCCCGAGTAGCGGCTGCGGCCAGGAAGTTCCCGGTGGTTATGACTACTGGGCGTACTGGCAAGGGAGCACGGGCACTTGGATCTATGCCAACACGGGTGCCAGCGGCACGGTGACGAACGGGGATGTCGAGGGGTGGCGATTCGAGGATCCTGGCGCGGGCAATCCGAGCGACCCGCCGCCTCGAGCGACACCGGACTACGCCGGCATCTGCAGGTCCACGACCCCGACGACGGCACCTATCACCACTGCTCCTGTCACGACACCGACGCCAGCCTCTTCGAGCCGGCCTTCGCCGGTGACGGGCTCGGCGGGTGACCAACCGTCGGCCTTGGGCATCGCGCCCGCAGCGCACGCGGGTGCAACACACGCTCCTTCCGGTGACGTTGCCGATTCGACGCCACCGATGGGGTCATCGGTGGCGACGGCGGGACGACATGCCAAGGCTTTGGGAGCATCGCCGAGCAAGGCTCGCCAGGGCGGTAGCGACAATGCGGCACCGTTGGTGATCACCGGTGCCATCTTGGTCGCGCTCGCCGGCGTGGCCACATTCCGATGGCGTCGGCGCCCGCGGACGCCATGACCCTCCGCCGTGCAGCGGTCCCAAGTCGCCGAGGTCTCCACCCGGCGGCCTGGTGGTTGTGGGCCGCCTGCCTGGCCGTCACTGCCTTCAGGACCACGAATCCGCTCTTGCTGGTGCTCATCGCCGCGGTGGCCGCGTTCGTCGTCTCGGCCCGGCGGACCTCAGCGCCATGGTCCCGTTCGCTGTCGGTCTTCTTTCGGCTGGGCATCATCGTCATCGTTGTGCGCGTCGCGGTCGAGATCGTCTTCGGAGATCGCCTTCCGGGCCACGTCATGTTCACGTTGCCGCACGTTCCGTTGCCCTCGTGGGCCGCCGGCGTGAGCATCGGCGGCCCGGTGACGCTCGAGTCCGTGCTCCAAGCGGCCGTCGACGGCCTACAACTGGCGGTCGTCCTGGTGTGCTTCGGTGCGGCGAACTCACTGGCCAGTCCGTACCGGTTGCTGCGTTGTCTCCCGACGGTGCTCTACGAGGCCGGGGTGGCTGTCACCGTTGCCCTCGCGTTTGCTCCCGAGGTCGTCATGACGATCACCAGCGTCCGAGACACGCGTCGTCTCCGTGGGCGCCCCACCCGAGGCGTGGCCGGCTTGCGGGGCATGGCCATCCCCGTCCTCGAAGGCGCACTCGAGCGCTCCGTGGAGCTGGCGTCCTCGATGGACGCGCGGGGCTATGGCCGCCGGGTGGCCGTGGCGCGCACAACCCGACGTCTGGGAACCGGGGCGACGGCGGTCGGGTTCCTCCTGATGATCGTGGGCGTCTGTGGCGCACTGGACCCGGGGTCCCTCCCAGCCGGGGGGATCCCGTTCCTGGCCGTCGGCGCGTTGCTCCTCGGCGCCGCTCTGGCCGCGGGCGGACGACGCACCAATCGCACGCGCTACCGTCCCGACGTCTGGCGGGCACGAGAGTGGGCAGCAACGGGGTCGGGGGCCGCAGTGCTCTTGAGCGTGGCCGTCGCCGGTGCCCTCGGCGTGGCGGGACTGCAGTTGGACGTCTACCCGCTCCACATGCCGCTGTTGCCGGTCATCCCTGCGGTGGGAATCCTGATCGGCCTTCTACCAGCGGTGGTAGCTCCGGCGCCGCAGAGCACCACGACCAGTCGCCCACCGGCGTCACCGGCCACATTGAGGAGGTCTGCCGCCGAGCCGGCCGAGGGCAGGTTGGCATGATCCGGTTCTCCGATGTGACGTTCACATACGCAGAAGCCGATCACCCCACTTTGCGCCGGGTCGACTTGAGGATCGATGAAGGAGAGCTCTGCCTCGTGGTCGGGCAGACCGGCTCGGGCAAATCGACGCTTCTCCGAGCCATCAACGGCCTCGTTCCACATTTCACGGGCGGACATCTCTCCGGTGAGATCAGCATCGACGGACGATCCACTCGGGACTATCCGCCTCGGGAGTTGGCAGACGTCGTGGGCATGGTCGGTCAGAACCCGGCGGCCAGCTTTGTCACCGACGTGGTCGAGGACGAGCTGGCGTACACCATGGAGAACCTCGGCATACCACCGGAGGTGATGCGCCGGAGGGTCGAGGACACGCTCGATCTCCTCGGTCTCCACGATCTCCGGAACCGACCGCTGTTGTCGCTCTCCGGTGGTCAACAGCAGCGAGTAGCCATCGGGGCCGTGCTCAGCGCATCGCCTCGAGTGCTCGTCCTCGACGAACCGACTTCGGCACTCGACCCCGCGGCGGCAGAAGAGGTGCTGGCCGCGTTGACCCGCCTCGTCCACGACGTTGGCCTGACGGTTGTCCTGGCCGAGCATCGACTCGAGCGTGTGATCCCGTTTGCCGATCGAGTGGTATTGGTTCCCGGCCACGGGGAGCACCTCGTCGTCGGGTCAACGGCCGAGGTCATGGCCACCTCACCGGTGGCACCTCCCATCGTGCAGCTGGCCCGTGTAGCTGGCTGGGAGCCGATCCCCCTGTCTGTTCGTGATGCTCGGCGAGTGGCTGCCCCCCTGCGCGGACGACTCGCTCGTGTACCGACGCCGCAGGCGACGGCTCTCTCGGGCGCGGATCGGTCGCCGGTGGCTGTGGTCGACCACCTTTCCGTCGCCTATGGGGACGTGCTGGCGCTCGACCGAGTCGATCTCGATGTCTGCCCCGGTGAAGTAGTGGCGGTCATGGGTCGAAACGGCTCCGGGAAGTCAACGCTCTTGGCGCAGCTGGCCGGCTTGCGGGCCCCTGCCAGGGGTCGAGTCCGCGTGCTCGGACAGGCCCCCACGAGCCTGGCCCCTCGGAAGTTGATCAAACTCGTCGGCCTCGTGCCCCAGGACGCGAGCGTGCTGCTTTATGGTGAAACTGTCGCGGGGGAATGCGCGGCTGCCGATCGCGAGACGAGTCTGGAGCCAGGCACGACCGCCGCGGTGCTCGACGACGTCCTGCCCGGGATGCCTCGCGACCGCCACCCCCGCGACCTGTCAGAAGGCCAATGTCTCGCCCTGGCCCTGGCTGTCGTCCTGGCCCATGCACCACCCCTGGTGCTCCTCGATGAACCGACGCGAGGCCTCGACTACCCAAGCAAGGACCGCCTGGTGCAGGTCCTGCGGAAGCTGGCCGCGGGCGGCACGTGCGTGGTATTGGCTACGCACGACGTGGAGCTCGTGGCTCAGGTCGCGACCCGAGCCGTGGTGCTGGCCGCCGGCGAGATCGTCTCGGACTGGGCCGCCAGGGACGTGGTGTGCCGTTCTCCCGTGTTCGCCCCCCAGGTGGCGAAGGTGCTGGCTCCGGAGCCATGGCTGACCGTCGACGAGGTCAGAAGCGCGTTGGTGGAGCGAGTCCATGAATAGGTCCTCGGGGGTTTCCGCCGTCGTTCGTCTCCGGCCTCGGGCATCGATCCTGCTGGGCCTGACGTCGCTGATCGGTGTGGTCGCGTTCGGTTGGCCTTTACTCATCCACAGCCACGCAAACCTGGACCTGGCCCATTCCACCGATGCGCCCTGGATTTTCGTGGCGCTTCTTCCCTTGTTGCTAGCCGTCGTGCTTGGCGAGATAGCCGAAGGTGCGCTCGATGCCAAGGCCGTTGCCTTGCTGGGCATCTTGGCCGCCTGCGGGGCCGCACTCCGCGTCCCGAGTCCGGGAGTGGCGGGATTCGAACCCGTCTTCTTCTTGCTGATCCCGTCAGGTCGCGTGCTCGGACGCGGCTTTGGCTTTGTGCTGGGAGCGATGACCATCGTCGCGTCGGCTTTGATCACCGGTGGCGTCGGACCGTGGCTACCGTTCCAGATGTTCGGTGCCGCCTGGATGGGGTTCGGGGCGGGATGCCTGCCGCCGGCGAAGGGCAGGGCCGAGCTTCTCATGCTCGCCGGGTATGCGGCTGTGTCTGCCTTGCTCTACGGAGCGCTGCTCAACTTCTGGTTCTGGCCGTTCGGGGCCGGTACTACCACGAGCTTCTCTTTTTCTCCTGGAGCCGGCGTGTTACAGAACCTACACCGCTTTGTCTTCTTCGATCTCACCACCTCACTGGGGTTCGACATCCCGAGAGCGGTAACGAACGCTGTGCTCGTGTTGTTGCTCGGTCGTCCCGTGCTGGCTGCGCTCCGCCGGGCGACTCGCCGAGCGGCATTCGACGTGCCGGTCATATACGAACAATCCTGATTACTGCCGGAACATATGCGCGATCCGAATTCCCGCGAGGCGCCGTCGGCACACGGTGCAATCGTGTATTCGGATAGTACGCGCCTAGGTCAGTTGCATGGCCCAGTTCGAGATGACGAGGTTGCCGTCCCGGATACTCTCCGTCACCGACACCGCATAGCGACCGGGCGCTCTCCCCCCCGTCACCTCCATCGTCGTCGACAGGGTCGCGGCGGTTGGATTGGTCTTTGTCGCCATCACCGTGACGTCGAGGGACGTAAGGTAACTGGGATTGCGCGCTCCTATGAGCGGAGCCGCGGGTGGCACCTGTGGAGCCACCGTGTTCCACCATTTGAGCTCGTTCTCCGTGAGTGATTTCAAGCCCGCAATAAATCCTTCGACGGCGGAGTCCTGGACGAGAAGCGGATTGGTGGTCTGGGACCATGCCGGGTCGGGGCTCCCCGCCAAGGCCATTGTGCCCATGGGGATTGGGTATGTTGCCAGTGTGACGCCTTGTACCAACAGGGCGTGAGGGACCGGGACCGAGGGTGGCGCCGAGGCAGCCAGATACGTCAGCGTCGACCTATCTGTCGCCGTTGACAACACCTCGGTTGCTGTTACGAGATAGCGCTCGGGCGTGAACCACAAGGCGTTCGTTGGCCAGCAGGTCACGAGCGTCATCGTCGGACCGGGGGTGTTGTACACGGCAGAGCCCTGCGAGACCACGGAGTGGCCCTGCACCTTGAAGACGTACGTGATGCACGGTGTCTCGTAGCGCACGGTGTCTCCCGCACCGAGAAGTGCAAGGTTGACGAAATAACTTACGTCGTGAGCCTCGAGGACGGCGTTGCCCGAACTTCCGGGCCACACCGAGTGAGGATCGTGGCCGACGGCCACGTCTAGTTGAGCATCACCCGTTCCTTGTTCAACTGGAGCCGTCACCCCGAGCCTGGGGATCACCAAGAGTCCTTGAGCGGCGCTGGGGCCCGGGGGCGTCCTGCACGAGGCGAGCGAGTCGGTCGCTGTTCCCACTGCCGACTCGACCGGCGACGCCAGTGCCCGATTCTTCAGGAATTGGTGGACCAGGGCCCTCCCAACTCGTTCCGAATGTATCGTCCAGGCGGTGACATAGACCTGCCACCCCACCACGCTGGCAATGAGCACGACCCCCGAGCCGATGACCGCCCGGTACGTCCAGCTCCGTCTGGCAAACGGAGCGCGTTTTCGTCGCCACCTGAGTCGAGTCGCCACAGTTTCAGAGGGCTGGATATGCGGTCCGGTTCCCGAGGATCATGGGTTCGCCTTGCTCACCTGCGGGTGCCGAGAGTAACACCCAACCAAGCGGATCAATACAGCGACCCGTGGCTCGGCGCTTCGGGCCGCCTTCAAGATGCCGAGCACTTCATCCGGTTGGATATATATAGAGCCGGTGGTGGAGCCGGTGATGGTGGAGCCGGAGTCGGAGGTCAGACGAAGCAACACATCGGTCTCCGATGTCTCGCGACATCATCACAGTGGAGCCGGTGGAGCCGGTGGTGGGACTCGAACCCACGACCTGACGATTACAAGTCGTCTGCGCTTCCGACTGCGCCACACCGGCCCGCCTGTCAACGCTACTGCCGCACCGTTCGGGCCAAGGTGAGAAGACCCGGCCAGCGCAGAAGGCAGCAGAGGCCCGAGGATGCTTGCTTCGGGTGGGCAGCGTTGGCAGGCTGAGACCGACATGACCTTCACCGAGAGGGACAAGGAGATCCTCGACTTCGAGGCTTCGTGGTGGACCCGACCCGGAGCGAAGGCTGAGGCAGTGCGGGTCCAGCTGGGCATGTCTCCCACGCTCTACTACCGGCGCCTTGCGGCCCTCGTCGATAACGAGGAGGCTGTGGTGCATGCTCCGATGGTGGTGCACAGGCTCAGGCGGCGCAGAGACGAGCGTCGCCGTGAGCGCTTCGAGGGTGTCGCCGAACCGCAGCATCCACGACGATGAGTGAGCCGGGGAGCGGGTCGGGGGCTGGCGGACAATACGAGGTTCCGGGCGGTTCCGGCCATACGGCGGCGGGCTCACATCCCCGCGATCCATTCGAGCCGCCCGAGAGGTCAGGACTGGTACGTGGCGTTGTCATCATCACACTTGCCGTCATCGTTGGGATCCTGTTGTTGCCATCGGCCACCCGTGCCCCCTTGGCCGTCGTCGTAGCCCGGTCTCCTGCCGCCGCGAGGCAAGGGCCTGGTTCGACGACCACCAGCGTTCCGGCCAGGTCGACGACCACTACGATCACGGCACTCGCACCCGCCAAGATCCACGTGCTCGTGGCCAACGCCACCAGCGTCAACGGGGTGGCCGGCTCTGTGACGACATTCCTCGGAGGCAAAGGTTTCGCCACACTCACGGCCGTCAACGCCCTGGACAAGCAGACGGCAACTCAGATCTACTTCACGACGACGGGGTCCAGCGCGGCCGCGAGCGAAGTCGCCTCGGCTCTGAGCTTGGCGCCGGCGGTGGTGCAAGCGGCCTCGGCGAAGCCTCCTGTGTCGAGCGCAGCTGGGGCGTCTGTGATCGTGATCGCCGGTTCGGACCTTGCCACGCGATTCGCCCCCTCCTCCACCACGACGACGGTCAAGAGCCACTGAGCGGCACACAGCCGATGGGAGCGGCGGACCTTGGCGCGCTCAGTGCACTTCTGGTCGATCCGCGTTCGAGCGCGGTCCTGACGGACTTCGACGGGACTCTCGCGCCGATCGTCTTTGATCCCGACAAGGCAGAGCCGCTTCCAGATGCAGTTGAGGTGCTCGCCAGGCTGTCAGTGCGCTTCGGGGTGGTCGCAGTCGTATCGGGAAGGCCTGCTGAATTCCTGGCGCGCCATCTGGCCAAGTCTGGCCCTGCCGTGCAACTCGTAGGTGTGTACGGGTGCGAGTGGATCGAGGACGGAGAGGTGCGTCGCGCCGCGGAGGTCCAGCCCTGGACCGGCCCGGTTGCAGAGGTTCTCGCCGCCGCGCGCTTCGAGGCCCCTGCCGGCGTCGGCATCGAAGACAAAGGAGCATCTGTGACCCTCCACTGGCGCGGTGCGCCGGAGGTTGCGGAGTGGGCATCAGCCTTCGCGACCACCTGGGCGGCTCGCACGGGGCTGACGCTCCAGCCCGGACGCATGGCGATTGAGCTACGCCCCCCGGTCGATCTGGACAAGGGGCGTGTGGTCGAGCGCTTGACACGACGTTGTACGGCAGCCTGCTTCGTGGGTGACGATTCCGGTGACCTCGTCGCGTTCGAAGCGCTCGACCGCCTTGCTGTACGAGGGATGCGCACGGTGCGTGTGGCAATCGCCGCTGAGGAGTCACCTCCCGAGCTCGGCGCGTCGGCCGACTTGGTGCTGGCAGGGCCTGTCGAGGCGCTTGCCGTGCTGCGCCAGCTCGCCGCGGCGGCAGGGGCTTGATGGGTAGAAACTACGTGCGATACAAGCTACGTGCGATAGATCAGTTGCGTGCCAATGCGATCTGATCGGTGAGCCATTGACCGGGCTTGCAGCACAGCACAAGGGTTCGCAGCGCCCGGGCCCTGCGTCTGCGCTCCTCAGGGCTCATTTGCAGTGCTTGTAGCAGGACTTCGGCGGTACCGGTCACGTCGAAGGGGTTCACCTCGACGGCTTCTTCGTGCAGCTCGGAAAACGATCCCGCTTCGCGTGAAAGTGCCAGCACACCGTCGTTGGTGTTGAGCAGCGGGCCCTCCTTGGCCACGAGATTGAGCCCGTCGCGCAGCGGATTGGCCAGCAACACGTCGTAGCGCATGAGAGCGGCGAAGGACCGGTCGACGTCGTCGGCCACGTCGAGCAGCACCGGAGTCCAGTCATCGGTTCCCCATGTGTCGTTCACCCGTTGTGCCGTGTGCTCGATCTCCGTGGCGTAGGCCAGGTACTCGGGGAGGCTCTGGCGCGACGGGTAAGCGAACGAGAGCAGCACCACGTTCTCTCGCATCTCGGGGTGCCGGTGGAGGAGCTCGTCGAACGACCAGAACCCGCGCAGCAGGTTCTTCGATGGTTCGACACGGTCGACGCTCAGCACCATCTGCCTGTTTCCGATCAGAGCGTCGAGGTGTTCGGCGGCTGCGGCGCAGCGCGGCGACGCTGCTCGCCGTGCCAGGTACTCGGGGTCGGGCGAGAGCGGCGAGACGAACGTCGGAGGCGCCTGGACATCGTTGTCGGCACAGCAGGCCAGGAAGGCGGCCTCCCATCGCGTCGTGTGAAATCCACAACCGGCCGCTCCCGCCATCCCCGCGAGCAACTCTCGTGCGGCTCGCGTCGGGAGGATCCGGAGCGCGCTCGGGTCCGCGAAGGGAGTGTGGGTGAAGTGAACAGTGCGAAGGTCCGCCCGCTGCGTTGCGAGCATTCCCGGTAGCAGGCTCAGGTGGTAGTCCTGGGCGAGGACTGTGGCACCGGGCGCTGCCGTCTCGCAGATGACCGCGGCGAATGCCTGGTTCAGCTCCCGGTAGTGCTCCCAAGCCTCGGTCCAGAACCGGTCGAGCCGAGGCCTGCGGGCAAGGTCGAAGAGGTGGTGGTGGCAGAACCACAGAGTCGAGTTCGCCACCACGTCGTAGGCCATGCGATAGGTGGTTGGGTCCGGCTGGAGCATCACCAGGTCGATGCCGTCGACCTTCGCCAGTCCGCCGGTTGCGGCCATCCGGTCTGCGTCGGACATCGCACATGCCACCCAGCTGGCCCCCCTGCCTCGGAGCAACGGTTGCAACGCTGCGGCTAGCCCCCCTCCCGATCCCGCCTGCACGGGACGGCCGGCATCATCGAGCGAGAACGACACAGGGCCGCGGTTGGATGCAACGACGAGGTCGGCTCCACCCACGAGATGCGACCCTATCCGTTGGATCCGTCGGTGGTGATCGCGTTGCATTTCAAATTCGCCGGTCATTTCTCTGCGTCTTGCGGATCTTCTGGTCGCAGCCGTATCCGGGCAAGATTGCCGTCGTGGCTCTCCGAACCCCAAGGGGCTCGCCAAGAAGACGACTGGTGGTGGCCGCCCCGGATTCGTTCAAGGGAACCTGCGGTGCCACCGAGGTGGCCCAGGCCGTAGCCCTCGGAGCGCGCCGAGCGGGCTGGACCTGCGACTGCTGCCCTGTCTCTGACGGCGGCGAAGGGTTCGCGGCTGTTCTCGCCTCCTACGCGCCGAAGGGACAGGGGAGCTGGGAGACGACGATCGTGACCGGCCCTTCGGGTGCTCAGGTGGCCGCCCGATGGTGGTGGGCGCCGCCGGAAGCCGTGTTGGAGTCGGCAGCCGCGTCCGGGCTCGTGCTGGCCGGGGGCGCCTCGGGCAACGACCCGATGGCCGCCACGTCGCGTGGCACGGGCGAGTTGATCGCAGCGGCGCTGCAATCCGGGGCCAGCCGGTTGCTCGTCGGGTTGGGAGGGTCGGCGAGCACCGACGGGGGGCTCGGCGCGCTGGAGGCGTTGAACGCGGCCGGGGGGCTCGGCGAGGCGGAGGTGTTGGTGGCGTGTGACGTCGTCACGTCCTTTGCCGACGCTGCTTCTCAGTTCGCCCCGCAGAAGGGCGCGTCGCCGGCCCAGGTGACAGAGCTGCAGGAGCGGCTGTCGGCGCTCGGGGATTGCTACCTGGAACGCTTCGGGGTCGATGTGACCTCGATGCCCCGAGCCGGAGCAGCCGGTGGGCTCGCCGGCGGGCTCGCGGTTCTCGGAGCAAGGCTTGTGGGCGGTCTCGACCTCGTGGCCAACAGAGCCAGTCTCGACCGGCGCATCGCCGCGGCTGATCTCGTGATCACTGCAGAGGGCCTTCTCGATTCCTCGTCATGGTCGGGAAAGGTGGTTGGCGGAGTGCTCCGACGAGCGCGCCTGGCGAGAGTGCCCGCCGTAGTGCTGGCGGGGGCTGTGGGACAGGGAGGGCTCCTCTCGCCGGCAGGCGTGGCAACGGTCGATGGAAGTCGCGGCGATGCAGCGAGGCGCAACCGAGATTCTGATTCCGAGCGCTATCCACAGGTCGAGGTGGTGAGCCTCGCCGAGCGCTTCGGGTTCGCCAGGGCTTTGGTCGAGCCGGCGTTGTGCATCGAAGAGGTCGTACGGGAGCTTCTCGAGGCGCGTTGACTCGGGGCCCGATCTCCACCATGTGGAGAGACCGGTGGGATGTCGTGGGAGACCAGTGGGATGTCGGCGGGAGACCGGTGGGAGACCGGTGGGATGCCGGCGGGAGAAGGGCGGGCCGGGCCGTTCCCGATGCCCCAGGCCGGGTGAACGGGCGTAGGGCCCACGGTGTTGCGCTGCTCCCCCGGGCGTGGTTTGCTGTTAGCACTCGAACCGATAGAGTGCTAACAGAGCCGCTCGAGCCTCGAGCCTCGGTCGCCTGGCTGGGCCGGTCGCTGGCGGCGGCATCCGCCATGGAACCCACGGAGGAACAACCAAAATGCCCAAGCTGATCGCCTTCGACGAGGAAGCCCGCAGGGCCCTCGAGAACGGCATGAACAAGCTGTCAGACGCCGTTCGAGTCACCCTCGGCCCGAAAGGCCGCAACGTCGTTCTGGAGAAGAAGTGGGGCGCGCCAACGATCACGAACGACGGTGTGTCCATCGCCAAGGAAATCGACCTCGAGGATCCCTGGGAGAAGGTCGGGGCCGAGCTGGTGAAGGAAGTGGCGAAGAAGACCGATGACGTGGCCGGAGACGGTACGACCACTGCCACGGTGCTGGCTTGGGCCATGGTCCACGAGGGCCTGCGCAACGTGGCCGCCGGGGCGAACCCCATGTCGCTCAAGCGCGGGATCGAGGCTGCGGTGGAGACCACCGTGGAGTCTCTCAAGTCCATCGCCCGTGAGACAGAGACCAGAGCGCAGATCTCGCAGGTGGCTGCCATCTCCGCTGCCGACAACGAGATCGGCGAGATGATCTCTGAGGCCATCGACAAGGTCGGCAAGGACGGCGTCATCACGGTCGAGGAGTCACAGACCTTCGGCATGGAGATGGACCTCGTCGAGGGGATGCGCTTCGACAAGGGCTACATCTCGCCGTATTTCGTGACAGACCCTGAGCGTATGGAGGCAGTCCTCGAGGACCCCTACGTGCTCCTGGTGGGCCACAAGATCTCGGCCGTGCGCGATCTGTTGCCTGTTTTGGAGAAGGTGATGCAAGGTGGCAAGCCGCTCGTGGTCATCGCCGAGGACGTCGAGGGTGAGGCACTCGCCACGCTGGTGGTGAACAAGATCCGGGGGACGTTCAAGTCCGTTGCGGTAAAGGCCCCAGGCTTCGGCGAGCGTCGCAAGGCGATGCTCCAGGACATGGCCATCTTGGCTGGCGGCCAGGTCGTGACGGAAGAGGTCGGGCTCAAGCTCGAGAACGTCGGATTGGATCTTCTGGGCCGAGCCCGCAAGGTAGTTGTCACGAAGGACGAGACGACGATCGTCGAGGGCGCGGGGAGCGACTCCGACATCAAGGGCCGTATCAACCAGATCAAGGCTGAGATCGACAACACCGACTCGGACTACGACCGTGAGAAACTCCAGGAGCGTCTGGCAAAGCTCTCCGGCGGTGTCGCTGTCATCAAGGTCGGTGCCGCCACCGAGGTGGAGCTCAAGGAAAAGAAGCACCGTATCGAGGATGCCGTGTCCACGACGAAGGCGGCGATCGAAGAGGGCGTCGTACCCGGTGGCGGTGTAGCGCTCCTGCGGGCCCAGCAGAGCATCCTCGACCGCGCCAAGACACTCGAGGGTGACGAGGCCACCGGTTGTCGCATGGTCGCCAAAGCTGTCGAGGAGCCTCTCAAGCAGATCGCAGTGAACGCGGGGCTCGAAGGCGGCGTGATCGTCGAGAAGGTGCGCTCGCTCAAGAAGGCCGTTGGCCTCAACGCCGACACCGGCGAGTACGAGGACCTCTTCGAGGCAGGCGTCATCGATGCTGCCAAGGTGACGCGCTCGGCGCTTCAGAACGCGGCCTCCATTGCGGCTTTGTTCCTTACCATCGAAGCCGTCATCGTGGACAAGCCCGAGAAGGAGCAGGCGCCGGCCATGCCCGGTGGCGGTATGGACGACTTCTAGAAATCTGTGAAAGGCATCTGACCAAGAGGGGCGCCCTGGCGGGCGCCCCTCTTGGTATGGCGCCGTCTTTGAGTGGTGGCGCAGATGCCAAACTGGGCGCGTGGCACCTGCAGATGCCAGGCATCTCCCGCCCTCTCTCGTTCCGAGGGTCGGCTGGGCGGTCGTTCACCTCTTCTGCCGGGCGGGCCCCTCCATCGATGCGGAGGCTGTTGCGCGCGCTGTGAAGGCCACGCGGGTGACGGGCGATCAGGTGGTGACCGTGGCTCTTCTCGGGCACAAGGCCGACATCGGTGTGATGGCTCTCGGGCCCGACCTGTGGCGACTTCGTGCCTTGCAGACGGCGCTTCGGCTTGCCGGCCTCGAGCCCACCTCCTCCTACGTGTCGCTCACCGAGGTCTCGGAGTATGCAGAGGGCGTCTCCGAGGAGATGAAGCAGGCTCGGCTCTATCCGAAGCTGCCTCCCGAAGCGATGCCCGCCTTTTGCTTCTATCCGATGTCGAGGCGCCGTAACCCGGGCGACAACTGGTACTCGCTCAGCTTCGATGAGCGCAAGGAGCTGATGATCGGTCACGGGGCGCTGGGAAGGTTGTTTCGCGGGCGGGTGCTTCAGCTCGTCACCGGGTCGAGCGGTCTCGACGACTTCGAGTGGGGTGTGACGCTGTTCGGCGAGCACCCAGACGACCTGAAGGAGTGCGTCTACCGGATGCGCTTCGACGAGGCTTCGGCACGTTTCGCCCACTTCGGATCGTTCTGGACGGGCATGGTCGGTGAGTTGGAGGACGTGCTCGACAGTGTCTTGTCGGTATAGGGCTTCGGCTGTGGGTGCTCTCGAGGCGAAGCTGAAGGCGTTGCAGACAGAGCTCGTTGGATTCGGCCGCGTCGTCGTAGCTTTCAGCGGCGGTGCCGACTCAGCGTTCGTCGCGCACATCGCAACGGACGTGCTCGGCGCGAGCAAGGCTCTGTGCGCGACGGCGATCTCACCTTCGCTCGCCCCGGAGGAGTTGGCCGATTGCAGGGCACTCGCGTCGGAGTGGGGGCTTCGATGGACTGCGGTCGAGACGACCGAGCTCACAGACCCGGCCTACGCTGCGAACGGCACCGATCGCTGCTACCACTGCAAGTTGAACCTGTTGGATGCGCTCGGTCCTCTTGCGGCTTCGGAGGCGGCCACCGTGGTGTTGGGGGTCAACGTGGACGACCTCGGCGACCACCGCCCTGGCCAACGGGCCGCCGGGGAGCGCGGCGCGAGGTTCCCGTTGGTAACGGCCGGGTTCACCAAGGCCGACGTGCGCGAAGTCTCGTGCAGCCTCGGGCTTCGGACGTGGGACAAGCCGGCGGCCGCGTGCCTGGCGTCGCGCGTGCCGTACGGCACCCCGGTGACCCTGGGCACCCTCACCAAGGTGGCCGACGCCGAGTCTGCGCTGAGGGTCCTCGGGTTCCGCCAATTGCGCGTCAGGCACTATGGCGAGCTAGCGCGCGTGGAGCTCGAGCCTTCGGAGTTGGCGCGCGCTGTCGACCGCCGTCACCAGGTGGTGGCCGCGGTCAAGGGCGCTGGATATCGATACGTCACGCTCGACCTCGAAGGCTTCCGATCGGGGAACCTGAACGTCGCCGGCGCCGAGAGCTGACCCACTGGCCCTCAGGTCGTACTAGGAGTTGCCGGCTTGGCGGGGCAGGGATTTCACTCAACGATCACCCTTGCGTTACCGACTGTTCGCGGACTGTTCATCTTCCGTCGTTAGGTTGAGCCGCGATGACTGAAAGCGGAGACTTCTCCGGCGGACTCGAGCGCGAGCCGGTGTCGCTGAAGGTCTCCTCCGAGATCGGCGTTTCCGGCGAGGTCTCTGCGAACGTAGCCACCGGGCGAGCACCGTCCGCCGTGCTCGACTGCCCCAAGCTCATGGCGCGTGACGTCAGTATCGGCTTCGGCTCGAAGACCGTGGTGTCGAACGTGAACCTCGAATTCCACCCTGGCACCATCACCGCACTGATCGGGCCCACTGGTTGCGGTAAGACCACGCTGCTGCGGGCGATCAACCGGATGAACGACAAGGTGCGCGGCTACTGGCGGAAGGGTTCGATCGAGCTCGAAGGGATGGAAGTTTCCGGAGCGCATATGCACCCGCTGGTGTTGCGCCGCCGGGTGGGTATGGTCTTCCAGCGGCCGAACCCGTTCCCGATGTCTATCCGGGACAACGTGGTGGTGGGGGTCAAGGTGCACCGAATGGCTCCCCGCCACGAGCTGCCCGCGGTGGCGGAACGAGTGTTGAAGCATGTCGGGCTGTGGGCCGCAGTGGCCGACCGGATGAGCGACTCCCCATTTCGCTTGTCGGGCGGACAGCAGCAGCTGCTGTGCCTCGCGAGGGCCCTGGCCGTGGAGCCCGACGTGCTGCTGCTCGACGAGCCAACCTCTTCCCTCGACCCACAGACGACCGAGATCGTCGAGGATCTCCTTCGTGAGCTCGCTCCTCGCCTCACGATGGTCATCGTCACCCACAATCTCGCCCAGGCCCGGCGCGTCTCGCACAACACCGCCTTCCTCTACAACGGGCTGCTGGTGGAGGCCGGCGACACGAAGCAGATCTTCGAGGCACCGAACGAGCCCGAGACGGTCAGCTACGTAAGCGGGAGGATCGGCTGATCCTCTGGTCGACCTCCTGCGAGGCGGGTCCGAGAACAGTTTTGAATCTTCAACCAGAGAAACCCTTGCGAAAGGAGCACAAACCCATGTCCACGCGCCAACTTACGCTCTCGTCCGATACGACGCGGCGACGCAAGTCGCGCCTTCTCGGGCCAGCCGGCGTGCTGTCAGTGTTGGCGGCTGGCGCGATCACGCTGACGGCCTGCAGTTCGTCGAGCTCGTCCTCCACGACACCGACCACCGCGGCAGTGAAGCTGTCAAGCTTGGAGAACTGGCCGACCATCCCCGTCTCTGTAACCGAGTCGGGCTCGACGCTCCTCCAGCCGCTGTTCACCTCGTGGGCCAACGCCATCCACACCTCGTGGCCGACGGTCACCGTGCAGCCGGGCGGTGGCGGATCGGGTCAGGGCTTTACCAACGTGGCCAGCGGCATCTCGAACATCGGTGGGTCCGATCCGTACCTGTCCGCGGCGCAGCTCGCGCAATACCCGGCACTCCAGAACATCCCGCTCGCCATCTCCGCGCAGCAGGTGAATTACAACGTTCCCAACATCACCCCGGCCGGCACTCACCTGAAGCTGAACGGCAAGGTGCTGTCAGCGATGTACCAGGGGACGATAACGAATTGGAATGATTCGCAGATCGCCGCCTTGAACCCGGGAGTCCACATCCCCTCCCTCGCAATCGCACCGATCCACCGGGGGGAAACCTCAGGTGACACGTTCCTCTTCACCTCGTTCCTGGCGGCGGCCGATCCGTCGGGCTGGGGGACGAAGTACCCGCCGAACACGACCGAGTCGTGGCCGAACGTTCCCGGCTCTGCTGCGGCCACCGGCAATGGCGGCATGGTCACCACCTGCGCCGCGACGCCTGGATGTGTCGCCTACATCGGGGTCAGCTACCTCGGCCAGGCCACTACCGCGGGTCTGGCATACGCCGAGCTGCAGAACAAGTCCGGCAACTACGAGCTGCCGTCTGCCACGGCGATTTCGGCTGAGGCAGCCGGCTTCGCCAACTCGACGCCTTCCAGCGGTGCGATCTCGATGATCTACGGCCCAGCGACTGACGGGTACCCGATCGTCAACTACGAGTACGCCATCGTCGGCAAGCAGCCCGACGCCGCCCACGCACAGGCCGTGAAGGCCGTCCTCGCCTGGGCGATCGACCCGAAGGGTGGCAACGCCTCGAAGTACCTCGGACAGGTGAACTTCGTGCCGCTGCCAACCCAGGTAGAGCAAATCTCTCTGAAGCTGATCGCCAAGATCGCGAGCTAGGCGCCCGGCCTTCTTACCACCACGGCACCACCGAGCCTCGCGTGACGGTGACACCCACCTCCGAGCGCAGCCGGGGCCCGGCCAGCTCGCTGATGGTGGGAAATGCGGTGGGCAGCAGCTCCGGGGGCCCCGGGTCCGGGGACGTGCAGGGTTCTCCGGACGGTTGGGGCTCGGGCGGTGCGGGTTGGGAGGGGTCGCCTCCGGCGTCGCGACAACGTTGGTGGAACTTCGAGCAGATGTTGCCGCGCGGTTTGACCGTCGCCGTGTGGATACCGCTCGTGGCGATCGTCCTGCTCGTGGTCGTGCTGGTCGTAAAGGCCGTCCCAGCCATTCGCTTCAACGGGTTGCACTTCTTCACGAGCGACGCCTGGGATACGGGTGCCTCTTACGGATCGGTGGTGACGACAGGCGGGGTACGGCACTTCGTGGGGGCGTCCTACGGGGTGCTCCCCTTGGTCGTGGGCACACTCGTCTCTTCTGCCATCGCCATCGCGCTGGCGGTGCCCATCGGGATTGCCACCGCGTTGGTGATCGTCGAGAAGCTGCCCATGCGCGTCTCGTCGGGTGTGGGGTTCTGCCTCGAGGTGTTGGCAGGTGTGCCCAGTGCCGTGTACGGCATCTGGGGGGTACTCACGTTCGGGCCTTGGCTCGCGCATCACATCGACGGTCCGATCGCCCGGAACATGCCCGACGTGCCGGTGCTGCGCTGGTTCCGTGGGGCCGGCCCTCACGACGTGGTCGGGCAGGGCCAGGACCTTCTCACGGGCGGGTTGATCCTGACGATCATGATCCTTCCGATCATCGCGGCGACCACCCGCGACCTACTACGTCAGGTGCCCAGGGCCACGGTGGAGGGAGCCACCGCCCTCGGAATGACCGACGCGGAAGCGGTGAACACGGTCACGTTGCGCTGGGTCCGCTCGGGCGTCATCGGAGCATCGATGCTGGGCCTGGGACGCGCGCTCGGAGAGACGATCATGGTGGCGATGGTGGGCGGTGCCCTGCTCGGGTCCAGCCCACACTCGATCTTCGGTGCCTTCAACACCATCGCGGCTGTCATCGTCACCCAGCTCGAAGGCGCTTTGAGCGACCCGACAGGGCTTGAGGTGGGCACTCTCGCCGAGATCGCACTCGTGCTCCTCGTCATTTCGCTCGCCGCCAACGTGATCGCGCGTTGGCTGGTCCAGCGCGGCGCGGGCACCGCCCTGCCGGTCGGAAGGGGGATCTGAGATGCCGACGGCGGGCGCCGCGCCGCTTCCCACCGAGGCCACGGTCGTCACCGAGCATTCGCTCCGTGCCGGACTCGGCCGGCGCAAGACGAAGAACGCAATTATGTGGGGGAGCTGTACGGTCGCTCTGGCGCTCGTCGTGTCCCCGCTGCTCTGGATCGTGATCGGGGTGATCGCCAGAGGTGTGTCGCACTGGCAGTGGAGCGCCCTCACCCACGTTCACGCTTCGGCCTCGAGCCCGGGCCTGTTGAACGCGGTGATCGGAACCTTCACCATCATGGCCGGCATCGTGGCCATCGGCGGAGTGATCGGCATCGCAGGTGGGATCTACCTCGCGGAGTACTGCCTCGAAGGCAAGGGCAAGTTGTTGCGCGGCGCTTCCGAGGTGCTCTCGGGGGTGCCCTCGATCGTCCTCGGCTATGTCGGGTTCGTAGCGCTGGTAGTGGGGTTCAAGGGTACGGGCATCCACTGGGGTTTTGGCCTTCTGCCCGCGTGGATCGTGGTGGCGGTGCTCGTGGTCCCCTACATCGTCAAGTCGACCGAGGTGGCGATCCGCAACGTTCCCACCGCCTATAGGGAGGGCGCCGAGGGCCTCGGACTCTCGAGCAGGTTCACGTTGCGAAAGCTCATCCTGAGACCGGCGCTCCCGGGGATCGTGACGGGTCTGATCTTCGCCGCTGCCATCTCGGTGGGTGAGACAGCGCCTCTCATCTACACGGCGTACTGGTCCGACCACACGAACTTCTCTCTGATCCACAGCGCATTCGGCGGGGTCGGCTACCTCACCTACGCAGTGTTCGAGTTCCTGAACGAGCCGAGCGCGCACGACCACGTTCTCGCCAACGACGCCGCGATGATGCTCGTCGTCATCGTGCTCCTGCTCATCGTGGTATCGAGGGTTCTCGTCTCGCTCACTCAGCGGTACTCCCCGGACCGGCCGCAACGTCTCGGCCGATCCGGGAAGTGAGCGGAAAGGCGGCTTCGTCATGGGTGACGCTGAGGCGCCGGTACGGATCTTGGTCGTCGAGGACGAAGAGTCCTACCGCGAGGCGCTGAGCGCCGGGCTGGGCAAGGAGGGGTACGCGGTCGAGCTGGCGGCGGACGGATCCGAGGGCCTGCGTCTGTTCGCCGAGAACCCTCCGGATCTGGTGCTGCTCGACGTGCTCCTACCGGGGATGCCGGGTACCGAGGTGTGCCGGCGCATGCGGGCGATCGCACCGGTCCCCGTGATCATGGTGAGCGCTCTTGATTCCGAGGTGGACGTCGTGCTCGGGCTCGAGATCGGCGCAGCGGACTACATCACGAAGCCTTACCACCTGCGCGAGCTCACGGCGCGAATTCAAGCAGTACTGCGCCGGGTCGCGCCGCGACCCGTAGATCTGCCGGTCATATCCGGTAGAGGAGCGCCATCGGCGCCGGAGGTAGTGGTCGCCGGACCAGTTCGCATCGACTTCTCCCGGCGTGAGGTGAGCATTTCGCGGCGGGTCGTGCACCTGAGCCGCCGCGAGTTCGACCTACTCGGCTTGTTGCTCTCTCCTCCCGGTCGGGTGCGTACACGTGAGGAGCTGATCGACAGATTGTGGTCCGGGCGCGACCTCTCCGATACCCGCACCCTCGACACCCACATCCGGCGACTTCGAGTGAAGCTGGAGCGCGATCCTGCCGATCCGCGGTACCTGGTGACCGTGCGAGGGGTGGGGTTTCGCTTCGACGCCGAAGGGAACGGGGAACCCGAGCGCCGTTAGGCCTCGTGGTGCTCGACGCTGCGCCACACGGGCCGGCGGGGGCGGTCGAACAGTACATCGAGGTGTTCGCCGCGCAGGGCCGCGAAGACGTGATGCCCCCAGCGCTCTACACCGGCCAGTGGCTGGGGGAGGTTGTCGGGGGAGAACCACCCCACGTCCGAGGTCTCCAGTGGATGGGGTCGCAGCTCGCCGCCTGTGGCCCGGCAGTGGAAGACGAGCGAGTACAAGGCGAGCCTGGTGAACCCTAGGCGCAGCCCGTCGAGAACGGCGATGAGACGGACGACTTCCGCCTCCACCCCCGTCTCCTCGAGCACCTCCTTGACCGCCACCTCGGCTGCCGAGTAACCGACGTCGGCCCACCCGGTGGGGTAGAGCCACACGCCGGAGTCGGCTCGCTGCACGAGAAGCAGTTCGCCCTTTTCATTGCCCACCGCGGCACCCACCGCGAGCTTCGGGGTCACGTATCCGGGTACCCCCTCTCCCACGGACCCGAGCCACTCCTCGACCAGCTCCTCAGCGTCCTCCACGCCGTTCGTTCCCACAGTGGCGGCAACCGAGATGTCGGCGGCGACGCGCAGCACCTCCTCGAAGCGCTCGCGCTCGTAGAGGTTCTTGGTGAAGCCGAGGCCGGTGCGGGCGATGGCTGCCAGGCACTGGCTCCAGCGAAGCAGCTGACGGGTGGACGCGGGAGGATCCACGGTTGTGACGCTAATGCCGGCGGGGGACTCGGCGGCGTCGCACGATGCTCGAGGGTGCTTCAGCTCGACGCCGGCACGAACGGCGTCCATGCACCGCCCGACGCGTCTTCGGCTGGTGGTATCACCCGGGCTCTGGGGTGGGACAGAATGGTCCTCATGGCTGTGAACGCCGACTGCCGCCACTACGTCATGCAGACAACGGGCCGTGGGGACAAGCTCGAGCGTTGCCGGGTGGATGCCAACGAGCACCTCCCCTTCGCCTGTCCCGAAGGCTGCGTCTTCTACGAGCCCCGCAAGGTGTCCAAGGCCGGGTGGCACGTCGGCGGGCGCCGCGGCGACGATAAACGTCCTCGCTGAGCAGCCTCGGTCTCATTCGGCACGGGGCCGCGTACCGGTCGAAGCCATCCGGCGGGTGGTGTGCGCAGGAGTGGATCTGTCGCCCACGCCCCCGGCCTGCCAGAAGTCGAGCACGGTCTCGGCGTTCTCCCTGCCCGCCTCGATCAGCGCCTCGGTGTTCGAGAAGTCGTCGTAGCGCGACACGGGCTCGGAGTCGATCGTGAACGCCACCACCTCTATGCCCTTGGGCAGGTGGGCGAGCTCCCGTACGAACCGGCTGTGCACCGCGATGAAGAAGGCGGTCAGCACTGCCTCCACCGGTCTGCGATAGCGGTGAGGGGTGTAGCGCATGGGGCCGCAAAGGAGCACGAAGATTCGTTTGTAGCCATGGGATAGGGCACGGCCAATTGGAACGTTGTCCACCACCCCGCCGTCGATGAACGGCTCTTCGTCGATCTCGACCGGGGGAAGGAGCGCCGGCAGGGCGGCCGAGGCGAGGATGCGTTCGACGGCAGATCCGGAGGTGAACCAGCGGGGGCGACCGTCGTGCAACGAGGTGGCCACGACCTCCAGGTGCACCGCGGCAGATTCGAGGCGGTCGAAGGTGATGCCTTCCTCGATCACTTTGCGCAATCCCGTGTTCGGGTGCACCGACTCGCGCTGTTGAAAGTAACGCAGCGCGTTCGGCACCCGTCCTTGGGGAAAGATGTCGTCGGCCTTCAGCCGCCGCCAGATCGACGCCATGCGCTCGACGCCCGAGGCGGTGGGGTCGCTGCAGAACCCTGCCGCGTTGACAGCGCCGACCGAGGTGCCGAAGACCGCGTCGGCAGTGATGTCACGTGCCACGAGGGCTTGGGCCATCCCGATCTGCGCGGCGCCTCGGGAGCTGCCCCCGGCGAAGACGAAGGCGGTGCGTGCCCGGCGTTGCAGTACACCGGTGCGGCGGCGACGCGCCAGCCACCGCCGTGGCGATCCGGACGCGAGGAAAACCCCGCCGGGTAGCTGCGCTCCTTCGATGGGCGGCGTATCGGCGCTGGGCGGGTCCAAGGGCTGCTCCACAGCGGCCTCAGGAACCATGGGTGTTATTTTCACCCATCTGGTTGTAGCGACGCTCGGTGGTCCGCGGGCGGAGAGCTGGTGCGAAGCCGCCGGTCGCACAGCCACGGCCGGTGTCCATCTCCGTGACGCTAGCTCTGGACTCCGAAGGCGTCGGCTTCGAACCCTTAACGCGACACACCCGTCGTGCATGCTTGGAACGTGGTGATGCGCGAGCGGCGAGGTGCACTGTCGGCTGAGGCTCTGCTTGCTCGCCTGCGAGGCGACGCTGACGAGCGCCCGGCGGTCGATCCCGGACTGGCGGGGGGACTTCGTGACTGGTTCGAGGACGTCCTGGGTGCCGCGGGCGGGTCACCGGATGCACCTGTGGTGCGGGTCACCAAGGAAACGGTGAACCAGGTCCTGGTCTGCGAGGCGCATGCGCTCTCGCGAACCGCTATGCCGCGTACGGTAACTATCGAGCTTGCTCGGGGGGTCCTGGTCGACGCGCTGTTTCGCCAGTGGGTGACTTTGGGAGACATCGCCGAGCCATGGGCAGACGCCACCGCGGCGGTCGAGTGTGCAGGAGACGAGGCCGTCGTCCGCTTCATAGGCGATCTGGACACCCGAAGCCGGGATCGTCTCGCCGAGGAGATACGCGAGCATGCCGCGCGAATCACATCTGTGTGGCCGGTGTCGAATCCAAGTTGGCTCGCCCGCACGCAGGAGCGCCTGGAGGTTCCGCTCGGCGGCGGGCGCCTCGTTCTCAGCGGTGTGGTCGATCTGGCTTTCGGAGCACCTTGTGCTGGGCGCGCCTCTGTGTGCTTGGTCGAGCTGAAGTCCGGCGCTCGGCGTCTCGAGCACCGCGGGGACCTTCACTACTACGCCCTCTTGGAGACGCTACGAGGCGGCGCACCTCCCTTCCGGATCGCCACGTACTACTCGGCCACCGGTGAGCTCGATGTCGAGCAGGTCGGTGAGGATGTGTTGCTGGGGGCCATGCATCGGACCCTTGCTGGATCCGAGCGCCTGTGCCGGCTGGCCGCAGGGGCCGAGCCGGCGCGCACTGCGAACCCCCTCTGCGCCTGGTGCGCAGAGCTTCCCGGCTGCGGGCCCGGCCACGGGCGCGCCGGGAGCCGGGTTCCGAAGACAGCGGGAGACCCCACCGCCGAAGAGCGCGTTTGGGCCGACAGCCCGTGCTGGGTGGAGGAGGAGATCGTGTGAGACACGTGGTGGAGGAGGTCGTGTGAGAGCAGCCCCAAGTGCCGTTGGAGAAGCGGCCGAGGTTGCCAGACCCGTGGGGATCGGGCTCACTTTGCCGCGCTCCGCGTCCCTTACCGAAGCCCTGTTGGCGCCGGCCACTTGCACCGTGCAGGCCTCAGAGTTGCAAGAACTGCGTGCCTTGCTGCTCGGTGAGCTGCCTAGGTTGGTGGAGGAGCTGCCCCCGAAAGAGCGGTTGCAGATCGGCGCCTACGAGTTGGCCGTCGCTCGTGACCACCCGGAGCGGTGCGCGCTACAGCGTGATGGATTCGTGCCTTCTCCCGCACGTTGCAGGCGAGCGGTCGGTGTCGCCGCCGTCGAGCGTTGCGTGCGAGGTCGCGCGTCGACACCCCACACAGCAGTGGCCGAGGTGCTGAATTCCGGCTTGGAGGACCTGGCCGCCGCGGCGAGAGCACAAGGTGGTCAGCTCCCACCGTGGTGGGCCCAGTGGTATGCGGGTCTCGCTCTTGGAGGTCGAGCCACAGTGCAGGCGGAGGCCGTGACGTGGGCCACGCAACTGTGGACCGCGCTCGACTGGTGTCGCTTCGGAAGACCCCCCGTCATCGGAGGTCGCGACGACTGGTGGGAATGCCCGGGCCGCCGCTCGTTGGTCGTGCGCGGCCGCGCTGAGGTTCGGGTCTGGGCGGGCGGCCGACCGGTGATGCTCGTCGTCGCTTCCGGTTTTCCCGGTATCGGATGGCGCGCCGAGTTAGCTCAGCGCGCCCTTGTGGTCGCGCTGGCGCGCGGTGAGAATCCGGTTCCCGCACGGGTCGTGGGCCTGTGGCCGTCGAGCGGGCTCGTTCGGATATGCGAGGTCGACGCCGCTGCTTTGTTCGAGGCGGCTGCCGCTCTGGTGTCAGCCGTTGGTACATGGGTGGACGCCCTTGTCGGGTTGCGCCATGGCGAACCGGTGGCGCGATAGCTGGCTACGGTGGGCGAATGAGCTCGAGTGCCGGTAGTGGCTTAATGCGACAACACGACGGGGCCTCCGTCGTCAGGTCAGCACTCTTGGTGGTGTTGTTGGCGGTGTTCGTGAGCGCGTGCAGCGCCGGTTCGTCGTCCTCCAATTCCGAGCCGGGCACAGCCACCTCGGGATCGGGGTCTTCGGGCAGCTCCAGTGCGCGGGCGGCGGCGGCGGAGGCGAACGGAGCCACGCCGGCTGACACCGACAGCGCCGGGGTCGAATGGCTGTGCAGGCCGGGGCAGGTGCAAGACCCCTGCCGGTTCGACCTAACCGCGACCGTCGTGCCGAGCTCCGGATCGACCTATCTCCAGCACGCCTCTGCTCCAGCCGATGCGCCCATCGACTGCTTCTACGTCTATCCGACCGTGAGCGCCCAGCAGGGGGTGCTGGCCAACCTGCGCATCGACCCGGCGGAGATCTCAGTGGCCGAATCGCAGGCCTCGCGCTTTTCGCAGGTATGCCGTGTCTACGCCCCCGTCTATCCGCAGTTGACCCTCCATGCCATCTTGGATCCTTCGCTGGTAACGGCCAGTGACGTGGCCAAAGCCTTCGACGCAGTGGTCGCCGCCTGGAACGACTACCTGGACAACTACAACCACGGACGAGGTGTGGTCGTCATCGGGCATTCGCAGGGTGCGACCATGCTCATCGGGCTGCTGCGATTGAAGGTGGACTCTCAACCCGCTGTCCGGCATCGCCTCGTCTCGGCCATCATCTTGGGAGGCAATCTCACGGTGCCGGTCGGCAAGTCCGTGGGTGGGAGCTTCCAGCACATTCCAGCCTGTAAGTCGACCGCCGAGACCGGATGTGTCGTCGCTTACTCCTCGTTCGACCAGCCACCTCCGTCGGACAGCCTGTTCGGACGCCCCGGCCAAGGGGTGAGCAGTTTGCTGCCGGTCTCACAGCGGTCGGTCAACGGGCTGCAGGTGCTGTGTGTCAACCCCGCGTCTCTTTCGGGGGGGAGCGCAACGCTCTCGCCCTACTTTCCCTCGGCGAGTGTGGCCAGCGGTCTTGGTTCGAACGGATCGGGAGCGCCCACAGCACCGACTCCGTGGGTCACCGAGCCCGGGCTCTACACGGGCCGCTGCGAGAACTCCGGCGGTGCCAGCTGGCTCCAGGTGAGCGCTCCTATTCATGCGGGTGACCCGCGCTCAGTGGTCAGCCAGGTACTCGGCCCCACGTCGGGTCTGCACCTCGTCGACGTCAACATCGCTCTCGGGAACCTGGTGAAGCTTGTCGGCGACGAAGCACGGTCCTTCACGCGTTGAGTGTGGCCGACCTAAGGCGGGCAATGCGCTCAGCAGAGGTAACTGCTGGCGCCGGGAACCTCCGCCAAGAACCCGAGCGACGAATCTGACCGGATCGATACAGCGCGGGATCACCGTCGCGCCCCCAGCGAGAGGACCGGTCTTCTCCATCACGTTGTGCCCATCCCTACGTACGGTGAGCACCACCTCTATTCTTGGTGGGGCTTGCAGTCGCGAGCATTAGTGACCGAATCCTCGGAGACGCGCTGCCTGCTTGGCACCGCCCGGAGGGCAACGAGCTGGTTGCAGGCCACCCGCACAAAGCTCGGCGGGAACCCCGTGTTCAACGCGGTCCCTTCGTCTAGGGTGAAGGCAAGTCGACCTGAAGCAGCGTTGGTGAGAGTCAAGAAGGAGGCGCAATGATCAAGGGATTCAAGGACTTCCTCATGCAGGGGGAGTTGATCGTCATCGCAGTGGGCCTTGTGGTGGCGCTTGCATTCAGCACGCTGATCAAGTCCTTCACCGATTCGATTATCACGCCTCTCGTCAATGCCGTGGAGGGCGGAGGAAAAGGATCTCAGGGTCTTGGATGGACGATCAGTGGTCAACGCATCAATCTTGGCGCGTTCATATCGGCGATCGTCTACTTCATCATCTTCATGGCAGTGATCTACTTCATACTGGTAGTTCCATACCGTGCGTATATGTCGAGACGAGGGACTAGTGTCTTCGGTCCTCCGGCGGACACCAAGACTTGCCCACAATGTCTCTCGGCTGACTTGCCCGTGGCCGCAACGAAATGCAGTCACTGTGCGAGCGTGGTGTCCTAGACGGCGCGGCAAGCCGATAGAAGTCCAATCAGTGGGCGGGGTGCGTGGGACTGTCTTCAAACCCTCTCCCAGATGTCCACTGTCCGTACAGAGGCCTCTCGCTGGCACTGCAGGTTCAAGCTGCGCTTCGTACCGCAGTGCTTCGTACCGCCATCACAAACCGCGTGGCAACGATTCCGACACCGACACCGGCGAGGCGTTAGGGGCTTGGTATGTCTTCTCGCAGATTGACAGTGGTGTTGCCATCGTCATCGGATCGGCCCGCGGCTCAAGAGCGTTCGGAGCTCTTCCGGCGGGAGGTGGTCAACCGTGGTCCCGACACCCTGGAGGTCTTCTCTTGTCGCCGGCAGCGAACCGGTGGTGAGTGGTGACGCAAACTGTATCGCTGTCGACGAGCCGATATCAGGCTCACGATCTCATCGTCGCGTCTGGTCTCGTGCCTGTAAGGATCACCATTGGTGCGCCGCGCTGGAAGCTCCGATATACGTTGGGCGGCTCCATCCGATCGATCGCCCCGTCTCGGGAGCTCTTCGCACGGCGTGGCGATCCGGACTTCGAGGGTCTGTACGTCGCCCAGCTCGAAGAGTGCGGCGTCGACGCGATCTCTGAAGATATTCAGGCGCTGAGTCACGAACGCGGAGGGCGCGGCCTCGTGCTTCTGTGCTTCGAGGATGTTGCAGAGCTTGGAGACGCGTCATGCCATCGTCGATTGTTCGCTCGCTGGTGGCAATCCAAGACGGGTCAACGAGTGAACGAACTCGGCATGTGACGTGGGGCAGCACGGGTGTGAATATCGGTCGAAAACAGCAACGGGAAGGGCGTGCTGCCGATGTTCTTCATCTGCCACGAGCCCCCGGAGATTCTGGTGAAAACGCCCATGCCGCCACCGTCTTGGAAACCCGATACTGCACCTATTCTGGGTCTTCGCTGTTGTGTGCAGGCTCCAGGGCCTGCCCGTGACAAGGCGACTCGGACTAGGCATGCACCGCCGTTACAAAGAGGTAGACGTCAAGAAAGGCAAACGCTGTTGTCGCGAAAAGGAGCGAGTGGACAACCCACGAGGTGAATCGACGCTCGTTGACTTGGTCGGTGGATTCCGGACCGAGAGGGAGGAAGACAGCGTGCGGTTTCAGAAGAAGAGCCGAAGGGCCGATCAACCGGGAGCCGAGCGTGCGACCCCTCATCACAACTCAGAATTCCGGTCGTAAAGGTGGATAAACGGGGCTCGGAGGGTGTTGACCCTGCTCGCGCGTGCAGTGCCCGCTCTGTTCATGCGGAGACCCGGCAGGTCGGCGAACGTACGATCAACTTCCGCGATGCCACCATCACCCACATCGAAAGCGCCCCGATCGTCCTTGTTCTTGCGCGCGGAGGAAACTCTCCGCGTCGGTGTCGTTAACCGTTCCGCGGATATGTATCGGCGGCTTCGACAGCCACGTTTAGTGATTTCTGAGCGACCACGTGACGTGACAATGTGGGATCCTCAGTCTGAGGTGCCGCAAGCCCGAACTAGGCTACTGACCAGGGGTGTTAGTCAGCTGGCCAGACATGGCGAGGAGCCGTGGCGAGGACACGCCCACCCGACTACTCGGCTCGACGAAGGCTGAGTGGGAAGAGGCACACCCTGGCGTCACCTACGACGCCATCGCTTTGGTCTCACTGGGGTCGGAACTTGACGGATGGGTCTAGTTAATGTCCCAGGTCAGAGGGCGGAGGGGGAGGGATTCGAACCCCCGGGCCTTTTGGGCCAAGGCTTTTCAAGAGCCTCGCATTAGTCCGCTCTGCCACCCCTCCCGGCCCGGGCAATCGTACTGCCCAGGTTCCGATGAACGGTGTTGAAGATCAGGCGACGGTGCCGATTTGGGAGCGAAGCGAGCGGATCCACTGGTCGGCGTCCCGCCAGGCTGCACCGACCCGGGCCCGAACAGCGGGGCCTTGTGCTCCTGCAGCGGGATAGGAGCCCAGAAACTTGATCCCGGCGAGTTCGGTGTGCAGCACGCGCAGACAGTCGGCGACCACCTCGTCTGCAAGATGGCCTTCCAGGTCGATCAGGAAACAGTAATTTCCGAGTCCACGCTTAGTCGGACGCGACTCGAGCTTCGTGAGGTTGATGTTACGAGCCGAGAACTCGCTCAAGATTCCGTGCAGGCTTCCTGGACGGTCCTGGCGCTGGAAGCACACGATGCTCGTCTTGTCGTGGCCACTAGGGGCAGGGACGCCTTCGGTTGTCAGCGCGACGAAGCGGGTCTGATTGTAGGGATGATCTTCGATCTTGGAAGCCAGGACGTCCAGCCCGTAGAGCTCCGCTGCAAGGCGTGGAGCGAGAGCGGCCGTGTGAGGGCGGTGCTCTTCGCCAAGGAGCCGGGCTGCTTCGGCGGTGGAACTAGTGGCGACCACCTCGGCCCCTGGGAGGTGATCAGTTAGGTACCGCCTGCACTGAGCCGATGCGTGGGGAAACGAGAGTACGCGTCGAATGCCTTTGACGGACGTTCCAGGAGGGGCAAGGAGGTACATGTGCACGTCCAGGACGACCTCTCGCTGAACGAGCAGGTCCACATCGAATACCAGGCTGTCCACCGTGGCGTGCACGGTTCCCTCGATGGAGTTCTCGATCGGGACGAATGCCATGTCCGTGCGGCCACTGCACACCGCCTCGAGGACCTCGGGCAGGCTTGCCTTGGGGACAACGTTGGCTTCGGCGAAGTCGGGTTGGGTAAGCAGCGCCTCCTCGGTGAAGGTGCCGGCTGGGCCGAGGAAGGCGATTGAAGACGCGTTCAGCGACCTGACTGCTTCGCCGGCTTCCGAAGAGTCGCCCTGTCTTGGTCCAGGGGTCGCAATGCCTTGCATGACCAGGCAGGATAGTAGTCACAAATGGATGAGCCAGCCCTGAGCCAGCTCCTGGACGATGTCCGCACCGGGGTCTTGGATCCCGACGAGGCCCTCGTGCGCCTGAAGCGGCTGCCGTTCGCCGACCTGGGCTTCGCTCGAGTCGATCATCACCGTGCCTTGCGTCAGCACATGGGGGAGGCTGTCTACGCGCCCGGGAAGACCCCCGAGCACTGCGCGGCCGTGGTGGAAGAGCTTCTGTCCGAGCCGGGTTCAGGACCAGTGGTGCTGACGCGCGCCGACGACGAACAATTGGCGGCAGCTCTAATAGTTGCGCCTGGCGGGGAGGCGACCGCTACGGGGAGCACGTTCACCGTGGCGTGGCGTTCTGCCCTCGAGCGGTCGGCTCGCGTGACCGTTGTGACGGCCGGAACCGCCGACTTGCCGGTAGCAAAGGAATGCGTAGCGGTGCTGCGCGCGTTTGGCTTCCGACCGGCGTTGATAGCTGATTGTGGAGTGGCGGGCGTGCACAGGCTCCTGGCGTCGATCGACGAGCTGGCGGGTGCAGATGGCGTAGTGGTCATCGCAGGGATGGAAGGTGCCTTGGCGAGCCTGGTGGCCGGCATCACCGCGGCTCCTGTTGTCGCGGTGCCCACTTCATCTGGTTACGGCGCAGGCCTAGAAGGGGTCACGGCCCTGCTGGCGATGTTGTCGTCGTGCGTACCGGGCCTGACCGTGGTGGGCATCGACAACGGGTTCGGTGCCGCGTGTGCATTGTCCCGAGCCCTACCTTGACCAAGAAGGTGACCGGCGCGAGCGCCGAAGGACGTTCCTCAGAGAGGCTGGCTTGGTTTCACTGCTTCGCTGGCATCGCGGGCGACATGGCCCTGGGATCGCTACTGGACGCAGGTGCTGACATTTCGGAGGTTCTCTCTCTCGTCGGCCGGCTGCCTCTTCACGGGTGGAACCTGCGCGCTGAGCCGGTGCTGCGAGGTGGGATCACGGCGACGCGTGCAGTGGTGGAGGTCACAGACGATGTCGTCGTTCGCACTCACTCCCACATAATCGGGCTGATCGAGGCAGCGCGACTTCCCCCTCGTGTCGCGAAGCGGTCGTTGGACACCTTTGCAGCGCTGGCCGAGGTTGAAGGACGCCTGCACCGGCGGTCACCCGAGCACGTCCACTTCCACGAGGTCGGGTCGCACGACACGGTCATCGATGTGGTGGGCACGGCGGCCGCGCTCGAAGTACTGGGAATCGACAGGATCACGGCCTCTTCCGTGGCGACCGGCACCGGGACGGTTCGCGGCGCTCACGGCTACCTGCCGAACCCGTCGCCCGCTGTGGTCCAACTTCTTCATGGCATACCCACCTGGGGACGCGATGTGTCACTCGAGCTGACGACGCCCACAGGTGCGGCGATCCTCGCTTCGATGGCGCTTTCCTTCGGCGCGCTACCTCCCATGCGCATAGAGGCCACGGGCTTCGGTGCGGGAAGGGCAGAGATCGACGGTCTGCTGAACTGCACACAGGTCGTCGTGGGTGAGGCTCTGGCGGACTCCCCGGTCCCGGGCCAACCGCTGGCTCTCGTAGAGGCGAACTTAGACGACGCGACCGGAGAAGTGCTGGCGCATGCTGTAGAAGTGCTGCTGGAAGCAGGCGCGCACGACGCGTGGATCACACCGATCGTCATGAAGAAGGGCCGTCCTGGGCATACGGTGAGCGCTCTTGTCGATGTGGCACTCGTCGAACCGGTGCGCCGTGTTCTGCAGTCGGAGACCGGGACCCTGGGAGTGCGAGGCATGATGCTCGAACGTTGGCCAGCGTCGCGTTCCATAGGCACGGTGAACGTCGAAGGACTACCTGTACACGTGAAGGTGAGCCCAGGCCGGGTGAAGGCGGAGCAGCGTGACGCAGCGCGCGTCGCGGCCCGTGCTCGCTTGCCGCTCAGAGAGGTGCTCTCGCGCGCCGAGTGGGCATGGAGACATGGCAGCCGTTCACGTCCGAAGCAGGATCCTGGCGATCTCGACCACGAACCTCCTGACCGTCCGACCCCAGCTTGAGAGGGACTGTCTCGGGCGGGCGGAGAGGTGTCGGCGAGGTCAACGAGAGGGGTCGGAGAGATCAACGAGAGGGGTCGGAGAGGCCAGGGGGAACGGCATTGCGCCAGCGTGGGCGTAGCCGGAAGAGCGGAATCTCGAGCGCTTGATTACGGACCCAGATCGTGGCGGTAGACGTGCGTCTCTCGCCGAGCGAACCCGAGTCGCAGGTACATGCGGTTTGCCGCTTCTCTGGATGGGCGTGACGTGAGGTCCACGGTGCGCGCTCCCGCCTCCTTGGCACGCACCAGGGCCTTGTTCACGAGGGCGGATCCGACACCGCCGCCGCGCTGCGCACTGTCGACTACAACATCCTCGATCCAAGCGCGCGGGCCGGTCGGTGCTCTGAACAACACGAGCGTCAGTGATCCCACGATCTCACCACGCGAGTCGCGCGCGACCAGCAGGACGGTGCCCGGTGAGTGCGCGATGTCAACGAGCTCCTCTTCGATGAGCGGGGGAGCTGAGGATGACAGCTGTGGGACGAGGAGCGCGAGGGCACGAGCAACTTCGGGGGTGACCGACACGACCTCCTCGACCGTCACCTCGGTGCCCGAGGTCTTGCGCGTTCCCTCCTCGCTCACGAGCGATCGAGTCTAATCACGGGATCTTGTGAGACATCCTGAACTCAATGGAGTGATCAAGGTTCATCCGGGGACCTCACGGCCGGTACCGGCTGTGAGGTCCTCTTCGAATCCTGGGCCTGCCGGGGCGACAGCAGGCGGTCTCTGGATATGCCGTCGCCGTCGGGAACGGCGCGCGCGTGGGCAGTGAGCCGGGACTTCTGTGCCTTCGACTCTTCGTCCACATGGACGAACTTCTCACCCCGCAGCGCCGAGGCGATCGCCGCGATCACGCTCATCACCACCGCGAACACGAGGATGACCATGAGGCCGTGCTTGAACGAGGGGCCAATCAGTTGCGGGAAGAAGGACCGGCTGATGAGATCCGCCGCTCTAGCGGGGGCGAGGTGGCTGAGCACCGCCGGGCCGAGGAGGCTCTTCAGCGGGTTGTAGCCCAAGAAGGCGGCGAAGATGTAACCGAGGGGCGGCAGGTGAGCAAGCTGGGTGGCCTTGGCGGCGGGGATCCCATGGGCGATGAGCCCTTGATACATGGCCGTGGGCACCTTGGCGTTCAGCCCCAAGACGAGCAGGGTGAAGAACAGTCCCATCGACAGTGGCATGCCGGCGCTCCCGAACGTCACCCGCATCCCCGAGGCTGCCCCGCGATGGCGAGCCGGGACCGAGTTCATGATCGAGGCGGTGTTCGGTGAGGCGAAGAGGCCCATCGCGATCCCCGAGACGAACATCACCGCGGCAAAGGGCCAGTAGGCGAAGTTGGCCGGGAAGGCCATCATCGCCATGTACATCGCAGCCGAGAGAAGCATTCCTGCCGTCGCGAACGGCCGGGCGCCGTAGCGGTCCGACAGCTTGCCCGACACCGGGCCGGCCATCACGAAGCCGAGCGACCAGGGGATCATGTAGATCCCGGCCCACAGGGGGGTGTCGACGAACCTGTAGCCGTGCTGGGGCAGCCAGATGCCCTGGAACCAGATCATCAACATGAACATCATGCCGCCCCGCCCGACGGACCCTAGGAACTGCGCCACGTTGCCGGCGGTGAACGCCCGGATGCGAAACAGTGACATCCGGAACATCGGGTCTGTCACCTTCGTCTCGATGATGAAGAAGGCGACTAGCAACGCCAGTCCTCCGAAGAGCATCTCCAGCACGAACGGATTCGCCCAGCCGGTGAGGGAGTGGCCGTAGGGCTTGATGCCGTAGGTGACGCCCGTGAGGAGCATGGCGAGGCCCCCGGCGAAGGAGAGGTTCCCGAGCCAGTCGATCCTGGCTTTGATGCGGATCCCGATCTCCTTCAGCCTCAAGTAGGCCCAGATCGTCCCGAAGACTCCGATCGGCACGTTCGCCAGGAACACCCAGCGCCAGCCCACCTCCGAGAGCAGACCACCGACGACGATGCCGAGGAACGACCCGATGATCATGGCGACCATGTTCATGCCCAACGCGAGCCCCAACTGCTCGGAGGGGAAGGCGTCGGTGATGATCGCGGCCGAGTTTGCCATGAGCAGCGCCCCGCCGATGGCCTGGAACATCCGCAGGAAGACGAGCTCGAGGGCTCCGGCCGGGCCAGTGCTCCAAACGAGCGACAAGAGGATCGCCCCGAGGGTGAACCAGGCGAACCCGAGGTTGTACATCTTCACCCGGCCGAAGATGTCCCCGATGCGCCCGACGGTCACGACGATGGAGGCCGAGACCAGCATGTAGCCCATCATGATCCACAGCAGGAAGGGGAAGTTGGCCGGCTGGAGCGGGTTCAGGTGGATGCCCCGGAAGATGACGGGCAGGGCGATCATGAGGCTCGTCGCGTTGAGCGACGCCAGTACCACCCCGATCGTGGTGTTGGACAGGACGACCCACTTGTAGCGAGGTCCCACGACCGGCGAACGGGCGGGTGTCAAGACGGTCATACCGGCATCTTGGTTTCCTCTTCTGCCTTTGGGCACTCTTCGGACGACCTCGGCATGCCGTCGGGCCGCTCGGAAGCCAGGGTCTCGAGCAGCGCGACGGCCCGCTCGAGCGTCAAGCGGTCGTGCTCGCTGAATGCGGCTAAGCGCTCGGCGAGCCAGGCGTTGGTCGTCTGTTCCCGCCGGGCGAACAATTCGGCACCTTTGGCGGTGGCGACGACGTGCACACCGCGGCGATCAGCGGGGTTGGCGCGGCGGGCGACGAGGCCAACCTCCTCGAGCTTGTCGGCAAGGCGCGTCGCGGCCGGTGAAGGCAGGCTCTCTGCATCAGCCAGCTGGCCGATGCCGAGCGGACCGCTGCGTACCACCGTGGCGAGCGCGGAGAGCTTGGCGATGGTGAGCTCCGAGCGGTCGTGGTGTCGCAGCTGGCGAGCGAGGCGGATCATCGCCAGCCGTAGCCGGCCTGCCAGAACCTGCGGCGCGACGGGCGCACTGGGACTCGTTGTCCTCGTCGATCTGGCCTTGCTGATCGTGTCGACCTCCTCTTCGAGTCGCTGACGCGGTGCTTGTAGGCCATCGCGGAGGCCCAGTGGCCGCGTGAATGAATGTAATAACGATACTAGATGCCGCTAGTACCGATCCAAATGCTGTCTGTTAGCTGCTCATGACGAGTGAACGCGCCCTGGCGTACCCGCGGCCTTCTTCCCGCCCCCTCCGTCACGGTCGCGACAGCCGCTGAACGCGGCTGGCGACGCCGTATCACACCGCGGCGACAAACATCTGCCGACAGATTGCAGCGCCGAGCGCGATGGCCTGACCGTCCAGGTCGAGGCTGACGGTTCCATCAGGTGACCTTTCGCACACGCGGGCTGAACGACCTGGTATGAACCCGTGATCATCGAGGTACTTCAAAGCGGTGATGTCGAGCTCGGCTTCCTCGGTGATGCGCTCGAGGCGAACGGTCCCGCCGGGGGCGACCTCCGCCAGGCTCACCTGCGCTCCACGGGCAGCTTCTGAGTTCGCGGAGCCCTCGGTGCGGGAGGACCCGGCGCCGGGGATGGGGTTACCGTGCGGGCAGGTGCTGGGATCGCCGAGCAGCTCGATCAGCCGCTGCTCCACCTCGTCGGAGATCACGTGCTCCCAGCGGCCCGCTTCCAAGTGGACCTTGTACCAGGGAAGCCCGATCACGTCGACGAGCAGGCGCTCGGCCAGACAGTGCTTGCGGATGACACTGTCGGCCAGCTCGCGCCCTCGATCGGTCAGGGCGATCTGGCGTCCAGAGCGGCGGAGGTAGCCCTCGGCTGCGAGTCTGTCGAGCATCTCCGAGACCGAGGGAGCCGAGCGTCCCAGGCGGTCGGCGATACGAGCCTGGATGACCGGTGTGCCCTCTTCGGCCAAGGCCTGGATCGTCTGGAGGTACTCCTCGACCGGGGGGTGAAATCCACCGGTCGAGTGGGGGTCGGCTGCGGACACGCTCAAAGGCTAACGGCCCTCGGGGGCGTCCGAATGGCGCTCGTGCTGGCGACGGCCGGCGGGATGATCGCCTGCTACACCATCCGTTCGCACAGTGGCTCAGACATGCAGACGGTGTTCGAGACGGCCACCTTTCTGCTCGCGGCGGGCATCCTCATCTATATGCGCCGCGCCAACGCCGCGCGAAAACTCGTCTAACTCGGTTCGAGAACTCGTCTACCGAAGAGGTGGTGCGTTGCCGTCCTCGGGACGCCGGTCGGGACCGACCGACCCGGCCGGGGAGGGCTGGGGATGCCAGCCGTACGGAGCGCCGAGTTCAAGTCGCCTCCTCTCCATGAGCGCCTTCACCTTCTGCCAGTACGAGCCCTTCAGGTCTTCGAGGTGACTGGGCAGGATGTGTCTGACCCTCTCGGCCTCGTTGCGGTAGCGCGCGGCTACGTTGCCCATCGCGAAAACCGTGTTAGGCGACAAACCCGTCGCATCGGCCGTGGCGAGCTCGTGAAGGCGCGTGGCCGCCACCCGGGCATCTTGCATGAAACCAAGGGCATCTTGGAGGCGCACTACGTGGCTCACCATGTTGGCGGTGTGACCCTCGTAGATCTCGGCGACGAACTCCAGCGCGTAGCGCAGGCGTTTACAGCGGATTCGAAGTTGGTGGAAGTCGTCTGCCGCACCACTGCGCCGGGCGCGCTTAGCGGCTTTGACTGCTGAGCGGTGTCGGGACTCTACGAGGTCGGGGACTACTGCTACCGCCAGAGCGCTCGCCGCCGAGCACGGTGGTGGTCCCTGGCGCAGCATCGCGCTGAAATCAGAAACCAGGCATTCATAGCGTGAGGACTCGAGGCATGACAACAATTCGTCGCGGGCCGCCTCCCGCTCGCGCCCAAGGAGCTCGGCCAGCTCGTCCAGGGCTCCCTTGTCCTCTTCGGGTAGTTCCCCAGCCCACTCTTCGAGGCGTTCGAGCTGGACGTCGAGGTCACGGACAGCCCCGAGTGTCCTTCCCAGCCAACCCAGCTCGTCGCGCACGTGCTGGGCGTCTGCGGGGAGGGCGTCGCGGAACAGGGCGAGAGCGGCGCGCATACGGCGCGTCGCCACCCGCATGTCGTGCAGCTCTTCGGCGTCCTCTCCTAGGCGTGTGCCCGGCTCGTGTGTCACCATCGCCGTCAGGTTCCGGCGGAGCACCACGTAGGCGACGTCGCCGATCGAAGGGCTTGGAGGTAACCGCTTCGGACCGAGGTCGGGTGGTCCGGGAACCTCGAGCCCTTCGGCCAGCAGGCCTGCTTCGAATTTCGAGAGCGTGGCGGGCTGAAGCCCGCAGGAACCCCTGAGTCGTTCCACGAACGGGGCGAGAGCCTCGGCCCACCTGGGCACAACCTCCACCTCGACACGACACAGGCGGGTGGGACGCTGCCCGTTACCCGCGCTGATGGCGGTCTCGTCGAGAGCGACTTCGGCCACAGCCTCCCCTCCGACCAGGAGGTCATATGGCTGGCGCGTGGTGCGGACCTCGAGGAGGGGGCTAAGAGCGCGCGTCCCGGCCAGCGCGCGTACGCGCTTTCCCACCGGACCTTCAGTGCCGAGGGTCTCGATGCCGTCTGCGGGTAATACCTCTGTGATCTCGACCCGTTTACGCAACCCTGCGGTTGCCGGCGCGGTGTTCTTGAGCGTCACCTCGACCAGCGTGCCGGCGTGTCGTACCCGGAGCACGTAGCCGGAGCGGCTCACTCGCCAGTCCTCGGTGTCCACGTAGGTGTCGACGAGGTGCTTGGTGGACCTGGCCGACGCCGCTAGCGTCGCCCCCGAGCCAGCTCCCGTCGTGGACTGGCCACCGCCCGTGGACTGGCCACCGCCCGTGGACTGGGCACCGCCCGCGGGTAGGACACCGGTGATCGTTGCGAGCCAGCGTTCGACGGGCCTCAGGTCGATCGCGTCGAATTGCCACTCGACCTCGGTGTTGGAAGAAGCCGTCGAATTCTCTGCCACAGAGCAAGACTACTTCGACACCGCCAGTCGCTACGAGGGAGTTGACCTCCGGGCCCGAGTCCCTCAGGAGGTCCGCCCCAGTAGGCACGCTGCGCCTCTCACACATCCGCCGAGTCCGTTCAGGCACAAGATAGGGTCACGGGTCGTGACTTCGTTGGTGGCCAATTCCCTCGGGGCGTGCTGATGGGTGCGGACGGGACTCGGGCGCGACAGCACTCTGGCGACGAAGACGGCATCGTCCGTGCTGCTGGTGGGGTGGTGCTGCGGCGTAGCGAGAGCGGTACCTCGGAGGTGGCTGTGGTACACCGCCCCCGACGAAAGGATTGGTCGCTGCCGAAGGGCAAGCTCGCTCCCGGCGAGTCCCTCGAAGCCGGCGCTCTTCGTGAAGTCGAGGAGGAGACCGGGCTCAAGTGCCGTCTCCGGCGGTTCGCCGGGTACACCGAGTACGTCGACCGTCGCCGACGCCCGAAGATCGTGGCCTATTGGGTCATGGAGGTGATCGATGAGGGCACCTTCTCCGCGCACTCCGAGGTGGACGAGCTGCGATGGCTCGAGGTGCCCAAGGCTCTGGAGATCCTCACATATGGGCGTGATCAGGACTTGCTCGCCTCGGTGGAGGAGCTGGAGCTAGTCCGTTTGGCCTGAGCATTCCCCAGCGCGAGACGACAAACGCGCGCTGCTAGTCGCAAGTCCCGGGGTTTTGCTGAGCTCAGCCCGGCACCAGCCGCCAGACGGACTTCGGCAAGAGGCGAAGAAGAGCGAAGAGCACCTTCAACGAGGCGGGTGACCATACGACGTCAGCCCTTCGTTCGAGCCCCCTAATGATGTCGGCCGCCACGGCTTCAGGTGTGGTCGCCATAGGTGCGGGGGAGCGTCCGGCGGTCATGCGTGTCGCCACCCATCCGGGGCGCACGATCGTCACACCCGCGCCTGTCGGGCGCAGTGCCTCCGCGAGGCCCTGAGCGAACGCGTCAAGCCCCGCCTTCGACGCGCCGTAGACGAAGTTGGACCGCCTGACGCGTACTCCCGCCACGGAGGACAGCACCACGAGCCGGCCTTGCCCTTGCGAGCGCAGTATCTGTGCGAACGCCACCATGGCCGCAGCGAGACCGGTGAAGTTCGTGCGAAGCACCGAGGCCGTGGCACTCGGGTCGGACTCGCAGATGTCCTGTTCGCCCAAGACCCCGACGGCGACCAGGACGAGGTCGACCTGTCCCATGCGCCCGGCGACATCTCGAGCGAGCGCACCATGCGTCGCCTCGTCGATCGCGTCCCAGGTGATGGTCTCGACAGATGCGACCCCGAGCGCCTTCAACTCCTTGGCCGCGTCCTCGAGCCCGGGCTCGTCGCGCCCGGCCAGCACCACGTGCCTGAGGCGGCGCGTTGCCAGTCCTCTCATCACCGACCGGGCAATGTCGGAGGTACCGCCCAGTACCACCGCGGTCTGTGGCATACCCAGAGCGTCGTTCATCTCTGCCATCCTCGAAGTCGTGGCACGCTGTGAGCACGCGTGGTGCTGTAGTGGCTGGACGTGCTCATCGGTGTGCACCAGCTGTCCGGTGCGGTTGTCATCGGCGTGCACCAGTTGTGCTGCGCGCCCGGGACTGCCCGCGCGCCCGGGACTGTCGGTGCTGCGCGACCGGTTCCACCAGACCCAGCCGACGCGCCAGGTCGGATACGAGCCTGCAGTCGGGGTCGACGCGGTCTCGCACCTCGCGCCACTCGCCTAGTCGGGGGTACATCGCCCCAAGGAGCTCGGGCCTCAATCGTGAGTCCTTGGCCAGGTAGACGCGTCCCCCCGCCTCGGCCACCACTACGTCGAGCTCGTCCAACATGCCCCCGAGGCCGGGTGATCCCGCGGGGATGTCGAGGGCGAGGGTCCATCCTGCGGTGGGGAACGACAGGGGCCCGGGGTTGGCTTCTCCGAAACGCTTCAGCACCGCGAGAAAAGAGGCCGTTCTCGCGTTGCTCACGCGTTCGAGAACCACTCGGAGCGCGTCCTCAGCATCGAAAGGCACGACGAATTGGTACTGAATGAAACCCCGTGGCCCGTATAGGCGGTTCCACGAGCCGAGCGCGTCCAGAGGATGGAAGTAAGAGGCCAGCGTCTCGGGCTTTCGTGCCTGCCAGCGCGGCGCCTTGCGGTACCACATCTCGTTGAACGCAGCCACCGTCAAAGGGTTGAGGAGACCTCCGGGCGGAGTGATCGGCACCTCGAGCAGCACTCGGGGGTCGAACGCTAGCGGGTCGCCTGCCGAATGCCCTGAGAGGTTCACCAGATCGGCGTGCTCTGCTCGCGTCAGCACGGCGCGACCGAGTCGCCGACCCTTGGCTAGGCAGTCGATCCATGCGACGGAGTAGCGGTACTCGTCGTCGCGCGCCGTCATGCGGGCCATGGCGTCTTCGAGATCGGTCGCTCTCTCGGTATCTACGAGCATGTAGGCTGTCTCGACCCGCAGCAGTCGGATCGTCGCCTCGAGGACGATCCCCGTGAGCCCCATCCCTCCTGCGGTAGCCCAGAACAGCTCTGCGTCACCCCCGGGGGTGATCTCGCGGGTTCCGCCGGGCGTGGCAAGTGTCAGAGCGCTCACGTGTGAGCAGAACGAGCCGTCGCGATGGTGGTTCTTCCCATGAATGTCAGCGGCGATGGCCCCGCCGACTGTTACATATCTAGTCCCCGGGGTCACCGGGACCCACCATCCCTTCGGCACGAGCCAGCGCATCAGGGTGTCGAGGCTCACTCCGGCGTCCACCCGGACCCACCCGGCCTCGAGATCCGAGTCGTGCACTGCAGCCATGGCGGTGGTGTCGAGCACCACCCCCCCGGCCGATTGGGCCGCGTCACCATAGGAACGGGCGAGGCCACGCGCCACCACCGTGCGCCCTGCGGAAGCGGCGGCTGTGAGCACCTGCTGGACCTCTTCGGGTTTCGACGGGCGAGCAACCTCGGCTGAGCTCGGCGCCGTGCGCCCCCAGCCTGTCAAGATCTGTCGGGCTGTGGGAACTCTCATCGGCAGGTTCGCCGAGCCGTTCGACCCTTCCTTCGACCCTTCCTTCGACTCTTCCTTCGGCTCACTCACGCGTACACACCGATGGCGAACAGCAGCACCCACACGAGACCTATGACTTGCAGTGTCCGATCGCTCAAGGCGAGGTCCTCGGGAGCGCCTCCCTGCCCCCTCTCGAAGCGCAGCTCCACGTGGAGCACGGCTATGACGAAGGGCACTATCGACAGTTCGAACCAGATCGGGTGGTGCCCCACGCCGAGCTGGCGGGCGCGTTCGAAGGCCCACAGGCAGTAGGCGGTAAGGGTGATCCCGGCCGCGATGAGGCGTACCGAGCGCAGGAACGTCGGAGGATACGCGCCTAGCGCGCGGCGGTGGGCGCTGCGAAGCTCACCGAGGTCGGCGTGCTCCGCGCTCCTCTTCCCGGCTACCACGAGCAACGAGCCGAACGACACCACGATCAAGAACCAGTCCGACAGGCTCACCCCGGCGACGACGCCTCCGGCGATTGCCCGGAGGATGAAGCCCGAGGAGACACAAGCAAGATCGATCACAGGCTCGTGCTTGAGCCACAGCGAGTAAGCGGCCGACACCGACGCGTAGATCGCGATCACAAGTGCAAGGCGTTCACCGGCCAGCCACCACGCGAGCCCCACAGCAGTTGCCAGGAGGACCAGGCCTGTGGTGGCCGCGACCGTTACGGGCACCTCGCCGGCGGCCACCGGGCGGAAGCGCTTCGTCGGATGATGACGGTCGGCCTCGGCGTCCAAGGTGTCGTTCAGCAGATAGGTGCCTGCGGCGGCGGCGCAGAAGATCCCGAAGCCTCCAGCCGCCCGCAGTGCGATGTCCCCGTGGGAAAGCACACCGGCTGCCCCGGGAGCGGCGAAGACCAGCACGTTCTTCACCCACTGGCGGGGTCTGGCGATGCGGAGAAGCCTCAGCAACATCCGGTGCCGACCGGTGTTCACCTCACTGGAGCCGTTGACGACAGGAGTTTCATCGAAAGGCGACACGGCCTCAGGCGCGGAGCCGGTGTCGTTCAGGTGATCTTCTTCGACGGCGCGCACCATGGTCGGGAACGGGCTGCAGGAGACGATCCGCTGCGGCCCGGTCGCGCCACGCTACCACCGGCACTGTCTGTCAACGAGGGGGTCTCTTGCGGTGTCTCTCAGCACGCACGGGCACGCATGAGCTTGTTTGGCGCTCTGCAAGGCGCTGATGCCTACACTCGGTGGCCGATGAGACGCCCCTACCGAGTGATCGTGGCCAAACCGGGCCTCGACGGCCATGACCGGGGGGCCAAGGTCATAGCGCGCGCCCTTCGCGACGCGGGTTTCGAGGTCATCTACACCGGCCTGCACCAGACCCCTGAGCAGGTGGTACGGGCGGCTCTCGAAGAGGACGCCGACGCGGTGGGACTATCGCTGCTATCTGGTGCGCACCTGACCCTCGTTCCAAGAGTGGTGGACGGACTGCGGGAGCAGGGTCTCGACGACGTGCTCCTGATCGTGGGCGGGACCATCCCCGAGGCCGACATCGGAAAGCTCAAGGAGATGGGGGTGGCCGAGATCTTCACCCCCGGTGCTTCGCTTCCCACCATCATCGAGCGCGTGACCGAAGCGCTGGAACGGCGTGAGGAGGCGGCGACGGAAGGCTGACGACCACGGGCAGGATCAAGACACCGCCGGCGACAACCAACACACTGCGGGCAGGTATCGAAAGGCCACCGGCGATAAGACGAGAAGAGCGGAGAGAGGAAACGAGTAGTGGATCTCTACGAGTACCAGGGCAAGCAGTACTTCGCCCGGTTCGGAATTCCGAGTTCGCCTGGCGTGCTGTGCGACACCGTCGACGAGGCGCAATCGGCTGCCGAGGAGCTGGGCTACCCGGTGGTGGTGAAGGCCCAGGTGAAAGTGGGCGGCCGAGGTAAAGCGGGTGGCATTCAGCTCGCCGCCGACTCCGAGGACGTGCGTCGCCACGCGTCGGCCATCTTGGGCATGGACATAAAGGGACACGTGGTCAGGCACCTCTGGATAGAGAAGGCCTCGGACATCGCGCGTGAGTACTACGCGAGCTTCACCTTGGACCGGGCGGCCAAGCTCCACCTGTGCATGGTGTCTGCGAAAGGGGGCGTGGACATCGAGGAGGTGGCGGCCACCGATCCCAGGGCCATCGCCCGGCTGCACGTCGACCCGGTCGACGGGTTGACAGTCGCCGAGGCGGCGAAGCCGGTGGCTGAAGCGGGCCTAGACGAGGTGGCTCGTGCCCAGGCGGCACACCTTCTGGTCAAGCTCTACGACTGCTACGTGCAGGGCGACTGCGACCTGGTCGAGATCAACCCGATGATCCTCACCACCGACGGGCGGGTTCGCGCGCTCGACGCCAAGGTCACTCTCGATGACAGCGCCGCGTTCCGGCATGCGGAGTGGGGTGAGCTCGCCGGCTCCGAAGAGCTCGACGCGCGCGAACTGCTCGCAAAGGAGAAGGGCCTCACCTACATAGGATTGTCCGGATCGGTGGGGATCATCGCGAACGGAGCGGGGCTCGCGATGAGCACCCTGGATGTGGTGAACCAGGTCGGAGGGAGGGCAGCCAACTTCCTCGACATCGGTGGTGGCGCGAGCGCGGACACGGTGGCATCGGCGCTGGAGGTGATCAACAGCGACGACACGGTGCGCTCGATCTTCGTCAACATCTTCGGCGGCATCACGAGAGTCGACGAGGTTGCTAACGGGGTGGTGGAAGCGCTGCGCCGAGTGGAGCTGCGCTCGCCGATCGTGTTGCGGCTCGACGGGACGAACGCCGAAGAAGGGCGTCAGATGCTTGCGGCGCACCTTTCGGACCGGATCGTATTCGAGGACACGATGCTCGGGGCGGCTCGCAGGGCAGTGGCTCTGGCAGGGGCGAGCCGGTGAGCATCTTCATCGACGAGACGACCAAGGTGTTGGTTCAGGGCCTGACTGGCACCCAGGGTAGGTTCCACGGTCTTCGAAACCGCGACTACGGCACGAAGGTGGTGGCGGGGGTCACACCGGGGAAGGGCGGAAGTGACGTGGACGGCGTGCCGGTCTACGACACCGTCGAAGAGGCGGTGGCGGCGACCGGGGCCGACGCATCGTTCGTAGCAGTTCCTCCGAGGTTCGCTCCGGACGCGATAATCGAATCCGCGGTGGCCGGGGTGCGGTTCATCGTATGTGTCACCGAGGGCATTCCCGCGCAGGAAGAGGCCCTCTTCTTCAACCGGCTGCGCCGTGAGCATCCCTCCACCCGCCTGGTCGGCCCCAACTGCCCGGGTGTCATCTCTCCGGGCAAGTGCAACATCGGCATCACCCCTGGCGCGATCGCGTTGGCGGGCGGACCGGTCGGCGTCGTCAGCCGCTCCGGAACACTCACCTATCAGGCCCTCCACGACCTGTCCCAACAGAACGTCGGCCAGACGACGTGCGTGGGGATAGGTGGGGACCCGGTCCCAGGTACCGGTTTCATCGACTGCCTCGACGCGTTCGAACAGGACACTGACACTCGTGCGGTGATGCTGATCGGAGAGATAGGAGGCTCCGAGGAGGAGCGTGCAGCACAGTTCATCGCCGACCACATGACGAAGCCGGTCGTGTGCTACATCGCCGGGGTTACCGCACCGCCGGGACGCAAGATGGGCCACGCCGGCGCGATCATCTCCGGTTCTCAGGGCACCGCCCAGGCGAAGATGGAGGCGCTCGCTGCTGTCGGTGCAACCGTCGCACAGAACCCGATCGAGGCCGCGGAGCTCATGGTAGAGGTCGTGAAGAACCTCGCTTGACGTGACGGACTCGTCGAAGGCGCCCCTATGGTTGCGAGGATCGTTGCGAGGGTCTTTGCAGGGTCTTTGCGAGGATTATTGAGACGAACGGGTACTGGTAGCGTGGCTTGCGTGCGCGTAGGGGTGCTTGTTTCCGGTACCGGCAGCATCCTCGAGGCGTTCCTGGGAGCCGATCTGCCCGTCGTGGTGGTGGTAGCCGACCGCCCGTGCCGGGGTCTCGAGATAGCGAGTCGGGCCGGAGTGAACAGCGAGCTGGTCGATCGTCGGGCCTTCGGCGGATTCGGTGACCGTTTCGACCGAGATGCCTATACGCGTGAGCTGGTGAAGGTGCTAGGCGGGCACGGGGTGGACCTGGTGGCGATGGCGGGGTTCGGCACCGTGCTCTGTCAGGAGGTACTCGATGCTTATCCCGGACGGGTCCTGAACACCCACCCCGCTCTGCTTCCGGCCTTCCCCGGCTGGCACGCCGTCGAGGACGCTCTGGCCGCCGGGGTCGACACCACAGGGTGCACGGTCCACGTCGCCACCCTCGAAGCCGATGCCGGACCCATCCTTGCTCAGGAAGAGGTGCCGGTGTTGCCCGGTGACACCAAAGAGACCCTGCACGAGCGCATCAAGCAGGTGGAGCGACGTCTCTACCCTGCTACGGTCCGACAGATGCTCGTGGAACTGGAGGACCCGACGGTGAGGTCGCAGTGAGGGCACTTCTCTCGGTGTACGACAAGACGGGCCTCGTGGGTCTGGCCCAGGAGCTCACCGGGCTCGGATGGGAGCTCGTGGCCAGCGGTGGCACGTCGGGCGCGCTGACCAAGGCCAGCGTCGCGCACAAGGAGGTGCGCGAGCTCACAGGCGTCGCGGAAATGCTCGGCGGTCGTGTAAAGACGTTGCACCCGGCTGTTCATGGCGGCATCCTGGCCGACCGTTCGAATCCCGAGCACCTGGCGGACCTCGAAGCGCATGGCATCGTCCCCATCGACCTGGTGGTGTGCAACCTCTACCCGTTCGCCTCCAACCCGTCGATCGAGATGATCGACGTCGGGGGCCCGACGATGGTGCGCGCGGCCGCGAAGAACCACGCGCACGTAGGCATCCTCGTCGATCCGGCCGATTACGAAGGCGTGCTCGTCGAGCTGCGCTCAGCGGGTGAGCTGTCGGCAGAGACCCGCCGGCGCCTCGCGCGTGCCGCGTTTGCCCACTCCGCCGCGTACGACGCTGCGATAGTCGAGTGGTTCGACGCTGCCTCCGAGGGCGACGGTGGGCCGTTGCCGCTCAGCTTGCACCTGACCCTCGATCGCGCAGCAGAGTTGCGCTACGGCGAGAACCCACACCAGAGCGGCGCCCGCTACCGCGTACGCACGCGGACGACGTGGTGGGACGACGTGGTACAGCATGGCGGGACCCAGCTGAGCTATGTGAACCTGTTCGACACGGAAGCAGCATGGCGGCTGGTGCACGAGCTGCCCGGCAAAGACGAGGTCGCGGCGGTGATCGTGAAGCACGCCAATCCCTGCGGCGCGGCCGTCGCTTCGCAACTCTCCGATGCTTATCGCCTCGCTCTCGACTGCGACCCCGTATCCGCATTTGGCGGGATCGTCGCCCTGGGAGGCCACTGCAGCGAAACCGTCGCCGCGGCGGTGGCCGCCGGGCCGCAGGCCGACGTCGTCATCGCCGCGTCGTGGGACCCAGCTGCGATCGAGGTGCTCGCCGCCAGGCGCAAGGCCACGCGGCTCTTGGAAGCCCCGCCGTACACCTCGGCTCGAGGCGACGGGGCCTTCGGAAGCTCCGACAGCGGGTTCGAGGCCGCGCCGTCTGGGGGAGGGCCGGGTTGGGGCCCTGCCCGGGTGCTAGAGCTCAGGAGCCTTGGCGGGGGATTCCTGGTCCAAGAGCCCGACCGCTTCCGTGCCGGACGCTCGCAGTGGAAGGTGGTGACCAAGGCGGTGCCCGACTCGACACAGTGGCGTGACCTCGAGCTCGCCTGGCGCGTGTGCGCAAGGGTGTCGTCGAATGCCATCGTCGTGGCAGCAGCCGGCCAGGCCGTCGGTGTGGGAGCTGGCCAGCAGTCGAGGGTGGAGGCGGCGGAGATCGCAGTGCGCAAAGCCGGAGAGCGCGCCCGTGGTGGCGCCGCGGCGAGCGACGCGTTCTTCCCGTTTCGCGACGGGCTCGACGTTCTTGCCGATGCGGGAGTGAAGAGCATCATCCAGCCCGGTGGGTCCGTACGCGACGCGGATGTCGTGGCAGCCGCCGATGAGCATCAGATAGCAATGGTGCTCACAGGCGAGCGTCATTTCCGCCATTGACGGACTTGGGCAACCCGTCGCTGCGATCGTTGACGAACGACACGTGATGACGGCGCGCATGATGCCGGGCGGGCCGGTTGCCGATGCGGTGCTGGCGGATGTGGCTCTTCGAGTGGCTGCACTGAGAGATGACGGCCTGACCGCCGGGCTCGGCACGATCCTCGTGGGGGACGACGACGCGAGCGCGAGTTACATCCGGATGAAGCAGGCGAAGGCAGCCGAGCTCCAGATGTTCTCGCCTCACGTGCACCTTCCGGCCGAAGCCACACAGCGCGACGTGATAGTGGCCATCCGGCAGTTCAACGACGATCCGGCCGTGCACGCGATGCTCGTGCAGCACCCCGTTCCGCCACCGATCGACTACGAGTCGGCCCTCCTGGAGATGGACCCGGACAAGGACGTCGATGGGCTGCACCCGGTCAACATGGGTCGCCTGGCCTTGTCGTTGCCGGGGCCCGTTCCGTGTACGCCGGCGGGTATCGAGGCGCTCCTCGCGCATTACGAGATCCCTGTGTCGGGCCGACACGTGGTGATCCTCGGCCGAGGCGCGACCCTCGGCCGGCCGCTCGCCCTGTTGCTCTCTCAGAAGCGGCCGACGGCGAACGCGGCGGTCACGGTGGTCCACACAGGCGTGCCGAACTGGGCGGAGTACACCAGTAGAGCCGACGTCGTCGTCGCTGCTGCCGGGGTGCCGGGTATCCTCCGTCCCGAGCACGTGCGGCCGGGCGCCGTTGTGGTCGGAGGCGGGGTTCGTTACGAGGGCAGGAAGCTACTTCCTGACGTCGACGAGTCCGTCGCGGAGGTGGCTGGCTGGATCACCCCGCGAGTAGGCGGAGTCGGCCCGACCACGATCGCCATGCTGTTCCGAAACGCCGTCGAAGCGGCCGAACGTGTCGCAGGTCTCGAGGCTGGAGGCTCAGTCGCGGGGACTTGCAGGTGATCCCGAATAGCTGAGCTCGAATGTGCACGTTCGGCTGCACGTACCCGGTGACGAAGCTGTAGCGGGCTTCGGGATTCGTGCCGGCGAGGCGCACGGCGAATCACGAGATCACCGGCGACTCAAGGCACCCGGTTGCTCAGCGCACCGGTCTCAGAGGTGGCGGCGCAAGTCGGCATTAGGCTTTCGTGGCCATGACGTGGATAACCGACCTGTTGGCTCGGGGCCCCACCTATTCCTTCGAGTTCTTCCCGCCGAGAAACGACGCCGAGCAGGCCACTTTGGTGGGTACGCTTCGCGACCTCGAGCCACTGGCACCGTCGTTCGTGTCGGTGACCTACCGAGGCGGGCGCGAGTCGCGCCAGCGCACCCACGACCTGGTGGCGAGCATGTTGCGCTCCACCACCCTGCTTCCGATGGCGCACCTGGTGTGCGCTGCCCACACACGCCAGGAGCTCGTCGAGATCCTCGTCTCATTCCGCGAGGCCGGTGTGGAGAACTTGATGGCCTTGGGCGGTGATCCGCCGGCTGAGCCCATTGCCGGGCCCGCAGAGCTGCTGTACGCGATCGAGCTCGTAGAGCTCGCGCGGACGGTAGGAGGTTTCTCGATCGGGGTCGCCTCGCACCCTGCCGGTCACCCGGCATCACCGAACATGGTCTCGGACCGTGACTTCCTTGCGGCGAAGCTCCGAGCGGCCGACTTCTCGATCACCCAGTTCTTCTGGAAGCTCGAGGAGTACCGGCGCTTGGTGGAGGACTTGGCCGAGCGAGGCGTGCAGAAGCCCGTGCTCCCAGGAATCATGCCGGTGACGTCGTTGCGCTCGATCCCCCGCATGGCGGAGATGGGCGCCCCTCTTCCGTCCGGACTAGTGGCGAGGCTCGAGGAAGCGGATGCAAGAGGTGGCGAGGAGGCGGTGCGCCGGGTGGGCGTCGGCATCGCTACCGAACTGTGCGAGAAGCTGCTTGTCGCGGGAGCGCCGGGCTTGCACTTCTACACGCTCAACCGTTCGAGCGCGACACGCGAGATCTACACCACCCTCGGCCTCGGTGACCGTTAGGCTCGATGTTGGTGGCGCAGCGCATCACACTCGGATCCAGCGGTGAGCTCAAGGTTCCCGAGGAACCGATCATCCCCTTCATCGAGGGCGACGGCACCGGCGTCGACACATGGCCGGCATCGCGTCTCGTTTTCGATGCCGCGGTCGCCAAGCACGGCAAGTCGATCGCGTGGACGGAGGTTCTTGCCGGCGAGAAGGCCTTCAAGGAGACGGGCACCTGGTTGCCAACCGAGACCGTGGAGGCGTTCAGGGACAACCTGGTCGGTATCAAGGGGCCGCTCACCACGCCCATCGGCGGGGGGATCCGGTCGCTGAACGTGGCACTTCGCCAGATCCTCGACCTGTATGTGTGTCTGCGCCCGGTGCGGTGGTTCAAGGGGGTCCCCTCGCCTGTACGTCATCCCGAAAAGGTGGACGTGGTGATCTTCAGGGAGAACACCGAGGACGTCTACGCGGGGCACGAGGTACAAGCGGGCACCCCCGAGGCGGCGCGACTCAGGTCGTACCTGCACGACGAGATGGGGTGGGAGATCCGCCCGAATTCGGCAATCGGGATAAAGCCGGTGTCCGAGATGGGCTCAAAACGTCTCGTGCGAGCAGCGCTCCGTTACGCTCTCGCTCACGGTCGCAAGAGCGTAACCCTGGTGCACAAGGGGAACATCCAGAAGTTCACCGAAGGCGCCTTCCGTAGCTGGGGCTACGAGCTAGTACGCGAAGAGTTCTCCGACGCCGCCGTGTCCTGGGAGGACTGCGACGGGGACCCCGGAGGCAAGCTCCTTGTGAGAGACGCGATCGCCGACATCACCTTCCAGCAGATCCTCACGCGTCCCGAGGAGTTCGACGTGGTTGCCACCACGAACCTGAACGGCGACTACCTGTCGGACGCACTCGCCGCGCAGGTGGGAGGGATCGGTATCGCCCCCGGGGGCAACATCAACTACGTGACTGGCCACGGTGTGTTCGAAGCCACCCACGGCACAGCGCCGAAGTACGCGGGGCTGGACATGGTCAACCCCGGGTCGGTGATCTTGTCGGGGACGCTCATGTTCGAGCATCTGGGGTGGACCGACGTGTCCTCCGACATAGTGAGGGCGTTGGAGGCCACGATCGCTGACGGGATAGTCACCTACGACTTCGCGCGGCTCATGAAAGGTGTGACTGGGGTGAAGTGTTCGGAGTTCGCTGCTGCCATCGCCGACCACCTCTAAGCCTCTCGGTCCACGTGGCGGTCAGTGGCGCAAGCTTCTAGTCTCGCTTGCATGATGAACACAGAGTCCCCAGTCCACGTGACGGTCACCGGTGCCGCCGGCCAAATCGGTTACAGCCTTCTCTTCCGGATCGCGTCGGGAGAATTGCTTGGTAGAGACCAGCCGGTCGTCCTTCGTCTGCTCGAGATCGAGCCGGCCATGGGGGCGCTCGCGGGTGTGGCGATGGAGCTCGACGACTGCGCCTTTGAGCTACTTGCAGGTGTCGAGACCACCTCCGACCTGAAGACGGCGTTCGACGGGACCTCCTGGGCACTTCTCGTGGGAGCCGTTCCCCGCAAGGCTGGCATGGAACGAAGCGACCTGCTCTCGGTCAACGGCGGGATCTTCGGTCCCCAGGGGGAGGCCATCGCAGCTCATGCGGCCTCGGATGTCCGTGTGCTCGTCGTCGGCAACCCATGCAACACGAATTGCTTGATCGCCCGCTCGCATGCTCCGGAAGTCCCAGACGATCGGTGGTTCGCTATGACCCGCCTCGACCAGAACCGTGCCGTCACGACCTTGGCGAAAAGAGCCGGGGTGCCCGTCACCTCGGTGATGCGCCTCGCCATCTGGGGTAACCATTCACCGACGCAGTTCCCGGACTTCGAGAACGCCCGTATAGACGGACGGCCGGTGGCGGACGTGATCGGTGACGAGGGCTGGCTCAAGGGGGAGTTCATCAAAGGCGTTCAGCAACGCGGTGCCAAGGTCATCGAAGCGCGCGGCGCCTCGTCAGCGGCGTCGGCCGCCAACGCGGCCATCGACTCGGTGCGCAGCTTGCTCGTGGCGACTCCCGACGGGGACTGCGCGTCGCTCGCGGCTATGTCCCACGGTGAGTACGGCACCCCCGAGGGGCTCGTCTTCGGGTTCCCCGTGGCCTCGGACGGGACGGATTGGCACGTGGTGGAGGGTCTGGCTCACAGTGACTTCGCCAGAGAGCGCATCACAGCGACGACCGAGGAGCTCGTCTCCGAGCGCGCCGCTGTCAGGAACCTCCTCTTAGGCCCAATCTGATCTGGGCCCGCTCTCGGTCTCGAGAGGCGGTAGTTCAAGCAGCGGCAGGTGTGGGTACCTCGATCCCGATGCGCGCCAGGAAGGCGAGCTTGCGAGCCAGGGCGCCGCGCCAAGCATCCAGATCGGCTTCGAAGTGGGCACGGTCGCCCTCCTCGTAAGCGTGCTCCAGTTCGTCGAACGCCGCCTCTTCGGCATCGAGAAGGTCGCGGTAGCGACGAAGGGCCTGGTCGTCGAGCACACCTGGCAGAGTCATCACCTTCCCCCTTCTGGCGCCCCGGGCGGGCACCCTGCTGGGTTCGAGGCTATCCGCTTCGCCTCGGAGACGTCCGGGGGGCGAGGACCACCTGCTCCTAGCGGTCGTCGTGGGTTGGCGCGCTGAACGCGGGGGCGTCTGCAGCGGCCTCGGTCGCCGAACGCTTCTTGCGCCGCAGGATCTTTCGGCCTAGCCACGCGACGGGATCGTACGAAGCGTCCACCACCCGCTCCTTCAAGGGGATGATGGCGTTGTCCGTGATGTGGATCTGCTCGGGGCACACCTCGGTGCAGCACTTTGTGATGTTGCAGAGGCCCAGTCCCATGCGCTGGCGAACCAGCTCGCGCCTGTCGTTCGTGTCGAGCGGATGGGACTCGAGCTCCATGTAGCGGATGAACATCCGGGGCCCGGCGTAGGAGGCCTTGTTCTCCTCGTGGTCCCTGATCACGTGGCAGACGTCCTGGCACATGAAGCACTCGATGCACTTACGGAATTCCTGACCACGTTCGACGTCGATTTGCATCATCCGGTAGATGCCGTCGGGCTCGGCTGGTCCCGGCGCGAACGGAGGGAGTTGACGGGCCATCGTGTAGTTGAAGCTCACGTCGGTGACGAGGTCGCGAATCACAGGGAATGTGCGCATGGGCGCGACCACGACCGGCTCGCCCTGAGGAAGCTGGTCCATCCGGGTCATGCACATGAGCCGGGGCTCCCCGTTGATCTCGGCCGAGCACGAGCCGCACTTGCCGGCCTTGCAGTTCCATCTACAAGCCAGATCGGGCGCAAGACCGGCCTGGATTCGGTGGACCACGTCGAGGACGACCTCTCCTTCAATCGCGGGCATCGCGTAGTCGACGAACGCCCCGCCCCCGGGGTCGCCGCGCCAGACGCTCAAGGTCACAGACGGCCCGTCGTCGGGGCTCGAGCCCTGATGCGCGTCGCGCGGGGCTTGCGGTGGGACTTGCGGTGAGACTTCTTGGTTCACGGGGCTTGCTCCCGGGGCCGTGTCCGGGCTCACTTCGGTTCCTCCTCGAGCAACGCGGCAAGCTCAGCGGGCATGGGCGGCAGAGGTACTCGCTCGAGCTCGTACGTGCCGTCCGCTCGTATGCGCTGGATCAGGTTGATCTTTCCCAACTCGGGATCGGCCTTCGGGTAGTCGTCGCGCGTCTGACCACCACGGCTCTCGCGCCGCTCGATCGCGGCCTGGGTGACCAGCCTCGAGACCGTGAGCATGGCCGGAAGGTCGGTGGCGAGGTTCCAGCCGGGGTTGTAGGCCGGCGTGCCCGTCACCGAGACCTTCTCCGCACGCTCGTCGAGTTTGCCCAGGTTCTCCAGCCCCCGAACCAGCTCGGTCTCGGTGCGGATGAGACCGACTAGCTGCTGCATGGTCTCCTGCAGGTCGCGGTGGACGTCGTAGGGGCTCTCCCCGCCGTCGTTGCCGAACGGCTTGAGCGCGGCTCTACAGATCTCGTCGACCTCGGATTCCTCCACGGCGGGGGTCCCGACACGACCCTCCGCGAAGTCCGACGCCGCCATTCCCGCTCGCCGTCCGAACACGAGCAAGTCCGAGAGGGAGTTGCCGCCGAGGCGGTTGGCTCCGTGCATCCCGGCGGCGGCCTCTCCGGCCGCGAAGAGCCCAGGCACCGTGGTGGAGCCGCTGTCTGCTTCCACCCTGATGCCGCCCATCATGTAGTGCTGGAAGGGGGCCACTTCCATCGGCTCGGTGGTGATGTCGAGCCCGGCGAGCTCCTTGAACTGGTGGTACATCGATGGCAGGCGCCTACGGATGTACTCGGGGCTGCGCCGGGTGGCGATGTCCAAGAAGACCCCGCCGTGGGGGCTTCCCCGGCCCGACTTGACCTCCGAGTTGATCGAACGAGCCACCTCGTCGCGAGGAAGGAGGTCAGGAGGGCGCCGGTTGTTCGTGTGGTCGTCGTACCAGCGGTCTGCTTCTTCCTCGGTGGCGGCAGTCTCCGCTGCGAACATGGGCGGGATGTAGTCGAACATGAACCGCCGGCCCTCGGCGTTGCGCAGAACCCCACCGTCGCCTCGCACGCCTTCTGTGACGAGAATCCCGCGCGCAGTCATCGGCCAGACCATGCAGGTGGGATGGAATTGCACGAACTCCATGTCGAGCATATCCGCGCCCGCCCACGCAGCAATCGCATCCCCGTCACCGGTGCACTCCCACGAGTTGGTCGTGAACAGCCACGACTTGCCGATGCCACCCGTGGCCACCACGAATGCCTTGGCATTGAACGTGACGAAGTCTCCGCTCGGCCGCCAGTAGCCCACCGCGGCGCTGGCGCGTCCATCTGCGTCTTTGAGCAGGCGCAGCACCTTGCACTCCATGAACACGTCGATGCCCAGCGCCACGGCCTGTTGCTGGAGGGTGCGGATCATCTCTAGCCCCGTGCGGTCCCCCACGTGGGCAAGGCGAGCGTAGCGGTGCCCGCCGAAGTCGCGCTGGAGGATGAGCCCGTCGGAGGTCCGGTCGAACAGGGCTCCCCAGCGTTCAAGCTCGTAGATTCGCTCGGGCGACTCCTGGGCGTGGAGCTGGGCCATCCGCCAGTTGTTGAGCAACTTGCCGCCGCGCATGGTGTCGCGGAAATGGACCTGCCAATTGTCCTCGGGCCACACGTTGCCCATAGCCGCCGCCGCTCCACCTTCGGCCATGACTGTGTGGGCCTTGCCGAGGAGTGACTTGCACACGAGTGCCGTGCGCAATCCGCGCTTCTTCGTCTCGATGGCAGCGCGCAACCCGGCTCCGCCTGCGCCGATAATCACGACGTCGAAATCGTGAGTCTCGTGGTCTGGCACGTCTAGTCCTGTCCTTGCCTGTTCGTCTTCGCTGGTGTGTTCCTGCCGATTCGTCTTCGCTATCCGGATGGTTCCCGTTCGGTCACTGGCTGTCTCAGAAGAGTTTGTGGTCGGGGATCCAGCCGGACGCCACGAGCCTGACGTACACGTCGGCCAGTGCCACCCACGTCAGGCTGACCCAGGCGAATTCCATGTGGTGGGCGTTGAGCGGCGAGACCAGTTTCCACAGGCGGTGGCGGATCGGGTGCTTGGAGAAATGGTTCACGTTCCCGCCACAGAGGTGCCGACACCAATGACATGACAGTGAGTACACCCACAGCAACAGCGCGTTCACTACTAGCACGATCGTCCCGATGCTCACCCCGATGCCCCCGTCTCCAGGGAGGCGGAATGCCATGACGGCATCGATGGTCAAGATGACGTTGAATATCAGCGCGATGAACCACGTGTAGCGGTGGATGTTCTGGAGGACCAGAGGGAAGCGGGTCTCTCCGGTGTATCTGGCGTGGCCGTCGGCAACACCGCAGCCGGGCGGGGACTGCCAGAAGCTCCGGTAGTACGCCTTGCGGTAGTAGTAGCAGGTAAAACGGAAGCTGAGTGGCCCCCCTAGGGTCAATATCGCCGGCGAGATCATCCACCAGGTCACGACGAACCCGCCGTGGGCACCGGCCACACAACTACCGGTGATGCATGGCGAGTAGAAGGGTGAGATCAGGTCTCGGTGCGCTGCGCTGCCTACGTAGTAATAGGCGTTCTGGAACACCGCCCAGGTGGTGTAGACGACGAATGCGCTGAGGAAGACCAAGGTCGTGAGGGGGCTCGTCCGCCATCTGTCATGGCGAAGGGTGCGTTGGTCGGGCCCGCCGCGCGCCCCGCCGAGGGTGACGGGTATTGGCTTCATCTGCTCGACAGTCGTGCTCACGCCCTGTCAGCTCCTCGTGTCCGTCTGTCCGTCCATCTCCGCCATCTCGTCGCGTTCACACTCGAACCACGTCACGGCGCGTCAACGCCAGCCCTCCCATTAGCACTGATCAGCCCGCTGGATCGACCCTGGCTGGGTCTCTCCCTTCTCCGTGGGGCCGACGTCGCTCATCTTTGCACCTGAGCGACGGTCGGCGAAATTCCGAAATTCCGAGCCTTGCAGTGGGGCGCTGCGCCCTTGCGAGCGCACTCCGGGGCGTGAGGGGCGTGCTCGGCTTCGACGACAGCGTCTTGCCCCAGCTCGACAGCGCGCTATCAGCCGAGCACGAGTCATCCTGCTCGGGGAACGTGGGCAGAACGAGAGTCGCATCCTGCGTTCGACCGACCGAGAGCCCACCGCCTATCTCGTTTCTACGCGCCGACGGTGATGGGTACGAGGTTTGCTTCAGCAAAGGTGTTCTTCGCGACCCGGAGACCTTGGGGCGAACACGTGCTTCTTGACTTCCTCGAGCACGAGCGAAGCGCACGCTCGCCCGCTAGGCGCCGCGCTGGAAGTTCTGACCGCTCTTCTTCACACGGTTTCTGCGGTCGCTTCAAACGGTTTTCTGCGGTCACACAGCGTGCCAGCTACCACGCTGAGTGATGTCTGTTCCTCAATAGCAAGATCCCTCTTGCGTGTGACCAGCATATGAGACAGGATGACACAGTTGTAGTTACAAGTGTGCCACTCGATGGCCCGAATAGAGGGCGAGGGGAGGGCGTACCGGTGGACATCGTGTCACTGCTGTACGGTCGCCATGAGCGGGACTGGCAATCTCGAGCGAACTGCATGGGGGTCGACCCGGACCTGTTCTTCCCTGAGCGCGGGGCTTCTACGCGCGAGGCGAAAGAAGTGTGCAGAGGGTGCGTGGTTCGTGAGAACTGTCTCGAGTATGCCTTGGCAAACGGTGAGAAGTTCGGGATTTGGGGGGGCCTCTCCGAGCGTGAGCGCCGGCGGGTCCGCCGAATTCGAACGATGAGCCGGCGTACCACTACGGCGGCTTCGTAGCATCAGGCCGCTGGCGTCGCGGCCAAGCGTGCCTCGATCGTGCGTTCAAGTTCGAGATCGAGCTGCTGATGACGCTCAGGGGGGGTAGAGGCGATCACCTGCGCCGGGACCAGACCGACCAGCTCGGCTCTGGTGATCTCGGCTCCGAGCTCGTGGGCCAGGTGGTTGACTGCGTCGTAGGCACGAGCCGGTCCGAAATGCGCCGGGTCTACGAGATTGCACGAGACCTGGGTAACCCCACCGGCGGCGAACCCGAGCGCACGCACTCCAGATCCGCGTAGATCGTGAGCGATGGCTCGCGCGATCTGAGTTTCGGAGGTGGACAGCCACAGGTTGTAGGCGACCAGCGCAAAGCGAGCGCCCACGGCGCACGCCCCCGCTGTGGGATGTGGTTGTGGCGGACCAGTCTCGGGTTCGAGATCGACAAAGGCACGTCGTCTCACCTCGGGCAGGGTGCGCTCTGGGTCGTAGCAGAAGCATGGCAATGCGAGCTCTTGCGCAGCCCATCGGGCGAAGCGGTCCCGCGCTGCGAGAGCGGGTGTGAGGTCATCACCGATGAAGAGTGGGGAACCTTCAGGCCCGAGGGGGACGAAGGGGACCACGTCGAGTGCTCCCATTCTCGGGTGCACGCCATGGTGGTGACGGATGTCGATCAGCTCGACCGTACGGCGGGCAACGGCACGTGCCGCGTCCTCGGTCTCGTCGCCCCCGAGTGTGATGACCGCGCGGTGATGATCGGGGTCGTTGTGCACGTCGAGCACCTGGTCACCTCCAGCGGCAACGACGGAAGAGATGACAGAGGTGTCGCGGCCTTCACTCACGTTGACCACGCACTCGAGCACCTTCACCCCCGATCGCCGACGGACGGTGCTCGGTCAGTTACGGCTGGCAGCCAACTTCGACAAGCGGCGTTGACGGAGGAGGCGCCTGCGTTCACGCTCGGAGGTGCCGCCCCACACGCCGTGGTCAACCCTGTTCGTGAGCGCGTACTCGAGGCAGACGACTTTCACCGGGCAGTCTTCGCAGATGCGCTGAGCCATCTGGACCCCGATCCCGTCGTTCGGGAAGAACACCGTGGGATCCATGTCCCTGCACTTCCCACGAGCCATCCAGTCGGTGTCCACGACGCCTCCCATCTCGATCTCACCATACCAGCCGGGTACGCTGAAGCGGCTCGGTGTTTTCACTTTCGCCACTGCTGCTGTTCTCGCGTCGCCAGACGCGCTGCCGGTGCGGTCGGCGTCAGATGACCTGTGTGGCCGCTGTGAAAGAGCGCTCGGGCGCCGGGTGTCGCAATCGAGGAGGTGAGAACTGGTGGCCGAGGAGATCGAGAAGATCGAGGAGCCACAACCGCCGCGCGGTCACGTGCGCGTGGTGTATCTGGGCCCCGTCGCCCCACATTGGGCTGTCCATTCCACCTACGGTGATGCCGCAGTGATCGAGCCCTTCCGGGACAGGACCCTGGCGCGACTCACGCTCCTGCCGCCGCACGATCCTCAATACCGGCGGAACCGCGAACGTGTCGCCAGGGATGCTGAGCGCGAGAACTTGGAGCTCGAGTGGGATCTCGGGGTCCCCGAGGAGCAGGTCCTCCCCACTGTGCCAGAGGAGGACGGCTCGGTCGCTCCCTGAAGCGGCTCTTAGACGCCGGCTAGGCGCACTCGTTCCAGCCAGAGTCCCGGAGCATCGATCTCCGGAGGTGTCGGGAGCGCGTGCTTCGCAGACCACAGCATGCCTAGCCCCTCTTCTCCGGCCCGCTCTAGGACTCCGCTCACAAAGGCCACGCCGCGCTCGACTTGGGCCGGACCGAGGTCCAACCCAAAGAGCAGCTCTGCCGCGCGATCGGTTGTCTCGCGGTCGAGCTGGCGCCGACGCCAGGCTTCGGCGAGTGCCGTTCTTCCTCCGAGCAGGCGCGACGCCGCCTGGTCGAGCACGTACTCGACATATCCCAGCAGCGCCGCTGTCACTGCCGCGAGCTCATCGGCTGCACGGCGGCGGGCGGAAGAGGGGCTGGTGCCCAAGAGCGCCTCGGGGTCACCGAGGAGGCTCTGGAGCGCTTCGGGGTCGGTCGGGTCCAAGGTGCCGAGCTGGTCCATGACGCTCGCGGAATCCTCTGCCACTGCGCGTGCCACGTTGGTGAGTAGTTCCCTCCAGCGAGAGGCGACGTGGGATCTCGTCAGGACGGCGTGAGCGCTGAGCTCGCGCAAGCAGACCCACAGCTGGACCTGGTCGCGGGGAAGGGCCCAATCATTCGCGAAGCGCTCGACGTTCTGGGGGACGATGAGCAGGCGCGAAGCAGGGCGCGGGATCGGCACGTCGTACTGCCCGAGCACCGAGCGTGCCAGGTGCCCTACGACGGACCCGAGTTGCATCGCAGCGAGCATCGGTCCCATGGTCGACATGAACCTCGCGACGAGGTCCGCTGACCCCGGTGGTCTGGGCCTCTCCCACGACTCGGGACTCCGGTCCAGGTCTGCCAGGCCGAGGCCCTGCTCGGCTCCCCCCTGTACATCGATATCGTCCGGTTCGCCCGAGCCACGGCGCGCAGAGGGACCTCTCTCATCTCGCAAGTCTTTGCCGGTCGCGCGATGGCTGTCATCGCTGTTCGTAAGAGAGCCGCCGCCGGTCGTGTCGTTCGGGCTCCGACTGGCTTCGGAGGTTTCCGAGGTGTCTTGTAACAGCGACGTCGAGGACATGGCCTCGAGCAGGAACCGCCAGTCCTCGAGCGTGTGCCACGCCCACAATCCAGGGCTCACCGTCATGATCTCCACCGGGGCGCCGCTCGGGGTGACGGGTAGTCCTGTCAGCTCTGAGATATGGAGCTCGGCCACTCGTGCCAGCTCTTCGAGCTCGATACGCGCAAGTGGCTCGACGTTGACCTCCGGTTGGTCCCCGCTGGCCACTGAGCGCGCCAGTGTTCGAGCCAGCTCGAGTTGGTCTGCGCCGCCGGGAGCCGAACTGCCCATGAGCCCTAGGAGATCTCCAAGCATCTGCTCCAGAAAGCCGCCGCCGCCGCCGCTGGAACCCGGCATGCCCACGTCAGCCACCGGGATCAGCGGCCAGAGCCATCGACACGGTCCGCGTGGTCCCTGATCGCAGCACCGTCAGCTCTACCGTGGATCCGGGTGCAACGGTGTAAAGGCGCGCCTGGAGGTCCGCGTGTGACGAGACGTGATGAATGCCGATCGCCGTGACGACATCTCCCGGCACGATCCCCGCCCTTGCAGCGGGACTGTTCTCGAAGACGCTCACCACCGCAGCGCCTTCGTTGCCCGGCGCGTCTGTTGTTTCGACACCCATCCATCCGTGCTCGATCCGGTCGTTCGAGACCAGCTCGTTCGCGACGCCGAGTGCCAGCGAGCCCGGGACGAAGAGCCCGATCGTGCCGGCGGTGGCGTTCTCCTGCCGGTCGAGGATGCCGATCACTTGACCGCGCTCGTCCATGAGCACTTCGCCCCAATCGGCGCGAGGAGGCGTCTCGGCCTCGATGGCGTCCATCATCCCGGCCCCTCCACCTGGCGGCACCTGGCGTCCCACTTGCCGGACCATACCCACCGCTGCGTGGATGTCCGGGACCGAGCCCTGTGCGTCAGGATGCAGGCACGCGGTGACTGCCAGTTCTCCCGGGAACACATCGTCGTCGGCGAAGGGAGCCGGTACGAGGCCGCCCCTCGTGCGCACAACGGCAACTCCTGAGCTCATGTCGATCGCGATCACCTTCCCCGACAAGCGCCTTCCGTCCGAGGTCACGACCTCCATGCGCGAGATGCCAACAGCTGCTGAAGCGGCGGTGACGACGAATTGACCTCCGGGAAGGACCACACCGGTAAGTGGGGCACTTCGGGTGACACCTGTGGGTTCGAGCTCGACGAGCGAGGGACGCAGCGTCGATACCAATTGCATGATGCCCGAAGAAGCCGATTTCAACGCCGAGGGCATGGTGACGAGGCTCGTGACGGCGGGGTGCGGACTTGGGGTGGCGGTGGTCGTCGCCGGTGTTTCCGCAAGCGTCAGTACCATCGCGGCCGCCGCGGCCACGGCAGCGGCTCCCAACGTTCCAGCCGCGATCGCGTTGCGCCTCTCGCGCCACAAGTCGCGGGCCGAAGCACAGCTCAGGGGCGCTGGTTGAATGCCGTGTTCGAGACCGGAGACCTCTGAGGGGTGTTTCCACAACCTGTCTTCCGGCGCGATCCACCCCCAGTGAACGTTTTCTTCGTCGTCAGGGCTGTCGGTGTCGTCGGGGATGTCCCCGAACGTGAACGGGCCACGGCTGTCCATTTGTTTCGAGGCTACTTGCGGGCACTGCCTGACGGGCGTCGCGCTTCGGTTTGGGAGCTCGGGGCGTCGCCGGTACGGCGGCGGTCCCCTACGATGGCCGGGTGGGAGCGACAGGACGTGGCTAGGGATCTCGCCATCGACCTCGGCACGGCGAACACACTGGTGTACGCGAGAGGCCGGGGGATCGTGTTCAACGAGCCGACCGTGATCGCCCTAAACACCAGGACTCAGGATGTCCTGGCGGTCGGCCAGGAGGCCTGGCAGATGATCGGGCGCACACCGGGATACATCGTGGCCGTGCGACCCTTGCGCCAAGGGGCCATCACCGACTTCGACATCACCGAACGCCTCATCCGTCTGTTGCTCCACAGGTGCGGTGTGTCCCGTTTGAACCGCCCCCGTGTCCTCATTTGCGTACCGTCAGCTATCACCTCGGTGGAACGTCGCGCGGTCAAAGAGGCATCGCATCGTGCGGGTGCCTCGGGAGCATATCTCATCGAGCAGCCGATGGCTGCGGCGATCGGGGCTGGACTCTCCATCCACGAGCCCGTCGGCAACATGGTGGTCGATGTGGGTGGGGGCACCTCCGAGACAGCAATGATCTCGCTCGGCGGGGTGGTGTCCTCTCGCGCTATCCGTTGTGGCGGCTTCGACATCGACGCCGCGATACAGACCTTCGTAAGGCGCGAGTACGGACTCGCCATAGGCGAGCGCACGGCCGAGGAGATCAAGCTGGCAATCGGTTCTGCTGCTGCGTTCGACGGCGAGGTGAAAGCAGAAGTGCGTGGGCGTGAGCTGCTCACCGGTATGCCAAAGACCGTCGTGATCGCACCAGCGGAGCTACGTGTAGCGGTCGAGGACAACGTGCGACAGATCATCGAGGCTGCAGTGGAGTGCCTTGGTGCTGCTCCCCCCGAGCTTGCACAGGACATCATCACTCAGGGGATCCACCTCGTGGGCGGCGGGGCACTCCTGCGCGGGCTCGCTCGGCGCCTCGCGGACGAAACCATGGTGCCGGTGCACCTCGTCGCCACGCCTCTCGAGTGCGTGGTCCTCGGCGCCGGCAAGTGCCTCGAGTCGTTTGACACCTTGCAGGAGCTGTTCGTCCCTTTCGACGCGTGACGCTTTCGACGCGTGACTCCGAGCGTTCGACGCGTCAATCGTCTTCCAGGAGCTCTTCAGCTGCCTGGCGCACCTGCCAGTCGCGGTCGTCGAGGCACCTCCGCAGCCCGTCCTTGGCACTGGGGTCGTCGAAGGCGCCAAGCGCGATCGCGGCGCGCCGACGTATGGCGGGTTTGTCTTCGAGCGCAGTGAGGATCGAGGGCAGGGCCTTTCTGTCACGGATCGCCCCCAGGGCTGCGACGGCGGCCTCACGACATAGCGGATCGGAATGCTCTGTGGCCATCTTGCAAAGAACGTCCGTCGGTGCGTCGCCACTTGCTTGTCCCCACTCACCGAGGGCCCACGCCGCTGTCTCGGCCACCGCTGAGTCCGTGTCGTCCAGGGTGGCGGTCAGCGTGTCGATGATGACGCTCGCCGGCTGCAAGGGTGGCTCGCGCGAAGCAGCCTGCCCGGCGATCCTCGAGGCTCGACACCGCAGCGAGGGGTCGGAGTCTGCCAAGGCTTCAACGAGCTCATCGGTGTTGAGCACGCCGAGCCGGGCGAGTGCTGCCAGTGCGGCCCCTCGTACGGAAGGCTCTGGGTCGCCCGCCAGAGTGACAGCTTCAACCTCACATGCTCGGTGCCCCGCCAACACGGCCCGGCGCCGGCGAACAGAAAGTGTCTGCTTCGTTTGGTTGGTGTCGGCGGCTTCCGTATCGGCTTTCGCCTCGTGTTTCGAGTGTGCGAGTGATTCACCTGAGGTGCCGAGGGGAATGCGTTGATCCATGGCAGGCTGTGGTTCCTCCGCAGGATCCTTTGCCATGTCCACCTCCGAGACCACGCTATCCGCACAGTTTCCCGTGCCCCCGACCCGGTCGTCGCGTCGACGCCGACGGTGGCCGTTCGGGGTCGCCGCCGTGGTGTTCGTTCTCATAGCGTTCGTGGTCGTCGCATCGTTCGTTAGCGTCCCCTACTACGCCTTGGTTCCGGGCGACGCATTGTCGGTGTCCAGCCTCATCTCGCTTCCGTCGAGACAGACCTATCCGCTCCACGGTCGCGTGCTACTCACCGACGTTGGGGTGGACAACTTGAGCCTCGTCGGTCTGCTCCGGACATGGCTCGATTCCAAGTGGCTCGACTCCAATGCGGTCATCGTCAGCGACGCTGATCTGACCGCCAACTTGCCGGTGAGCGAATTCGACGCAGAAGGCACGGTGGACATGCAGGAGTCGGAGCTCACGGCCGAGGCCGTGGCCCTGCGCCAACTCGGTTACGAAGTGCCTGAACAAGACGTCGGGGTGACTGTCTACGTGATCGACCCAAAGGCACCCGCCTGGCACGCGCTGAGAGTGGGCGACGTGGTGACCGCACTGGATGGCACGCCCACTCCCAATCCGCAGGCTCTTAGATCCGCACTGCGCGCGCATCGACCTGGCGAAGTGGTGACGCTGCAGGTCGGCTCCGTGGCTCATCCCACCCCTGGGCACCCGGTCACTCTCAAGCTCGGCAGGACCGTGGAGGACCATACGACGGTTCCCCTCATTGGGATCGGTGACCCGAGCGCACCGATCTATGGCATGGGAACCCAGCCCGTCTACCAGCTCCCGTTCGCGGTGAAGATCAACAGCGAGCAGATCGGCGGGCCCTCCGCCGGGTTGGCTTGGACGCTCGGCATAATCGACAGTCTCTGCGGTGGCAGGCTCACGGGGGGGCGCAGTGTTGCGGCGACCGGCACGATCGACCCCGACGGAACGGTGGGCGACGTTGGAGGAGTGGAGCAGAAGACCGTGGCCGTCGAGCGGGCGGGTGCATCGGTCCTCCTGGTGCCGGCCCCCGAGCTCGGAGCGGCGAGGGCCAAGGCAACACCGAACCTGAAGGTGCTCGCGGTCTCATCGCTCCACGACGCCCTCGTCGACCTCCAGCGCTTGGGTGGGCACTTGGGCAGTGCGGCCGCCGGTCCTCCGGCGGGCCAAGGTGGCCACAAGGTGCCCTACGACTGGAAATATTCACCTTGGACTTGAGTGCGCCGTAGTCTTTGGCGGTGTTCTCACCGACGGGCGCCGGCGCCAGCATCTCTTGATGGCCGACGACCGCAGGCTCACGATCTCGTCCTCGTCACGCCTGCAGCCTGACGAGGTGGCCCGACACACTTTCGCCACGACGCGGCGTGGTTTCGACCCGTCCGAGGTGAGGGAGTACCTCGAGCACGTGCGGCGCGAGATGATCACCGCGCAGGAGCACGAGAACGAGCTGCGTGAACTGCTGGCAGAAGCCGAGCGCAGGGCGCAGACCCCGGTCCTCGACGAGGTGACGCTCACCGAGGCGCTGGGGCAGGAAACCGTGAGGGTGTTGCGTTCCGCGCACGATGCCGCGGCGGAACTGCTTAGGCACGCGGAGACCGACGCCAGTCGCATGGTCACCGAAGCACAGGAGGAGGCTGGGAAGCTGCAGGCACGGGCTGAGCAACATGCTTCGGAGCGCGCCGCGCAGTCCGAGGCCGCAGCCGCAGAGATACGACAGCGCGCCCAGGACGAAGCCGCGACCAGGGTAGGTGTTGCCCATGTCGAAGCGGATGCGCTCGTCGAGCAAGCGCGAACCGAGTGCCGGGCGATGCTCTCCGAAGCACATGAGCTCAGGGCGCGTGTCCTCGGTGACCTGACACGTCGCCGGCGGGTGCTTCACAGTCAGATAGAGCAGTTGCGCGCGGGTCGAGACCGGTTGGCCGAAACGATCGGCGGGGTCAGGCAGGCGGTCGACCGCATCACCGACGAGCTCTTCCGGGCCGAGGACGAGGCGCGCATCGCGGCAGAGACAGCAGGGCGCCAACTGGCCCTCCAGGCGGACGGCGGCGGGATTGCCCCAGTTGTCGCCGACACGACACCGGCTGTCGAACAGACGAGCACCGCTCCCGTGGGGCGACCCGAACAGGTTGACCGAGAGCCGACTGCCTCGGAGAAGGCTGCCTCCGAGGCGGCGGTTCTGGAGGAGGCCAGGGCCGTCGCTCTCCACGAGCCGAGCAACACCCCGACTCGCAGCCAGACGGTGGAGGAGCTCTTCGCCCGCCTGCGCGCCGAACGAAGTGTGGAGACGGACGTCGTGACCTCTTCCTCCCCAGGTACTTCAGAGAAGAGTCGCGTGGAGATCTCGAGAGCGAAGACCACCGGAGAGACCGAGGTGGATGCCGGTGAGACCGAGGTGGATGCCGGTGAGACGGCATACGCCGAGAGGACCGACCGCACCGAGGAACCTGAGCGTGAACCACTGCTGGCGCAGCGCGATGACATGTTGGGCCCCGTCGTGGCCACGCTCGCACGGCGCTTCAAACGCGCACTGACCGACGACCAGAACGACATCCTCGACCGTCTGCGCGCTACCAAGGGGTGGGAAGCGGGTGTCCTGACGCCTGAGGCCGAGCACATCGAGCGCTACGCGCGGGCAGGTTCGGAGCAGCTGGCTGAGGCTGCGCGCTCGGGAGCCAGCTTCGCCAGCGGCAGGTCGGGCGAGGTGCCGAGCGTCGACGACATCGCCTCCGACCTGGCCGTAGCCATCGTCGTGCCGCTTCGTCGACGTCTGGAGGATGCAGGCACGGGGGTCGAGTCCGGCGACGACGCCGCACTCGTCGAGCACGTCGGTGCAGCGTTTCGCGACTGGAAGGGGACGCGAATAGAGCGACTCGTGGGAGACGAAGCCGTGGCGGCCTTCTCTCGCGGCGCTTTGGCGGTTACCCCCTCCGGTGTCTCGCTCAGGTGGGTGGTCGACGATGACGGGGTGGAGTGCCCCGACTGTGACGACAACGCGTTAGCAGGTCCGGTACCACGCGGTGAGGCCTTTCCTACCGGTCATCCGCACCCACCGGCACACCCTGGGTGCCGCTGCCTGCTCGTAGCGATGGACGCATAGGCTGCACGCTCATGCGGCGCCCGCAAGACCTGCCTACCAGAGCGCACCTGGTCACGCGGGGCCGCCGGTTGTGGATCCTCATTGCCATAGTCGTCCTGATCATCATTGTCGCCTCGCTGCGGTCGATCTCCATCTTCTACACCGACTACTTGTGGTTTGGATCCGTGCACCTGAGCAGTGTCTGGCGGCACCTGCTGGCCGTGAAGCTCGCCCTGTTCTTCGGGTTTGCCGCGATCTTCTTCGTAGCACTGTGGGTGAGCCTGGCAGTGGTGGACCGGGTGGCGTCGAGACAGCTGACGCTCGGTCCCGAAGACGAGCTCGTCCGCCGGTACCAGCAGTACATCGCTCCACGTGCGCTTCTCGTGCGGAGTATCGCCACCCTGGTGGTCGCTCTCATTGTCGGTTCCAGCGCTGTCGGCCAGTGGCGAAACTACCTGTACTTCGTCGACGGCGTCTCCTTCGGTGGATCTCATCCCAACGACCCGCAGTTCCACAAGAACATCGGCTTCTTCGTCTTCAAGCTCCCGTTTCTGTCGTTCCTCGTCAGCTGGGCGTTCGCGTCGTTGGTGGTGATCGCCATCCTGAGCGTCATCGCCTACTACTTGAACGGCGGCATCCGGGTTCAACAGGGGAGGCCGATCGTGAGCCCGCAGCTGAAGGTCCACGTCTCGGTCCTTCTCGCCTGCATGGCCCTCGTGAAAGCGGCCGGCTACTTCCTGGCCCGCTACGATCTCGACTTTTCCACGAACGGATATGTACAAGGAGCCGGATACGCCGATGTCCACGCCCGCATGCCCGCACTCACCCTGCTGATGGTGATCTCGGTACTCGCGGTGGTGATCCTCGTCGTGAACATCTGGCAGCGCGGGTGGGCCCTGCCGATCCTGGCTGTGGGATTGTGGGCGTTCGTGGCGATCGTTGCGGGTGCTATCTACCCGGTGATCATCCAAGCTCTCAAGGTGGGGCCTGCGCAGAACACCCTCGAGTCCAAGTACATCGCGCGAAATATCACCGCGACCCGTGACGCTTACGCATTGAACGACATCAAAACACAGCTGTTCGCGGCGAACGCCTCTGCCTCTGATGCGACGCTCTCCGCCAACTCACAGAGCTTGAACGACACGCGAATCTGGGACCCAAGCCAGACGGCGGCTACGTACGACAAACAGCAGGGTCTCTATACGTACTACTCGTTCAACACCCTGACGATGGATCGTTACACGGTCGATGGGCAGGAGGTGCCCATGGTGGTCGGCGTCCGACAGGTGGATACGGCCAACCTCCCGGCTCAGGGGTGGGTGAACACCCACCTGCAATACACCCACGGTTACGGCATGGTGCTCTCACCGGCCAACACCCAACTAGGCGGGTTCCCGGTATACGACATCGGATCTCTTCCGCCTGCATCCACTGCCGGCCTTCCCACGCTCACCGAGCCGTCGGTCTACTTCGGGCTGAGCAACCCTAATGGCGGCGACGCCAATTATGTGGTGGCAGACACACGCCAGCCAGAGGTCGACTATCCACTCCAGAACGGCCAGAATGTCGGATCCCACTACGCCGGGCCGAGCGCAACAGGTGGTGTGGAGCTGAACAACTTGATCACCAGGGCGGCTTTCGCGATGCGCTTTGGCGATATCAACGTCCTCATCTCCGACCGGCTCACCCCGGAGTCACGCATCATGTTCGTCCGTGACGTCGTCCAGATGGCAGAGAAAGCCGCCCCGTTCTTGAGCTTCGACTCGGATCCCTACCCGGTGGTCGTGAACGGGCACATCGACTGGGTGATCGACGCGTACACCACAACCGATCACTACCCGTACTCGCAGGACGCTAACACCTCAGCTTTGAACCCGAACAGCGAGCTTGCGAGCCAAGCGTTCAACTACATACGCAACTCGGTCAAGGTCGTGGTGAACGCCTATTCGGGGCAGATGACCTTCTACGACGTCACGTCGTTGAACAAGACCCCCGACCCGATCCTTCAGACCTGGGAGAAGATCTTCCCCGGGATGTTCAAGAAGGCCTCGCAGATGCCAAAGAGCCTGGCGAACGCGCTGATGCCACACCTCCGGTACCCGGAAGACTTCTTCACCGTCCAAGCCAGCATGTACGGGAGGTACCACCTCACCAACGTGCAGGCCTTCTACAGCTCCAGCGGTGCTTGGACCATCTCTCCGAGCCCGGGAGCGGGGGCACCCAACTCCGTGGCCCAGACATACACGACCAACGCCCAAGGACAGATCGTCTCGACACAGATAGCCCGGATGGCGCCCCTCTACGAGACGTTCGCCCTACCTGGGCAGAACAACGTGTCTTTCAATTTGATAGATGCCTACGTGCCGTACTCGCAGACCAACGCCAGGCAGACCCTGTCAGGTTTCTTGGTGGCCGGGAGCGATCTTGGTAGGTACGGCAAGTTGACGGCCTACGTGACCCCCACCGGTGTGGACACGGACGGCCCGGCACTGATCGACTCGCGGATCCAAGAAAACCCCACCGTGTCCCAGGAGATCACCTTGCTCAACCAGGCCGGGTCACAAGTCTTGCTGGGCAACGTTCTCATGCTCCCGGTTGGACAGTCGATACTGTACTTCCGGCCATTGTACGTGCAGTCCTCGCGAAACGCCTATCCGCAGCTGCAGTACGTGATCGCGGTGTACAGCACCCCTCAAGGTTCCACTGTGACGATGGACAAGACCCTCGGTGCGGCAATCTCCGATATTTTCCAAGGGCTCGCCATTCCCGGCCCCTCAGCCACGGGCCCGACCCCCTCTCAAGGTGCGGCGGCGTCCGCGGAAGTGAGGAGCCTCATTGCCCAGGCCAATCAAGACTTCCAGCAGGCCCAGAGCGACCTGAAGGCAGGCAACTTCTCCGCGTACGGCACTGACATCACAAGCTTGCAGACCGTTCTCCAGGAGCTCCAGCAAGCCTCAGGCGCGAGCTCGTCCTCGACGTCGTCGGTGAATTCGACGAGCACGACCACCACCACCACCACCACGACTACGACGGCCGCACTGTCCGTCCATCGCTAACGGGATCGCCTCGCGGTCATGCCGGTCTCCGGTCGACATCGCTTCTCCGGAGGCGCCGGGGTCGCACTCGCATGGAACCCGGGGGCCAGATCCCCTGATTGGAACGCTATGGAGCAGTGGTATCTTTGAGCGAGCGACGCGGGGTGGAGCAGTCTGGTAGCTCGTCGGGCTCATAACCCGAAGGTCGCGGGTTCAAATCCCGCCCCCGCCACTACAGGGGCTCTTCGGATTCTGGCGGGGTCCGGCCCTCATCGGACCACGATCGAGCTGAGCACGCGCCAGTTCGGCTTGCCGGCATAGAGCAGGGCTCGTATCCGGTAGTTCTCGAAGTTGCGGAAGCC